>Ga0307505_10000365_pt1 | contig 51533 bp, 38 predicted proteins | sample 23_S_MG_FD_202183 | JGI IMG/M metagenome (GOLD analysis project Ga0307505, IMG submission 202183) | Soil microbial communities from Populus trichocarpa stands in riparian zone in the Pacific Northwest, United States - 23_S | ecosystem: Environmental > Terrestrial > Soil > Riparian zone > Trees...
GCTTCGTAGTGTGTGACTTCATCGGTTCGCGGAGATGCTCATACTGGTCGGGCAGAAGAGTGAGGAACCGGGACATCCACAATCTTGCCTGGTCGCTCATGGATTGTGGATGTCCCCGTTGGGTGCTCCTCCGCTTGGCCGAAACGTGATTCGAAGGGCAGGTCACAGGAAATTGTGGGTGTCCCAGTTGCGGGCTCTGGGTGTCCCAGTAGCACTTGTGGGTGTCCCAGTTGATGCCCGATTAGGGCTCAACCGCGACTGAAGAAGCCTAGCGCCAGACATTTCGGCAGCGTTCCGCGTGAGCCTGAGCTAATGATTTCGTAGGAGTTGGTAACGCCATGGCTATAAATTGATTTGATATTCTTGCTATGTTCGTCGTCAAGGCAGTAGATCAATATCCGTTCAAGATCATCAATCTTCTTATTTGTAATCTTTCCGGCCTCAATTTTCACGGCGCCATACCGGAGAAAGACGGCGTGCTTTGGATGGTGCTTTGCGATGGCCGCGTATCTAGCTGCGTGGTCCGGCTGCTTTAATCGCTTCTGCACATACTGCTTGTAGGTCTTTCCGAGATATATGAACTTATGATCTTTATCTGAGAAGCGCGCGGTGATCATGTAGAGATTCGCTGTTTCATCGTGAGCGGAGCCGACGTCTCGTGCTTTTTCATAAGAGATTGGCTTACTCCAACTAATGTGGACTCGCCAAAAGTCGTCTTCGAATACTGGGTTCACCGCAAACTCCCTTTGAGCCCTAACGCCGTGCTAACCGGCCGCGGGCCGATAGTGGGTGGATTGAACGTATCCCGTCCCCGTAGGTCCGGTTGAGCATATAGTGTACGCCCGACATGGGCCTGAACTGGTGGGGTGCGAGTCTCCTGTGGGAGTTTCGGACTTATCGATGCTGAAAGGACTCACCACTACTAACGCCTCGCAGTTCGCGATACGTTACGCAAGCGTAGTGGGAATCATGTACGTACGAGCACAAGAAGCGATCGTGGGGGCCACGTTTTTTGTGGACTATTCCTCCTCAAAGGCAATCCGCCTGGAGCCAAGCCAGAAGGGTGACTGGTGCGGTGTCGCGCCCAACCCAACAGCAACACGGCGGGAGACGGTTAGTGGCGGGAGCGGGTTCAATCATTCCGCTGCCTGAGGAAGCGGACGGGAGAGCATTGCCCTATTGACAGCAGCGGCGAAATGGTGGCCCTATTCTTCCCTGATAGTCGAATCGTCGGAGATCCAATGATCAGTTGGTCCGCCTCAATCTCCTCGCGGATTCTGCCCCGAGGTATTGCCCTGAAGCTTCCCTTCTGGTCTTATAGGGCACATGCCTCCAGGAGGCGAGCGGGTGTCCTTCGCGCTCGGTACTTGCCGGGTCGATGAACGTGGTACAGATAAAGCATCTTTACTGCGAATGTAGCGACTTACTTTTACGTGGTTGCACCCGTGGGCCCTGCGTTTCGACGCAGGGCTTTTTCTTTTGGAGTTATTCGAAATGAAATTCCGCGAGCAGTTGGAAGATGCAATCACTGAAGAAGCGAAGAAGCTGAGCCTTAGGTATCACGCATATCACAATGCGCTCCATCTCGAACACGAGCGGAGGAAGAAGCGGACAACGGCCGTTCAAGCGAAGGTGCTGAAAGTTCCTGACTACTGGCTCATCGATCGAAAATTCGATCCTTTCTATGTCCATAGAAATCGATCTTCGATCGCGCGCTCAATTGCGGAGAAGATAACTCGTCTGGATTATTCTCCGAGGGGGCCGCACAAAAGGTTGATCAAAAAACCGAAGGGCGGAACACGCGAAATATGTGTTTACCAAATTCCCGACGCAGCAGTGTCTTCTCTATTTTACAGAACACTGTTGAAAAAGAATCAGCACCGCTTTAGTGGATCATCGTACGCGTATCGCGCAGACCGGAATGCTCACTTTGCTATTCAAGATATCGAAGTTCGAATTCGAGAATACTCAAGAATTTTCGTAGCCGAGTACGATTTCTCGAAATTCTTTGACTCCATTGATCACGACCACCTCTTCAGTCAGTTTAATGCCAATGGATTCTCAATCAGCCCGCGAGATGAGCATGTCATTAAAGCTTTCCTAAAGCCAGGGACGCGCGGCATCCCTCAAGGAACGTCGCTCTCCCTTTTCTTAGCGAATCTGGTTTGCTGGAAACTTGATAGAAGATTGGAAGACAGAGGGTTGAAGTTTGCAAGGTACGCAGACGATACTCTTATATGGTCGCCTGAGTTCTCTAAGATTTCAGATGCCGCTCACATTCTTCACGATTTCTCCGCCGAAACCGGGGTAAAAATCAACTATAAAGTTGTAGAAGGCGTATATACAAAGTCAAAGGGAATCCGTTTGCTTTGCTCAGATGAAATGCCGTCTGAGTTTGCGGGAAGAACAAACTCAGTTGATTTCCTTGGCTATCAGATTTCCATCGATAACATTTCGATCAAGCATGACTCGGTTGTAAAAATTAAGAGACAGATTAACTTTATTCTGTACGATCATTTGTTAAGACCGCTTCGCGGAAGCAAGCTTTCGGCTATTCAGATACCTTCCAACGGGCGAGATCCCGATCTCGTTTCAGCGCTCTCTTCGATTCGAAGATACCTTTACGGGAACCTTTCGGACGAGTTCATAAGGCGATTCCTTGCAGGGAGTACTGGGCATATTTTCTACAAGGGGGTGATGAGCTTCTACCCTCTACTCACAGACAAACAGCAAATGTGCGATTTGGACGGCTGGCTTGTGAATCAGGTGTGGAAAGCGGTCAGAATGCGTTTGAGGCTGCTCGTGAAGTGGAAGTTCAACCGTGCCGGCGACTTTCCGTTCAATGTTCCTCGGGCAAAATTTGTTGCGGACCTTAGGACCTATAAGAAGCATGGACGCGGGCGATACTCGATCCCGAGCTTCGTAGTTATTTACCTCGCCCTCAGAAAAATTGTCTCGGAGCAGGGTGTTCAGCAGTTGCTCGGAAAGGACGGTTACTGAATGGAAGTTCCCTGGTCTCGATTGATGGGAATGCGATGCTGCAGACTCTGGAATGCTTTCAAGCAGCGAATCAATGGCGAACTGGAAGGGGCGTATGGCGCGGCGCTGAAAGTGGTATTTTAGAATAATCATCTATCGAGTAACCGCGCAGTCGGCGCGTGATTCCGCTGAGGCAAGTATCCAGGACAGGTCCAGGACAGGGGTTAAGTCTTGAATCGCGAATCTAATAGCAACTCAAGACGTGACCCCTCTTTTCCTTTCAGCGGAGGCGAAATGGCGACCGCTCTTCTCTCCGATTCATTCATCCCGATTCATTCAACGCGCGAGAAAGATCGGCAAGCTGACCTTCCCATGCCTCGATACTGGTACGGTGAATTATCTCGTGGTTCCAGCCCGAATCAGGCGGATCAACTTCGGTATCGTACTTATATGTAATCCCTACGATGCTTTCTACAGCCGACTCGATGCTTTTCAGAATGTATCGGGAGTTTTTTCCAAACGCTGTCGAACGGAGGCTTGACCTTGCACACTTTAACGCATGACAGACGGATTCTAAGGGCGCTAGTGCAAAGAGATCTTTGGCACTGGCAGCGACCGAATAGGCAGAAAGAGGTGCTGTCAGATTCTCGATCGATATGCGGTAGTCGTAAGGCCAAGAGCGCGATTCGGATTGGCACTGGGCACTTGCGGAAATCGCGGCATTTACGGCCTTCGCCACACGAAAAACTAATTCTGTGCTTCGCTGCGCCTCATCATATTGCTCACTTCGGAATGTTCCACAACTAGAAACAAGTTCGAGAGTCTGCGTCGTCATATCAACAATCAAACGTACAGTCGGGTCTAGCTGGCGGCGCTGGATACGCCGTTGCGTGACCAGCACACGCTGCATTTGAAACTCTCGAAATCTATCCAAAACATCGCGTAAATCTCCGAATTCTTGCCTAAGATCGAAAGGCGAGATCCATTCCTCTGTTGAATCAAGCGCGTACGCTTCTGCTGCCGCCCGCTCAACCTCCAAAAGCCAAGCCGGAACATCGGAGTTCACTGGTATTCTGTCCATTAGCCGCTCCCCTTCCGAAACATCGCGAGACAACGGGGTCAAGTGTTGCATCTTGAAGGTGAGGTCAGCCTTTCTCTCAAATCACCTCAACCCCCCATTAATCCTCTCCAACACCTCGCGCCCCGGACTCAACTCCCCCACCCCCAGCCGATTCAACGGCACCTCCACCGTCCCCAGATGCTGGTGCAGATCCGAAGGCTGCGGATCGACATACAGCAACCCCGTCACGACTTCCCCTCTGGCATGGTGCTGCTGCACGTAGTTGGTCGCGGCGATGTGGTCGCGGGGGTCGTAGTCGGGTTCGATCTTGTGCAGGCGCAAGGTCGAGCCGTCGTGCTGGGCGACTTCGATCGATTCACCCGGTTCGTAGGCGACCGCGATTTCCGCGCGGGTCGGGATCACGTCGAGGCGGTTGACCGCGTCGTTGTGCTCCCTGACGTACTCGTAGCTCTTGGTGCTGCCGGCGTGGTTGTTGAACGCGACGCAGGGGCTGATGACATCGAGGAACGCGGCGCCCTGGTGCAGGATCGCGCCCTTGATCAGCGGCACGAGCTGGGCCTTGTCGCCGGAGAAGCTTCTGGCGACATAGGTCGCGCCGAGCTGCAACGCGAGGCCGATCAGGTCGATCGGCGAATCGGTGTTCTTGACGCCCTTCTTGGACATCGAGCCTTCGTCGGCGGTGGCCGAGAACTGGCCCTTGGTCAGGCCGTAGACGCCGTTGTTCTCGACGATGTAGACCATGTTGACGCCGCGGCGCATGGCGTGGACGAACTGGCCCATGCCGATCGAGGCCGAGTCGCCGTCGCCGGAGACGCCGAGATAGAGCAGTTCGCGATTGGCGAGGTTGGCGCCGGTCAGCACCGAGGGCATGCGCCCGTGCACGGTGTTGAAGCCGTGCGACTGGCCGAGGAAGTAATCCGGCGTCTTCGAGCTGCAGCCGATGCCGGAGAGCTTGGCGACGCGGTGCGGTTCGACGTTGAGTTCCCAGCAGGCCTGGATGATCGCCGCGGAAATCGAATCGTGGCCGCAGCCGGCGCAGAGCGTGGAGATCTTGCCTTCGTAGTCGCGCCGGGTGTGGCAGAGCGCGTTCTTCGGCAGGGTCGGGTGGCGCAGCTTGGGCTTGGTGATCCAGGTCATGCGACTCTCTCCGAAGTGAGCGCGGAGACGTTCGCGCCGCGCATGTGCTCGGCGATCGCGCGGGCGATGAAGCGGGCCGTGATCGGCGTGCCGTCGTAGTGCAGGATCTTGACGATGCGGGCCGGATCGAGGTCGAACTCGTTGATCAGCAGGCTGCGCAACTGGGCATCGCGGTTCTGCTCGATCAGGAACACGCGCTCGTGCGAAAGCACGAACTGGCGAACCATTTCGGGGAACGGGAACGCGCGCACGCGCAGCGTGTCCAGATGCAGGTCCTGTGCTTCGAGCACGCTGATCGCCTCGTCCATCGACGGGCTCGTCGAGCCGTAGTAGATCGCGCCGAAGCCCGCCTTCTTCTTCGCCGTGCGCAGGATCGGCTGCGGCACGAGCGCCTTGGCCGTGTCGAACTTCTGCAGCAGGCGTTCCATGTTGTAGAGGTAGTCCGGCCCGCGTTCGGAATAGCGCGCGTAGGGATCGCGCGAGGTGCCGCGCGTGAAGTAGCTGCCCTTGGTCGGGTGGGTGCCGGGATAGGTGCGGTACGGGATGCCGTCGCCGTCGACATCCTTGTAGCGGCCGAAGTCGCGCCCGGCTTCGAGTTCCTCGGCGGTCATGACCTTGCCGCGGTCGTAGTCGCGGGCGTCGTCCCAGGTGAACGGCGCGCACAGGCGCTGGTTCATGCCGATGTCCAGATCGGTCATGACGAAGATCGGCGTCTGCAGGCGGTCGGCAAGATCCAGGGCCTGGGCCGAGAACTCGAAGCATTCGTGCGGATCCTCGGGCAGCAGCAGGACATGCTTGGTGTCGCCGTGCGAAGCATAGGCACAGGCGAGGATGTCCGATTGCTGGGTGCGCGTCGGCATGCCGGTCGAAGGGCCGCCGCGCTGCACGTCGATGATCGTGACCGGGATCTCGGCGAAGTAGGCCAGGCCGATGAACTCGTTCATCAGCGAGATCCCGGGGCCCGACGTGGTCGTGAACGCGCGCGCGCCGTTCCAGCCGGCACCGGCGACGATGCCGATCGAGGCGATCTCGTCCTCGGCCTGGATCATCGCGTAGCGGTTCTTGCCGGTGGCGGGATCGACGCGGTACTTCTGGCAATAGGCCTGGTAGGCCTCGGCCAGCGACGATGAGGGCGTGATCGGGTACCAGGCGCACACGGTCGCGCCGCCGTACACGCAGCCCAGGGCAGCCGCGCTGTTGCCGTCGATGAAGATGCGATCGCCGACGTTGTCGGCCTTCTGCACGCGCAACCCGATCGGGTCGAGATTTCCGCTCGCATGATCGCGGCCCAGGTGCAGCGCATGCAGGTTCGCGTCGAGCAGTTTCTCCTTGCCGCGGTATTGCTCGGCAATGAGCTTTTCGATGACGGCGGGATCCATCTGCAGCAGTTGCGAGATCGCGCCGACATACATGATGTTCTTGAACAGCTGGCGCTGGCGAGGATCGTCGTAGGTCGCGTTGCAGATCGCGGTCAGCGGCACGCCGATCACGCGGATGTCGTCGCGGAACTTCGATGCCGGCAGCGGCTTGCTGTTGTCGTGGAACAGGTAGCCGCCGGTTTCGATCTCCTTGAGGTCGGCATCCCAGGTCTGCGGGTTCATCGCGACCATGAGGTCGACGCCGCCGCGGCGGCCGAGCCAGCCCTGCTCGTTGATGCGCACTTCATACCAGGTCGGCAGGCCTTGGATGTTGGACGGGAAGATGTTGCGCGGGCTGACCGGCACCCCCATGCGCAGGATCGACTTGGCGAACATCTCGTTCGCCGATGCCGAGCCCGAACCATTGACGTTGGCGAACTTGACGACGAAATCGTTGACTGCGGTGATCATCGTCATCGGCTGCCCGGCCTGCGGAAGCGGGCACCCTGGATTTCCGCTGTCGATCTCATGCCGCCTCCCGGGTCGACTTGCCATGGCATGCCGGCCCGGCATGGGTCATCTGGATCAGGGTCTTGCGCATGTCCCAGGCACCGGTCGGGCAGCGCTCCGCGCACAGGCCGCAATGCAGGCAGACGTCTTCGTCCTTGACCATGACGCGGTCGGTCTTGAGCGGGCCTGACACGTACAGCGCCTGGTCCGGGTTGAGCGCCGGCGCGGTCAGGCGCAGGCGCAGCTCGGCTTCCTCGCCGTTCGCGGTGAACGTGATGCAGTCCATCGGACAGATGTCGACGCAGGCGTCGCACTCGATGCAGGCCTTGTCGGTGAACACGGTCTGCACATCGCAGTTGAGGCAGCGCTGGGCTTCCTTCCACGCGGCCTCGGCCTCGTAGCCGAGTTCGACTTCGAGGCTGATGCTGCTCAGGGCCTCGCCGGTCGGCAGCAGCGGCACCTTGTAGCGCTCGTCGCCGGAGATGTCGTTGTCGTAGCTCCACTCGTGGATGCCCATCTTCTGCGAGAGCACGCGCAGGGTCGGCAGCGGACGCTCGCGCGCATCCTCGCCGGAAAGCAGCTTGTCGATCGAGATCGCCGCCTCGTGGCCGTGGGCGACGGCCCAGATGATGTTCTTCGGCCCGAACGCGGCATCGCCGCCGAACAGCACGTGCGGGAGCGTCGACTGGTGCGTGGCCTTGTCGACCACCGGCATGCCCCATTCGTCGAAGTCGATGCCGAGATCGCGCTCGATCCACGGGAACGCGTTCTCCTGGCCGACCGCGACGAGTACTTCGTCGCAGGCGAAGACCTGCTCGGGCTCGCCGGTCGGCACGAGCTGGCGGCGTCCGCGCGCGTCGGTTTCGGCGCGCACGCGGTCGAATGTCATGCCGGTCAGCCTGCCGTTTTCGTGTACGTAGGCCTTCGGCACGAGGTAGTTCAGGATGCGCACGCCTTCGTGGATCGCGTCCTCCTTCTCCCAGGGAGACGCCTTCATTTCGTCGAAGCCCGAGCGCACGATGACCTTGACATCCTCGCCCCCCAGGCGCAGCGCCGAACGGCAGCAATCCATCGCCGTGTTGCCGCCGCCGAGCACGATCACGCGCTTGCCGACCTGCGTGACATGGCCGAAATAGACCGAGGCGAGCCAGTCGATGCCGATGTGGATGTGCGCCGCGGCTTCGTCCAGACCGGGCAGCTCGAGGGCGCGGCCACGCGGCGCGCCGCTGCCGACGAAGACTGCGTCGTAGTCCTGCGCGAGCATCGCGCGCATCGAATCGATGCGCTGGCCGGGGCGCAGCTCGACGCCGAGATCGAGGATGTAGCCGACTTCCTCGTCGATGACGGATTCCGGCAACCGGAACCGCGGCACCTGGGTGCGCATGAAGCCGCCGCCCTTCGCGTCGGCCTCGAACACCGTGACCGCATAGCCGAGCGGCGCGAGGTCGCGCGCGACGGTCAGCGACGCCGGGCCGGCGCCGATGCAGGCCACGCGGCGGCCGTTCTTTTTCGCCGCCGGTTTCGGCATGCGCGCGCGGACGTCGCCCTTGTGGTCGGCGGCCACGCGCTTGAGCCGGCAGATCGCGACCGGCTCGGGTTTCCCGCCGTTGTTCTCCTCGACCCGTCCGCGGCGGCAAGCCGGTTCGCAGGGACGGTCGCAGGTGCGCCCGAGGATTCCGGGAAAAACGTTCGATTCCCAGTTGATCATGTAGGCGTCGGCATGCCGCCCCGCCGCGATCAACCGTATGTATTCGGGAACCGGCGTATGCGCCGGACAAGCCCACTGGCAATCGACCACCTTGTGAAAATAGCTGGCTACACGGACGTCGGTGGGCTCCACCTCATTCCCTCGCTGCGCGACATGCCGGCACCCCGGCGGCGACGGTCCACCTGCACATAGGCGGGTGGACCGCGTGTTCGGTCGGCGGCGAGTCTATGCGCGCGGCCACGTCCAAGGAAAGGCATGCTGCACAACGTTGGCGCCGGATCGTTCGCCGGTGCGCGGCGAGCATCGATCCGGCGGCGCGGCTTGCCACGGTCGCTCGTCGGTTCGGGCGATCAGGACGCTGCGGCTGCGCGGATCGCGTCGAGGCGGACGTCGAGCGCCTTGCGCGGAAAACCGAACGCATCGCAGAGCGTTTCCAGGGCAACGCGCTCGCGCGCGAAGACGCGCCCGTCGGCCGCGGCCAGGCGCAACAGCGTATCGAACAGGCGGATCAGTTCGTCGCTGCCTTTCGGATGGATCTTCATGAAGCGCCGGACTTCCTGGGCTGCATCGATCTGGCGCGTGCGACCGCGGTCGAATGCGGCGTTGGCGGCGGCGCGACCCTGGATCGGCAGATTCAGTTCATCCATGAGGCGGTTGGTGAACTCGGCCTCATGGCTCGTGATGATGCCATCGGCCTTTGCCAGCCAGCCGATCAACCCGAATACGACCTCGATCGGCATGCGCTGCTCTTCATCGAGCTTGCCCCCGACCAGGAGACCTCCGATCGCCGCGCGCAGATCGCGCACGACACCGCCGAACCCTTCGTTCCCCATGGCATCCACTCCGCCCCGTGCCCTGCGGCAATACTGCGCCGAACGGAGAGTGATGAAAAGAGCCGGCGTCCTGCGCCATCCGGATTGGGCAGTCGTCCGTGCGCGCAGCAACTCTCGCGGTGATCGAGGTGTGGGTGCGGTCTGGACTCAGGGAGTCAGGAAGACGACACCGACCAGGGTGGCGGCGATCGCGACGATCCCGGCGATCACCGGCATCGCGAAGGCACGCCCGCCCGTGGCGGCGGCGATGCACTTGAGCAGCGAGTTCGTCGCGAACGCAAGACATAGCGCGAGTGCGGCATCGCGTGGCGGCAGGTCGGTCCGGGTAGCGAGCTGGCCGACACTGACCGCGGCGGCGTGAACATCCGCGAGACCCGTTGCCGCGGCAGCGATGAGCACGCCGCCCTGGCCGTACCAGTCGCGCAACAGCGCGGACGCGAACAGCGCGGCGCTCACGATTGCGGCGAACAGCAGGGCATGGCGCAATGCGAGCGGTCGGCCATAGGCGGCAGGGTTGTCGCTGCGTGGAGCGCCCCGCGCGCGCCACAGGGCGAACGCGCCGAACGCGGCGGCGGTCGCTGCGGCGGCACCGAGCGCGAGCGCCAGTTCGCGCAGCAACGCGGGCGACACGGCCAGCAGGATCAGGGCGAGCTGCACGATCGTGGCGATGTTGGAAAGCAGCGCGGCCGAGATGCAGGCCGTGCGCAGCGACGCATCGGCACGGCTGCGCTGGGCCATGCCGGCGATGGTCGCCGTGCTCGACACGAAGCCGCCGAGGAGGCCGGCGAGCGCGAGTCCGCGTCCGGGCCCAAGCATGCGCAGCGCGACATAGCCTGCCGCGTTGATCGCCATGACCAGCACCGCATACAACCAAAGCATCCGCGGATTGAGCACGCCGTAGGCATCGATCGCGCGATCGGGCAGCAAGGGCAGCACGATGAGGATCGCGGCCGAGAGCCGCAGCATGTCGGCAAGCTCGTCCTCGCTCAGGACATTGCGCGCGAATCGATGCAGAGCCGATTTCGCCGCCAGCACGATCGCGAGTACGACGAACAAGGCCGCCGCGAGCGGCATCCGGGTCATCGCCAGCGCTCCGAGCAGGAAGGTCGCGACCAGCGCGAACTCCGTGGTCAGCCCGGGATCCGCTTCCCGCGTACGCTGATAACTGAGCATGCCGAAAGCGATCACAGCGGCACCCGCGATGATCAACGCCGGAGTGCCGAGCAGCGCTGCCACCGCGCCACTCATGGATGCCAGCATGCAGGTGCGCAGGCCGATGGCATCGCGCGTGGGCCCTTCGCCCTTGCGTCGTTCGCGATCGATGCCGACCAGCAGGCCGCCGCCGAGGGCGACGAGCAGGCCGAGCAGACTGGTGGGATCCACTTCCATGGGCGCATTGTCGCGCCGGATTGCTCGCGGTTACAGCGCCAGTGTGTGGATCACGAGCGTGGCGTCGTCGGGATCGCGCTCGCGGGTGAAACCCAGGTGCGCCGCGAGATCGCGCATTCCCGAATTGTCGGCGGCGTCGATCGACCACATCGTGCGGATGCCGCGTGTGCGCGCGACGTCGATGAGATGGCGCATGAGCAAGCTTCCAATGCCCTTGCCGCGCCATTCATCGCTGACCACGATCGCGCACTCGCAGGAGTTGCCGTCGGCATCCATCGAGTAGCGGCTGACCCCGATCTCGCGCTTCTCGCCGTCGCGATGGACCAGTGCGATGAAAGCCATCTCGTGATCGCGGTCGATGTCGGTGAACCTGTGGATCAAGGCGTCGTCGGATGGATTGACGTGGCCAAGGAAGCGCAGGCGCTGGGACTCGGGCGACAAGCGCGCGATGAATTCGCGCTCGAGGTCCGCGTCGGCAGGCCCGATCGGGCGGACGATGACATGGGTGCCGTCGGCGAGCGTCTCGGTCCAGTGCAGGTCCTCGTTCGCGGGTTTGCCCGTGTTGATGGCCGGGCCCAGGTGAGTGCTGATCATGATCGGTTCCTCTTGCGCTGCGTATGCGCTGACACCAGCATCCTCGCTTTGCCGTGGCCGGACGTTGATCGGAGTCAATCCGTCGCCCAACAGACGCGGAGCCTGCGCGGCAGATACGTTCGAGGCGAGAAGTCCGCTGCGCGAGGACAGTTTCTTGACGATCCGCCGGCCCGTAGTGGTTCTACGGGCCAAGAAGCGGCGAAGCGCTTCACAACAGCGAAGCTGGTCAAAAATGGATCACGCAGCGAGCTTCGCAGCCCGGACGGCTTCTGCCGCGCAGGCTCCTCGCGTGCACCCGGCCGTCCCGATGCCGCCGCGTGTACTCGCATCGGTCACGGACTACACTGGCCCGGAACGCAGCCGATCCGGCTGGAATGGCAGTTTTCCTGCGCGGCGCGGACATCCTGGAGGCCTAAATGCAGATCTCGTTCCACGGTGCCGCAAGGCAGGTGACCGGATCGTGCCATCGGATCGAGTGCGCCGGCACGCGCCTGCTGGTCGATTGCGGGTTGTTCCAGGGCGGGCGCGCGGTCGAGGAAGACAATCACGACGATTTCGGTTTCGATCCGGCGACGATCGACTTCCTGCTGCTCACCCACGCCCATCTCGATCACTGCGGGCGAATTCCACTGCTGGTCAAGCGCGGATTCCGCGGCGAGATCATCGCCACGGCCGCGACCCGCGAACTCGTGCGCATCGTGCTGGCCGATGCCGCCTCGCTGCAGGAGGAGGACGCCAAGCGGCGTGCCCGCCACGAGCGACGCAGTGGTGGCCGCATTCCACAGCCCTTGTACACCCTCGATGACGCGTTCCATGCCATGGACTATTTCGGCCGCGCGGTGTCCTACGACCGGCCGCTCGCGCTCGCCGAGGGCGTCACGGCGTGTTTCATCGATGCCGGCCACATGCTCGGCTCGGCGTCGATCGTGCTCGATCTTGCCGAGGGCGGGCATCGCCGCCGCGTCGTGTTCTCGGGCGATCTGGGCAATCCCGGGCGGCCGCTGATGCGCGACCCGACGCCGCCGCCGGAAGCCGACCATGTCGTCATCGAATCGACCTATGGCGATCGCGATCATCGGCCGATGGACGAGAGTGTTGTCGAACTGGTCGACGCGATCGTGCGCGCACGCGCGGCAGGCGGCAACGTCATCATCCCGACCTTCGCCCTGGAGCGCGCGCAGGAAATCCTGTTCACCCTCGGCGATGCCGTGCGTGCGGGCTCGCTGCCTCGCAACCTGCCGGTGTTCCTCGATTCGCCGATGGCGATCTCGGCCACCGAGCTGTTCCGGCGCCACCCGGAATGTCTCAATGAAACCGCGCGGGCGCGCCTGCAGGAAGGAGACCTGTTCGATCTGCCCGGCTTGCGCATGACCCGCGATACCGCCGAATCGATGGCGATCAACCGCATCGAGGCCGGTGCCGTGATCCTGGCCGGGTCGGGCATGTGCACGGGCGGGCGCGTGCTGCACCATCTGCGCCACAACTTGTGGCGCGAGAACGCGAGCATCGTGTTCGTCGGATTTGCCGCGATGGGCACGCCGGCGCGGCGCCTCGTCGATGGTGCGACAACCTTGCGCCTGTTCGGCGAGGACATCCGCGTGCGCGCACGGATCTGGACGATCAACGGCTTCTCCGCGCACGCCGGACGCACGGATCTGACCCGCTGGCTTGCGCACACCGGAAAGCCGAAGTCGGTCGTTCTGGTTCACGGCGAACCCGAGCGTGGCATGACCGCGTTCGGCGAACATCTGGACGGACTGGGGTTCACCTGCCGCGAGCCGGACATGCACGAGGCCATCAGCCTGGCGTGAACGGACGCGGCTGCCGCCGTGCGCCGTGCACCGGACAAGTCTGCATGGGGTCGCTGGTCGCGCGTTCCGCCGCCACGGGATCGATTGCCCCAGGTCATGCAGCCGGCCCGGCCGCCACGCCATCGTGCTGGCCTGCTCCCGGAGAAACACGCCATGCGCGACATCCTGGTCATTGCGTGCCGCTTCGACGTCTGGGGTGCGGGCGAATGGGCGTTCGGCGGCGCGACGCGCCATGTGCTCGCGCATGCCGGCATCCCGCTGTTCATGCGCCACTGAAGGCGCAAGGGTTGTCCTCGGGGCGTGCGGCTGGATCCGTTCAGGTCCATTCCGTGCCGCCTGCGATGGCCTGCGCCGCACCCGACCCGTAGAGCCGAGCTTGCTCGGCTGCTCTTTGCCTGATCGCCTGGGTTGAAAGGCAGCCGAGCAAGCTCGGCTCTACGACGGCAAGAGCGCAACTCCGCATGCGCGGAGGCTCCCGTAGAGCTTGCTCCGCTGCCCTTGCTTCATTTCCCTTCTCCCTCCGGGAGAAGGTGCCGAAGGCGGATGAGGGAAGGATGCTTCGGTTTGCCGCGGCAGGAATCGTGCGGGATATCTCCCTCATCCGGCGCTGCGCGCCACCTTCTCCCGTGGGGAGAAGGGAAGTTGCGCGTTCCGCAAAGCGGCGCGCCATGTGCTCGCGCATGCCGGCATCCCGCTGTTCATGCGCCACTGAAGGCGCACGGATTGCCCCCGATGCGTGCGGCTGGATCCCTTCAGATCCATTCCGTGCCGCCTGCGATGACCTGCGCCGCACCTGACCCGTAGAGCCGAGCTTGCTCGGCTGCTTTTTGCCCGATCGCCTGGGTTGAAAGGCAGCCGAGCAAGCTCGGCTCTACGACGGCAAGAGCGCAACTCCGCATGCGCGGAGGCTCCCGTAGAGCTTGCTCCGCTGCTCTTGCTTCATTTCCCTTCTCCCTCCGGGAGAAGGGAAGATGCGCGTCGTGTAGAGCCGAGCTTGCTCGGCTGAAGGTCCTGCGGTGTGCCGCGGGGTGATTTGTCGCGCCAGTACCACAGCCCGCACCACGGCGCGGCCGGCCTGTTGTCGCGCAATCCTTGGAAAACTTTACGTGCCGGCGTGACTCTCAGCATGTCGCGTGCGAGGCCGGTTCAGAGGATCATGCACGCCCCGGACCCTGCGCCGCGCCGTTGCGTGGTGCAGGCTTGCCGGAGCCATGCGCCTCGGGCATGTTCCTGCCGCCTATCCCCCGCGCACCGGAGGGATGTCCGCGGCGAGGAATGCGCCGCGTGCGCGCCAGCCATCATTGGACAAGGAACAGGCGCATGTCGCGCGCAAAGAAGATTGGAATCGGCGTTGCCGTTGTCGTGGCGGCATTGCTGGTCTGGCGGTTCATGGGGCAGGGTGCACAGCCCGACGCAGCGAAGCGTGGCCTGCGCGATGCGCCCATTCCGGTAACCGTGGTCGCCGCCGAGACCCGCGACGTGCCGCTGTTCCTGACTGCGCTCGGTACCGTGCAGGCGCTCAATACGGTCACGGTCAGTGCGCAGGTGAGCGGTCAGCTCCAGGCCGTGCATTTCCAGGAAGGTCAGGAAGTGAAGAAGGGCGATCTCATTGCCGAGATTGATCCGCGCACCTACCAGTCCGCACTCGATCAGGTACTGGCCAAGAAGAAGCAGGACCAGGCCCAGCTCGCTGCGTCGCGCAGCACGCTGAAACGCTACGAGGAGCTGATCGAGCAGAAGTTCGTTTCCGCGCAGGATCTCGAGAACCAGCGCCAGAGCGTGCGCCAGCAGGAAGCGCTGATCGCCTCCGATGACGCGGCGATCAGCAACGCGCGCACGCAATTGAGCTTCACCCGCATCATCGCGCCGATCGATGGGCTGGCCGGCATCCGCCAGGTCGATGTCGGCAACCTGGTCCAGGCCAACGGCACCGGAATCGTCGTGCTGACCCAGGTCCAGCCGATCAACGTGATCTTCAACCTGCCGCAGCAGGACATGTCCAAGGTGCGCGAGGCCGATGCGACGCCGCTCAAGGTGCTGGCCTTGTCGCGCACCGACGCAACCCCGATTGCCGAAGGCGAGCTCGTCGTGATCGACAATTCGATCGACACCTCGACCGCGACGTTCAAGCTCAAGTCCGAATTCCCCAACGCCGACCGCAAGCTGTGGCCCGGCGAGTTCGTCAATGTGCGCCTGCAGGTACGCACGGTGAAGGACGGCATCGTCGTGCCGGCGACTGCGGTCCAGCAGGGGCCATCGGGCGAATACGCCTGGGTCGTGCAGGGCGATGACAGCGTGAAGATGCAACCGCTGAGTTCAGCCGGAAGCCTCGATGACGGGTTCGTGCTGATTGGCGAAGGCCTGGATGTCGGCGCCCGGGTCGTGACCGAAGGCCAGTTCCGGCTCAAGACCGGGTCCAAGGTCAGGCCGATGGCGCCTGGAGAAGTCGCGGCACCCGAGCCGCCGCCGGAAGGCAGCGGGCCGCGCGCGCGGCGGGCGGCGGATTGATCCCTTCGCATCCGATTCGCAATGCATGCCCCCAGACCAGCTTCATTCCCTTTTTCTCAGCGCGGCGACCGACGCGATGAGGTGAGGACCCATTGCCGGCTGGCGTCGGATTCGCCGCGTCAGCCCCATCCGGAAACCTGACCGTGGGCTTCTCCACCCTGTTCATCCGTCGACCGGTTGCCACCTCGCTGCTGATGGCGGGGCTGTTGCTGCTCGGCTTCCTCGGGTATCGCCAGTTGCCGGTCTCGGCGCTGCCGGACATCGACGCACCATCGATCCAGGTCGCGACGCAGTACCCGGGGGCCAGCCCGACGACCATGGCCGCGCTGGTCACGACGCCGCTGGAACGCCAGTTCGGCCAGATCTCCGGATTGGACGTGATGACGTCGGATTCATCGGCAGGCCTGTCGACGATCCTGCTCACGTTCAACATGGACCGCGACATCGATGCCGCGGCCCAGGATGTGCAGTCGGCGATCAATGCCGCGCGCGGCACCTTGCCGAACAACCTGCCGTATCCACCCGTGTACAACAAGGTCAATCCGGCCGACGCGCCGATCCTGACCCTGGTGATGAGCTCCGACGCGCTGCCGTTGCGCGAGGTCAACAACTACGCCGATTCGATCCTCGCCCAGAAGCTGTCCCAGGTGTCGGGCGTGGGCCTGGTCAGCATCGCCGGCAATGTTCGCCCGGCCGTGCGCATCCAGGTCGATCCGGCCGCGATCGCCAACCAGGGTCTGACCATCGAGGATGTGCGCTCGGCGCTGACCCAGGCCAACGTCAACGGCCCCAAGGGCACGATCGACGGTGCCGCGCAGTCGTTCACGATCGGCGCCAACGACCAGATATCGAGCGCCGACGAGTTTCGCGACATCATCGTCAGCTATCGCGGCAATGCGCCCGTGCGCCTGGGCGACATCGCGCGCGTGCTCGACGGGGTCGAGAACGACCAGCTCGCGGCCTGGGCCAACGGCAAGCCTGCCGTGCTGCTCGATATCCGCCGCCAGCCTGGCGCCAACATCGTGCAGACCGTCGATGCGATCAAGGCGATGCTGCCCGAGCTGCGCCAGGTGTTGCCGGCCAACGTCAACCTCGACGTGTTCGCCGACCGCACGATCACGATCCGCGCCTCGGTCGAGGATGTCGAGTTCACCCTGATGCTGACGGTCTGCCTCGTGATCGCGGTCATCTTCGTGTTCCTGCGCCGGTTGTGGGCGACCGTGATTCCCGGAGTGGCCGTGCCGCTGTCGATCGTCGGCACGTTCGCGATCATGGCGTTCGCCGGCTATTCGCTCGACAACCTCTCGTTGATGGCATTGACCGTGGCGACCGGGTTCGTCGTCGATGACGCGATCGTCATGATCGAGAACATCGTGCGCTACCTCGAGAAGGGCAAGTCGCCGCGCGAGGCGGCCGAGATCGGCGCGCGCGAAATCGGGTTCACGGTGCTTTCGCTGACGGTCTCGCTGATTGCCGTGTTCCTTCCGTTGCTGCTGATGCCGGGCGTGACCGGGCGCCTGTTCAAGGAATTCGCGGTCGTGCTGTCGATCGCGGTGGCGCTGTCGATGCTCGTCTCGCTGACCCTGACCCCGATGATGTGCGCCTACCTGCTGCGTCGCGAGAACGCGCCGAAGGAGGAAAGCGAGGGCGACCATGCGCACCAGCCGGGACGCAAGTCGACCTGGTGGGATCGCCTCGTGCATGCCTACGCGACGAGCCTGGACTGGGTGTTCGGGCACCAGAAGCTGACGATGCTCGTGCTGACCGCGACGGTCGCACTGACCGTGCTGCTGTTCGTCATGATGCCCAAGGGCCTGTTGCCCGATCAGGACACAGGCATGATCACCGGCGTCGTCCAGGCCGACCAGACGATCGCGTTCGAAGCCATGCAGCAACGGACCCGGCGGGTCGCCGAAGCCTTGCAAGCCGACCCGGCGGTCAGCGGCGTCGCCGCATTCATCGGCGCCGGCGCGATCAACCCGACCCTCAACCAGGGCCAGCTCAGCATCGTGCTCAAACCCCGCGCCGAGCGCGGCAGCCTCGCCGAGATCCTGCCGCGCCTGCAGCAGTCGGTGGCCGATGTGCCCGGTATCGCGTTGTTCCTCAAGCCCGTGCAGGACATCGCGCTGGACAACCGCATCGCGCCGACCGAATACCAGTACGCGCTGACCGCGGTGGATTCGGCGCAGCTCAGCGCATTCGCCGAACGAATGACGGCGGTGCTGCAACAGCGTCAAGAGCTCTCCGATGTCGACAACAATCTCGCCGCCGCCGGCCTGCAACTGCACCTGACCATCGACCGCGACCAGGCCAGCCGGCTCGGCGTGCCGATCCAGAGCATCGACGACACGCTGTACTCGGCATTTGGCCAGCGCCAGATCTCCACGATATTCACCCAGCTCAACCAGTATCGCGTGGTCCTCGAAGTCGATCCGAAATACCGCACGAGCGCCGACCTGCTCGATCGCCTCTACGTGCGTGGCAGCGGCAGCGGTGCACTGACCGGCAGCACCGCGACGACGCTCGGCCAGGTGACGTCGAGCAACTCGGCCACGCCGAGCGGCATCGGCGCGCAAGGCAACACCGGCATCAGCCTCGGCGCCGGCGGAACGATTCCGATGACCTCGCTGGTCGATGCGAAGATCATCAACTCGCCACTCGTGATCAGCCACCAGAACCAGCTTCCGGCGGTGACGATCTCGTTCAACCTCGCGGCCGGGCATCCGTTGTCGGATGCCGTGCGCGCGATCGAGGATGTCGAGCGCACGATCGACATGCCGGCGCAGATCCGCGGCAGCTTCATCGGCAAGGCCGCGCAGTTCTCCGCGTCGATGACCGACGAGGTGCTGCTGATCCTCGCCTCGCTGGTCGTCATCTACATCGTGCTCGGCGTCCTTTACGAGAGCTACATCCATCCGATCACGATCATCTCGACCTTGCCGCCGGCCGGTGTCGGCGCGCTGCTCGCGCTGACCCTGTTCGGCTTCAGCCTGTCGATCGACGGCATCGTCGGAATCATCCTGCTGATCGGCATCGTCAAGAAGAATGCGATCCTCATGATCGATTTCGCGATCGACGCACGTCGCGACGGCATGGCCGCGCAGGCGGCGATCCGGCGTGCCGCACTGCTGCGTTTCCGGCCGATCCTCATGACCACGGCGGCGGCGATGTTCGGTGCGCTGCCGCTGGCGCTCGGCACGGGCATCGGTTCGGAGTTGCGGCGGCCGCTCGGGGTGTCGATCGTCGGCGGTCTGCTGCTTTCGCAGCTCATCACGCTTTACACGACACCGGTGCTGTACCTGCACATGGAGCGTTTCTCGGACTGGCTCGCGGCTCGCCGCGAGCGGCGCGAGCTGGCGCGGGCGGGGAGGCTCGCGTGAGCGCGCTCATTGCTGCTTCGCTCACTCATGCGATTGTGCGAAGCCCTGCCAAGGGCGATGGGCTTGCCTTTGCTTCCTCGATCGTTCGAGTCGTCATACGGTCTGGGCGTCGGAGTCTCCTTCTCCTTCGTTGGTTGCGTTTCGCGGCGCCGTGTAGATCCAGTGCTTTCACTCGCCTGCGGCGAGCGAGTCACTTTTCTTTGCGTGGCCAAAGAAAAGTAACCAAAAGAAAGGCCACCCCGCACTCGCGCCCCGAGCGCGCTACGCGCGCACGGGGTACGCACAGGTGCTACGGGGTTCGCCGACAGTCCATCCATGGACTGGCGTCGAACTGGCCCGCATCCTGCGGGCCACCCTTCGGGCTTTTCCTTCGCACCTGCGCCGCGAGTGAGGGGACCCGACGCGCCGAAGGCGCGCTCGAGCCAGAGCAAGAGCAGCATTTCGCGACGCCGTTGCCGTTGCCGTTGCCGTTGCCCTTGCTGTTGCTCTTGTTTTGGGCGCGCAGGATGCGCGCTGAAGGGGGCCCCTATGTCGCGGCGAGCGGGCGCAGAAAGGCCCGCAGGGTGGGCGCGAGGGATCGCGCCCAGTTTGCTGCCAGCACAGGGATGTGCTGTCAGCAAACCCCGGAGCCCGCTCGCGAAGTCGGAGGGCAGGATGCCCGGAGACCGCGGCATCGGGGTGGCCTTCTCTTTGGTTACTTTCTCTTGGCCACGCAAGAGAAAGTGACTCGCTCGCCGCAGGCGAGTGAAAGCACTGGATCTACACGGCACCGCGAAACGCAGCCAGCGAAAAGGAAGGCGACTCGCTCGCCGCAGGCGAGTGAAAGCCTGAGATCCAAACATCGGAAAGGGGCGCACCCTACGAACGGGACGGTGACTCGCTCGCCGCAGGCGAGTGAAAGCCTGAGATCCAAACATCGGAAAGGGGCGCACCCTACGAACGGGACGGTGACTCGCTCGCCGCAGGCGAGTGAAAGCACTGGATCTACACGGCGCCGCGAAACGCAGCTTTCAAGGAAGAAGGTGACTCGCTCGCCGAAGGCGAGTGAATGCCTGCGATCTCCACACAGACCTGGAAGGCTCTCGCCGAAGGCGCTGCGACCCCGATGAACATCTCCGCCCCCTTCATCAAGCGCCCCATCGGTACGATCCTGCTCTCGCTCGGCGTCTTCGTCGGCGGCCTGATTGCCTACCTGCAGCTCGGCGTGGCCGCGCTGCCCAACATCGAGTTCCCGGTCATCTTCGTCGTCGCGAATCAGCCCGGTGCCGATGCCGAGAACATGGCGTCGACGGTGGCCGCACCGCTGGAACGCCATATGGGCCGGGTTGCCGGCGTCGACCAGATGAGTTCGACCAGCCGCCAGGGAACAGCGGTCGTCATCCTGTTCTTCAAGTTCGACAAGAGCATCGATGGCGCTGCGCGCGACGTGCAGGCCGCGATCAATGCCTCGATGGCCGATCTGCCGTCGGGTCTGCGTACGGCGCCGATCTACCGCAAGGCCAATCCGAGCAATGATCCGGTGCTGCTGCTTGCGCTGACGTCCAGGGCGCACACCGCTGCGGATCTGTACAACATGGCAGACTCGCTGCTCGCCCAGCGCGTGCGCCAGTTGCCCGGCGTGGCCGACGTCAACATCACCGGCGGCGCGACACCGGCGGTGCGCGTGGATGTCGACCTGCGCAAGTTGACGTCGATGGGGTTGTCGGCCGACCAGGTGCGCAACGCGATCGTTGCGGCCAACGTGACCTCACCGCAAGGTTTCCTCAGCGACGGCAACACGATGATGACGATCGCGGCGAACGATGCGCTGCGCGACGGCGCGGATTTCGCCGACATCATCATCGCCGTGCGCAACGGCGTGCCGGTGCGCCTGCGCGATGTCGCCGATGTCGGCGACGGCCAGGAGAACCGCAACCAGGCCGCGTGGTTCAACGGCGAGCGCGCGATCCTGCTCGTGATCAACAAGAAGGCCGACGCCAACGTCATCCAGACCGTGGACAGCATCCACGAGCAACTGCCGCTCATGCGCAGCTGGTTGCCGGAAGGCGTCGAGCTGACGCCGTTCAACGACCGCACGGCGACGATCCGCGCCTCGGTCATGGAAGTGCAGATCACGCTCATGATCAGCATTGCGCTGATCATCATGGCGATGCTGCTGTTCCTGCGCCGCATCGCGCCGACCGTGATCGCCGGTTTGTCGGTGCCGTTGTCGCTCGCGTGCGCATTCATCGTGATGTACGCGTTCGGTTTCACGCTCGACAACCTCACCCTGATGGCGCTCGTCATCTCGATCGGCTTCGTCGTCGACGATGCCATCGTCGTGATCGAGAATGTGGTGCGGCATCTGGACATGGGCAAACCGCGCCTGCAGGCCGCGCTCGACGGCGCGCGCGAGATCGGTTTCACGATCGTGTCGATCACCGCGTCGCTGATCGCGGTGTTCGTGCCGCTGCTGTTCATGGGCGGCTTCATCGGCATGTTCCTGCATTCCTTCGCGGTGACGATCTCCGCGGCGATCGCGATGTCGGCGCTGGTGTCGCTGACCCTGACTGCGGCGCTGTGCGGACGCTATCTGCAGCCGCATGCCGAACAGAAGCCTGGCCGGCTCGGCCTGCGCATCGACGCGATGCATGCGGGCATGCTCAACGGCTACCGGCGCGCGCTGGACTGGTCGTTGCGCCACCCGCGCATCATGAGCCTGCAACCGTTGCTGCTCGTGGTGGTGACGGTGTGGCTGACCACGTTCCTCAAGTTCGGCATGGTTCCGCAGCAGGACACCGGCATGATGGCCGGGACGACGATCGCAAGCGCATCGGTCTCCTACGACCGCATGGTCGAGCTGCAACGCCGCGTGGCCGACACGGTGATGGCCGATCCTGCCGTGGTCAGCGTCGGCTCCTCGCTCGGCAGCGGCGGCGGCCCGGGCTCGGGCAGCAATCGCGGCCAGCTCTTCATCAATCTCAAGCCGCTCGGCGAGGGTCGCGACGAGTCCACGTTCGCGGTCATGGGGCGGCTCATGCAGAAGACCGCGAACATTCCGGGTATCCAGTTGCGCCTGCGTCCGATCCAGGATCTCGGCGGCGGCGGACCGGGGCCGCGCGGCGGCGATTCGCAGTTCAGCTATTCGCTCAAGGGCAGCAATTACCAGGAGCTCATCGAGTGGGGCCCGAAGCTGGCCGAGGAGATGAAGAAGCTGCCGCAGCTCACCGGCGTCGGCACCGCGCTGGATGATGGTGCGATCGAACAGAATCTGGTCATCGACCGCGACACCGCCTCGCGCCTGGGCGTGTCGATCGGGGCGATCTCCAGCGTGCTCTACAACGCGTTCGGCCAGCGCCAGATCTCGACGATCCATTCCGACCTCAACCAGTATCGCGTCGTGCTTAACGCGATCACCGGCGAGACGCCGGGCGTGGACACGCTCAAGCGCCTGTACGTGCGCGCCAACAGCGGTGCGATGGTGCCGCTGAGCGCGCTCACGCGGATCGAGGCTTCGCGCGCGCCGCTCGTGATCCAGCACGATTTCCAGTTCCCGGTGTTCGACCTCACGTTCAATCTCGCCGAAGGCGTGAGCATGGGACAGGTGATTCCGCTGATCGAGCAGACCATGCGCAACCTGCGCATGCCCGGTTCGATCCAGGGCGGATTCGGCGGCGAACTGCGCCGCTTCCAGCAGCAGCAGTCGAGCCAGGGTCTGCTCCTGATCGCCGCCGTGCTCGCGGTCTACCTCGTGCTCGGCATCCTCTACGAAAGCCTGATCCATCCGGTGACGATCCTGTCGACCCTGCCATCGGCCGGTGTCGGTTGCCTGCTCGCGATGCTCGCAACCGACACCGAACTGACCCTGATCTCGATCATCGCGATCGTGCTGCTGATCGGCATCGTCAAGAAGAACGCGATCCTCATGGTCGACTTCGCCCTGCATGCCGAACGCGACCAGGGCATGACCCCGCTGGAGGCGATCCGCGAGGCCTGTCTGGTCCGGTTCCGGCCGATCATGATGACCTCGATTGTCGCGATCCTCGGCGCGGTTCCGCTCGCGATCGGCTTCGGTGTCGGCTCCGAGCTGCGCCAGCCGCTCGGCATCGCGATGATCGGTGGCCTGCTCGTCTCGCAGACGCTCACCTTGCTGTCGACCCCGGCGCTTTACCTCGTGTTCGCACGTATCGCCGAACGCCGGCGTGCGCGTCGTGCCGAGCGCCGCGCGCTGCGTGCGCAGGCATCGGCGGCGACCTGAGGCGCTTTCGCGCCGTCGGGGCGAAAACGGGGGTCGGCATCACCGCGCAGTTCCATCGCGAGGCAAAACAAGGCAATCTGCGCATCCGCTCCCCAATGCACCCTAGCCATGAAACGATCCCGCACTGCCGCCCTGCTCGTCATGAGCGCCGCTCCGTTTGTGCTCACGGCGTGTACCGAGGAAACCACGAGCGAAGGCCTCTACACCTCGCTGGAATCCTGCATCGCGCAGACCAACGACAGCTACAGCTGCGGTGAGGCGTTCAAGCAGGCACAGGCCGAGGTCGAAGTGACCGCACCGCGTTATGCGACCCAGGAGGAGTGCATCGCCGCGCACGGTGCGGAGAACTGCCAGCCGCGCCGCGACGCAATGGGGCATTCATACTTCATGCCGCTCATGACCGGGTTCCTCGTGGGCCAGATGCTCAGCAACGGACGCACGACCGGCCTTACGGGTGCCCCGGCGTTCCGCGACCGCGCCGGCAACTGGCAGCGTCCGTCGGCAACGCCCGCGGGCGGCATGTACCGCCAGGGCATGGGCGGAACCGCGATGGCGCCGATCAGCGCGCGCCCCGATCGCGCGCCCACGGTCAGCCGCGGCGGCTTCGGCTCGCGCAGCGGTGACCGCGGCGCAGGCGCCTGATGCGTCGAATCGCGATCCCTGAACGCGCCAACTGGCGCGATCGGGCGGCGGAAAGCGGCTTCGCGTTCCACACGATCGACGGCGAGCCGTACTGGGACGAGTCGGCCTACTACGCGTTCACGCTGCGCGAAATCGAGGACGGCATCGAGGCGCCGACCGAGGAATTGCACGCGATGGCGCTGGATCTCGTCGACGCCGTCATTGCGAGCGAGGAACACCTGCGCCGCCTCGATATCCCTGAACCCATGTGGGACTGGATCGCGCGCAGCTGGCGCGCGCGCGATCCGCATCTGTACGGGCGCATGGATTTCGCCTGGGATGGCACTGGCGCGGCCAAGCTGCTCGAACTCAACTACGATACGCCGACCTCGCTCTACGAATCGGCGTTCTTCCAGTGGCAATGGCTCGACGACCAGCAGCGCGCCGGCCGCCTGCCGCTCGCCGCCGACCAGTACAACTCGATTCATGAATGCCTCGTCGAGGCGTTCGGCACGATCGCCAAACGCCTGCCGCGGCCGTTCCTGCTGGCTGCCGTGCGCGCCTCCGCCGAGGATCAGGGCACCGTGGACTACCTGCGCGACTGTGCGGTGCAGGCCGGGATCGATTGCGACTCGATCGCGATCGAGGACATCGGTCTCAGCGCCGACGGGCGCTACACGAGTCTCGACGACACAGTGATCGGCACGCTGTTCAAGCTGTATCCGCTCGAGGACCTGTTCCGCGAGGAGTTCGGTCGCCAGCTTCCCGACTCGGGTCTGTTGCTGATCGAACCGCCGTGGAAGGCCGTGCTCAGCAACAAGGGCATCCTGCCGCTGCTTTGGGAACGCCACGAAGGCCATCCGAACCTGCTGCCCGCGCATTTCGACGATGGTGCGGCGGAGCTTCCACGCGGATGGGTACGCAAGCCGCTCCACTCACGCGAGGGCGCCAACGTGCAGATGCACACGCCGGCCGGCGAGCACATCGCGTCGGACGGTCCCTACCGCGGCGCGCTGATCCGCCAGGCCTTTCATCCACTCGCGGAATTCAGCGGTCGCCATTCGCTGCTTGGCAGCTGGGTGGTCGCCGACCGCGCCTGCGGACTGGGCATTCGCGAGGACACCTCGCCGATCACCAGGGACAGTGCGCGCTTCGTTCCGCACGCGATCGTCGAAGAGGAAACCGGGGTGCTGCTCGCGTAGAGCGTAGCTTGCTCCGCTGCCTTTCGCTCATCTGCATGCCGATGCAAGAGCAGCCGAGCAAGCTCGGCTCTACGAGAAGCACCGCACCGCTCTCGTAGAGCGGAGCTTGCTCCGCTGCTGTTGCTTTTCGGCAAGTCGGGGCGGAGTCAGCGGAGCAAGCTCCGCTCTACGAAAAGCACTGCATCCACGACACACGGGTGCGCGCGGTGGCTCAATGTGTCAGCGCGAGCGGCTTTGGCCCGTGGCGGAAGCTGTCGTGGTCGCCGTTGTCCAGCGCATGCAGCGGCGAAGGTGGGTTGGCGACCGATGTCAGCACGCGCGGTTCCACCGTATCGACGTCGGGCAGCGCCTGCGCGACCACGGTGACCGTGGGAAGCATCGTGACCGCGAGGTTCTCCGCTCGCGCCGTGACCCGCACGGTCGGCATCAAGGTCACGCGCAGAGGCTCGCCGTCGGCGACGCCCCAGACTGGCGGGTCGAACGGCCGGGTCGCATCGGCGCTCACGCGCACCGCTGGCAGCAGCGTCGCCGCGAGCGGCGCACGCGCGTCGACGCTGGCGTTGGCCTCCGTGGCAAGCGCGCTTGTAAACAAGGCGCCATAAAGTGCAATGGCGATGGTCGTACGAATCAGGGTTGTACGGTTGTTCATGACGTTCTCCTGCAAACCTTCTCTCACTCCGTGTATCGCAAGCACCGTGCCAACGACGCAGTTCATGCGGTTTGCAGGGAAATAGATGCACCGACAAGCACTTGGGTTGCTAGGTCGGAAGTCATGGTCGGTCGCGGAGGCTGTTCGCGGACGCTGGAAGTGTCCGCGTACGGACGCACAAACAGATCGTTTCGACCCCGCTACCACGCGCGCCCATTGCCTGGCGAGGTCCAGCACGAAGCGTTCGCCTGCGGAGCTTCGGCAGGAAGCGATCGATCAGGATTGCGGCAGCAAGCGATCGTGAAGCGGCCATGCACATATCGTGACGTCGGCTCCGGCACTGCGCGCCTTGCGCCGACCTACGCGGTGGGTCCCGCCACGCTCGTCGTAGGTCGGTTAAAGCGGCACCGCCGCGGAACCGACACCAGCGTCCGGACGCAATCGCACTACTCGCCGAGCGTCAGCAGCGACGCGTTGCCTCCGGCGGCGGTCGTGTTGATCGTGACTGTGCGTTCGGTGGCGAAGCGCACGAGGTAGTGCGGGCCGCCGGCCTTGGGGCCGGTGCCGGAGAGGTTTTCGCCGCCGAACGGCTGGACTCCGACGACCGCGCCGATCTGGTTGCGGTTGACGTAGCAGTTGCCGACTTTCGCGCGCTTGACGATGTGTTCGACGGTGTCGTCGATGCGGCTGTGGATGCCGAGGGTGAGCCCGTAGCCGGTCGCGTTGATCGCGTCGATCACCGCGTCGAGTTCGCTGGCCTTCCAGCGCACGAGGTGCAGGACCGGGCCGAACACTTCGCGATGCAAGGTCTTCAGTGAGGGGATCTCGTAGGCGCACGGTGCGAAGAAGGTGCCGTGTGCGGTGCTTGCACCGAGTCTGACTTCGCCGATCTTATTCGCTTCGCGATCCATGCGCTCGGCGTGGTCGGCGAGGATCTTGCGCGAGGGCTCATCGATGACCGGGCCGACGTCGGTGGAGAGCAGGCCCGGATCGCCGACGGTCAGTTCGGCCATCGCACCGGCGAGCATGGTCTTGACCTTGTCGGCGATGTCCTCCTGCACGAACAGGACGCGCGCGGCCGAGCAGCGCTGGCCGGCCGAGTCGAAGGCCGAGGCGACGACGTCCTTGACGAGTTGCTCGGGCAGTGCCGAGGAATCAGCGATCAGGGCGTTCTGGCCGCCGGTCTCGGCGATCAGCGCGGCGATCGAGGAGTCGCGTGCGGCCAGGGTGCGGTTGATCGTCCACGCGGTTTCGGTCGACCCCGTGAAGCACACGCCGGCGATTTCCGGGCGGGTCAGCAACAGGTTGCCGATCATCGAGCCCTTGCCCGGGATGAACTGGAGCACGTCCTCGGGCACCCCGGCCTCGTGCAGCAGCTTGATCGCGGCATGGCCGATCAGCGTGGTCTGCTCGGCGGGCTTGCTCAGCACGCTGTTGCCGGCGGCAAGTGCGGCGACGACCTGGCCCATGAAGATCGCGAGCGGGAAATTCCACGGGCTGATGCAGACGAACACGCCACGCCCATGCAGATACAACTGGTTGGTCTCGCCGGTCGGCCCCGGCAGCAGTTCGGGCTGGCCGAACAGCTTGCGCGCGAGCGCGGCGTAGTAGCGCAGGAAATCGGCGGCCTCGCGCACTTCGGAAATCGCCGCGGGAATCGTCTTGCCCGCTTCGCGCACGGCCAGCGCGATGAACTCGGCACGCCGCGATTCGAGCAGGTCGGCGGCATGTTCGAGGATCTTGGCCCGACTCGCGGCCGGCAGCGCATCCCACGCGGGTTGCGCGGCCACCGCATTGGCGAGCGCCTTTTCGATCGTTGCCGCGTCCACGGGCCGGTACTCGCCGATCACGCGGCGGCGGTCGGACGGATCGGTGATGGCCTTGGCCTCGGTGCTCGTCGTAGCGCCCGGCACCAGCGGTGCGGCGACCCATGGCCGGCGTGCGGCGTTGACACTGTCGGCGAGCGTGCGCAGTTCGATGTCGCTGGCGAGGTTGGCGCCCATGGAATTCTTCCGTTGTTCGCCGAACAAGGCGATCGGTTGCGGGATGCGGGGATGCGGTTTGGATTCGAAATGGCGCACGAGTTCGCTGGGATCGGCGACGAGGTCGCGGATCGCGACATCTTCGTCGACCACGCGGTTGACGAAGCTCGTGTTGGCGCCGTTCTCGAGCAGTCGGCGCACGAGATAGGGGAGCAGGTCCTCGTGACTGCCCACCGGCGCGTAGACGCGGCACGGCACGTTGAGGTTCTTCGCGCCGATCACTTCGGCATACAGGTCCGCGCCCATGCCGTGCAGGCGCTGATGCTCGTAGGGTCGACCGCGTGCGTAGTGGTGGATCGCGGCAATCGTGTGCGCGTTGTGGGTGGCGAACTGCGGATAGATCAGTTCGGCGCCGGCCTCGAACATCTGCCGTGCGCAGGCCAGGTACGAGACGTCGGTGTTGGGTTTGCGCGTGTACACGGGGTAGCCGGCGAGACCCAACTCCTGCGCGCGTTTGACTTCGGAATCCCAGTACGCGCCCTTGACCAGGCGCACGCACCAGCGGCGGTTCGCCTTGCGCGCGGTGTCGGCGAGCCAGTCGATCACGAACGGCGCACGCTTCTGGTAGGCCTGCACGGCAAGGCCGAAGCCGTTCCAGCCGTCCAGCGACGGATCGGCGAATACGGCACCGATCACGTCGAGCGAGAGTTCGAGGCGGTCCGCCTCCTCGGCATCCACGGTCATGCCGATCGCATGGGTCTTCGCGAGTTGCGCAAGCTCGAGCACGCGCGGGGTCAACTCGGCGAGCACACGCGCGCGGTTGCCGACGTCGTAGCGGGGATGGATGGCCGACAGCTTGACCGATATCGACGGCGCGGCGAGCACGTCGGCCCACGGACCGCGCTTGCCGAGCGCGGCGATCGCGTCGCGATAGGCCTGCAGGTAGCGATCGGCGTCGCGCTGGGTCAACGCGGCTTCGCCGAGCATGTCGTAGGAATGCCGGTAGGCGCGGTTGTCCTTCTGCTCGGAGCGATCCTGGGCTTCCTCGATCGTGCGGCCCATGACGAACTGGTGACCCATGATGCGCATGGCCTGGCGCACCGCGAGGCGGATCACCGGTTCGCCGGCGCGTCCGACCAGGCGCCTCAGCGCGCCGCTGAAGTTGCTGCGCGTCTCCTCGGCCAGGTTGACCAGCCGCCCGGTCAGCATGAGGCCCCAGGTCGATGCATTGACGAACAGCGATTCGCTGGCGCCGACATGCTTTTTCCAGTCGGCCTCACCGAGCTTGTCGCGGATGAGCTTGTCGGCGGTCTCCGAATCGGGAATGCGCAGCAATGCTTCGGCCACGCACATGAGCAGGACCCCTTCCTCGCTGGACAGGTCATATTCGCGCATGAACGATTCGACCGCGCTCTGATCGGATGATTTGGCGCGCACGCGGGCGACCAGTTCGGCCGCCCTGGCCAGCACGAGTTCGCGCTCGGCCGGGGGCAGGCTGGCCTGGGCCAGGAGTTCGTTGACGGCCTCGGTTTCGTCGCGCAGCCAGGCTGAGGTGATTCGCGCGCGGGTCGGATCGACGCTGGCGGGCAACTCGGGAGACAGGATCTCGCTCACGGGGTGGGCTTCTCGAGGGCAGGGTGGGTGGCCGGAGCCGGTGGGGTGCGCAGGTACGTCTTGCTGCCGCTGCGCGGAGACTGCTGCACCCGCGCAGACGAAACCAGCTGGCGCCGCGTGCCGAAACCGTCGGTTCCAGCCAGCTCGCGGGGGCGCTAGGAGCCTGCGCGGCAGAAACGTTCGAGGCGAAACGGATGCCATCGTCATCGAGTGCGTCTATCGGAGAGCGCGCATAGTGGGGCTATGTAAGCTCGACGATAGGCACACTCGATGGCGAGGGCGCCGTTGCAGCCCGGACGGCTTCTGCCGCGCAGGCTCCTAGTGTAGTGAGCGCCCCGACGCCCGCCAAGGGATGCTGCGACACACTGACACAGCGCCGCAGGCGTCGGCGCGCTGCACAGGACTGCCCTCGTCCTTGCCGCTGCTGCGCAGGGTCCACTATCATTCCGCGGTTCCACGCCTGCTGTTCCGTCGATCGGCCGGGCCCTTGCCGCGACGCGGGTGGGGGCGTGTGGGGAGTCCTTGCGTGCGTGTTGTCCGGCGCCGGCACGCGGCGTACGGTCCGAAAGTTTCCGAATTCAAGGTGATGGCAATGACGTCAACAGGGGTCTCGCAAATCCGCCGTGCGCTGGCCGTGCCGGCCCTGATCGCCATGGCTGCCATGGCCAGTGCCGGCGTGCAGGCCGCCAACCCCGAGCGCTGGCAGCTCAACATGGGCAAGGGCGTCACCCAGACCGCCCGCGAGGTCCACGACATCCACATGATCATGCTGTGGATCTGCGTGGTCATCGGCATCGTCGTGTTCGGCGCGATGTTCTATGCCATGTTCCGGTTCCGCAAGTCCAAGGGCGCGGTGGCGCAGACCTGGAGCCACAGCACCAAGCTCGAGGTCGCGTGGACGGTCATCCCGATCCTGATCCTCATCGGTGCCGCCTGGCCGGCCACCACGCTGCTGTTGCGCATGGTCGACACCTCCGAGTCGGAGATGACGGTCAAGGTCACGGGCTACCAGTGGAAGTGGCGCTACGAGTACGTCGATTACTATGGCCGCAATCCCGGCATCAACTTCATGTCCAGCCTGGAACAGCAATCCAACCGCGTGCGCCAGTTGCGCTCGGGTCTGGATCCGCGCTCGGTCAAGGCCGACGACTACGAGAGCTACCTGCTCGATGTCGACAACCCGCTCGTTCTGCCGGTCGGCGTCAAGGTCCGTTTCGTCGTCACTGCCGACGACGTCATCCACGCCTGGTGGGTTCCAGCGCTGGGCTGGAAGCAGGATGCGATTCCCGGAATCATCAATTCCGCATGGACCCGGGTCGACGAACCCGGCGTCTATCGCGGCCAATGCGCCGAACTGTGCGGCAAGGACCACGGCTTCATGCCGATCGTGGTCAAGGTCGTTCCGAAAGCCGAGTTCGAGCAGTGGATGACCGAACGCGCACCGGCCGCGCCGGAAGCCGATGCCACCGCTCACGCCATCGTTCCGACGACCGCCCCGCAGGGCTGATCCCGATTCCGCAATTGAGGTGCAGGCCATGGCCCACGCTGCCGTCCACGACCATCACGACGCCCACGACCACAAGCCCACGGGCTTCCTGAATCGCTGGCTGTTCACCACCAACCACAAGGACATCGGTACCTTGTACCTGGTGTTCTCGCTGCTGATGTTCTTCATCGGCGGCTCGATGGCCATGATCATCCGCGCGGAACTGTTCCAGCCGGGCATGCAGCTCGTGGAACCCGAGTTCTTCAACGAAATGACCACGATGCATGCGCTGATCATGATCTTCGGCGCGGTCATGCCGGCGTTCGTCGGCCTCGCCAACTGGATGATCCCGCTGCAGATCGGCGCGCCGGACATGGCGCTGCCGCGCATGAACAACTGGTCGTTCTGGATCCTGCCGTTCGCCTTCACCCTGCTGCTGTCGACGCTGTTCATGCCGGGCGCCGGCCCTCAGGGTGGCTGGACACTGTATCCGCCGCTGTCGCTGCAGGGCGGCAACAGCGTTGCGTTCGTGATCTTCGCGATCCACATGATGGGCATCAGCTCGATCATGGGCGCGATCAACATCATCGCGACGATCCTCAACATGCGCGCGCCGGGCATGGATCTGCTCAAGATGCCGATCTTCGCCTGGTCGTGGCTCATCACCGCGTTCCTGCTCATCGCGGTCATGCCCGTGCTTGCCGGCGCGGTGACGATGCTGCTCACCGACAAGTTCTTCGATACAAGTTTCTTCAACGTGGCCGGCGGTGGCGATCCAGTGATGTTCCAGCACATCTTCTGGTTCTTCGGGCATCCGGAGGTCTACATCATGATCCTGCCGGCGTTCGGCATCGTCAGCGAGATCATTCCGACCTTCGCGCGCAAACCGCTGTTCGGCTACCAGGCGATGATCTATGCGATCGCCTCGATCGCCTTCCTGTCGTTCATCGTCTGGGCGCACCACATGTTCACGGTCGGCATGCCGCTCGGCGGCGAGCTGTACTTCATGTACGCGACCATGCTCATTGCGATACCGACCGGGGTGAAGGTGTTCAACTGGGTCACGACGATGTGGGAGGGCTCGATGTCGTTCGAGACCCCGATGCTGTTCGCGATCGCGTTCGTCATCCTGTTCACGATCGGCGGTTTCTCCGGCCTCATGCTCGCGATCGTTCCGGCGGATTTCCAGTACCACGACACCTATTTCGTCGTCGCCCATTTCCACTACGTGCTGGTCACCGGCGCCATTTTCGCGATCATGGCCGCGGCTTATTATTGGCTGCCGAAGTGGTCGGGCAACATGTACAGCGAGCGTTGGGGCAAGATCCACTTCTGGATGAGCGTGATCTCGGTCAATGTGTTGTTCTTCCCGCAGCATTTCCTCGGCCTGGCCGGCATGCCGCGGCGCATTCCCGACTACAACGTCGCCTTCGCCGACTTCAATCTGATCAGCTCGATCGGCGGATTCTGGTTCGGCGCGAGCCAGCTCCTCTTCGTCGGCGTGATCGTGCACTGCGTGTACCGCTCCCGGCAGCGCGCGACCGCGCAGGTGTGGGAAGGTGCCAAGGGCCTGGAATGGACCGTGCCGTCGCCGGCGCCGTATCACACGTTCAGCGAGCCGCCCTTGATCGACGATTCCAAGCTTGCTCATGGTGATGTGACGCATTGATTTGTGCGTTCGTCCGTGAGCGCCGAAAAGGGTGGATGGGCGATGATCTTGTGTTCGTTCGCGATGTGGTGAATTTCAAAGCGGCCATCCGTGGCCGCACTTTTCACGTAGTGCGTTCGTCCGTGAAGGCCAAAGTGAGTTGATGGGCGATGATCTTGTGTTCGTTCGCGATGTGGTGAATTTCAAAGCGGCCATCCGTGGATGTACTTGTGCGTTCGTCCGTGAACGCCAAAGTGAGTTGATGGGCGATGATCTTGTGTTCGTTCGCGATGTGGTGAATTTCAAAGCGGCCATCCGTGGATGTACTTGTGCGTTCGTCCGTGAACGCCGAAACAGGTAGATGTGCGGTGATAATGAATCCGTTCGCAAAATGAACGATCTCAAAGCGGCCATCCATGGCCGCACTCTTCAAGTTGCTTCGTTCCACTTTCCTGGTAGGGTTCCGGCGGGTAAATGACTGAGCGGCACGACAATCCGGTTACCGACACGCGTGAGGATCACGGCGCAGGGGGAATCCTGCGGGTCGGGCTGTTCGTCGTCGCCGGGGCGTTCCTGTTCGGGTTCGCGATGGTGCCGCTCTACCGGATCGCCTGCGAGCAGGTGCTCGGCATCAAGCTGTCGCCGCAAGGCATTGCCGCGGACCGCGCCGCGGCCATGGGTGTGGATGAATCGCGAACCGTGACCGTCGAGTTCGTCGGCAACGTCAACAGCAAGCTGCCGTGGGCGTTCAGTCCGGAGCTCACCCGCATTGCGGTGCACCCCGGTGCGCTGACCGAAGTATGGTTCGATGCGACCAACGAGTCCGCCCACGCGATCGTCGGCAATGCGGTGCCAAGTGTCGCGCCGAGCGAGGCATCGCTGTATTTCAACAAGACCGAGTGCTTCTGCTTTACCGAGCAGCTGCTCGATGCGGGCGAGAGCCGGCGCATGCCGGTGCGTTTCGTGGTCGATCCGCAGTTGCCGGCGAATGTGAAGACGCTTACGTTGTCCTATACGTTCTTCGCGAACGACATCGCCACGCGTCGCCACGGCAGCGCATCGGCGGCGGTCCTGCGGAGTGAAACCAATTCGAGCGTGGGGTCCTGAGATCATGGCGCAAACACAAGGTGCTTACTACGTTCCGCACGGCAGCCATTGGCCGATCGTCGGATCCATCGGCATGTTCTTGACCGTCATCGGTGCGGCGAGCTGGATGAACGGCGGCAGTGGCCTGCATGCGCAGCCTCTGATGCTGCTCGGCATCGGGATTCTCGTGGTCATGATGTTCGGTTGGTTCGGCACGGTGATCCGCGAATCGGTTTCCGGCATGTACAACCGCCAGGTCGATGTCTCGTTCCGCATGGGGATGATCTGGTTCATCTTTTCGGAAGTGATGTTCTTCGCCGCGTTTTTCGGCGCGCTGTTCTACGCGCGCATGCTTTCGATACCGTGGATCGGCGGCGAAGGGCACGGCGCGTTGACCAACTTCTACCTGTGGCAGCAGTTCGTGCCGGCGTGGCCGACCAACGGTCCCGGCGCCATCGGCGGCGCGTTCGAGACGATTCCCGCCTGGGGCATCCCGCTGCTCAACACGCTGCTGCTGCTGACCTCGGGCGTGACCGTCACCCTGGCGCACCACGCGCTGCGTGCGGGTCAGCGCGTCGCCTTGCTGGTCTGGCTCGCGGCGACGATCGTGCTCGGTGTGGTGTTCCTCTACTACCAGGTCTACGAGTACGCCGAGGCCTATGGCCATCTGAACCTGACCCTGGGCAGCGGCATCTACGGGTCGACGTTCTTCATGCTCACCGGATTCCACGGCATGCACGTGACCCTGGGCGTGATCATGCTGACCGTGATCTTCTTCCGCTGCCTCAAGGGCCATTTCACCAGGGACAACCACTTCGGCTTCGAGGCCGTGGCCTGGTACTGGCACTTCGTCGACGTGGTCTGGCTCGGGCTGTTCGTGTTCGTCTATGTGCTTTGAGAAGCGGGGCTAGCAGCTAGTTGCGAGCAGCTAGTAGCTGGTAGCTGGTAGAAGCGACCGGTACGGACTGGCAACCAGCGACTAGCAACCAGCAACTGCTTCGCAAACCCACGTCAGCCGATGCCGTGCGGCTGGATCACGCCGCTGACAATGCCCAGAATGATCAGGACGATCAGCAGCACCGAAAGGCCGATGCGGCGGGTCAGGGCATTGACCGTGCGGTTGCTGCCGCCCTTGTCGGTCATCATGTAGTAGAGGCCGGCGCCGAGATTCCAGACGATGGCGACAAGAAACACGACGATCAGGATCTTGCTGAGCATGGGCCGCATCTTCCGCGACGGGCGAGCTTGCCCGAGACGCGGCGAAGTATAGACCTTCGTCCGTGAGTCGACGCTGGACATCACCCTCGTGGTTTGCCGTGCTGCTGGTCAGTGCGGGCGTCGGGGTATTCACGTATCTGGGCTTCTGGCAGCTCCAGCGCGCGCAGGACAAGCAATCGCTGCTGACTGCGTTTGCGACGACGGATTCGCGCGCGACAGTGCCCCTCGATCAGGCGCGACGAATCGCCGCGGGTGCCATCCATCCGCACGTGCGCGTGGTCGGACGTTTCGAGCCGCAGCGCAGCTGGCTGCACGACGACCAGATCCGCGACGGGCGCCAGGGCGTCATGGCCTGGGCCTTGTTCGATCCGGCCGATGGCAGCCTGCCGCTGCTCGTCAACCGCGGATTCGTCGCTCGCAGTCGCGATGGTACAGCGCTCGAGTTGCCACCGTTGGCGCAGGGCGAACTCGAGCTCACGGGCTTGTATGCTGCGCCGCCGGGTTCCGGTTTGCGTCTCGGCGGCAATCGTCTGCCGCTGCAGGGCGACTGGCCGAAGACAACCATCTACATCGACCCCGGCGAAATCAGCGAGGATGTCGGTCGGCGCATCGATTCGCGGGTGCTGTTGCTCGACCCCGAATCCGATTCGGGTTTTGCGCGCGACTGGACACCGCAGATCCTGCCGCCGGAGCGCCATCGCGGCTACGCGCTGCAATGGTTCGCGTTCGCCCTCGCCGCGCTCGTGATCTTCATCGTGTTGCACTGGCGACACGTCAAACCCGGATTGAAATGATGCAGCCCCGCAACAGGAAACGCCTTCAACTCGTGCTGCTCGCTTCATTGTTCGTCGCGCCCATGGCGGTCGCCGCACTGCTTGCCCTGACCGGCTGGGTGCCCGGCACCCGCAGCTTCGGCGAAGGCATCGTGCCGCAACGCACGGTGGAGAACGTCCGCGTCGAACTCGCCGATGGGCAGCCGCTTCAGTGGCGAGATCCGGACTGGCGCTGGAGCGTGGTCGCGCTGCCCGGGCGCTCGTGTGGCGATGCCTGCGTCAGACAACTCGACCGGATTCACCGGGCACGCATTTCGCTCAATCAGAAAGCGCAGCGCGTGCGATTGATCTATCTCGGCGCGCCGCCGCACGCCGAGGGCGCGGCCGAGGTCATGCAGGCGTGGACGGTCGGGCGTGATGTCGATCGGGGATTTGCCGACTGGATGCCGAATGCCGACGACGAAGTCGTCGTGGTGCTGGTCAAGCCGGACGGCACCGCGTTGACCGTGTATCGCGAAGGATTCGACGCCAGCGGCTTGCGCAAGGATCTGGCCAAGGTGACGAAGTGAACGCGTTCCGGTCCTTGTCGTGGCCGGCGCGGCTGGCCTGGATCGGTGCCGCACTCGCGCTCAGTGTGAGCGTGTTCGGTGCCTTCGTGCGCCTGTCCGATGCCGGCCTGTCGTGCCCCGACTGGCCAACCTGCTACGGCAAGGCGACGTGGCCGGGCCAGGTACACGAGATCGAACAGGCCAACGCGAATTTCGATCGGCCGGTGGAAACCCACAAGACCTGGCGCGAGCAGGGACATCGCATCGTCGCCGGCACGCTCGGCGTGCTGATCCTGGCGCTGGCCCTGCTGGCGGTCGCGCGCCGGCGCGCGGAGACGATCATGCTCGTCGGCGCAGCCGTCGCAGCCGCCGGCGGCGTGCTCGCAAGCATGAAGGGCGCCCGCCTGGAGTCGGGAGTGCTTTCGATCGTCGCGTTGGCGCTGCCGGTCGTCGCCGCATTGCGGCTGCCGCGCGCGCCGCCCCTGCGCGTCGCCACGCTGCTCCTCGCGGTGGTGATCTTCCAGGCCATGCTCGGCATGTGGACCGTGACCTGGCTGCTCAAGCCGGTCGTCGTCATGGCCCATCTCCTGGGTGGCCTGACCACGTTCGCGCTGCTCTCCTGGGTCGCGCTGCGCCTGTCCGGCGTGGGTCATGTCGATGACTCGCTGAGCCGGTTGCGACGGTTCGTGTGGCTCGGCATCGTCGTGCTAGGCGTGCAGATCGCACTGGGCGGCTGGACCAGTGCCAACTATGCGGCGTGGTCGTGCGGCACGAATTTCCCGACCTGCCTGGGCCAGTGGTGGCCGCAGACCGATTTCCGCGAAGGGTTTGTCCTCTGGCGCGGCATCGGGGTCGACTACGAAGGCGGGATCCTCGACGGACCCGCGCGCACCGCGATCCAGCTCGCACACCGCATCGGCGCGCTGGTCGCGTTCCTCTACCTGGGCTGGTTGAGCGGCGTGCTTGCGCGCCACGGCCTGCGCGGGTGCGGGCGCCTGCTCGCTGTCTTTCTGCTGGTTCAGGTCGCGCTCGGTATCGCCAACGTCAAGCTCGGCCTGCCGCTGCACGTCGCGACCGCGCATGTTCTCGTTGCGGTGCTGCTGCTGTTCGTGCTGGTCTTCGCGCTCGCCCGCACCCAGCCGCGTCTGGACGTGAAAGGCATAAGCTTCCCTTCTCCCTCCGGGAGAAGGTGGCGCGCCAGCGCCGGATGAGGGAAACGATGTCGCCCCGCCACCGAGGCGCAAGTCGAGCAGATCCTTCCCTCATCCGGTCCTCCGGACCACCTTCTCCCGGTGGGGGAAGGGGAGCACGATTGCTTTCCGAATCCCGAAACCTGAATCCCACATGCCCTCCATCGCCAGCCAGTATCTCGAACTGACCAAGCCGCGCGTCGTCGCGCTGATCGTGTTCACCGCGATCATCGGCATGTTCCTCGCCGTTCCGGGATGGCCGCCCCTGCGCCAGTCCGTGGTCGGGTTCGTGGGCATCTGGCTGGCCGCGGCGTCGGCCGCGGCGATCAATCATCTCATCGACCAGCGTATCGACAGGCTCATGGCGCGCACCTCGCAGCGTCCATTGGCGACCGGCACGCTGACACCGACCCAGGTCCTCTGCTTCGCGATCGTGCTCGGCACCTTGTCGATGACGCTGCTGATCGCGTTCGTCAATCCGCTCACCGCGTTGCTGACGTTCGCCTCGCTGATCGGATACGCGGTGGTCTACACGGCGTTTCTCAAGCGCGCGACGTCACAGAACATCGTGATCGGTGGCGCTGCAGGTGCGGCGCCGCCGCTGCTTGGCTGGGTCGCCGTGACCGGTGAAGTTCATCCTTATGCGCTGCTGTTGTTCCTGATCATCTTCGTGTGGACGCCGCCCCATTTCTGGGCGCTGGCGATCTTCCGTCGCGAGGACTACTCGCGAGCACAGGTGCCGATGCTGCCGGTAACCCACGGCGTCACCTATACGCGCTGGCATGTCCTCGCTTACACGATCCTGCTCGTCCTCGTCACCGTGCTGCCGTACCTGACCGGCATGAGCGGCCTGTTCTACCTCGGTGGTGCGCTTGTGCTCGGTGCGGGATTTCTCTACTACGCGGTCCGCCTGCTCAACCCACCCGATGAATGGTTCGCGATGAAGGTGTTCAACTACTCGATCGTCTATCTCATGGCGCTGTTCGGGTTCCTGCTCATCGATCACTACCTCCTGCCCGAAACGGCGGCGGCAGCGCGCTCCGTCCTGGAGCGTGTCGCCTAGCGGGAACGAATGGCATCACGGCTGAAGGCTCTCCTGTAGTATCGAAGAGTCGCTTCCTGCGGGGTTCCAGGCGGGCGGCGGTGCCGCGTCCGCACAGATGGTCAATTGCCCGACCCAGCATCCGTCGGCTTCGGCGGCATTGCGTAGAGCCGAGCTTGCTCGGCTGCCTTTCGAGCAGGAGCAGCCGAGCAAGCTCGGCCCTACGGGTTCAAAGGCCAACCAGGCGCCGGAGGTTGCAGTCCGAAGACGCCGAGACAGCAAAGCAGAGAACCTCGTTTCGTTCGCGGAAACGGCCTTCAAGTCAGATGGACTGATTATTTTCCGCGGCCGCACGACGCGCGTAACGCTGTGCGAGCAGCGCGCAGGCCATGAGCTGGATCGGATGGAACAGCATCACCGGGAGCAGGATCATGCCCAGCGCGGGATTGCCCGCAAACAGGATCTTCGCGATCGGTACCCCGCTGGCCAGACTCTTGTTGGATCCGCAGAACACGATCGCGCTCTCGTCCGCGCGGTCGAACCCGAGTCGCCGGCTGCTCCAGCGCGTCAGCACAAGTGCCAGTGCGAGCAGCACGATCGCCACTCCCAGCGCGCCCGCCAGCGCCGGCAGCGGCACGCGTTGCCACAGGCCGCCGACCACCGAGGCACTGAAAGCGACGTACACCACGAGCAGGACCGTGCCACGATCGGTCACTGCGAGCACGCGCCGACGACGCTCGACCCACGCCCCAATCCAGGGTCGGCTGAGGTGTCCCGCCACGAACGGTGCCAGCAGTTGCAACGCGATCCGTCCGACCGCCTGCGGTGACCCCGTCGCGTCGCCATGGGTCGCCAGCAGCAGCGATACCAGAAGTGGTGTCATCAGCACACCGAGCAGATTCGACAGCGAGGCGCTGCAGACCGCGGCCGGCACGTTGCCCTTCGCGATCGCGGTGAACGCGATCGAGGACTGCACGGTCGAGGGCAGGGCGCAAAGGAACAGCACGCCCAGGTACAGCTCCGGCGTCAGCAACAGCGGTGCCAGCGGTCGCATGCCAAGGCCGAGCAGCGGGAACATCACGAATGTGCATGAAAGCACAAGCACATGCAGGCGCCAGTGGGTGAGACCGGCAACGATCGCGGTCCGCGACAGGCGTGCACCATGCAGGAAAAACAGCGCCGCGATGCCGGCCACGGTCAGGATCTCGAACCCGGCGACGGCCGCGCCACGCACCGGCAGCAGGCTGGCCAGTGCGATCATCGCGATCAATGCCAGCATGAACGGATCGAGCAGTGCACGCAGTCGCTGCATGGGGCGATGAATCCGGGCAGGAAGCGTCATTGTCGCCGATGCGATCGCCGCTGGCGCAGGCTATTCGGTGGACATCAGCAGATGGCGCTGCCAGAAGAGCATCTGCAATGCCGTATAGCGGTCGGCGTTTGCGGTCTTGCGGAAGCCGTGGCCCTCGTCGTCGAAGCGCAGATACCACACATCGCCTCCGCGCTCACGCACGCTGCGTACGAGCTGGTCCGCTTCGCCGACCGGCACACGGGGATCGTTGACCCCGTGGGCGACGAGCAGCGGGCTGCGGATCCGCTCGGCACGCGTCAGCGGTGAGATGCGCTCAAGGAAGCCGCGCATGCGCGTTTCGCGCTCGTCGCCGTACTCAAGACGGCGCTGGTCCCGGCGATAGCTTCCGGTCTCGGAAAGGAACGTGACGAAATTCGAGATCCCGGCGACGCTGACGCCTGCGCGCAGACGATCGCCGTAGTGGATCATCGTGGCCAGCGCCATGTAGCCGCCATAGGAGACCCCACGTACGCCGACGCGACTTGCGTCCAGTTCGGGCTGCGCCGCGATCCAATCGAGCAGGGCGCCGATGTCGCGCACCGCGTCCTCGCGGCGCATGCCGTTGTCCAGATCCCGGTAGCTGCTCCCGTAGCCGCTGGATCCGCGCACGTTCGGCATTAGCACCGCCACCCCGAGTTCGTTGACGAGGAACTGGATCTCGGCGTTGAACGCGGGTCGCGCCTGCGCGGCCGGACCACCATGGATATCGATCACCACCGGAACCGGGGAGCCGGTCGTCGCCGACGCGGGGCGGTAGTAGAGCGTGGGAATCGTGCGTCGTCGCATTCCGACCCGATCGAACGTCCGGAACCGCACGAGCTGCGGTGAGGTGAACTGCAGCGATGCAGACTCTTCGTCGGCGTGCTTCGTCCAACGCTCGATCGTTTGCGCAGCGATGTTGATCACATGGACTTCGCTTGGCGACTGGGCAGAATTGAGAGTGAAAGCGAGACGCGTGCCGTCCGGGCTGAAGTCCGGCGAAATGACGATTCCGCGCGGGAACGCTGGCAGTGCGATCTCCGCTGAAGTCGCGGTATCGATGAGATGCAGCGTGCCGAAACCCTCTTCGTTTGCGACAAATGCGATGCGACGACCATCCCGCGAGAGCGTGAACTCGGTGACATCCCAAGGCACGTGTGCACTCAGGCGGCGGACGCGCTTGCCCGCGAACGACCGGTAGTGCAACTCGCGCCGGTCATGGGCGCGGTTGGACACGTAGTAGGCTCCCTTGCGCGCGGGAGCGTAGAGGAACGCATCGAACGTGATCCGGCGATGCGGATCCTGCACGACGGACTGCTCGCCGCTGACGACATCGACCGAGCGCGCCTCGGAACGTTCGAGGGAAAGACGGCGCAGCGCCAGAAGGTTCCGGGCGTCTGGAGTGAATTCGATTGCGCGCCAGTTGCCGCCGTTCTCGATGAGCGCGCGACTCTCGCCGCTGGCGATATCGAGCAGGCGCAGGTCGGTATCGGTGCCGTTGCGTCGCGTGCTCGAATACGCCAGCAATCGGCCATCAGCGGAAAAAAGCGGATCGCTGTTGCGCGACCGACCATCGGTCAGCAGACGCACTTCGCGAGTTTCCAGGTCGTACCAGTACAACTGGTAGGACTCCGAGCCGCCGAGGTCGCTGGCATAGACGAACCCATTGCGCAGCGGATGCACGGCGATGCCGGCGACCGGTTCGTCCCCGGTCGTGAGCTGCTCGGGAACGCCGCCGGCGCGATCGAGCCGATGGACCTGCGCCACGCTGCCGGCGCGCGTCGTGACCAGGATGCCCGAGCCGTCGGCGATCCAGCCGGCGAACATCGCACCTCCGCGATTGCGGTACTGGCGCAGGCGTTCTTCGAGCGCAACCGGGATTTCCGGATCATTCGCTGCCCCGCTGCCACTTCCCGGCGCAGCGAAGGTCGGCGATGCGCTCGCTGCGGCGAGCAAAGCCACGACCGCGAACGACCGGCAAGACCACACGAGCCTGCATGCGGGGAGTGGGCGGGTGCGCATGGGCGGGAAGCGTAAACGATGATCCGGGTACTGCCTATGCGCCGACGCGTGCGCGCGTGCCGTGCCGGTGGTATATCTGCGCGCCCTGAGTCCGCGCCGAGTATCCATGCAAGCACCTGCCGACCGCGCGCTGAGCCGCCGCGACGCCCGCACATTGGTCCTGGCTGCGCTCGGCGGCGCCCTGGAGTTCTACGATTTCATCATCTTCGTGTTCTTCACGGCAGTGATCGCGCAGTTGTTCTTCCCGCCGGACATGCCCGACTGGCTGCGCCAGATGCAGACCTTCGGCATCTTCGCCGCCGGCTATCTCGCGCGTCCGCTCGGCGGCATCGTCATGGCCCATTTCGGCGATCGTGTCGGGCGCAAGCGCATGTTCCTGTTCAGTGTGCTGCTGATGGCGGTGCCGACCCTGCTCATGGGTCTGCTGCCGACCTACGCGAGCATCGGCATTTCGGCTCCGATTCTTCTGCTCGTCCTGCGCATGCTTCAGGGGGCGGCCGTCGGCGGCGAGATTCCGGGGGCCTGGGTATTCGTCTCCGAACACGTTCCGCGTTCGCGGATCGGCTTCGCCTGCGGCACGCTGACCGCCGGGCTCACGGCCGGCATCCTGCTCGGTTCGCTGGTCGCCAGCGGCATCAACACCTGGTGGTCGCGCGAGGAAGTGCTGGACTGGGTCTGGCGTATCCCGTTCCTGCTCGGCGGGGCGTTCGGCCTGCTCGCGATGTGGCTGCGCCGTTTCCTGCAGGAAACGCCGGTGTTCGAGGCGATGCGCCAGCGTCGCGAGCTCGTCGAAGGCCTGCCGCTGCGTCGTGTACTCGCGGGCCATCGCCGCGAGGTGATCTTGTCGATGCTGCTCACCTGGATGCTCACCGCGGGCATCGTCGTCGTTATCCTGATGACCCCGACGCTCGTGCAAGGCCTGTACGGCATCGAACCGGCCACGGCCGCGCATGCCAACACGCTGGCCACCCTTGCGCTCGTGATCGGCTGCGTGTTTTTCGGCATCGCTGCCGACCGCGTGGGTCATGTGCGCATGCTGATCGTTGGCGCAGTATTGATGCTGGTCACGACGCTTGTGCTTTATCGCGTGCTTGCGCTGGCACCCCAGCATTTCGCCCTGGCCTATGCCGCTGCCGGTTTCGCCGTGGGTGTGGTCGGCGTCGTCCCGACCGCAATGGTGCTTGCATTCCCGCCCGCGATCCGGTTCTCGGGCATCTCGTTCGCCTACAACATCGCCTATGCGATCTCCGGCGGCCTCACCCCGCTGATCGTCACCCTGTGGATGCGCAACGATCCGAACGCACCGGTGTACTACGTGGCCGCGGCGTGCGTCGTCGGCGTGCTCGCCGCATGGGCGGGTCGGGCGACGGGCGCTGCCCGGGTGGCAATCGCTTGACCCCCGAACCCCGCCGTTTCGCCCATGGTGTACCGAACGCAGCATCGCGATAATCCCCCGATGAGTGAACCTAACGATCACCGCGACGTATTGATCATTGGCGCCGGCCACAACGGACTGGTCTGCGCGACCTATCTTGCGAAGGCCGGACTCAAGGTGACCGTGCTTGAAAGCCGCGACGTGGTCGGTGGCGCGGCGGTCACCGAGGAATTCCATCCGGGCTTCCGCAATTCGGTCGCGGCGTACACGGTGTCGCTGCTGCAGCCGAAGGTCATCGCCGATCTCGACCTGCACGCGCATGGACTGAAGATCGTCGAGCGCCGGCGCAACAATTTCCTGCCCCTGCCCGAGGGCGGCTATCTGCTTACAGGCGCAGGCCAGACCGAGGCCGACGTCGCGAAGTTCTCGGCCCGCGATGCACAGCGCCTGCCGGCCTACGAGCAGCGCCTGGAAGCCATTGCCGATGTGTTGCGCGCGCTTGCGCTGGAGCCGCCACCGAACGTGACCGACGGCGGCTGGTGGAAGGCGCTGCCCGAGTTGCTGCGCGCGGGTCGGCTCGGCAAGCGCCTGCACACGCTCGATACCACGCTGCGCCAGGAATTGCTCGACCTGTTCACGATCTCGGCGGCCGAATACCTCGATCGCTGGTTCGAGAGCGCGCCGATCAAGGCCGTGCTCGGATTCGACGGCGTGGTCGGCAATTATGCCAGTCCGTACACGCCAGGCAGTGCCTACGTGCTGCTGCATCACGTGTTCGGTGAGGTCAATGGAGTGAAGGGCGCCTGGGGCCACGCGATCGGCGGCATGGGTGCGATCACCCAGGCGATGGCCAGCGCCGCGCGCGCTGCCGGTGTCGAGATCCACACGAGTTGCGGCGTGCGCGAGGTGATCGTCGAGAAAGGGCGGGTCACCGGCGTCGTGACGACGCGCAGCGACGTGCTGCATGCGCGTGCGGTGGTCGCCAATGTCAATCCGAAACTGCTCTACGAGCGCCTCATGGCACGCGATGTGGTGCCCGCACCGACGCGCGAGCGCATGGCCAACTGGCGCTGCGGCTCGGGCACGTTCCGCATGAACGTTGCGCTGGACCGATTGCCGGACTTCACGGCGCTGCCCGGCGAGGGCGATCACCTGACCGCCGGGATCATCCTCGCGCCGGATCTGGACTACATGGACCGCGCCTATCGCGACGCCGTCGCGCACGGCTGGTCGCGCGAACCGATCGTGGAGATGCTGATTCCCTCGACCCTCGACGACAGTCTTGCCCCGCAGGGACAGCATGTCGCCAGCCTGTTCTGCCAGCACGTCGCGCCGACACTGTCAGGCGACCGTTCCTGGGACGACCATCGCGATGAAGTCGCCGATCTCATGATCGCCACGGTCGATCGCTTCGCTCCCGGGTTTGCCGCGAGCGTGCTCGGCCGCCAGATCAAGAGCCCGCTCGATCTTGAGCGCGACTTCGGTCTGATCGGTGGGGACATCTTTCACGGTGCGCTGAGCCTCAACCAGCTCTTCAGCGCGCGCCCGATGCTCGGCCAGGCCGGCTATCGCGGTGCCTTGCCGGGTCTGTACCTGTGCGGCGCGGGCACCCATCCCGGTGGCGGCGTCACTGGCGCACCGGGGCACAATGCGGCGCGCGTGGTGGCAGCGGATCTGCGCTGACCGTGCGAACCGGAACCTTCGTGCGGATCGCGCGCAGCGGCGATCCGCGCAACGCTGACATGCGTCGCAGCCATCTCACTCGCCAGCATAGGAAGCATCGATTCCGTGGGCGAAGATCAGGTCCGAGGGACCTTCGATTGCGCCACTCGTGCAGCGGCGAGCCGGGTCGCTGCCGGGACGCGGGCGTCGGATCTGGTCGTTGATCTCAAGCCGGCCATCGACGTGCATGCAGGAGAAGCGCGGAATCGCGTCGATCGCGGGATTGCCCGGTTGCGCTGCGGAACTCGGCATGCCGCCCTCGAGGACGGCAGCCACTGCAAGCGGTGCAGCGACGCCGACGAGGTTGCCCGTCAAGTCGCCCGCCATCGGACAACCGACCGTGCCGGCATCGCCAATGATGTTGTAGCCCGATGACAGTGCCGGGGTGTTTGGCACATAGCAGTCCGGGCGCGAACTCTCGCCGCCGCCGTCGCGATTCCCGGCGGAAAGGATCGCACCGAGAACAACGCTGCCATCCGGAACGATGCCGCCGCCGCGTCCACCCGCCCAATTGTTCGTGAGCGTAATGAAGGAAAGTTCGCCAGCCGTAGTGTTGCTCATGTGCAAACCGCCGCCGTTGACGGCAGTCCGGTTGTCGGCGAACAGAGTATTGCTCACGGTTATGGGCCTGCCCTGGGCGAGGTAGGCGCCGCCGCCGTCGAGGCCGCTCTCATTGCGCGTGAACGCACTCCGGGTGATGCGTACGGTCGCTCCGAGAAAGCTGCCATCGATGGAGTACAGGCCGCCGCCATTGGCCGCACTGCGATTGCCATCAACCCAGACCTGGTCGAGCGTCGACTCGCCTCGCGGCCTCAGGCGGATGCCGCCACCGGCTCCGTTGTCTGCGCCGGACGCGAGAGCATGGCCGCCACGGATTCGCAGCCCGAACAGTCCGATCGGTGCCGACTGCAAGGTGGAAACCGTGTCGAACACGCGGTCGCTGCCGTTGCTCTGGATGATCGTTCGATCCGGGCCTCTCCCGATCAGGATCCGCGCATCGTTATCGGGTGCAAGGATATCGAGATCGCCGCTCGCGGCGAGATTCTCGTCGCGCCCGGGGAGGTTCACCGAGTAGATCCCCTCAGGCAGGTTGATGATGACCGGCTCGGGACTGACCGATGCTTCCTGAAGCGCGGCGCGCAGCGTGCAACCGCCCAGCGTGCTCAGGCAGACGCCATTGCCGACATTGGTGTCGGGTGCGTCGGCGGTGTTGTTCACGGAGTAGGTGAAGCGCTGCTCGTATGCGCCGCGATCGCATTGCTGTCGCGTGAAGTTGCGCTGATCGACTGCGGCGCAGCGGTTGAAGCTGCCGTCGTTGGGTGCCGGGGCGCCCGTGTCGATGGCGGGGCTGTCGGGCATCAACAGATTGACCGGGACGCCGTTGCCGGCGTCGACCAGCGTCGCCAGCAACGGGTCGGCGGTCACGTCACTGGCCTGAAGCACGGTGAACGGACAGTTGCGATCCATGAACATGTTGTGGCCATGGCTGACCGCCGCAGTGAAGCAGTTGAGGTCAGCGGCCTGCGAGAAGTCATCGAAGTGGGAATTGTTGGCGAAGATCGAATTGTCGATCGCGATCAGCCCCCCCTCCAGCGACGCACCGCCGACTGATTGGGCCGTGTTGAACGCGACGGTGACGTTCTTCAGGGTGGTCGCTGCGTCCGCGCGGATGCCGCCACCGAGACTGCCGGCCACGTTCTCGCTCAGCGTGACGTTGACGAGCTCCAGTGGCCCTCCGCTGTATATTCCGCCACCAAGACCGCTGGCTCTGTTGCGCGTGATCGAACTGCGAATGATCTCGACGTCGGTGGCGTTCGCCGGCACGTAGATGCCACCCCCGTTGCGCGCAGAATTCTCCGTGATGTGGGTGTCTCGGAGCACGAGTCGACCCGAGCGGCCGCGTATTCCGCCGCCATCCGAATTTCCCGGGTCACCGCGCTTGAGGGTCAAGTCGAACACGAGAAGCTGCACGCTCGATCCGGCAGCGATGTCGAAGACACGATCCAGTCCGTTCGCATCGATGATGGTCTTGGCGGCGCCGTTGCCCTGGATGACGATCGTGCCGGTTCCTGAAAAATCGAAATCGCCGGTTGCGTTGGCATCCTCGTTGGCGCCTTCGCGGGTGATCATGAAGGCGTTCTGTATGTTGGCAAAAACGATCGTGTCCAACGACGTTCCGGCCGGGCAGCCGCCGAACGGACTGTCGGTGCTGGCTGCCTGAATCGCTTCGCGCAGGCTGCAGTTGCCAAGGTCGGTGCCGAACTGGTCGAACGACGTGGTGACCCCGATCGTGGTCGCCAAGGCGGGTGCGGTCAGCGCGGAAAGGGCGGCGGCGATGAACAATTGTCTGGCCATGGTGGTCCCCGGTGGTTTCCAGGGGGTCCACGCAAAGCAGGGGGCGCGGAGGCCATCGCCAGAAATAATGGGTCCGGTTCGAGACCGCCAGGCCCAGGAAGACCAGGCGTTGTGCGGCGCTATCGCCGCCTGCCAACTGCCTGCGCAATCTCGAAATCCCCGACTGATCAAACACCTGGCTCGGACTTCCGAGCGGTCCGCGGCGACACCCCCTGCGAACCTCTGCCGGGTCTTGGTCCCGGTTGGCCCCATTGGTCGATCACCCTGGACCCGAAGCGGGTTCGCGCGTGCATCTCGTCGGCAAGCAACCGGCTCGGGCGATGCCCGCTTTCCCGACGCTGGCAAGTGGAACGGGCGCGCGGTAGGCTTGCCGCGGCGTGTTGGCGGGTTCCGGGGGACTTGGGGCCCGGCCTTCGCGCATGCGGAGCGCCTTCTGCACTCGACTGGAAGGTCGGCTCGAACTGTCCGCACCCTTTCGCTGCGCGCATGTCGTGTGCAGTGTTGCCGACTACGAATCTTGGGGACCAAAGAAGATGAAGAAGACTGCAATTCTCCTGTTGATGCTGCCCGCGCTCGCCTTGGCGCAGGCGCCCAACGATGCCGGGATCACTCCTGCCGGCACGTTCAACGGCGTTACGCCGCGCGACGTGAACGGCACGGTCACGTTCGACGGCACGGAACCGACGATGTCCCCGCGCTTCTTCCGCTCGGGTATTCCGGGCGATCCATGCGCCTTGTTCGGCACCGGCGCGTTCCAGTTCCAGGAAGTGGAATTCACGAGTGACGCAGGTGGGCAGCTCACGGTGGACTTCGATCCCGGCACCTGCGCAACCAACATCTTCGTCACGTTCCACACGCCGCCCTTCAACCCCGCAAGCATCTGCACCGGATACCTTTGGTCGGAGGGTTCATCGATCGCGTTCAACCAGACATTCACCGTGCCTGCGAATGCACCCACGGTGATGGTCGTCTCCGGCGTTGCCAATGCTCCCACCGTCGTTTGTGGTCCGGCGACGTACGCAATCCAGGGCGGCGACATCGGTGGCGTCGCGGAAGCCGACCTGTCGGTGACGATCGTCGACAATCCGGATCCGGTGGAGGCGGGCAGTCAGCTCGGCTATGTCATCACCTCGACCAACAACGGTCCCGATCCGGCTGATGATGTGTCGATCGCGCTGCCGTTGCCCGCAGGCACCACGCTGGCCTCCGCCGTTGCGAGCGGATCCGGAAGCTGTGCCGCCGGCGATCCGGTCATCTGCACGTGGTTGGGTGCAACTGCCGCGGGCGCCAGCAACGTCGCGACGATCATCGTCAACGTGGATTCCAGCCTCATTGGTACGACTCTGACGGCGGTGGCCACGACCACGTCGACGACAGCGGATTCCAATGGCGCCAACAACACCGCAACGGCCACGACGGCCGTGATCGCCGGTGTACCGCCGCTCCAGTTGCCTGTGATGGATCGGTTCGGGCTGCTGTTGCTCGCGCTGCTGATCTGCCTCGGCGCGTGGCGGTTCACGCGCCGCACTGCGGCGTAGTACGAAAGTCCGGTGACTGCGCGCCTCCTGCGAGAGGCCGCAGTTTCTCTGCAGGTGAATTCGCGGCGCAGGCAGTCCGAAGCCTGTGCCGCTGCATTCTACGCGCTGATGCGTTCACGCAAGTGTACGAATCGTGCGAACGATCATCCGCCATCGCACAGCATTGCGCTGCTGCAAACCTGCGGCTCTGGCTCCACGACTGGATGATTTCGCACGATGCGTGCGGGACGGCTGCGCCCACGCTTGTGAGGAGCCTGTGAGCGAGCGAGGCTTCTTCGCGTTGCCTCAGTCGCTGGTACGCCAGTGGATGCCACCGCGACGGTCGGCACGGCGCACACTTTTTCTTGCGCGCGAACTGAATGCAAGCCGGGCCGGATTGCGCCCCGTTCTTCTGACTTCGACAAGTGCGGGACGCGGTGATGGCAAGCGCCACCACCGCATCCCGGAGACGTCAGAGTGCCGCGTCCTTGAGCTTCTTGAGCGGACGAACCTTGACCTTCGTGGTTGCCGGCTTGGCCGCGAACCACTGCTCTTCCTTGGTGAATGGATTGATGCCCTTGCGCTTGGGCTTGGCTGGTACCTTGACCGAGGTGATCTTGAGCAGGCCGGGCAGGGTGAACGAACCCGCACCCTTGCTGCTGACCGAGCCATGCACGGCGGATTCGAGAGCCGAGAGCACCGAACGCACGTCCTTCGCGGCAACGCTGGTGGCGTCGGCGATGTGTGCGACGAGTCCGGATTTGCTCAGAGCTTCCTTGATCGGCTTTGGCGCGGCAGATTTCTGCGGAGCTGCTTTCTTCGCTGGTTTCTTGGCCATAACTTTCCCGATGGTCCTGTTGGTGGTGGATTGGATCGTGCCTGGGAGTGCGCGATGCAGGGCAAGCCCGCTGCGCAGCCACGCACGGTGCAGCATAGCGTTTTTTCCGGGGTTTCGGCGCGTGCCGGCAACCAAAGGCGCGAATTTTTGCCTATCCGTGCGTCGGTCACGCCTCCCGAGGTTGGGGTAGGACCCGGCAGGTCGCGTGACCGGACCACGGATCGCCATTCAGATGGCCAATTCCGTTTGCCACGACGCCTCCAGGAGGTGGGGCTTCCGAATCGCCAACGTCGTGAGGCGGGAATCTCCAAATGCATCCCGCACCGGCAGCAATCAGTCGCAGCCAACGACCGGCGCATGGCCCTGGACGGAGGCCGGTTCCTGGTCTTTCCGCGCCGCTCGCGAGGGCGCTACTTGCCTTTGGTGTCACGCGACCAGCAGTCGGCATGTCACCAATCAGCGCAAAGCGGAGTTTCCCGAATCGAGCAACTCGCAGCTCGATTCGGGAGGAATATCATGTTCAGGCATCAGAACCGGTTCGCAAGGACCGGAATCCAGACGATGCGTTCGGCTGGCAATCGTTCGGCCCTTGGACCGATCTTGCGCGGTATAACGATCTGTCTCGCGTACACGCTGGCTGTCCCCGCCAGTGCCGCGATCTACACGGTCGGCACCGGCACCGGCTGTACGCACGCCACGATCCAGGCAGCGATCAACGCCGCCGAGGCGAGTCCCGGCTTCGATGCCGTGCGCATCACCCGTTCGCTTGCCTATACCGCCCAGGCAGTGAACATCAACACGTCGCAGGATCTGAACGTGGTCGGCGGTTTCGCTACCTGCGCCCAGGCTGCAACCGACAACATCAAGACCACGGTCAGCGGCGCCGGTGGCGCCACCGAGCCTGTGTTCCGCATCACGGCCAATACCGGCTCGACGATCAAGCTGCGCCATCTGACGATCAGCAACGGCGACGAGGACGGGGCGGGCAAAGGCGGCGGCATCTACTTCCGCGGCAATGGCGTACTCGAAATCATCGAGAGCACGATCTCCGACAACCTCGCCGGATACGGCGGCGGCATCTACGCCGAAGGCACCGGCAGCGACGCCGAACTCGTGATCAGCAACGATGTGTTGATCGTCAACAACACGGCGCGCTACAGCGGCGGCGGCATCAACGTGGATGGTCTGGAAATGACCATGAATGCACCGGGCAGCACGATCGCCTTCAACGAGGCCATCGGCGGCTACGGCGGCGGCATCCAGATCGTCGGCAACAGTCGCAGCGGGTATGTCTATCTCGGCAGCCCCGGATTGGGTGGACAGGGCCCGGTCTATGCAAACCGGGCGCTGCGCGGTGGCGGCATCTCGGTCATGTCGCTCACCGACGACTCCTATTCCCGTCTGCACGTGTACAGCACCGATCCGGCGCGGCAAACCGTCATTCGCGAAAACTTTGCCTCGATCGAGGGTGGTGGTCTCTACCTTTGGGCAGAGGATCGGGGCGGGTTCCTGATCGGCTACGCGGCCACCGCCAAGATTCTCAACGCGAGCCTGATCGACAATGCGGCACCCGATGGTGCTGCGGCGTTCCTGGAGCGGACCCCTGCCTTGTTCTTTCCAGTCGGCTACAGCGGTCTCTCAATCAACGCGGATCGCTTTGGATTTGCAACGTCGCCGGCGGCGGCATTGCCGTGCCCGACCGGCCGGCCGTGCTCCTACATCACCGGCAACATCGACCAGAATCAGGCCGGACAGCCGACCGGTGGTGCCGTGCTCGTGGTCGAGCGCGA
>Ga0307505_10000366_pt1 | contig 51501 bp, 42 predicted proteins | sample 23_S_MG_FD_202183 | JGI IMG/M metagenome (GOLD analysis project Ga0307505, IMG submission 202183) | Soil microbial communities from Populus trichocarpa stands in riparian zone in the Pacific Northwest, United States - 23_S | ecosystem: Environmental > Terrestrial > Soil > Riparian zone > Trees...
TGGTTTGAAACGAAGTTCACTTCAGAAAGATCGCTGTCAAGAGAGACGAGCATTGCCGGCGTCTGGAAAGTATATCGACGGGCAGCAACGCTGACTACATAGGTCTGGCCGGCGTCGAGGCCGTCGAAGAAGTAGTGGCCGAACGTCCCGGTCGTAACTGTCTGAGGCTCTGCAAGGGTTCCACCAGAGATCGTGACCACCGCACCCTTTAAACCTGCACCTTTTGCCGTCAAAATGCGTCCGCCAAGGACCACGTCACCTGCAAGTGTCGGATTGATGGTTAACGAAGCCGCCGAAACGGTTCCGGTGTCGCCGGCCGCGCAGTCGAGAAAGCGAAGCGTCCAGGTTCCGTTGATATTCGCCGGATCCATCGATGCGAATGCCGCGCTCAGGCTCGTAAATGCCGGTCCGGGGCTGTCGCTTGCGTTTGGTCCGTTGGCCTGGGTGCGGTATGAAGTGTTCGTAACAACGAAATTCGTACCCGCGCCCGATGCTGCTACGGTCCAGATATTATTTGTTGCGAGATCGTTGAATGTATAGGTTCCGCTGAGGTTTGCGTTGTCGCCGAAATCGGTAGCATTGTTTGCCCCAACCCGCCCAAACAACAGGTGCGATGTTAGATCAGGCGCGATCAATGAGACTTGAAGATCTCCAACATAAGTGTGCTGCGGGGCCATCGTAAAACTCACGGAACCGGAACCGAATCCGCCGGTAAACCCCGATACGAGAAACTGGACGTTGAGGGGGGCACCGCACGTTGGCGTCGGATTCGATCCGTCTGGAATCGCACCAGTGTTGGTGCCGATATAGGTTGCAGCGGAAGCGGGTAATACAAGAACAAAGCAGATGGCTGCCGTGAGGAACGACGCCATTATGGACCGGATGCGCGGGCACGACGCAAAGAAGGGGCGGGATCTGCCATTTTCGGCAGGCGGGCAAACGAAGTTCATAAATTATCTCCTGAAATTGGGCGCCGTGACGGGAGGTCCGCGATGCGCTCGGAATATTTAAATCCAGTAAGAGGATTGAGGATGGATTTCTGGCGCGGGAGGTCGGGAGTGAAGGTAGTCTAGGTCAATCTGACAGAAAAGTCAACAACAAGTTTTGGCAATGTTGAACCAAGAGTGTCAGCCACCGGCTCCGGTCGTTGCGGGGAGGTTCAATTCGTCCAACACTTCAAATACCTGAAGGGCGTATCTGACATTCCCAAAGGGTGCCGAAACCTGAACACCGGCGATGACGTCTCGGACCTCGAGCAGGGATTCGCGGGCGATTTTAATGCCTTCTTCGCGAGCGTCTTCCTTACCCTTGTCGCTCGCAATACGCATGCGTTCGAGGATCTCGGGCGTGACGTTAACGCCGGGAACTTCGTTATGGAGGAACTCAGCGTTTCGGAAACTGACCAGCGGCCAGATGCCGGCGACGATCGGGATCTTGACGTGCGAGATCCGATCGAGAAACGTGCGGAGCTGTTCGGTATCGAAGACCGGCTGGGTGATCGCGTATTCGGCCCCGGCCTCGACCTTCCATTCGAATCGTTTTATTTCTTCATCGAGATTCACCGCTCCCGGATTCACGCCGACTCCGATGGAAAAAGCGGTCGGGCGGCCGATCGGGTTGTTGCCGATGTCGAGGCCGTGGTTTAGCTTGTTGACCATGTTGGTCAGGCCGATCGAGTCGATGTCGAATACTGCGGTCGCGTCAGGATAGGGCCCCATTTTTGGCGGATCGCCGGTGATGATGAGCAGGTTGTGCAAATTCAACGCCGCTGCTCCGAGCAGGTCGGACATCATCCCGAGCAGATTGCGGTCACGGCAGCAGTAATGAAGCACTGCTTCGATGCCGATCTCGCGTTCGACGAGGACTGCGGTCGCCTGTGCGGACATGCGGGTCTGGGCGCGAGGGCCGTCGGGGATATTGACGGCATCAACGCCGGCTTCTTTGAGTAAGCGGATCGAGTCGAGGGTTTTCTGTGCGTCACAGCCCTTTGGCGGAAGCACTTCGACCGACGTGACGAACTCGCCGCGGGCGATCTTGCGAGACCAGTTCGAGCGGGTCTCGGGATCGACGACCTCAACTTCGGCGGGTGTTAGTTCGGCGACGGTTGCCGTTTGCTTGACGAAAGTCTTTGCCGTTTGCCGGGGACTGTCAGCGCGGATTGCTGTCGAGATCAGCTTGATATGAGTCGGTGTCGTACCGCAGCAGCCGCCGACGAATCTCGCTCCGATTTGTACGAATCGTCGAGAAAATTCCGCCATGTATTCCGGTGAGCCCATGTAGAATTGGCGGCCTTGAACGTCACGCGGTAGGCCAGCGTTCGGTTGGGCTGAAAGCGGCTTGTCCGTGACCTTCCGCATCTTTTCTAGAGCGGTAAGCACGTGGTTCGGTCCCATTCCGCAATTGAGGCCGATGACGTCGACGCCGAGCTCGTCAAGGCGAGCAGCGAAAACTTCAGGCGATGTGCCGAACGTCGTGTTGCCGTCCATCTGGATCGCCATCTGAGCGACAATAGGGAGATCCGAGAGTTCACGAACCGCTCGGATGGCCTGTTCGATCACGGAAAGCTCCGAGAAAGTTTCCAGAATGAACAGGTCGACACCGCCTTCGAGCAACCCTTCGACCTGCTCGCGATAGATGTCCTTGGCTTCGTCAAACGATGTCGGGCCGAAGGGCTCGATTCGAATGCCGAGCGGCCCGATCGCCCCGGCCACCAATGCCTTATCGCCCGCAGCCTCTCTCGCGATCCTGGCCGCCGCTGCGTTGATCTCCTTGATCTTGCTTTCGAGTCCGTATGGCTGCAGCTTATGACGCGTTGCTCCGAATGAATTTGTCTCGATGATATCGGCGCCGGCGCTGATGTATTCTTCGTGGACCTCGCGCACGAGATCGGGCGCGGTTAGGTTCAGCTCATCGTAGCTGCGGTTGATGTAAACGCCCTTGTCGTAAAGACGGGTGCCGACCGCTCCGTCAAAGACGAAGACGCTGTCGGATTCAAGTAATTCCCGGAAGGTCCTCATAAAACAAAAGTCTCACCATACCAGCGAGACTTCGTGAAATCCTGTTTGTATCGCTGTTTAGCAGTTTATTTAACGTGGTCGCAAGTCGCAATAACTCACCACGATGTATGTTGAAGATGTTCTAACTTTCACTGCCTAGTGTCAAGCATCGTTTCGGGGTAATTAGCGAACGATAAGTCGCTGAGTTGGTCCGAGAAGACCCGTCCTATGCCATCAGATACACAAGCACCAGGACCAGCGGGATCGATAGGGAGCCCCAAATTCGTGGATACGAAGAATTGGTTATGACCTTCATCGATTTTGAGAAGTTCACGAACATATAAATAAAGCACAGGATAGGCGCGATGATCAGGAAGTCGATCATGAACATCCCCTCCGCAGCCGTAACGCTCGACAAAATAAAGACCAGCACGGGAAGCCATGGGACGAAGGTATATAAAACGGTGAAGAAGACCTGACCGAAATTCAACGGCTTCTTTTCCTGGTTGCCGCTTTCGATCGGCGGCGTGATCCGGACCCCGCATACATAGAACGCAGGCAAAAAAATGATCGAGACGAGTATTGCCACAATGAAGACCGTTATCACATCCTTAACGGTCTGCACCACATCGACAGTTCCCGTGACGATGTTCATTCCACCAACGACGATACCCGAGATGGTTGTCACGGCAACGATCAGCCGCACGACCCTTCCTAATTCATTCTTAAAATCCGCATTGAACCTGAATGGAGGGTCGGTAGGCTGGTAGAGCAGGGAATGGAGCCATTCCTTTGTTGTGAGCGTAATGTTGCGACCGATAGATTCGAGCAACAACTGAAGTTTTGAAGCGTCCTGCTTCGTCGCTTCCGGATCGTTGTCCACCCGATCGTTTTGATCGACGGCGGTATCACTATTATCCGCGGGCATAAATGATAATGAGAGCGGGCAAGTTATGGAGCGATCATAGACGCGCTAATTTCGCGGCGGCCCGACGTCTGAGACCCTCATCTGCCCACAGGTCGACATCACTCGGCTGAGCCAGGTAAGGGAGAAGGTTGAAAAAAATACTCTCTTGCTTCGCTACGGAATAGATACTGATCGCAAGCTTTCGAATATAAAGCTGCCTGACACGCCCGCTGCTGGCTTGAGGTATTTGCTCGGCGACAACGCCTCTGATCTGTCCCCAAAGGTCCCAAAACCAACCGCGCGAATATGTCATGCTGGCTGGCATGAATCTTACTCCGTCGCCTGTCCGCATGCTGACCTGTTGCGGTTTTTCGTTGCCGCGTTCGATCCAGCTCACCGTTCCATTGAGTATCTCTCGCAATACATCGATCGGCATAGTATTACTGGTACGGCTCGCCACCTCGGACGGGCTCAGACGCTGGCTTAATTCATTAGGAACGCTGTAGCGGCTAAGTTCATCTAGCTTGCGTGAAGATTCTCGTAATTTTGCTACCGCGAGAGTGCGCAGTCCGGCTACCGTAGTCGGCTCCTTATTTCCCGCGAGCTTTTTCAGGACTATGGCCGTGGCATCGGAATTCGGGTCCGAATTTGACGGCGGCGGTGATTCCAGGATCTCGGCGGCGATCAGGAACCTGGTCGCATCCTTGATCAGGGGCTTGATCTGTCCGATCTGGATTCGAACTTGCTCGCTCGCACGGGTCAACGCTGCAGACGCAGTATTAAGATCATTCGTGGGCTTCTCAAGGCCGGCGATCAGCTTAAGCATTTCCCGCAGTTTTTCAACCGCCTCTGAGGACAAGGTCAACGAATCTGATCCGGACGTCCAGTTTCGAACCGTTTGTTCAAGGTCACTCGACGCTAGTTTGACGACCTGAGAATGCTCGTCGATAGAGAGCGGATTACTCGCGGCGGGCAAACTGCCACCAATGAAAGCAGCGCTTACCATTCCGATCTTGGTCATGTTTTGGAACCGGGGCACGTCGATACCAGCCCGTAAGGACGGCACGAGACGCCGAAATTCGCTGGCGGCCTTTCTTAGTTCGGCATAAGTGGTTGATATCTCGGCCGAGATCTTCCCCACTACGCCGTAGTAGGGACCAAGAATTCCGCTTTCTATGCCTGACAGAAAGTCGAAGAGATCCACCAAGGCATCTGCGGGCGTCGGCAACCCGACAAGTTCTGAACAGATATCTTTTGGTTGAGCCTTGATCTCAGCTTGCGCAAGCAATCCAACGCCACCCAGAAGTGCCGCTGAGACAAACTTTCTGCGAGGAAAGTTCGACGCCGGTCCCGCCTGGTCCTTTTCCGTATTGCTCATTATTGTTGCCTCTTTTTGAATTGGGTGGTCACTCGAGAACTGGCAGCACGTCGTCATGGGGGTACGGTCGTACACAACACATTCCTATGATTGCCCGCTTTCTAGCCAGTCTGCCGTCCGAATATCCCAGCGAGGCTATCACCAATCAGCTTTCTTTTCAAGAAGTTACCGCTCAGCCGCTAATTAGCAAATGATTAGAAACTCGAAGCAAAACGATCCGAATTTCCGACAGATCCAAAAGCCTTACGGCTTGATATCAAGAATGACACCGGACATTTCACGTGCTTGAAAAACCGGACGTTCTAATTTGGCAGCAACAGGATCGCCCGGGTGTCCTCGGCTTCGTTCTTACGGCCGCTTGAGAGTTTGCCGAAGAACGCATATTCGGCTTTCGGGCCGACAATGTCGAGATTCCAGTGGGTGTAGTCTTCGGGGTTGTTGCATCCGTTGCCGCGGCCTGAGAATACTAGCTCGAACTTGGTGCCGCGAGCCGCCCCGGCTTTTGCAAATCCGGTGGCGGTAACGACGCCATCGAAACGAAATTCTTTGTAGAGCCAAGGGCCGTTCGGCCGGTCCTCTTCGTCGTGAATGTCCACCTTGAACTCGGCATATCTTAACGGGACGGGCAGGGAATAGGTCGCCGAGAGCCCTTTCGGAGTTTTCAAGGTGATCTTCCACGCTTTGCCCGTGAAGAGTCCCGTCGACGAGAAATCGATCATTCCGTTGGTCGCTTCGTCTTCCTTGGCGATCGAATCTAGACCCTCGACACCGTCAAAGCCTGCTTCGGTCATATAGAGCTCCGCTTTATCGTCAAACTTGATCTCCTTGACGAGGTCGCGAATGAACTGATCGGTCTTTCCTTTGTAGTCGACGCGAGTACCGGATTCGGCGCAACAGGCGCAGGCGAAGATATTCCCGGAAAGGAGCGAGATAGTAACGATCAGTCCGAACAAATGAATTGCAGCTTTCTTGAACATATAATTCCTCCGACGCCTAATGCGTGAAATTGACCAGAAAACTATCTTTGGCACTGAGAACAATAATACGTCGATCTTGCACCCTGCCGGATGCGCTTGATCGGCGTGTCGCAGATTGGGCACGGTTCGCCTTCACGATCATACACCCGCCAACGCATCAGCGAGCCGTTGCCGTAAACACCTTCGCCGATCACGACCGGGTCGGGAACGATCGTTTTCGTTAATTCAATTGCTTCTTCAAGAATGACGCGAACGTTTTCGTGGAGCACGGCGATCTTCTGGCCGCGAATACCGCGAGATCTTTTCCGTGGGCTGATGCCTGATAAGAACAGCACTTCGGACGCGTAAATGTTGCCCACACCGCAGACCTTTGTTTGGTCGAGAAGAAACTCCTTGATCACGCGGTTCGACCGCTTCAGAATGCCGCCGAGATAATCTGCGGTAAAGTCGTCCGAGAACGGTTCGGGCGCCAGTTTTGCAAGTTCTTTCGTGTCGGCAAGATCCGTCGTATTGACGATCTTCATCAGGCCGAAGTGCCGTTGGTCCTCGAATACCAGCCGGTTTCCGTCGGCTAAATAGAAGATCGCGTGAGAGAACTTCGGGTCAGTGTCGTCCGGTCCGAGAAGATGAAACCTCCCGCTCATGCGAAGGTGAACGATCAGAGTACATCCGTTGTCGAGCCCGAGAAGGATGTGCTTTCCGCGGCGAGTAACTGATTCAATCGTCGAGCCTGCAAGTCGTCGAGCAAACGTCTTTGGCGTAGTGTCAGGCGCGAGTCGGGCTCGGATCAGTTCGGCGCGTTCGATGGCTCTGCCGGCCATGATAGGCCGGAGTGCGTTGGTGACGTGTTCTACTTCGGGAAGTTCCGGCATTGCTCAGACGACGGAGTAATCGGGGATCATTGCCTTGTCGCCGAGCACCGAACCGGTCCGCAGCTCGACATCCTTTCCGATATGACAGCCTTTCCCTACGACTGAGTCGCGAACTTTGGCAAACGTGCTGATACGCGTGTGAGCCCAGATCACGGAATTCTCGATCACAGCCTTCTCTTCAACATGAACGCCGGGGCCGAGGACCGAGTTTGTGATCTTCGCGTTCGGCTTTACGACGCAGCCTTCGCCGAGCACCGATGAACTGTCGATGAACGCGGTCGGCGAGGTCTCAAGATCGTTGCTCGATTCGACGGGGTCAAAGCCCGCGGTACCGGAAAGTACGGCAACGTTCGCGGCGAGGTAGGACGCGGGCGTACCGATATCCTGCCAGTAGTCGGTCTCGAGCACATAACCTGAGAACGAGAGATCACTTTCAAGTGCCTTTGGAAAAACATCGTATTCGAACGAAGACGCCGTACCTTTCGGGATCAACTTCAAGGCGTCGGGTTCGAGAATGTAAATGCCCGCGTTGATCATATTGCCGTTCGACCCCGCCAAATCACCGTTCGCGGGTTTTTCGACAAAACTCTGCACCGCGAGATCGTCGTCGAGCGTAACAAGGCCGTAGTTGGACGGGTCTTTTACACGGGCGAGAGCGACAGTGATCGAATCCTTCCGGCTCGCGTGAAATTCGAGCATCTTTGATAGATCGAGAGTGGTAAGGATGTCGCCGTTCAACACGATCACCGGTTCTTTCAGTGATTCGATCGCAAAACCGACCGCTCCGGCGGTTCCAAGGGCCGTTGGCTCGGTGACGAAACGTAGGTCCACGCCGTAATCGGAACCATCGCCGAGAACGTCCTCGATCTTGTCAGGCTGGTAGCTGAGCGAGAGCGTCACGTCGGTGATCCCCGCCTTCGTCAACGACTCAAGTTGATAGGTAAGAAAGGGGCGATTTGCCACAGGGACGATCGGTTTCGGCGTATAGACCGTCAAAGGACGAAGGCGGGTGCCTTTACCACCGGCAAGGATCAATGCACGCATAAACTGCTCAGACTAGGATACTTAACGATAATCCCTTAGATCGCGAAAAGCAAAAGTCCCGTGCTTTCCGGCGCGTTTAACAGATAACAAAAAGTGTAAAAAAGATTGACTCAAAAACTGTCACTATGATACCTTCGAATTGCAGGTTGAATGATGGTCACGCCTGTGATTCTCGAAGTGTCTTGTCCGAATTCCCGCAACGGCAACGGCCCGCGATCCCGCATCCGCCGAAGTCCCCACAGTAACAGAATGGCTTTCGATAAAATAAAGGCAATGAGAAATGCCGAGAAATTCCTTGCCCAGGGGAAGATCAAGGCAGCTATCGGCGAGTACAAGCAGGTGGTCGATAACGATCCGAAGGACTTCGGAACGATGAATCTATTGGGAGACCTCTATTCGAAAGCCGAGGATACCAATTCTGCCCTTCGCTATTACGAGACCGTCGCCGAACACTACGGCAAGCAGGGATTCAATCAGAAAGCAATCGCCGTTTACAACAAGATCAGCCGCATCCAGCCGAATTCGGCAAGGGTGTCTGAAAAGCTCGCCGAACTCTACAAAGGTAAGGGGTCGGTTACCGAAGCGAAATCTCACTACGTCATTCTTGCAGAGAACTATCAGTCGAAGGGCAGAATGGTCGAAGCTCTGGCGATGTGGAAACAGATCGCGATCCTCGATCCTGCAAACACCGAGGTCTATCCGAACGTCGCTGCGTCATATTTGAAAGAAGGACAGATCGAGGAGGCAGTTGACGCATTTGCCGACGCGGGCGACCGCTTTTTGAGCCGTGGGTTTATTAATGATTCAGAAGGCGCGTATTTGAGCGGCTTGGAACATATCGCCACCCATGGACGATGTCTTGCCGGATACGTGAATCTTCTGATCGGGCAAGGACAAGTTAGCGTGGCCATCGAGAAGCTCGAATCGATCTTGGAAGAGCACAAGAACGAGCCGGAAGTTCTGAGCCGTCTTATCGACTGTCATCTTGAGGCGGGCGACCGAGAGAAGGCCGAGAAAACGGTGATTCGCATGGTCGAGCACGACCCCGCGACCTATGCGAAGTTTCTTGATGTTGCGAATGGCTTTATCCGAGTCAGTGAATTTGACGGCGCGTGCCGGATGCTGACTATGGCATCTGAGCACATGATCGCTGGCGGCCAGGCAGAACAACTTGCAGACGCGGTTCGAACGGTGCTCGAACACGAGCCGGAAAATCTCGACGCGACCCGATTGCTCGTTCGATTCTGCACGTGGCAGAAGGACGAAGAAGCGTTGAAGGATTCGCTTCGAAGATTGGCGGAGCTTGCAGGTTCGCAAGCCTCGGTCGACGACGAACGATTCGCACTGTCGCAGCTCGTAATGCTCGTGCCGCAGGAAGCTCGCTTTGCCGAACGGCTGCACGAGATCAACGCCGAACACGGATTCGACGACGACGCTCCCGTAACGCACAGTATGTTCGACGGAAAGTTCTTCGCGTCGAACGGGAACGGTGCGGCGGATGTTGCCGGGGCCGATTTCGCGATCGTCGGAGCGGTTATCGAATCAAGCAACGGTCAATCGATCCCGCTGGAGGTTGACCAGTCGGCGATCCAGGCACTCGATGAATCGCCGGTGCCGGACGCCGAAACGGCCCCGATCGACGATTCGCCCGAAGCAAGAAAACGTCGCGAGGCCGAGAGCATTCGCTTCTATATCGATAACGGCTATACCGAACTCGCCGAGAAGGCGATCGAGGAGTTTCGTGGGGAGTTTGGCGATTCGTCGGAGACAGCCGAGTTGGCTGCTTATCTGAACGGCACCGCTGAAGTCGTGGCATCACTGCCTGCGGTAGTTGAGCCTGAACCCGTTGCCACCAACGGCAGCAACAAGCTTTTCGACATTGGCGAATTCCGGAACGAACTCGGACTCGAAGAACCCGAAGTAGCCGATGATTCGGATTTTGATACAAAGTACCACACGGCAATCGCGTACAAGGAAATGGGCCTGCTCGAACAGGCGATAGCCGAGTTTCAGGACGCGTGCGCGATCGTTAACCCGAATGACGGTACTCGAAGATTCTTTAATTGTGCGAACCTCCTTGGCCACTCGTTCATGGAAAACGGAATGCCGAAGCTCGCAGAGAAATGGTATCAGCGAGCACTCGAGATAAAGAACCTGACAACCGACGAGAAGCAGGCGTTGTGGTACGAACTCGGCGTTATCAGTGAGGTTGAGGGCGAGTTTGGCGAGGCGGGCCGATACTTCGAACAGGTTTACGCCGAGAACGTCGATTTTCGAGACGTGCGCGACCGGCTGAAAAATATGGCCGTCGCCGTTTGATCGGTATTGTTTCGATTCACACATAATGGCTATAATCGATGGCGGAATGGTTGAAAGACTGACCGTCATTTTCTTTATTGTTTTGTGCCTGCTTTTGGGGTCGTATCTGATCCTCGCCCCGTGGGACATGCTCTTCGGCAACTGGTCGGAGAACTACCTGCTCGCGCTTGTTACCGATAAGTCAGGAATACTGTCCATTCAGCGAACCGTATCTTCGAACTGGTTTCGCGGTGCCGTTACCGGCCTGGGAGTCGTGAATATCGCGATCGCCTTTTGGGAAGCGGCCCATTTCAAACAGAGCGTCGCGATGCTGCAGGGCAAGAAGTGAGCGATCTATTCGACTCGCCGGTTCGTTACCTCATCACTCCCGGTTCGTTAACTCCATCCAATTTTCAAACTGAAAAGGATTCGCTGCTCGAAACGATTCGGTTCGCGGCCGAAGCACGAATCGAGCTTGTACAGGTGCGCGAGAAGTTATTGTCCGGTAAGCAGCTTTTCGAACTCGCGGTTTTAGCAGTCGAGATCGCCCGCGGAAGCGGAACGCGTATCCTGATCAACGAGAGATTCGACATCGCAATAGCGGCGAGTGCCCATGGGGTTCACCTGACTTCCCGATCGATCCCTGTCTCGGAAGTTCGGGCTAACGTACCGGACGGTTTCCTGATCGGCGTCTCGGCTCACCGTGGAAGCGAGGTCGAAGCCGCACGGAACCGTGGCGCGGATCTCGCACTGTTCGGCCCTGTTTTCGCAACGCCGGGAAAAGGCGATCAACTCGGGTTGGATGAGTTCGGATCCGTTTGTCGTGGGACGGCTCCCTTTCCGGTGATCGGCATCGGAGGGATCGATGATTCGAACGCAGATGATGTGATCGCGGCTGGCGCTGCCGGCTTCGCATCGATCCGATATCTGAACGAGTTTGTTAGAATTGCGCGATGACCAAGATCGCGTTAACGATTGCCGGTATCGATCCCTCCGGCGGGGCAGGCATTGTCGCCGATATTAAGACCTTCTTTGCCTTCGGCGTTTTCCCGACGGCGGCCATTTCTTCGATCACATTCCAGAACACTCAGGGCGTCTTCGGTGCCGAGCATCAGTCCGCGGGATCGATCCGCCGGCAGATCGAGCCGATCCTTGACGATTACGAAGTCGCGGCCGTCAAGACCGGTATGTTGCCGAGTCGAGAAGTGATCGAGGAAGTCGCAGCGATCATCTCCGAACGCGGATTGAAGAATATCGTCGTCGATCCGGTCGTGCGTTCGACATCCGGCTTTGACCTGATCGACAACGCCGCTTTGCGTTCGCTGATCGAGAAACTCTTTCCGCTGTCGGATCTGATAACGCCAAACATACCCGAAGCGGAGCGTATTTCGGGTGTTGCGATCCAGACGGAGCAAGACGTCCACGATGCAGCTTCGATCATGCGCTCTTTGGGTGCGAGGAATGTGCTGATCAAGGGCGGACATCTTCAGGTCAGCGCAGGTGTTGCTCGCGATTATTTGTCCATTGGTGAGGAGTTGGCCGTACTCGAGGCTGAGTACTTTAAGACGACCGCGACGCACGGGACCGGCTGCACGCTTTCGTCCGCGATCGCGGCGAATCTGGCACTGGGTAAGGATCTAAGATCCTCGGTCGAGATAGCGAAGCGATTCGTCAACGAAGCTATTCGCACCGCACCGATGATCGGGCACGGACACTCGCCGATAAATGTAAAGGCTATTTTGCTTGAGGAAGGATAGACGGCGAAACGTATGTGACGCCGAAGATGATGCCGGTTCGCGGGCTGTATTCGGTCAGACCGAATAGGGCCGCGGTGTCGAAACGAAGTCCCGATGCTTTGATCTGCGCCCCGACTCGGAACTGGCCGACGCTCTCTGTCCCGACCGGGGCCGAACCGCTCCGAGTATTCATACGGCCGTTGACCTCGCTGACGACGTTGATCCGGTCGTTCACCCGAAAGATCCCGGCGAGTCCGTAAAGAAGTACGTCGTTCTGCGTGAAGTTCGCCAGCGGCGCGTTCATTATCCCGAGTCCGAGATTGCCGTAGATATTAGCGAGCGGTGTGCGGCCGGCCCGCTTTCCGAACCGCTTCTGCACGATGATCTTTGAGAAGATGTTGATCTGATTAGTTCCGATGCCTTTCGCCTGATCGGTATTCGGCATTTGAAATCCGAACTTCATTCCAACGGACGGAAGGAGTTTGGTCTCGCTGAACAGCTTCACCTTAGTCGACATCGTGAAATCGTCAAAATCGTTGGTCGAATTCCCGGTAACGGTGAGCGGGATCGGCGAGGCGCCCTGCGAATTGATCGCGAGAAAGTTTTGCAGCGTCCCCTCGATCTGTAGCTCGATGTTTTTCGCGATACCGGTCCTGACGCGAATATCCCCGACACGCGTCAGGTCGCCGGTTAAGCCCGAAAGAGGAAACTTGGCATTCTGATAGAAATCCACGCCGACGCCTATCTCGAACGCACCGGCCGGAGTGATGTCGATATCATCCGTAAGAAGCGGCCGCTGCTGAGCGTCCGCAACGCCTGCCATCAGGCAGATCGCGACGATCATCAGACACAGAAGGCTTCGGTGCACAACAGGATTCTGGCATCATTCGCCTCAAAAGTAAACGGACAGATTTTCGGCCTCGCCTTTTTGGACATCGGTCTCGAAACTTGGCAAAATCACAGAAGCGACTCAGAGTAATTTTGTTCCCTGTCCCGCGAGTTTTACGACCCGATGGAGCTAGTAAACCCACAGAAAGAACCGGCTGAGCAGGGCGGACTTCGCCTCGTCCCGGACATGAGCGATCTGCTGCTGATGCCCGGCATCGAGAAGCAGTTCGTGAACTTCATGTTCTTTCGGGTCAATCCGGAGTGGCGAAAGCTAGATGCGGAATCGAAGGCGATCTATAAGTCCGAGTTCCAATCGGTGTTCGACCGATTTCGCGACGACTTCATGCTCTTCAGCTACTCGCTCGTCGGATTCGATTCAAAGGCAGACTTGATGTTCTGGCGGATCGGAACTTCGCTCGATCTGATACAGGAGATGACGGCAAAGCTGTATCGCACGAATCTCGGCAGCTATTTTGAGACGGCTGACAATTATCTTTCCGTTACGAAACGGCGAATGTTCGTCTCGGACGGCGGCGAAGACAAGTTTCACGTGATCGCGGGCGAAAAGAAGTACATATTTGTATATCCTTGCGCCAAGAACCGCGAATGGTACGACAAATCGGGCGACGAGCGTGATGCGCTGATCGAGGAAAACTTTATGGTCGGAAAGAAATTTCAGAACATAAAGATACACATGACGCACGCGTTCGGATTCAGCGAGCAGGAGTACATCATTACCTTTGAGACCGATGAGCCGAAGGATTTTCTTGCTCTCGCCGAAGAACTTCGCGAAACTCCGGCAAGCAAATTCACGCTTCGCGGAATGCCTGTTTACACTTGCCGGCAGAAACCCTTGATGGAATGTCTCGACGCCCTCGGATAGCTGCTCACTATGATCGCTCGACGATTCTTTGTTAGCGGCATGGTGCAGGGTGTCGGTTACCGGTACTTCGCTCAGCGTGCCGCCGCGAAGCACCAGGTTCACGGCTATGTCCGTAATCTGAAGGACGGCCGGGTCGAGGCGTTTGCTCAAGGGAGCGAGGTGCAGGTGACCGGCTTTCGCGACGATCTTGTCGCCGGCCCGCGATTCTCAAAGGTCGATCAGATCGAAGAGATCGTCGAGGATATTGACACGCGATACAGTACTTTTCGAATAGACCGATAGAGTTTTGATTTTTCATTCGCTAATATCTTTTCCATGGACAATCTAAAGAAACTGATAAGGGAAGTCCCCGATTTCCCGAAACCGGGGATCAACTTCTACGACATAACTACACTATTGAAGGATCCGACCGGGCTTGAGGAGACGATCGACGCGCTTACCGAAGCTTGCCGTGGACTGAATATCGACACGGTCATTGGTGTGGAATCGCGCGGCTTTATTTTTGGCGCTCCGCTGGCCTATCAACTCGGCGTGGGCTTCATTCCAGTCCGCAAGCCTAAGAAACTGCCCGCCGAAAAGGTTTCGGTTTCGTATGATCTTGAATATGGCACTGACACGCTCGAGATGCACAAGGACGCGGTTGGCGAAGGCCACAATGTACTCATTATTGACGATCTTCTCGCGACCGGCGGAACAGCCCGCGCGGTTGTGGACCTTGTTGAAGGCGTCGGCGGAAACGTATCGGCGTTGCTTTTTGTCGTCGAACTGACCTTCCTTAACGGCCGCGCTAAGTTCGACGGCCACAACGTCAAGTCCCTGATCTCATACGATTCATAACCGCATTCCTGACCGCGGACCGCGAAGTCTTGACATTTCCGGGTCCGCGTTCCAAGATCCGAGATTCGATATGTTCCCGTAGCTCAGCTGTATAGAGCGTCGGCCTCGCTAATCAATCGTGGCCTAGTTGCGAAGGGATCTGGTTTCATTGGCTCAAGGACTACTAGATATAGTATTAATACTTGAACGAACGCCATATATTGTATAGGTAGACGACCATTTCGGGCAATAGTCGAAAGCGTCTAATTTTTGGTAGAATTCCTGGAAAGGTTTCCTGTACTATGACATACGTGCGTATTTTGTAATTACTTCTGAGCTATCTTTGCGTGAGAGCTTTGCGCTCGTGAGCGCGTTGACAACCACATTTTACGGATTCAAAATCTACAAAGGTTCCCGTAGCTCAGTAGGATAGAGCGCACGCCTCCTAAGCGTGAGGTCGCTGGTTCGAATCCAGCCGGGAACGCCATCCACTCCTTAATTGCCTTAAACGGTACTCAATCTGCTTGCGTCGCGGATGTGCCTCCGTTATGCGATGGGCTGTATCTCGAATGTCGCGTAATGATGTTCAGGCTGATCGCAGCCTGATGCGAACCCGAGATCGTAATACCTTGATACTCGTTGAACTTATAGCGGGGCGCGTGAATGAGCTATACTTTGCCCAAGAAGTAAATCAAGCTTAGGCGGTTTGAATCTCGTCCGTTATGCGGAATCTGTGGACCTGATATGACAAGATTCCACCTATCAATTGCCCAGAGGTCTTATGCTCACAGCGTCTGCGAGGATCCCTTTTAGCGGGATTGAGAGCGGCGTGAAAGGTACTCCGACCTATTCATCAACGAACTGAAACGACGAATGCAATCCGCAGGACTTTCTATAAGGATCGGGAGTAATCTGCCACTACCGTTTCGTTACCGAGGATCGCATTATTAAGGGAAACATTCCTTCCAATGTGGCACGACTCGCCGATAAGTGATGAGCTGATATGGGATCTCGCCGAGATCCTGGAATTGCCCCAGATGACAGAGTTTTCAATGTACGTAATCTCTTCCACTACAGTTCCCGGGCCGACTACGCAGTTCAATATTTGCACGTCCTTGCCAAGATGACAGTCTTTTCCAATGATCGCCTGCTCGCTTCGGATCGAAGTCAAAGGCAGGAAATCTTCGGGGAGCTTGACAGCTCCGGCGAGGCAATCCATGTGGGCTGCCAGATAGCTTTGCGGAGACCCGATGTCGCGCCAGTAGTTGCCTTGCATTATGAATCCATAGAAGGGGAGTCCTAACTCCAGGATCCTTGCAAAGGTGTCATATTCGAAAGATACGGCCTGGTCATCGTCTATCAAGTCGAGTATCTCCGGCTCTAGGATGTAAATTCCCGCATTGATGTTGGTCAATCCGATTTTTCGTGCCGCTTCCGGCCCCGGCTTTTCCAGAAACTGAACGATCCTCCCGGATCGGTCGGTTATTACAACGCCATAAGCTGACGCATCGGCGACGGGAAAGAGGGCGAGCGTCGCCATCGAGCGATTTTCATTATGAAACCGGATCATTTGTGTTAGATCCAGGTCGGTAAATACATCACCGTTCAGAACGACCACCGGACCGTCAAATCCGGCGGCCGCAAATCGGCATGCTCCGGCCGTACCCAGGGGAATCGGTTCGACTGCATACTGGAGTTTCGCTCCAATATCGGACCCGTCGCCAAGGACAGTTTGAATAACTTCCGGCAGATAGCTGAGCGATAAGACCACGTCACTGATACCTGCGCGAGCCAGGCTATTGATCTGATAGTGGGCGAAAGGCCTGTTCATGAGCGGGACGATAGGTTTGGGTATTGTCGTGGTCAACGGGCGGAGTCGTGTTCCGCGACCCCCGGCAAGGATAATTGAATGCATATCGGGTTCCTATTTAGTCGGTCGCACGGGCTTTATACGGTCGAGGCCGCTACGGCGTATGAAGCACTCGGCAAATGATCGGTCACGACGGATTCGACCTCGTGCCTGATCTCTGCCAGGTGCTCTGCGGTGTCTGCTTCAAAGCGCAATACGATTATAGGTTGTGTGTTCGACGCTCGAACCAGCCCCCAGCCGTGCTCGAACTTAATGCGGACTCCATCAACCGTGATGACCTCGTGATCCTGGGCAAACCAGTTCGTGATCTCGCGCACCAATTCGAACTTCCTTTCGTCGGGACAATCCACGCGGATCTCAGGCGTCGCGATCATCGTCGGCAGGTCCTGCAGTTCTTCCAAAAGAGACCGGCCAGAATTCGCGAGAAGCTCCAATAGCCGTCCACCAGCGTATGCAGCGTCGTCGAAGCCGTAAAAACGATCGGCGAAAAATATATGTCCGCTCATTTCACCGGCGAGAACGGCGCCCGTTTCCTTCATTTTCGCTTTTATGATCGAATGGCCGGTCTTCCACATTACAGGTTCGCCTCCCGCATCCGCGACCGCGTCGAACAGAGTCTGCGAGCATTTCACGTCACCGATTATCTTGGCGCCCGGCGTATCTCGCAGGATCGATCTGGCGAAGAGGATCATCAATTCGTCTCCCCAAACGATCCGACCATTCGGCGCGACCACCCCAATTCGGTCGCCGTCTCCGTCGAAGGCGATCCCGAGGTCGGCGTTCGTCGACTCTACCGTTTCGATCAGATGAGAGAGGTTGGCCGGCACGGTGGGGTCGGGATGATGATTGGGAAAATTGCCGTCGGGTTCAGTAAACAGTTCGATAACTTCAGCTCCGAGTTCTCGATAGATCGGGACCGCCGAAATCCCGCCCATCCCATTTCCAGAGTCGACTACCACCTTCAAGCCCTTGCGAAGTCGGGTAAGCCGATTTGTCAGGTCCTGGCAGTACTCATCCAGTATCTCGATCGATGAGTGCTCTCCCGAACCCAATTCGAAGTCCTTCGATTCGGCAATCGCCTGGATCTCGCGGATCTGCTCACCGAACAACGACACTCTACCGCGACAGATCTTGAATCCGTTTTGATCAGGCGGGTTATGCGAACCGGTGATCATTACACCTGCCTCGACCGGTTTGGTTGCGACCGTGTGAAAGAGCATTGGCGTTGAGACCTGGCCGACCGAGAGGACGCTGCATCCCGTTTCCTGCAATGCGACCAGAGCAAGATCCGCGAAACCGGCTGAGCTATTGCGGCAATCCCATCCAAGAGCGACGTCTCGGCATCCGCTACGGTGAAATACAGTTCCGATCGCTCGCACGATGTCCGGCACTGTTTGATCATTCAGTTCGGTTCCGACGATACCTCTTATGTCGTATTCACGAAAGATATTCTGGTTCATTTGGTGTACAAGTTGTCCGGAATTCGATTGGGAATGAGCCACATGATAAACGTCGCGCCGGTTATGTGACCGTCTTCTGCATTACATTATTGGTCGAATTTGTGGGGATGCATCGGGGTTAAACAATAGTAACAAAAAACTTGCGGCCGTTGGTATTTCAGCATACAAACTTCGCCGCCAGCATGATCTAGATTTCGACTACACCCGGAACGTAAAGGTTACGTATCTCAGCGTTTGATCGCTTTTTCCGAGGAAAGGTATAGCTTCGTTCACGCCGATCTCACCAGGAGACCCGCCGGGAACGCGGGGAAAGTCGGTGAGCGGGGACTCTTCAAGAACTTGAAGATTGTACTAATCGGCGGCCATTCTGTCCGCCGTTATCCGAGGTAACTCATATGAAAAATTCGATTCGATATATTGAAGCGGCGGTCGTAGCCGTGGCCTTCCTGGCAGGTGCGTATGCTGTTAGCGCCAACCCCGCCAAAGGTCATACTGCGATCTGTCACGCGACCAGCTCGGAAAAAAATCCCTATATCTATTTGGTACTGCCGCCTGCCGCGCTTGGGGGGCATCTTGACAAGAACGGTACTTCGCTCGCAGGGCACGAACAAGACTACTTCCCCGCGGACTCCGACTGTGACCGAAGCAACGACCCGTCTGGAGTTCCAGAGGATCCTCCGGCCGCAACTCCTGAACCGCTGACCATTCTCCTGTTCGGCGCCGGGCTGACAGGCGTTGGTTACGTCTCAAGGCGATATCTGAGAAAACGCAGTGGAGAGGATGAGCTAGGTAACTGATTCATCAAAGCGTTGAGCGAGGTCCCGAGGTTTTCGGTTCGTGGTGTACGAGAGCACCCCGGGCATTCGGATGTTCGGGGTGCATGCGAGCATGAAACATTTCTTCATAGAGAAAAGTGGTTCCTGGATGCCGCTGCTAATTGTGGCGGCTTCGGCATTTCTTTATCTGGATGTGCTTATTGGGCTCGGGCAAAATCTCTGGTCGGATGAGAACTATTCACACGCGCTCCTGGTTCCACCGGTGATCGCATTCATCATATGGCGCGACAGAGCGATCCTGGCGGCCGCTCGCCAGCCTCCCCGCGTTTCCTTGGGATTTCTCGTCATCGTTATCGCGATGGGGATGCTATTCCTGGGAACGCTTGGGGCGGAACTATTCGCGCAGAGGATCTCGCTGATCGTGTTCATTGCGGGACTGATCATTTACTTTTTTGGCAAGCGACCACTCGTTAACCTATGGGCCCCTGTCGCTTTGCTTCTCCTTTCGGTGCCGCTTCCGCAGATCTTGTTCACAAAGATCACCTTTCCGCTTCAACTCTGGGCGTCCCAGATCGCGGATGCTGGTGTGCGATTATTCGGTATACCGACGCTTCGAACCGGGAACATCATCGAGGTGATACCGACGGGAACGACTCAGGCCGTCGCACTTGAGGTAGTCGAAGCTTGTAGCGGGATCCGTTCGTTGATGACGCTGGCAGCGCTATCAATTCTGCTTGCGTACTTTGCGAGGGATAGCGGGAAGCGGATCAAACACTCCTTTCGTCAGCTGGCGGCCGATCCCGCATACTGGCACGCAGTTCTCCTCCTCATAATGGCGGTGCCGGTCGCTGTCTTAACGAATGCCTTAAGAGTCGCCGCCACAACGGTACTCACCTATTACTACGGTGCGGGAATGGCCGGTGGTGCATGGCATGAGATCGCGGGTCTGTTCGTATTTGGCTCGGCGTTCATCCTACTGACCGGTGTGAGCATAGGGCTGGTCAAGATCTTGCCGACAACCCGCGTGAAATCCGAAGATGCCTGGATTCACGATCCAGAGCGAAAAAGTCGGATATCCGAGCAGCGAGTTCTAATTCTCTTCATTGCCATCCTCGTCGCCGGAGTCGTCCTCAATTGGTTCAAGTATCGAGACCCTCGGCCTGTTGCACGGCAGGAGCTTTCACGATTTCCTATCTACCTGGATGGATCTCTGAAGATCGGAGACGACAGACGTTTCCCACCGCCAGTAGAAATGATCCTCGGCGCGACCGATTATGTTATGCGCGACTATCGAACTCCTGCCGGGCAGAAGATGAATGTGTACATCGGTTTCTACGAATCGCAGCGTACCGGCAGAACCTATCACAGCCCGCAGAATTGTCTTCCGGGTTCCGGGTGGGAGATATCCGGTTGGGCTCCTGTCCAAATAGCAACGGCGGACGGGGGAAGCTTCACGGCTAATCGATATTTGGTGAAGAGGGGCAGCTATCGGGGAGTGATGGTCTATTGGTATCAAGGGCGCGGGCGCTCTAATTCAAGCGAATACCGGGACAAGGCGGGTACGATCATGGACAGTCTTATACGGGGCCGATCTGACGGTGCGCTCATTCGCGTAATGACCGATATTGAAGGGGCAGATCACGAGAAGGCTGTTGGAGAGGTGGTCGAGTTGGCTTCTGTCGTGGCTGCTCGTCTCGATCCATACGTACCCAGGTAATTCGGTTTGCAGCTAAGGGCAAAAGTCATGAGTGTCGAATTCAGAAAACGAGAGATCGGTGAGTACCTAAAACTGGTGCGTCGGCGGAAATGGCACATTCTGCTTCCGACGACGGCCGTATTGATAGCGGTGGCTTGGGCGGTGTGGACGTCGCCTGATTTCTATCAGTCGACTGCGCTTCTTGCGATCAAAGCACCGGCGATATCGGAGAAGGTCGCGCCTTCGCTGACGGACGGAGATCTTTCTCAGCGAATCCAAACCATCAGTCAAAACATTCTGAGCCGCTCATCGCTCGAACCAATGGTCGAGCGGCACGATCTATTCGCGTCGGAACGCCAAGCGGGAGTACCGCTTGAAGAGATCCTGGTGCGGATGCGAAAGAACATAAACGTGGAATTCGAGAAGGTTGACGAAGAGAAAGTCATCGGGTTTCGAATCACCTATCGCGATCGAACACCGGAAAAGGCTCGAGCGGTTACGGCCGAACTAGCAACCAGGTACATAGCCGTCCCGATGGTGGAGGCGGACCAAAGCGTCAAGACGACGCGACAGTTCATCGACAATCAACTGGATGGTGCGAAAAGCAATCTCGACGTTCTGGAAAGACAGCGGCTGGAGATCATGTCGCGTAACGTCGAGACGCTTCCCGAATCAGCACAAGGCCTGATCGCTCAGCTTGAAGGACTGATGAAGCGGGAAGAAACCATCTCTAAGGACAAGGAATCGCTTATTGCGGAGAAAGGGCGGCTTCAGGAAAGCATCCGGTCCTTGAACAGCCAGGCACGGCTGCTTCAGGATTTTAACGAGAAAGAAACCAACGACGCAGTGATGCAGGCTTCCCGGGTTGAGGACACGCCCGCCTATGCCCAATTGGTTCAAAAACGAGCCGAGTTGAGCGGGCAGTTGGAGAACCTTCGGACTCAATACCGCGACAAGCATCCGCAAATTATTCAGGCTCAAACCGATATTGCGAAAATAAATGAGGAGATCGACAAGCTGCGGCAGAACACCGATCGGCGCGTGAGCCAGGCGAGTCAGTCGCTCTCTCGAAAGGCTGAACTTCAACGAAGAAGCCTTGGTATCGAAAGGGACAAAGCAGAAAGCCAGATCACGCAGATCGATCGGCAGATCGAATTGAAAAATGGAGAGCTTGGCCGGAATGCCGCCGAGGTTAACGCAATTGAGTCGAAGATCAATACCATCCCGAACGTTAAGGTCCAACTCGCCGGCATCGACAATCAATATCAGTCGGCGAAGACCATCTACGACGAATTACTGAAGAAATACAACACGGCTCAGGGGAATGTTGAGCGGGAAGAGAACTACCAAGGCGAGACGATTCGTCTGATCGACTCCGCTAATCTCCCGCAGTCCCCGGTCAATGCCACAAAGAAGCCTATCTTCACGCTCATGGGCGGGGCATTCGGCCTGGCCGTTGGGCTGCTCCTGGCCGCAGTTTACGAGGTTCCAAGGTTCTTTACAATTCAGTCAATCGATGATGTGAAGCACTATACGGGCCTGCCGGTACTCGCGACCGTACCGCCGATGCTAACGGAGGCCGAAATCAGCAACACTAGGAGGTCTTACCGGTTGAAACTCCTGAGCGGCGTGGCGGCAAGTGTCGTCTCGGTGCCGATCCTGATCGGCATTCTACACGCGACACGACTCTTCGAACGTTTGAGCTAGATCAAGAGAGCAGATGTACAAGGACTTTTTTCAACTCAATGAATATCCATTCAGCTTGACGCCTGATCCCAGGTTTATCGTTACGAGCTCGAAGTATAACGAGACGCTTGCGGGCCTGTGTTACGGGATCGAAATGTCAAAGGGACTCATGGTTTTAACGGGTGAGGTCGGGACGGGCAAGACGACGGCGTTGCGATGGATACTCGGAAGGCTGGACCGTTGCGTGCGAGCGGCATATATCTTCAACCCACATCTTTCGCTGGATGAATTCTATTACAAGCTCGACGAGGGGCTGCTGTTGGGTGAGTGGAATAACAAGACGGAACTTCTCTCTCAACTCGGCGAGCTTCTGCGGATAAGGCATTCACGCGGGTTGCGGACCGTCGTGATCATCGACGAAGCTCACGAGCTGTCCGATGAGGTACTGGAGGAGATACGCCTCCTGTTAAATTTCGAATCGGAGACGGCGAAACTCTTGCAGGTGATACTCACGGGACAACCGGAACTGCGAGTCAGGCTGAGACAGCCGAATCTTCGTCAATTAAAGCAGCGGATAGCGGTTCGCTGTGAGATGCCAACTCTGAGTGATGTCGAAGAGACGGAGCACTATATTACCGAGCGTCTGCGGATAGCAGGGGCGGTCGACACGGATCTCTTTACGAGCGCGGCAATCGGGTTGGTTCATTCATGTTCCGAAGGGATCCCTAGACAGATAAATAACGTGTGCGACAACGCGATGCTTGCGGCATATGCTCTTGGAAGCCGACAGATCGACCATCGGGTTGTAGGGTCCGTGGTTGAAAATCTCGATATGCTCCCTCACGAGATCTACGGTGCGACGGCGAGCAAAGATGTAGATTTTTCGCGGCCTGTTATAGATCCGATCGGCCGAAGCGAAATTCTCTCAGGACTGGTTGAGAAAGACGGGTTCGAGAGCACTCGTATGGATCATAGTTCCGCTAAGTCGATGTGACCTGATCGATCGTGAGATTGCCGGACTTAGAGATCTAGAAATTATGAAATACTTGGAAGCACTTCAAAGATCCAGATCCGACCGAGGGGGCCTGAACGGTTCGAAGCACGATGGGGAGACCCCGTTTGCCGGCGAGGTTGCGGTGGACGAGACGGGAATCGGAGGACCGGGTTCCTCTTTCAGATCGCGCGAGATTGGCCTCGCTACGGTGGTGGCGAAGACTGAAGCTTTCGGTGCGCTGGGGCTCCCGACAACTGGCTATCGCGAGGGCGACCTCTCGCATGTGCCGGAGATCACGGTCGATCCATTGTCGGCAGACGCTCACGCCGTCGCTGTAACGAATCCCCAGTCGATTTTCTGCGAGGAGTATCGCAGCCTGCGTACCCATCTCATCCGGAAAAGTCAGTTGGACAGCCTGCAGACGATCGTGATCGCAAGCGTTGGAGTAGGCGAGGGAAAGTCGATCACGGCAGTGAATCTTGCGTGGCTTCTTGCACAGACTGAAGGAGTAAGAGCCCTCCTGATCGATTGCGATCTGCGGAGGCCCAGTCTAAGCACATATTTCGGCGTGAGAGTTAAGGGTGGTCTGTCGGACGTGCTAGACGGTACTCGCGGATTGACAGAGTCGATCGTTCGGCTAAACCCCGCCGGTCTGTATCTTCTTCCCGGCGGACGCGCGCGAATGGACGTGGCGGAATTGATCTCCGGTTCACTTTTTCCTGAGGTGCTCGAACAAACTCGCGGGCTTTTCGACTATGTCATTATCGATGCTCCGCCATTGGGAGTTTTCACCGACGCCGCCGTCCTGATCAACCAGGCAGACGGTGCGATCCTTGTTGTTGCGGCGAATCAAACGAACTACAAGGACGCCGCACGAGTTCTCGAGTCTGTACCAAAAGAACGGATGCTGGGGGCTGTTCTCAACCGCTCGGACGAATCGTTGATCGATAGCGGATACTACGACTATCCGCACTACTCGGCCCGATCCGCCAACTGACCTCCTGTTCTCGTCCCATGGATCTCGGAAGACATTTATGCCGAAACGTTTCAGCCGAAGAATCAACTCGCTTGTGCTCGCCGATCTAATGGTGATCGTCGCGGCCGTAGTGGGCGCACTGACCATTCGGCTGGGGTCCGATGGAACTTTCGCATATCTCACGGAGGATAACGGATGGCTTAAGATCCTGCCGATCGCGGTCGTTACTACTGGATGGCTGTACTTCTATGATCTCTACGATTTCGTCGTGATCGGCGATCGGAAAGACGTAACGTTGCGAGCGGTTCAAGCCATCGGATCAGCTTGGCTCACGATCTCGGTGCTCTATTACTTCATCCCGTACGTCGAGATCGGCCGGGGAACGGCCCTTTACTCGGTTGCTTTGTCTCTCATATTGCTGTTGTGTCTGCGAGCGGCCATCTACTTCTTGCTGGGACACCCGGAATTTGGCGAGAAGGTCCTCATTGTAGGGGACGGGGACCTTGCCGCGGATGCAGCCAATGCCGCTGCCAGGCGGCTTGATGCCGGCTATCGGATCGCCGGCTTCATTTCGACTGATTTCGAATCGCTTAAGAAAAGGGTGCCCGAAGCCAGACACCTCGGCAATCTCGCGGACATGGAGACCGTGGTTGAACGGGAAAGGATAAGCTCTATCGTGATCAATACGCAGGAGCTTAACGGCAATTTCCCGACCGAGGCGCTGTTAAGGATGCGGCTTGCGGGTGGGGTGACGATCGAGGAGTTCCCTTCGTTTTTCGAGCGGGTAACGTCAAGGATACATCTCGGGATGTTCCATCCGTCGTGGGTGATCTTTTCGCAACGGTCGCCGGACACACAATTCAAGACTGCCATTCGCGAGACGTTCTATCGGCTGCTCGCGCTAGCTGGACTGATCCTATCATTTCCGATCGCTGTTGCGACTGCGATCCTCATCAAGCTCGATTCAAAGGGCCCGATCTTCTATCGGCAGGAGCGGGTTGGTAAGAACGGACGGCTGATAGAGGTGATCAAGTTCCGGTCGATGCGAGTGGATGCGGAGAGCAATGGCGACGCTGTTTGGGCGAGACCGAGTGACGAACGGGCGACCCGGTTAGGCCGCGTGATCCGCAAGATCAGGGTCGATGAGATCCCGCAATTCTGGAGCATCTTGAGGGGTGACATGAGTTTTATCGGCCCGCGGCCCGAGCGCCCGCAATTCGTGGCCGAGCTTTCTGCTGCGATCCCATTCTATGAGCACCGGCATCTTGTCCATCCCGGACTTACCGGCTGGGCACAGATCAAGTACCCATACGGAGCATCGGTCGAAGACGCTAGACGCAAGCTGGAATACGATCTCTATTACATCAAGAACCAGTCGATCGTGCTGGATGTGATCATCCTGTTTGAAACGGTCAAGACGATAGTTTTCGGGCGCGGTGCCCGATAAGGTCGCTTGGCGGATTTTTCAAGGAGAAGAAATGACGAAATTGAGAAACATATATACGACGGGTTTGCTTCTCGCGATCGGGTCGTTCGCGATGGTCACGCGAGCTCAGGCCCCGAAGTCTCCGCTGCAATCTACCGGGGATCGGGTTCCGGCAGCTTCGGGTGCTCCGGTCAAGCCTCAAGAGACAAACGTTCGCCGGGAGGCCGATTCCGAAGAAGAGGCCGCGATATTGCCGTATTACAACAACTATCTTCGCGAGTACCACCTCGGTCCGGAAGACGTTATTTCCGTCGAAGTTTTCGGCCAGCCGAACTATTCCAAGACCGGCATTGTGATCCCGCCGACCGCTCGTATCTCCTATCCGCTGATTCCCGGCGGAGTTTTTGTCGGCGGGAAAACTGTCGAGGAGATCGCGTCCGATATCAAGATAAAGCTAGATGAATACATCATCGACCCGCAGGTGACCGTGACCATAGACAAGGTCGGGTCGGCGCGATACAGCGTTCTCGGAAAGGTTGAGAACCCGGGCGTCAAGCCGATGAACCGGCGCTACAACCTGTACGAGGCGATCGCGGAGGCCGGCGGTATCAGCAAAGAAGGCGACAAGAAGCGCGTACTGCTGATCCGGCTAAACGCGGACCGCGGTTTCAGTCAGACGGTGATCAATATGGAAAAGGTGATGAAGGGCGAAGTCGAAGTGCCCTATCTCACGCCGGGAGATCAGATCGTGATCCCGGAGAAGCGTTGGAGCTTGACGAAGATCCTGGGCATCGTCGGCCAGGCGAGCGCGTTTCGCGTTCTATTTGGTTCACCGTTTTAGTTTGCATTTCATGACTTCAAAGGTTGTCATCGCTATCGTCACGGTCGTCTTGTTGTCGGCTGAGGCGAGTGCTGCGTGGAAGAAACTGCCGTCGAATACGATGGCTTGGCTCCACGCTGCTCAATTTGTGGACGCGCGTCAAGGTTGGATCGTGGGGAGCAAAGGGACGCTGCTGGTCTCAGAGGATGGTGGTACAAGTTGGGTCGTCTCCAAGAAGTTTACGAATGATACGATCCGCGACATCTATTTCGCCGATCAGCTTCGCGGCTGGCTCTTGTGCGAACGTTCGCCGTTCGGCGGAACCAGTGAGCCGCTTGCATATTTAGTGTCGACACGCGATGGCGGTACAACCTGGCAGAGACACGACCCATTCCAGACTCGGGATCGTGTGGTTCGGATCGTGTTCCGTGATGCCGAAGAGGGCTGTGCGATGGGCGAAGGCGGATACCTTTCCTGCACCGATGATGGCGGGAGGACGTGGATGAAACACGAACTTCCCACGCGGCACCTGATGATGGACGGCCGATTTCTCGATCAGGATACGCTTGTTCTCGCCGGCGGGGGTGGGACCTTATTACGTTCCGAACGTGGGCAAAGTGAATGGATGCGGGCAGCAACACCGACGGGACTATCGACGAAGCTCAACTCGGTCCATTTCCTTGACCAGAAGACCGGCTGGGCGGTCGGTGCGGGCGGGGAAATCCTCTTTACGGCTAACGGCGGCCAGACCTGGGGCGCACAGTCTTCAACGGTCACGAAGGATTTGAGAGACGTCTGGTTCGACGACCACAGGCGCGGTTACGCCGTCGGTGATGATGGCGTGATCTTACGTACGGAAGACGGCGGAATGAGTTGGACAAAGGAAACAAGTCCGAGCGGGCACCGTTTGGAGGCCATCGCCGTGGCAGGCGGAAGGATCATCGCAGTTGGTTTCGGGGGAACGATCCTCGTGTCCGAGTTTGTTCCGTCGGTTGAGAGGCAGAATTAGGAATGCCGAGAGTCCGATCTGAATTTGCATCGCGAGGTGTAGCCGAAGCCTATTCGGGGCTAAAGCCGCGAGCGAGGACGGAAAGCGTCTCGGCGCGAGGGAAGTCCGCGTCTACCCTTCGGGCACCCGGTTCCCGGACGCCGAAGCGAGATCTATCAGGAGTTGTTCGTTCGGGTGGGATGCCTCTTGGAAAGGGCGAGGAGGCTAGCGAGGCTCGGCCTGACGAGCGGCACTCGCAAACGACGGAAGTATTTCTTCGAGACAAATGGCTGCTAAGGAAAGGGCACTTGTTAACTTATATTTGCCTATTCCTTTTCACTTTCGTTCTTTACTTCCGCCCCTATGAATTGTTCCCGGCACTTACTCCGTTGAACTCCGCGGCACTCGTCCTGGCGATTGTCACGCTACTCATTTATCTTCCGACCCAGTTCGCGACGGAAGGGAATTTTACGGCGATGACGACCGAGGTCAAGTGCGTACTTTTTCTCGCGGCATGGGCAGTTCTTACGATTCCGATCGCACGCGATCCGGGACTTGCGTGGCAGACGTTCGCCGATGTGTTCAGCAAGGTGGTCCTAATGTTCATCGTAATGGTGAATACGCTTCGAACGAAAAGACGTTTGATGGGCCTCGTATGGCTCGCGATCTCGGTCGGGCTGATGCTTACGTATCAGGCGATCGACCTATATCAGCGAGGTGAGTTTAGGACGGAAGGCTACCGGGTCAGCCTAGATCTCGGCGGAATGTTCGGCAATCCGAACGATCTGGCTATGCATCTTGCGATCGTTACGCCGCTAGCAATCGCGCTTGGGCTATCGACTAGGAACTACTTAGCTAAGGTCGTCTACTTCACAAGCGCCGGATTGATGATCGTCGGGAATATGGTCACTCAGTCGAGAGGCGGGTTTCTCGGCCTGCTGGCCGTTGCGGGAGTGCTGGCCTGGAAACTCGGCCGCCGTAAGCGACTCAAAGCTTTGATGATCCTGGTGTTGTTTTCGGGAAGTTTTCTCGCGTTCGCTCCGGCTAACTATGGTGTTCGGATCATGTCGATCTTCGATACCGCGCTCGACCCCGTGGGATCTTCCAACCAGCGGACCGAACTTCTGAAACGCTCAATCGTGGTGACCATGCGCAATCCGCAGGGTATAGGACTCGGCAACTTTCCCGTTGTCGGACAAGGTAATCGACAAACGCACAACGCGTACACCCAGGTCTCGTCCGAACTTGGCTGGCTGTGCTTCGCGGCTTATATGATGCTCCTTCTAGTGCCGCTTCGGAGACTCGGATTAGTTGAGCGCGATCTGGATTCGGCCGACGATCATTCGTGGATCTACTTCATGGCGATTGGCGTCCAGGCGAGTCTGGCAGCGTTTCTTGCGGCGAGCTTTTTTGGGTCCGTGGCATACCAGTGGTATGCATTTTATCCGATCGCATTTGCGATCTGTTTGAGAAGGCTCTATATGACCCGCGAAGGCGCGGCATCGGGCAAGGGGCCCGCGGATTCTGCAGCTTAGGTAGCAATAATGTTTCTTCTAGAGATCATTTTTTGGACCGCTGCGGGACTGACTGTATACGCATACGCCGGCTACCCGATACTTGTTTTTCTGATCAGCCGTATGTTTCCCAAGCCGGTGCTTCGAGCGCCCTATTTGCCGACCGTGTCAGTGATCATTGCGGCTTACAACGAAGAGAAAGACATTCGAGCCAAACTGCTAAACACGCTGCAGCTCGATTATTCGTCGAACGCGCTGGAGATAATCGTCGTCTCCGACTGCTCCTCCGACGGCACTGATTCGATAGTTCTCGAGTTTGCAGATCGAGGGGTGAAATTGGTAAGACAGTCCGATCGACGGGGCAAGACCGCCGCGCAAAATCTTGCGGCGGAGCACGCGAGCGGCGAGATCATCCTGTTCTCCGACGCCACCTCGATGTACCAGCCAAATGTACTTAAGGAGATGCTGCCGAATTTTGCAGATCCGGGTGTGGGCTGTGTTGCGGGGAAGTTGGTCTACGTCGACGAGTCTGCATCCGGGGTCGGTGATGGTGCTCGGAAGTACTGGAATTACGAGACGTTTCTAAAGGAAAGTGAAAGCCGCGCACGTTCGCTGATCGGTGTGTCGGGGTGCATGTACGCAGTGCGGCGACAGGCTTACGTCCCGATGTACGAAGAAGCCTGCTCAGATTTCTATGTCTGCACAATGCTGTATCGCCAGGGACTGCGAACTGTCTATCAGCCGTCTGCCGTCTGTTTCGAGGATACGAATACCCGCACGGCCGATGAGTTTCGAATGCGGGTTCGGATAATCTCGCAGACGTTTGGCGACCTGTGGCGGAACAGAGAAATGATGAACCCGTGCAGGTCCGGATTTTACGCTGTCCAATTGATCTCTCATAAGCTGCTGCGTTACGCGATCCCGCTGTTGTTGGCGTTTGTGTTCCTGACGTCTGGGATACTCGCCTTCGAGTCTGTCTTTTATGCCCTGGCATTCGCTCTTCAACTGATCTTTTATTTAATCGCGATCGCAGACTGGGCAGTCCAAAAACGTGGTGTCGACGTAAAATTGGCCGCGATTCCACGGTACTTCTGCGTAGCAAATCTTGCGTCCATCGCGGGGTTCTATAAGTTCGTTACGGGGGAACGATTCGCTCGCTGGGAGCCGATCCGAGATCACAATGCAAGCTAGTTCGGACAACAGAACCGAAGTTCAGGTCGCCGCGAGCCCCTCGCTGACGAAGCAGAGCCTTTGGATCCTCTCTGCGAAGACCATCGGGTTTGGGCTCAGCATTTTGCTGCCGCTTCTCGTCGTTCGAAACCTGGCTCAAGCCGATGTCGGCCTTTACCGTCAAGCGTTCCTTGTCATCGTCACCGCGACCTCCATCCTGCCGCTCGGATTCAGCATGAGCGCTTACTACTTTCTGAATCGAGAGCGGGAACGTCGAGACTCGACTGTTCTCAACATTGTTCTCTTCAATTTCTTTGCGGGGGCGATAGCGTTTCTTTTTCTGTCCGCCTATCCGTCAATTCTGGGCAGCCTGTTTCGTGAAGATCAGATGGCTGCGCTGGCCCCGCTCGTTGGACTGGCTATCTGGCTTGCTATCTTTTCGGCGTTTCTGGAAACTGCGGCTCTTGCCAACAAGGAAGCGAAGCTCGCAACTGGCATTATTATATTTGCTCAACTTTCAAAAGCGGCTCTCATGGGTGGAGCGGCGTTGCTGTTCAAGTCGGCCGAGGCGATCGTATTAGCCGCGGTGGTCCAGGGAGCGGGTCAAACTCTCGTCCTGATCTTTTTCCTTCGATCGAGATTTCCCGGATTCTGGCGCCGATTCGAGTGGGATTTCTTCAAACAGCATCTTCGATACGCACTTCCGTTCGGCTTTGCGGCTCTTTTGTATAACGCTCAGGCGGATCTTCACCATTACGTTGTTGCCCGCGAGTTTAGCTCCGCTGATTACGCTATCTATGCTTACGGGTGTTTTCAACTTCCCTTGATCTGGGCATTGTACGAATCGATCAGCGCGGTCCTTCTTCCTCGAATGAGCGAGCTTCAGTCGCAAGGCCGAACGGACGAGATGCTGAAGATCATGGTGAGCGGGATCCGCAAGCTAGCTTTCGTCTATTTTCCGCTTTTTGTTTTCCTGATCGTCGTCGCCGATGTCTTTGTCGTCACCTTGTTTACAAGCAGATTCGGGGACAGTGCTGCGATATTCCGGGTCAACCTTCTTCTTCTGCCGCTTTACTGCTTAATACTCGATCCGCTGGAGAGGTCGTTCAAGGAACTCGGGACATTCCTTTCAAAAGTTCGGACGCTGGTCGTTGCCGGGTTGGCGGTCACGCTCTATTTCGGGATCGATCGCCTTGGCCTTACGGGAACTATCGCGATCGTTGTCTTGTTCGTCTCTCTGGAGCGAACGATATCGGCTTGGAAGGTTAGCCGCTTGATGAACTTCCGATTAAAGGACATCGGCATGCTAGCCGGGATAGCCCGGGTCGCACTATCTGCAGCGATACCCGGCGTGATGCTCATCTTGCTGTTATCGACAGTCGGAGATCGGATACTGGGTGCGCTCGTCGACGGGAGCCGGTCTCTTCTAGCGAGCTTCGGGTTGAATTCGGGTTGGGAGTTTCTGGGCGGATGCGTGTTCCTCGGACTTTCGGGATCGTTGTTTGGTTCTGCGTACTTGGCACTAGCGGTGCGCTTAAACGCGATCGACGAAGAGGATCTCGAGCGCATCGCGAGGGCGTTCGCTACGGTCGCGGACAGACTGCAGGGGGTTAGAGGGTGGCTTTTCGGAGGACGGCCTGTCCGGCCGGTGGTCGAGCAGTAGACTTAATTTTCAATGGGGACGCTGCTAACACAAAAAGTTTTCCTGCCGATCTCGCGGTTCCAAAGGTCGCGACGCGCGGGAATGCGAGAAGTTTATCGACACTACCGCGAAGGGCTTCGTTTCCGTCGAACCACCTCCGATTGGAGTAACGATCAAAGGGCCGAATGGGTCTTGGAGCGTGTTCGACAAATCATCCGTAGTGCCGCGATCGAGACCGATTTCTATCGCGACCGCTTTCGATCAGCCGGTTTTGACCCCGCGGGGGATTTCTCCTTCGACGATCTTGCACGGCTTCCGGTCCTGACCCGGGACGACGTGCAGAACAGTGGATCGCGAATGATATCTCGAGCAATTGACCCTGCGGCTATGATGGGAAACGCGACCGGCGGCTCGACTGGTAAACCGACCGAGATCTGGATGGGGCCTGAGGAACGTGGCTGGGGCGAGAGTGGGATCGAGTTTGCGCTGGAAAACATAGGTGTCCCATCTGGATCAAGGCTCGGGTATCTGTGGGGCCATCATCTCGATCCGCAGCTAAAGCCTAACTTCTCCGAGCGGATCAGGGGGTGGGCTCTGAACTACCGTTTCTTTGATTGTTTCCGGCTTTCCGATGAAGTGTTCGCGGCTTATCACGAACGGTTCAAGAAATACTCGCCTGATTGTATTGTGGCCTACGCCAGTGCGTTGGGATATTTTGCAAAGTACTTGAAGGAGCGGGGGATTCGCCCGGAGAATTATCCGCGCGTTTGCTTCGTCACCGGGGCGGAGAAGCTTCATCCGGATCACCATGATGCGATCGAGGAGGTTTTCGGAAAGCCCGTTCACGAGCGATACGGAGGTAGAGACTTCGGTCCGGCCGCCTTCCAGAGAGATTCAGTATCCCGCGGGGCCTTTTGCGTTGACTGGACCTGGTGTTTCCTGGAACCCGAAACTTCGGAACCCGATTCGCCGATCCTGATCACAAAACTGCATGCCGATGTGATGCCGATGATCAGGTATCGGGTCGGTGACGTCGGTGGGTTTCCAGCGGACTCCCGGCCCGGCCGGCCGGTCTTCGAACTACGCGAGGTCGTTGGGCGGCAGACCGAAGGTATACGAAAACTTGACGGAGGTTGGCTGCATGGAAACCAATTTCCTCATCTTCTGAAAGACCTCCCCGTTAGGGAATTTATGCTGGTCCAGGATGAGGATCTGAGCTTGGAAGTAAAGATCGTTCGGGCCGAAAAGTTTGAAGATTCCGACCATCGCAAGATACTCGAAACGATCAAGGCTAATACCGGCGAGCTTGGGCTGAAGATCAGTTATGTTGACGCCATCGAGCGAGGGCCTGCAAACAAGTGGACGCCTGTGGTTAGCAAGGCTCGAAAATGATGACTGGAACATTCGACATCAAGAATTCGATCCGCACCCCAACCGTCGCGGCTGCTCGTGTGGCGTCCGGCGACTACCGGCAGGGCGAAATACACCGTGCCCTGCTCGAGAGTTGTCAGGTCCTCGGGTGGCCTGACGGTGAACGTGGCTGCTTCGGTACCGTCATACCGGCAGGTTCAACCGTAGTTGTGAAGCCGAACATGGTTCTACACGAGAACCGAGGAATCGGCGGACTCGTGGAACTCGTTACTAACGCCGCGTTGATCATTGCTGTGGTTGAAGAGGTTTTGAAAGCAGATCCATCGCAAGTTCTGATTGGCGACGCCCCCATTCAGAGCTGCGAGTTTGACGTGCTTCTTCGGTCGACAAGACTCGGGAACTGGTCTAACGAACTTCGTGCGAGAGATGCTCGATTCAAAGGGATAGCGGATTTTCGCCGAACGGTGTCCACCATCGTGAATGGCAGCAAGAACGCCCGAGAGAACCTCCGACCCCGCGAGGAATACGTCCACTACGATCTGGGTACCGAGAGTCTGCTTGAGCCGATATCTGATCCGGCCACACCTTTCAGAGTCACTTGTTATGATCCCCGGTTACTCGAGAAGACCCACTCGGCAGGGAATCATCAGTACCTGATCGCGAGGCAAGTCATCGATGCGGACGTTGTCATTAACCTCCCGAAACTCAAGACTCACAAGAAGGCGGGGATCACGAACGCTCTGAAGAATCTCGTGGGAATCAACGGGAATAAGGAATATCTTCCGCATCACCGGCTTGGCGGGGCCGAGGCGGGTGGGGATTGCTACCCCGGCCGCGACCCGGTCAAACGGGTACTCGAGACTGTACTGGATCGACAAAATACTGCGGGCTCACGAATTGTGGAAAGGGCGATGTCCGTGGTTAGTGAAAACCTGCAACGGCTGAACAGATTTCGCATGGACGAGATCGGGGTCGAAGGCGCCTGGTCGGGAAATGAAACCGTCGCACGGATGACGCTTGATCTGAATCGCATTCTGCTTTACGGAATGGGCAACGGCTCGCTTTCGGATGAGATACAGCGAATAGTCGTTCACGTTTCGGATGCTGTCATCGCGGGACAGGGCGACGGCCCCTTGGCGTCGGAGCCGTTACCGTTGGCCCTTATTCTGGCGAGTGAAAATGCTACTGCGATGGACTGGGTAGGAGCCCAATTTCTGGGCTATGACCCGCAGAAGGTACCGCTGCTCGATCTTGCTTTCGAAAGGTTCCGATGGCCGATCGCGGAGTTTGAGCCTGGGAGTATCGTGTTGCTCGACAGTGATGGCTGCGAGATGGCAGTTTCGGCATCCGTTGATCCTGTACGTCATCCTGCGGGTTGGCGTACCGCCGCAACCAACGTGATTTGAAAGATGGCAGGAACTCCGACAGAAATTCAGATCAGCAATCGATTCGAGTCTTATGATCGGTATCTTTCCAAAGAGTGGGAAGATTTCTGTAACGACCAGACGCGATGGGATGCTTCGTTAAAGGCGCTGGACGGCGTGAAGGTAAGCAGAGTGATCGACATCGGCTGCGGTGCAGGACAGGAGATGCTCCCGTTCGTTTCCGAAGGCGCTCTTGGGGTCGGGGTCGACGTGATGCCGGACGCAGGAAAAATGGGGAAGCAGTTGTTCGCCGCAGAAGGTCTTTCGGACCGGGCCCATTTTATCCGGGCATCGGGCTCAAAGCTTCCGTTTCCGAACGGCCATTTTGATCTATCGATATGTCGAGTGGCCTTAAGTTATATGGACAACCACCACGCACTCGCAGAGATCGCCAGGGTGATCAGGCCGGGAGGCAGGTTCCTGCTCAAATATGCGACGCCCGCCTACTATTGGACTAAGTTCCGCAGCGGGATCGCTCGAGCGTACCCAATGTCGTCGGTCCATGCTGCACGGGTCCTTTATGCCGGGTATGTTTATCAGCTCACGGGTCGGCAGCGATTCGATCGGCTCACAGCCGGCGGCGAGATCTTTCAAACTGAATCGACACTTTTGCGTGAGATCGAACCGCTTGGCATGCGGGTCACTGGCTTCCTCCCCGATTCGAATCCGGAGACGCCGTCGGTCGTTATCACGAAAATGTCGGAACCCGCTGCCTCGGTGCCAGCTATTTAGATCGACCTATGAATCGAAATGTGCTGCATCTGATAGGCAGCTTTCACATCGGAGGGACCGAACGCCAGGCGGTGCAACTCGCACGCCTTTTGGCGGATGATGGAGTGTACCGAATTTTCATAGGCTGCCTCGATTCGGCCGGCCAACTAGCGGACGAAGCGTCTTCGATCAGTTCTGCGGAAATACCCGAGTATAAGCTCTCGAGCTTCTACGATCTGAACTTCTGGAGTCAGATACGACGGTGTATGTCGTTCATAAAAGAGCGCGAGATCGGGATCATTCACACTCACGATTTCTACACAAACTTTTTCGGAATGTTGGCGGGCTTCCTTGCGGGCGTGCCCGTGCGCCTTGCGTCGAAGCGAAACACATTCAGCAAAACAAACAAACAGCAGCTAGTGGAGCGCCAAGCGTTCCGGGCGGCCGACAAGATCCTCGTAAACGCAGACGCAGTGATGGCGTCGTTGATAGAGAGAGGGGTTGACGCTTCGAAGATTGTCCGGTCGTTCAACGGAGTCGACCTCGAACGATTCGATAAAGGCCTTTCGAGCCGATCTGAAACGTTGAGCAGGCTTGGCCTCGCCGATTGTGTCGGAAAGCAACTGATCACGATAGTCGCCAATATGCGGAGCGACGTAAAGAATCATCGGATGTTTCTTCGATCGGCAGCGGCGATCACTTCAAGATCCAGTAATGCGGTATTCGTGCTAGCGGGTGAAGGCGAATTAACAAATTCTCTAAAGGACGAAGCAGCCGCCTTGGGACTGCACGAGAACGTCCATTTCCTGGGGCGGTGTGACGATGTGCCGAAACTCTTGTCCGTCTCAGATGTCTGCGTACTGACATCGCGGACCGAAGGGTTCCCGAATGCGATCCTCGAATATATGGCCGCCGGTAAGCCGGTCGTTGCGACGGATGTAGGCGGAGCGTCGGAGATAATTGTCGATGGGGCGTCCGGTTATCTTGTTCCTTCCGACGATTCCGATGTGGCGGCGGAACGGATCCTTAATCTTTTAACGAATCAGGTGCTGGCGAAGCGCATGGGAAGAGCAGGCCGGACTCTTGTGGAGGAGAAATACTCTCTTAACGCTCAACTCAACCAAGTACGGGATCTTTACGACACATTGCTTGCAAGCAAGCGAAGAATAGGAGTACGTCAGCAACACTAGATAATGTGGAAGTCTAACGAGACCGATCGCCCGATTCGGGTCCTCATCGTGGGCCCCGATCTTCCGATCGTAGGCGGGCAGACAGTTCAGGCCCGGGCGATCATCGAGAATTTTCGGGGTGACGATGAAGTGCATGTGGACTTTCAACCGATCAACCCGACGTTTCTGCCGCGACTCCAGGGTAGAAAGTACATTCGAACATTGGTCACGACCTTTAAATTCATAACTGACTTGCTCACAAAGATTCCGAGATACGATCTCATTCACATCTTTTCGGCCTCGTACTTTTCATTTCTCCTTTCACCAACGCCGGCACTGTTTGTTTCGAAGCTGTTTGGGAAGAAAACGATCCTGAATTATCGGAGCGGCGAAGCAGACGACCATCTGACGCGGTGGAAGACGGCCGTCCCGACCATCCGAGCCTTCGACCGGGTTGTCGTTCCGTCGGGTTATCTTGTCGACGTGTTTCAGAGGTATGAGCTGAATGCGCAAGCCATCTTCAACGTCGTTGATACGGGCCGATTCAAATTTCGAAAACGCTCGTCGCTCGCTCCAGTGTTTCTCTCGAACCGTAATTTTGAACCGCTCTACAACGTCGAGGCGACAATACGGGCGTTTGCGGTCATCCAGTCGACTTTCCCCGATGCGAGCTTGATCGTCGCCGGCGACGGCAGTGAGCGGGCCAATCTGATGGATCTCGTGTCCCATCTCGATCTGCGAAAGGTTCTGTTTCTTGGGTCGGTACCGCCGAGCGAAATGCCCTCGGTCTACGACCGTGCCGACATATACCTGAACTCTCCGAACTTGGACAACATGCCCAACTCGATAATCGAAGCGTTCGCGAGCGGGCTTGCTGTCGTCTCGACGAACGCGGGCGGCATACCGTTCATCGTCGATCACGAACGAAACGGCCTCCTTGTCCCGGTTGGGGACTACGAAGCACTGACCAGGGAGGCGATCCGACTGCTCACTAGTCAGGAGCTTGCTGATCGGCTGGTAACTCAGGCGCTGGCGGATTGCGAAAAATACTCTTGGAAGGATGTTCGCGGCCAATGGGTGAACCTGTACCGCGACCTGGCCGAAAGAAGTTCGATAATACCCGAGACCGCTTCGGATCGCCGGGTAGCCGCGTCAGCAGAAAATTGATCAGGCAATTAGCGAAATTACGGGATAAGAGCATCGCGGAGTTAGCCGACCGCTCGCGCCAGCACGTCTCACAGCGGCTTGAACGCTTTGGTTTGTCCTCCGCTACCCGTCCACTCGATGCCCGTGAGATCCTCCGGGCCTTTAGCAACGGGAGCCGACAGGCATCGGACGACCTGGTAGAAAGGTTCAATTCAACTCGACCACCGCTCTTTCGATCGTTCGAGACCACCGCCGACACGGTCAGGTTGCTCAGCGAAAGATTCCCGCATCATGCGTCCGATGTCGTTGAAAAGGCTGACCGAATAATTCAAGGTCGCTTCGATCTTCTCGGCTATCAGAACCTCTTCTTTCGGGCCAACCCACCGGACTGGCATTTCGATCCGGTGTCGGGCAAAACGTCACCTCGCATCCACTGGTCGAGGATCCCGGAGACCGATGCCTCGGAAACGGGTGACAAGAAGGTTATCTGGGAACTGAGCCGGCATCAATATTTTAGCGTTCTTGGCCAGGCATATCAGATCACCGGCGACGAAAAATACTCGCAGACATTCGTTGAACACGTGCGCGATTGGTGTGAAGAGAATCCCCCAAAGCTGGGGGTGAACTGGCTCTCCAGTCTGGAGGTCGCATTTCGCTCGATCTCCTGGATCTGGGCAATGCATTTCTTCGGAAAGTCCCAAGCATTGACTGAACCCGACCTCATTAAGATGCTGTCGATGATGCATCTCAACGGCCGGCACCTTGAATCCTATCTCTCCACGTATTTCAGCCCGAACACCCACTTGACCGGAGAGGCTCTGGGACTTTACTATCTCGGATCTTTCCTGCCGGAGTTTCCCGACGCGGAGCGATGGAAGGATCTGGGTTATAGGATCCTGATCGACAGCCTGGACGTTCATGTTCGACCGGACGGCGTGTACTGTGAACAGTCAAGTCACTATCACCGATACACTACAGACTTTTATCTACACCTGCTGGCACTTCGCCGAGCCCAAAAGGAGGCGATCGAGCCGAAACATCTTGAGAAGCTCGATCTTCTCCTCGAACAGCTTGTTCATATCACGCAGCCGAACGGAGAATCGCCGATGTTCGGTGACGAGGACGGCGGGCGATCGCTTACCCTGGACTTCACTCCACTCAATGACTTTCGTCCAACACTTGCGCTGGGAGTGACACTTCTGGGCCGGGGCGACCTGAAATTCGTCGCCGCCGGACCGTCTCCCGAACTCTTGTGGCTTCTTGGTCCTGAAGGACTAGAACAGTTCGACTCTCTCGAATCTGTTCCTCCGGTTGAGACGATAAAGGAAGCGTCCCACGGCGGGATCTACTGCGCCCGGACGGCGTGGACGGATGACGCCGACCACATCGTGATCGATTGCGGGCCTCATGGATTCCTGAACGGCGGCCATGCTCACGCCGACGCGTTGAGCTTTATCCTTTCGGTTAAGGGACGTCCGCTGTTCATCGATTCGGGGACTTACGTTTACACGGCCGACCTCAAGGCCCGCGACCTCTTTCGATCGACCGCAGCTCACAACTGTCTCACGATTGATGGCGTTTCTAGTTCGGTGTCGTCGGGTCCATTCTCATGGAAGACGATTGCGACTTCCACGCTTCTTGATTTCGAGCGGCGCAACGGCGGTGTGTTCGTCGCGGGCGAACACGACGGTTTTTCCGATCTGGGCGTCGACTACAAGCGTGAGATCGAGTTTACCCGGGACGGCACGACGATTATCGACAACATATCGAGCGAGCGATTCCGCTCCTTTGAGATCAATTTTATTCTTGCGCCGGGGCTCTCGGCTGAAATCCTGGGCAGATCCGTTGTGATCCGCGAGGGCGAGCACCATCGCGCTTCGATTGAGACAACCATCGAGTCTCGGAACGAAGGCTACTCCGCGGAATGGAAAAACGACGATTGGCAGATTTCGACTGCGTATGGCCGCCTGACACCGACCAGGCGGCTCAGAGTCGTCTTTAATGGAACGGGAGCGTTTGCGGTCAGGAATACCATAAGAAATACCGCTTCTGTCGGCTAGCTTACAGTCGAGGCTTGCCGCTTCGTGAAACAATTTTGTGATTGCCTAAGAGTTCAGCGGATTCGGAATCCCGCGCGCGCTGGACTTTTCAGTGCGTCTACGAACCCTCGGAGCACCTTTAGACAGAATGTGCGGAATCAATGGCATCATTTACGCTGACCGATCTCGGGAGGTAAGCCACGCGAACGTGATCGAAATGCGGGATTCACTTGTCCATCGCGGGCCGGATGAGTCGGGCATTTATGTCCACCGCAACGTTGGACTCGGGCATCGTCGCCTTTCGATCGTCGATCTTGCAAACGGTCAGCAGCCGATGTTGAGCGGCGATGGATCTACTGTGATCGTCTACAACGGCGAGGTTTATGACCATCTACAGACGCGCGGAAAGCTGATCGAGCGCGGCCATTCTTTTCGAACGACGTCCGACACGGAGACCATTCTCCTCCTTTATGAGGAGCACGGACGCGAGTGTGTTCAGCATATGCGGGGAATGTTCGCGTTCGCGATCTGGGATCTCAATAAGGAACAGCTTCTCCTTGGCCGCGACCGCCTCGGCGTCAAGCCGCTCTATTTTTACCTCGCGCAGAACGGCGATCTTTACTTCGCATCCGAGATTAAGTCAATACTCGCTTCAGGGATAAAAGCCGAACTGAACTTCGCCGCGCTAGGAGATTACCTTGCAAATCACGGGACGGGTGACGATTCTACATTATTTCAAGGTATAAGACGGCTTCCGCCCGGACACACGCTGACTTGGAGCGCGGGGAAGATCGAGATCGACCGCTTTTGGGACCTGCAGTTCGAACCGAAGTTAAACGGATATGAGCGCAGCACCAGCGACTGGGTCCGTGAATGGTACGAACTATTTCGCGAGGCGGTTGAGTTGCGGCTCATGTCGGACGTCCCCTTGGGGATGTTCCTTTCCGGCGGAATTGATTCGAGCGCTATTGCGGCCGTAATGTCGCAGCTCGTCAAAGAACCGATCAAGACGTTTTCGGTCGGGTTCGCGGAGAGGGAAGCGAACGAACTAGCCTACGCTCGCACGGTCGCTGAAACTTTTAAGACCGATCATCGAGAGATAACAGTTTCCGCCGACGAATTCTTTCAAGCCTTGCCTAACCTCATATGGCATGAAGACGAACCTCTGGGCCACCCATCGAGTGTCGCACTTAACTTCGTATCACGCCTCGCTGCCGAGCACGTAAAGGTTGTGTTGTCGGGCGAAGGAAGTGACGAGAGCCTTGCCGGATACGCCCGCTACAACAAGACACTGCTTAACATGCGGCTGGGTTCAGCCTATCGAAAGCTGACTCCATCGCTGGCCCGGGACGTGGTCGCAGCGGGGATCACGAATCTTCCGCCGGGGATAATGACGAAGAAACTCGAACGCAGCTTCCTTGCCGTTGCCCCGGACATCGAAAGTATCTACTTCGACAACTTCGCGGTATTCCCGCGTTCGATGCAGCACCGTATGTTCACGGCGGAGACCGCGGCGCGAGTGGCGGATTCAGCCGATCCCTACGTTGCGATGAAGAAGCTCTTCGACTCCGGCAATGCGCAGTCTCCGCTCGACAAGATGCTGCACGTTGACACGAAGATATATCTCCACGAACTTCTGATGAAGCAAGACCAGATGTCAATGGCTGCTTCGATCGAAAGCCGCGTGCCCTTCCTCGATCACAAGCTTGTCGAGTTCTCTGCACGGATGCCGGTTGATATGAAGCTTCGCGGACGGACGACGAAGTTTGTACTAAGAGAGGCAATGAAGGGGCTGTTGCCGCCAGAGATCCTGAACCGCGGAAAGATGGGATTTCCGGTGCCGGTCGGTAAATGGTTTCGCGGTCAGTTTCGCGGGCAGATCGACGAATTCATTCTATCCGATCGGACGAAGGAACGCGGTATTTTCGACTGCGAATTTCTGGAAAACCTGGTGGGCGAACACATGAAAGGTGCGAATCACGACGAGCGCTTGTGGGCGCTGGTGAACTTCGAGATCTGGCAACGCAGGTTTATCGATGGAGAAAAGGTGCGGATAGACGTATGAAGGTCCTTTGGCTCAAAACCGAGCTTCTGCATCCCGTCGATAAGGGCGGCAAGATCCGTACTTACCACATGCTGAAGGAGTTGAAGAAGGAACACGAGATCACTTATCTCACGCTGGACGACGGCGCGGCGGAGCCGGATGCGCGGAAAAAAGCCGACGAATATTGCAATGAACTCATCACCGTACCGCATCGGACCGCCCGGAAGTTTTCGGGACGTTTCTACGCCGAGTTGGCGTCAAACGCCGTCTCCCGGTTGCCCTACGCATTAGAGAAGTACGTTTCAAGCGGAATGCGTCAGGCGATCGAAGCGGTGGCGGCACAAAAGGAACACGATGTTCTTGTGTGCGACTTTCTCGCGCCTGCCGTGAATCTTCCTGAAAGCCTGAGTATTCCAACGGTTCTATTCCAACACAATGTCGAGGCAATGATCTGGCGGCGCCATTTCGAGGTCGCGGAAAATCCGTTAAAGCGCCGATTTCTCAAGACACAATGGCAGCGGATGTTTGAATACGAGCGACGGGCCTGTCATCGATTCGACCACGTAATCGCCGTCTCAAGGGAAGATTGCGAAACGATGCGTGGCGATTATGGTGCCGATCGGATCGCGGACGTTCCAACCGGAGTAGACACCGATTATTTTCGTACCGATCCTTCGGTTCCGAGGGACGGCTGCCAGGTTGTCTTTACAGGCTCCATGGATTGGATGCCGAACGAAGACGGGATCAATTGGTTCGCTGAGACCATATGGCCTTTAGTGCGGGAGCGGGTCGGAAACGCGTCGCTGGTCGTGGTCGGACGCAATCCGTCTTCGGCCCTGACTCAGCTCTCGATTGTCGATCCGTCTATCACCGTCACAGGGCGGGTCGATGATGTGCGGCCTTATCTCTCCGGCGCAGATGTTTTCGTCGTGCCGATCCGGGTGGGCGGCGGTACCCGTCTGAAGATATTCGAAGCAATGGCAATGGGCCTTCCGGTCGTTTCGACCACCATCGGAGCGGAAGGTTTGCCTTTAACGGATAACGAAGAAATTCTCGTTCGCGATGATCCTGCCGATTTCGCGGACGTCGTCGTCGAGCTGCTCAGCGACAGTAGCCTCGCTGGGCAACTTGGCTCGACGGGCGAACAGCATGTGCGTGAGGATTTTGGGTGGGCGCGCGTAGCCGCACTCTTCGCCGACCAGTGCCGGGCGGTGGTGCTCGATCACACGAATCGGGCGAACGGCGACACGGTTCCTATGGCAGCGATCTCTAGGGCGGCTGGAAGATGACTGAGAGTTCGACCTCGACGGGGAACTCAAGAAAACTGTGAAAATAAGCGTTTTTGGACTCGGATATGTTGGTGCGGTTTCGGCCGCCTGTTTTGCGAACGAAGGGCACGACGTAGTCGGCGTGGATGTAAATCCGACGAAAGTCGACATTATCAACTCCGGACACTCGCCAGTTATCGAAGCGGGAATCGATGAAATGATCTCAAGCGCGGTCAAAGACGGCCGCCTGCGAGCAACCACCGATGTTGAGGACGCAGTCTTTAATTCAGACATCTCACTGGTTTGCGTCGGCACGCCCTCTAACGGTAACGGCTCTCTCAAACTCGACTATATCAAGAGGTCGGCCGCGCAGATCGGTGAAGCGCTCTCGCGAAAGCAGGATGTTCATACGATCGTAATGAGAAGCACGATGCTTCCGGGCACAATTGAAGGGACCGTCACCCCAGCGATCGAAGAGGCCTCGGGAAAGAAGGACGGCGAGGGTTTCGATGTATGTGTAAACCCCGAGTTCCTTCGCGAAGGCACTTCGATCAAAGACTTTTACTCGCCGCCTTTTACGCTGATCGGCTCAGATTCTAAGCAAGCCGAAACCGCACTCCGAGAGCTGTATCGAACGATCGACGCTCCGTTCCTGGTCACCAGCGTTAAGGCAGCTGAAATGGTGAAGTACGCATGCAACTGCTTTCACGGATTAAAGGTTTCCTTCGCCAACGAGATCGGCAACATCTGTAAGGAAATGGGGATCGACAGCCATCAAGTGATGGACGTATTCTGCCAGGATACAAAGCTGAATTTGTCCTCTTATTATCTGAAACCCGGATTCGCTTACGGCGGATCATGCCTTCCAAAGGATCTCAGGGCACTGCAGTACAAAGCGAAAGAACTCGATTTGAAGGTTCCTGTTTTGGATGCCGTTTCCGAGAGCAATCTTCTGCAGATCGAACGAGCGATACAGATGATCGTCAACTCCGGCAAGAAGAAGGTCGGCGTACTCGGATTTGCGTTCAAGGCTGGCACCGACGACCTTCGAGAGTCTCCGATCGTAAACGTCATCGAGCGGCTGATCGGCAAAGGATTTGACGTAAAGTTATACGACCGCGAGGTATCATTGGCGAAACTGGTGGGGGCGAATAAAGAATACATCGAGCGCGAGATCCCGCATATTTCGGCCCTTATGGCGCCTGATATCGACTCAGTGGTAAACGGATCCGAGATCATCGTGATCGGCAATCCGTCTCCTGAGTTCAAAGCCGTGGAGAAACGGATGTCGAACGGACTAAAGGTGATCGACCTCGTCAGGGTCTTTAACGATCGCCCGTCGAATGGGCACTACGACGGTATCTGCTGGTAGAAAAGAAGAGAGATGCTGAAGGCCGCAAAACAAGGTGTTCTCAGTTTCGCGAAACGCACCGGGGCGTTTGATCTGATGATACGCTCCGGCTTTCGGGGTGATCGGCTACTGGTGCTTGCTTACCACGGCGTCGCGATGGAGGACGAGCATAAATGGAATTCGTCTCTTTACGTTACGCAAAAGTTCCTGCGGCGCCGATTCGAGCTCTTGAACGATAACGGGTGTACCGTACTGGCGTTAGGCGAGGCGATCGATCGGCTATACTCCAGCTCTCTTCCGCAACGAGCTGTTGCGATCACCTTCGATGACGGAGGATACAACTTTTTTGCGAAGGCACTTCCGGTTGTTTCAGAATTCGAGTTTCCGGTCACGGTCTATTTAACAACGTACTATTCGGTCTTCAATCGGCCCGTTTTCCCGGTTGCTGCGGATTACCTGTTGTGGAAAGCCCGGGGGAATTCGATCGACCTCAGGGATCTTGTCGGCGGTAACGGCAGGTTTGATCTGTCCAGCATTTCCAGTCGCAAAGCGGCACGGGATCAGATCGTAAGTTTTGGCGGAACCCGGTCGCTGTCGGCCCGTGAAAAGGACGACCTCTTGGCCGAGCTGGCAAGGCGCCTTTCGATAGACTATCAGGAGTTCTGCGATGCACGTCTGATGTCTCTAATGGATCAAAGCGAAGTCTCGTCCATCAGCAGGGCCGGCGTAGACATTCAGCTTCACACCCACCGCCATCGAGTACCGAGCGAGAAGAACACATTTTTAAAAGAGATACGCGATAACGCGGACGTCATAAGGTCAACAACGGGAAGAAGCCCCAGCCATTTATGCTACCCGTCCGGGGAATATTCGAGCCTAATGTTTCCGTGGCTGCGAGAGGCCAATATCGCTTCGGCCACTACGTGTGAAACCGCTCTTGTAGGGACCGGAACCGAACGATTTGCTATCCCGCGACTCGTTGATACGGCGCATCTCTCAGAAGTAGAGTTCGAGGGTTGGCTGGCCGGCGTGTCTCACTTCCTGCCGCAGCGAACTGCGGCTCGGGCGGCGTAAGAAAAGGAGGCTGCGATATGACAGCCTCCCTTTCGTTACTCGTTCTGCGATCCTAATTCACGGGGAAAGGTTGACGCCCGTGAAACGAGCATCGGACACCTTGATGCCCGCAACGTTCTTTGCCTTGAACACCAGATAGTATCGATTCTGGGCGATGGTTCGCGAACGGTAGACAACTAAGCCATTTCGTCGGTAGATCACCTGACCTTTTCTGTTTATTTCGATCCGAAGCCGGTCTCCGTTGACGATCCCGAAAGAAGCCTGTCTGACGCCCATCTCTTTGATCGAGCCTCCTTCGAAACAGTACGGAAGATCATTGGCTCCGCTCCCGGGCTTTTCGTTGTAAGAGACACCCAGTCCGACCCACACGGGCCCGGCGCTCGAGTTGTAAGTCCACTCAAAGGAAGAGAACTTCGAAAGTACCTGCTGTGAACGAGCCATACCCGCGGTTGTTTCACCCGTAAACCACACCGATCCATCGAGGGAGGCAGTCGACCTCACATTGTTCCATTTCACCTGGTTACCCGGATTTGGAGCCGGCGTCGGTGTAACTGTTGGCGAGGGACTCGGCGACGGCTGCGGACTGGGTGACGGTATCGGTGTAGGCGTAGGTGCCGGTGTAGGCGGAGGAGAGCTTGAATCGGACGGTACCCTCACGATGAAGAGGTCACGCCGATCTCGTCCGCCCCAGTTTGAAGTGAAAGCGGCAAAGCGGCCATCGCGGGAGAGGTTCGCCCTCGGCGAGTCGAGATAGCCGACCATTCTCGAATAGTGGTGAGCAAATCGCCGAAATCGGCCGCTTCCATCGGTGGCGACCATGACCAACTCGCGGTTGAATACCGGGCCTGAATTATAGACGCTCATTAGCGCCCAATCTTCGTTGTCCGCAAGCAGGGAAAGATGATAATCGATCAGCCAGTCATTGCCGAACGAAAACATCGTCGAAACGTCGAGCGGCGTTGCTAGATTTCGGATCGTGAGCCGGTTCGTCCAGTTGTCGTGCGCCGCGACGATTCCGGTCCCATAATCACCGTGACCGGGAGCGTAGCCGGGAGCATTGTCGGTGAGGTCGGTCACCTGTAGCGTGTTAAGGTCTACGACCTTTGCCTGAATAAGTCCCGCACCTTGGAACGGCGTCTTTACGCCAAGATATCGACCGCTTTTGTCGATCTGAACCTCATCGAGATCGCGCGTCACGACGTTGTAGATAACGCGGTTAGCGGATCTCTTCCAGACCGCGTATCCCCGAACGCTCCAGTCGGCTGGGTCTTTGACCGTGAACGCAAAGACATCGTCGTTTCGACTGACGCTCATCTGAACAAAGTAGGTTCCGGCCGGAAAGTCGGCGGTCATGTCGCCAATGACGGAATATGTTCGCGTCCCGACGTTATAGGCCCAAAGTATTGCGCCCCGATGCAGGAACAGTACGTCCGGATCGTTAGCGCTCCAAAGAGCATCTTCGTCCGTTGTAAGGCCGTCGCCCGGCGGGTAGACCAATCTTTCTTTTGCTCCAAGCTGAAACGAGACCGGATCGAAGGTGTAGAGTAGGCCCGGACCGTCGTCATCCTGGACCAACAACCTTGTGTTATTCGAATTGAAAGTGGGCCAGTACGCATATGCCGTGCCGAGATTTCTTCCGTCTCGCTCGTCGGTGACGCGCATGACCTCAGACCCGAAAACGGGATCGAAGATCTTTCCGCCGGCCGCAGGAAGCGTGGGCGGGTTACCCTCGGGATATGTGCCCAGATCGGATTTGATACCCGGCTGGGCGACTGTAGATGCGGTTCCGCCGATCAGGCAGATTGCAAGAATAAGTAGCGGGAGTGTGGATCCGAAACGTGGGCTTAGTGCGACCAAACTCCGTGACACTAAGAGTGTAAGCATTTAGTGAATACTTCCTTTTGACTAGATTTTTTTCTCGAGACGGACCCGGCGGAGTGTAAGGGCCGGTTAAAGATCCATTCTGCGTTAGAAGCCTCGCGCCATATACGCAAGACCGATCAGGTTGGGGCTATTCAGAATCTATTGATCCTCAATATATTGAGACATGACCGCCGGTGGAGGATCGGTCTATCTAAGGTTAGCACCGGATAGATCGGATAGTGACATAAATGGTCACACTGACCGAACGTGCAGTGGCTTGCTTATAACCCCAAAAAGGGAATCTGAAGGGATTTAGATCAATGGAACTCAGTCGACCTTATGGGCATGTTATGTGTGAGAGGCCGTCTCTTGCGAGCAATTTGAGTTATAGCCTTAGCCTACGATTTGAATAACGGGTTGTCAATTCAGGAATCGGATTTCCCTTTCCGTCTGTAGCCCAGCATACGCTCGATCAGGCATTCATAGAATTATAATTGGAATTTGCGCAAAAATAATGAGTCACGTAATAGGCCCCGTCAACCTATTCGAGTTGTACATCCTCTTCGCAACTCTATCAACCGGACTTGCCAGTTGCAGCGCTGGTCGGGCGAATCTCCCCCAGCCTGAATACGTCGAGCCGGCCGTCGTCCTTGTTCGAAAAGGCGAAGATCTGCAGAAGGCTCTTGAATCTGCCAGATCAGGCGATACGATCAAATTAGAGGCACGTGCGACATTCGAAGGCCCGTTCGTTCTTCCTAGAAAGTCTGGTGACGGGTTCATCACGATAACGACGTCGGCGGGAAATAATCTTCCGCCTTCGGGCGTGCGGATCGATCCACTCAAGCATGCTGCCGCTCTTCCGAGATTGATCTCTGCTAACAACGAACCTGTTATTGCGACGGCCGCAGGAGCGAGTCATTATCGATTCATCGGTATTGAATTCGGCGGCACGAAGGATGGCGTCGGCAATATCATACAGATCGGATCTGCCACTGAGGGTAGTGCCGATGAGATTCCGAGCCATATTGAATTTGACCGCGTTTACATACACTCGACCTCACCGGAAGGACAGCGACGCGGGATCGCAGCAAACGGCCGGCACATCAAGATCGTCGACAGCCACATTTCCGATATTAAACGGAAAGGCGACGAGAGCCAGGCGATCGCAGCCTGGGCGACGGACGGCCCGATCGAGATCAAAAATAACTATCTCGAGGCGGCGGCCGAGAATATCCTTTTTGGCGGTGCCGGCTCGCCGTTGAAACTCGTGCCGACCGACTGTATCGTCGAAGGCAATCATTTAAACAAGCGCGACGAATGGCGCGGCACTGAGTGGGTGGTCAAGAATCTGTTCGAGATCAAGAACGGACGCCGGATCATCGTTCGCAACAATTTGATGACAAACAATTGGACCATGGGCCAGGACGGGACGGCGATCCTGTTCTCGACCCGAGCCGACAACGGAGCTGCAACTGTCATCGAAGATGTCGAGTTCACCGACAATGTCATCAGGAATAGCGACAATGGGATCAGTGTTTTTGGCGCAGAGGGAAGCGGAGGCCATCGGCTCACAATACGAAACAACATTTTCGATAAGATCGGAAAACCCGGATCCGAAGGAAGTGGAAGGTTCATGAAATCTACGGCCTGGAACGGATTGGTGATCGCAAACAACACCATCATCAACTCGGGAAATATCACGAGCGCCTACTCCACACCAACAAAAGGTTTTCTGTTTCGCAACAACATCGTTTTCGAGAACGAGTACGGGTTCAAGGGCGACGGTACCGCCTCAGGAATTCCAACTATCGACAAATTCTTCCCGGGGGCCCGAATCTCGGGTAACGCAATAATTGGTGGAAGAGCGGATCGTTATCATCGCGAAAACTTTTTCTTTGCTTCCCTCAAAGACCTAGGCTACGACCAAAAAAGATTCTCTTTCGAGCCCGGTAGTCGTTTTCGCCTCGATCCAATTTCTGGCAAGACGCTTGGAGCCACCGCTAACACGCGTTCTTACCTCGGCCACGAGTAGCCACACGACGGACAAGATGCGGAAGCCATTCAGGCAGGTCGATCTAATTGCTCGGAAGCTGAGCGAGCGGCCGGTTCGGCCAGATACTTGTGAAGTGTTTCGTGAAAAGATTCCATGAACGACGTCTTGCTGAACGCTTCGTCGCAGCCGGCCGCGAGAGCTTCGGTTCGTAACCCGTCGATGTACGAGGACACACACAGGATCGGTGTTGTATTCGTTTCAGGAGCTGCTCGGAGTTGGCGGGTCAGTTGCAGACCGTCTTCATCGGGAAGCCGGATGTCGATGATGATAAGATCTGGGCCGATCGTTGTCGCTAATTCGCGTCCGATGAAGGCGCGGTTAGCCAATATCGCTTCATAACCGTCAAACTCTATTAGCTGCTTGAGTGCGTTACCGATATCATCCGAATCTTCGATTATGAGGACCTTTTTTGCCATCTTCGAGTGGCAAGAATATATCACGAGTTTTTCGGAAATTGCTATATGTCGAGTCCTCGACATTGCGCTACTAATATCGTAATTGGGTTCCTTATGTTCGCTGGCGAACATAAGGACCTCTTGATTGTGATAAAATTTCGGAGGGGTAAGATAGGGTAGAGTCCGGTCTTCACCAACGATTTTGCAATGCCAATGGGCGGCTAGCACCTGTTGACACGGTTGTTTTTGATGTCGATCAGGTAAAGCGTCCCGGCTTGCCCCGCCTAAGAAGGCTTTTGAACGATTAATCGTTCTTCGCGTTCAATCCACTGACTACTTTGTAGCAGTCACATGAAAATTCGATAAGCGCAGGTTTGTCGAGAATGGTGATCGTTCCGCGACTGTACTTGATATATCCAAGATCCTGCAGGGCTATTGCCGCGAGTGTAACGCTGGCTCGAGTGGTTCCAACCATCAAGGATAGAAATTGCTGAGTAAGATGCAGCGTATCGTTACGCGAACGGTCACGGCACATCAGCAGCCATCGTGCGAGCCTTTCCTCCAGCATGTGCAGGGCGTTGCAGACAGCGGTCTGACTGACCTGGATCATTAGGCGGTGGACGAAAGCGAGGATCGCTGCCTGAAACGCGCCTCCAAGCTTGAATTCGCGAAGCGCTTCGGCCGCAGGAAGTCGGAATCCTCCATTAGCCATCTGGATCATCATGGGATTGATCACGGTTTCAGCACCGAGCAGGAGGTCAACGCCGACCACGCCTTCTCTCCCGATCACGCCGATCTCGGCACTGTTACCTTGCGAAGTTCGGCCTACAACGGACGCCATGGAATGATTAGGAAAGAAGAGAAAATCAATCGTTTCGTCAGGGTCGAAGATCTTCTCGCCCAACTTCATGTCGTGGTAGGTCAAGTGAGGTCGCAGCCGTTCTCTTTCGCCCGGATCGAGCCCAGCCAAAATTACATTACTAGTAGTCGCGATCGAAACATCGTCCATTGCAGTTCTCCTTAATTCAGTCCGCTCGGGCCAGGCCGGTCAGACGGCAAGAGGAGATGTGTGCAAGGCAAATCCCGATGCTGAATATTGAAATATCTATGTAGATAGTACGCCTACCGTGGCTAAAGTCCATGGCTAGGGCCGCACTATGCGAGTGCAGATTCCAGCGCTTCAACGAGTTGATCGTTGTTATCTCTGAGGAAAAACGCGGCGGCACCCGCAGCCTCCGCAAATTTCCGGTCGTTCATGAGCTTCTGCTGCGCATAGAAAAATACCGGTATGTTAGGTTTATTTGCAGCCAGGTAGCGGCAAATTTCGAATCCTGTGACCTCGGAAGCCCATGGGTCAACTATCACGAGATCAAACGGTTCGGTTTTCGCTCGTCTTAGTGCTTCGGTCCCGCTCTCGACGGTGATCAACTCACAGTCCGGACACGCCCTGTCCACGAGATCTTTAACGATCGCGTGTGTTTTCCATTGGCCGTCAACATGCAGGACCCGTTTTTGATAGGAGTTAAAAGACACAAAAATAATCCCAGGGATGCGCGATCCCGCCGGTCAAATTTTCTTCGAAGACTTGAGGTTCGATATTTCATCGTATTCTTTTTAACTTTGGGTGTATGTTCGATTTCGAACTTATCAAAATAAAGCTGTCCAGAAGGGTCGGCAGGGCTGGCGTACGCTTTTGGATGATTGGCGGATCCAAAAAAACCATCGACACTCTCCAGCGAGTGTCGATGGTTTTAAGCCCCCCGAGAATTCCCAGGAATTT
>Ga0307505_10000367_pt1 | contig 51288 bp, 46 predicted proteins | sample 23_S_MG_FD_202183 | JGI IMG/M metagenome (GOLD analysis project Ga0307505, IMG submission 202183) | Soil microbial communities from Populus trichocarpa stands in riparian zone in the Pacific Northwest, United States - 23_S | ecosystem: Environmental > Terrestrial > Soil > Riparian zone > Trees...
TGCGGGTGCCGAACCCCAGCCGGGTCAGGAACATCTTCATCTGCTCGGGCGTGGTGTTCTGCGCTTCGTCGAGCACCACGAATGAATTGTTGAGGGTCCGGCCGCGCATATACCCGAGCGGCGCGACCTCGATGGCCCCCGTCGCCATCAGCTTCGGCACGATCTCGGGGTCCATCATCTCGTTGAGTGCGTCGTAGAGCGGGCGCAGATACGGGTCGATCTTGTCGTTGAGCGTTCCCGGGAGGAACCCCAGCCGCTCCCCCGCCTCGACCGCCGGGCGGGTGAGGATGATGCGGCTGACATCCTTGCGCTGCAAAGCCTGCACGGCCTTGGCCATCGCGAGGTAGGTCTTGCCGGTGCCGGCCGGACCGATGCCGAACACGATCGTGTTCTCCTCGATCGCGTCCACGTATGCCTTCTGACCGAGGGTCTTCGGACGGATGACCCGCCCTCGCGATGACAGGATCGCCTCGCCGAGCACCTCTGACGGGCGGGGGCCGCCATCCGACTGCAGGATGCGGTTGGACGACGAGACGTCGGCAGGTGCCAGGTCGTGGCCCGCCTTGGTCATCGCGAGCAGCTCGTCGACGAGGGTGCGGGCGGCGTCGACGGATGCCGCATCGCCGGTGAGCGTGATCTCGTTGCCGCGCACGTGCACGTCGACATCCGGATGCTCGCGCTCCACGACGCGCAGGAGCCGGTCTTGCGGGCCCAGAAGCTGGACCATTGCGACGCCGTCCGCGTATACGCGGGCGACGGTAGGGGTGTCGTCAGCCACCGAGTGTCTTCTCCTCCAGCCCGCCGGCCAGCACATGGGCATGCACGTGGAACAGGGTCTGGCCGGCGCGCTCCCCTGTGTTGAAGACCAGACGGAAGTCGCCGTCGGCGAGCTCGGCGGCAACGGTGTTCGCCAGTCCCACGATCTCGGCCATGAGCGCCGGATCGCCTGCAGCGAGTTCGACGACGTTCCGGAACTCCGGCGTCCGCGGAAAGACCACGACGTGCACGGGGGCCTGCGGCGCGATGTCCTTGACGGCAACGGCGTTCTCGGTTTCGCCGACGATCTCAGCGGGGACTTCGCCGTTGAGGATGCGCGTGAAGATCGAGGGTTCGCTCATGACTGCCAGTCTATCGAGCGACCCCTCGACAGGCTCGGGGACCGGAGAACCGGTCTCGGGGACCGAATTGCCGGTCGGTGAGCTTGTCGAGCCGTCGTCGGTCACCAGAGAACTGGTCGGTGAGCGTGTCGAACCGTCGTCGATCACCAGCGGCCGAGGGCGGCACTGACCACCGAGAGCGCGGCGGGACCGGCCGTCGAGGTGCGCAGCACAGTGTCGCCGAGCCGCACGAGGGTGGCCCCGGCTCCGGCCAGCGCGGCGAGCTCCTCCAGGGCGATTCCCCCCTCAGGCCCGACGACGAGCACGACATCACGGTCGGGGTCGCCCCGCAGGTCGAGCGCGGTGAGGGACTCAGGAGCGGTCGGCTCGAGGACGAGGACACGGGCGACCGCGGCGCGCCGCGCGAGCTCCTTCGTGGTGACGAGCTCTCCGACCTCGGGCAGCCACGCGCGGTGGGCCTGCTTCGCCGCCTCGCGCGCGATGGCTGCCCAGCGGGCACGGCCCTTCTGCGCCTTGGCGGCGTCCCAGCGCGAGACGCTGCGCGCCGCCTGCCAGGGCACGATCTCATCGATGCCGAGCTCGGTCGCCGCCTGGATCGCCAGCTCGTCGCGGTCGCCCTTCGCCAGCGCCTGGACCAGCACGATGCGCGGCCGCGGCGCCGCGGCATCCGTTCTCGCTGTGACGCGCACGACCACTTCGCGCGGCGCGACGCTCTCGCACAGTCCGGTGAGCCACGCGCCGCGACCGTCGCCGACGGTCACCTCCTCGCCGACCCGCACTCGCCGCACGGTCGCTGCGTGATGCGCTTCGGCGCCGGTGAGCACCACGGTGTCGCCGATGGCGGCGCTCGCGGGGTCGTCGAGCAGGAAGTGAAGGGCCACGGGTCAGCTGTGCCGGAAGCGGTCCCGCAGCTTCGCGAACAGTCCCTGCTGGAACTCGGCGAGCTTCGGGCCGGGGGCGTTGGTGCGCGTGGCGAACTGCTCGATGAGGGCACGGTCCTTCGCGTCGAGCCGCGTCGGGGTGACGACGTGGACGCCCACGCGCAGGTCGCCGCGCTGCGATCCGCGCAGCGGGGTGATGCCGCGGCCCTTGATCGTGAGCACATCGCCCGCCTGCACGCCTGGCCGCAGTTCGAGCTCGACGGGGCCGTCGAGGGACGTGATCGTGGTCGTCGTCCCGAGGATCGCGTCGGGCATCGAGACCTCCAGGGTGGCGAGCAGGTCGTCGCCGTCGCGGCTGAACACCTCGTGGGGCGAGACCGTCACCTCGATGTAGAGGTCGCCGTTCGGCCCGCCGGCGGGTCCGACCTCGCCGGAGCCCGGAAGCTGCAGGCGCAGTCCGGTCTCCACCCCGGCGGGGATGTCGAGCGAGACGGTGCGGCGGGAGCGCACACGACCCTGTCCCTGACACGTCGCGCACGGGTACGGGATCGTCGTGCCGTAGCCCTGGCAGACGTTGCAGGGCTGACTCGTCACCACGTTTCCGAGGAGGCTGCGCACCTGGCGCTGCACGTGCCCGGACCCCTGGCAGATGTCGCAGGTGACCGGGTTCGTCCCCGGCTGGCAGCACGACCCCTGACACGTGTCGCAGACGACTGCCGTGTCGACCTCGATGTCGCGGTGGGTGCCGAAGACGACGTCGCCGAGCTCGAGGGTGACGCGCACGAGCGCGTCCTGCCCGCGTTCGCGACGGGAGCGCGGCCGACCCGACCGCGCGCCGCCGCCGGCGGCGCCGAAGAACGTCTCGAAGATGTCGCTGAAGCCGCCGAAGCCGTTGGCGCCGCCGAACTGGTCGCCGCCGGCGTCGTAGCGCGCACGCTGATCGGGGTCGCTCAGGACGTCGTACGCGTGCGTGACGAGCTTGAAGCGCTCGGACGCATCCTCGCCCGGGTTCACATCCGGGTGAAGCTGGCGCGCCAGACGCCGGTACGCCTTCTTGATCTCGTCGGTGCTGGCGTCGCGTGCAACACCGAGGACCTCGTAGTGGTCAGCCACTTTCGCCTTCCTGCCGCGGGAATGCCGCGGATCGCTGAGTCGTGAGCCGCCTCAGCGGCTGTTCTCGTCTTCCTCGAGCACCCGCGTGAGGTAGCGGGCAACCGCCCGCACCGCCGCGAGGTTCGTGGGATAGTCCATGCGGGTGGGGCCGAGAAGTCCCACGCGCGCCCGCGCGCCGGTGGCGTCATAGTCGCTCGCGAGGACGGATGCCTCGGCGAGACCGAACGGCTCATTCTCGCGCCCGATGCTCGTGGCAAGGCCGTGTTCGTCGGCGACCATCTCGCTCATGAGCCTCAGGATCGTCACCTGCTCCTCGATCGCCTCCAGGAGCGGATAGATGCTCCCGCGGAAGTCCGCTTCGCGCCGGGCGAGCGTGGCGCTGCCGGCCATCACGAGACGGTCCTGACGGAACTCCTCGAGCTCTTCGGCGACGACGCGGACGATCACGGTGATCGCGGCATCCCGAGGCGACGGCACCTGTGCCGCCTGCGCGAGGCGGTCTTCGAGCCGCTGCACCCCGTCGCGCACCGAGCGGCCGACGAGCATCGTGCCGATCTCGGCGCGCATGCCGGCGAGATCGGTGTCGTCGAACTCGGCGCCCACGAGCGTCATGCGCTGCGACACGCGCCCGGTGTCGGTCACGACGATCACGAGCATGCGGCCACCGCCGAGCTGCACGAGCTCGACGTGCGTGACGTTCGCCCGCGCGAACGAGGGGTACTGCACGATCGCGACCTGGCCGGTGAGCTGCGTGAGGGCGCGGACGGTGCGCACGAGGACGTCGTCGAGGTCGCCGGGACCTTCCAGGAACGATGAGATCGCGCTGCGCTGTGCCGAGCTGAGCGGCCGCAGCTCCGCGAGATGGTCGACGAAGACGCGGTACCCCTTGTCGGTCGGCACGCGGCCGGATGAGGTGTGCGGGGCGGCGATGAGCTCTTCGTCTTCGAGGAGCGCCATGTCGTTGCGAATGGTGGCTGCGGACACGCCGAACGCGTGCCGCTCGACGATCGCCTTGCTGCCGACCGGTTCGCTCGTGTCGACATAGTCCTGGACGATCGCCCGCAGCACCTGGAGTCCGCGCTCGCTGACCATCCCGCCTCCTCCGGCTCGCCTGGCACTCGCATGACGTGAGTGCCAATTCTAGCGGAACCAGGTGACGCGGCCGCGGAGGCGCGTCAGCCGGTGAGCGCCCTCACCACCGCGTCGGCCAGGAGGCGCCCCCGACGAGTGAGCAGCACGGTGCCGTGCAGGGCGGCCGGACCCTCGATCAGGCCGTCCGCGATGAGTGCCGCGACGGCGTGACGTCCTTCGCCGAGGAGCTCGGACACCGGGAGCCCCTCGCGGATGCGCGTGCGCAGCAGCACACTCTCGAGGGCGCGCGCCTCGGCATCCGGTCTCTCTCTCCCCGCGGCCGGAGACTCCTCCGCCGCCAGCCGCTGCGCGTAGGCTGCGGGGTGCTTGACGTTCCAGAACCGCACGCCGCCGATGTGGCTGTGCGCGCCCGGACCGAACCCCCACCAGTCCGTGCCCTGCCAGTAGGCGAGGTTGTGCCGGGACCGCTGCGACGGGTCGCGCGCCCAGTTCGAGATCTCATACCAGTCGTAGCCGGCGGCGCCGAGCAGGTCGTCGGCGAGCTCGTACATGTCCGCCTGCAGATCGTCGTCGGGAGAGGGGACCTCGCCCCTCCTGATCTGTCGGGCGAGCTTGGTGCCGTCCTCGATGATGAGGGCGTAGGCGCTCACGTGGTCCGGTGCCAGCGCGATGGCCGTCTCGAGCGACGCGCGCCAGTCGTCGAGCGACTCACCGGGCGCTCCGTAGATGAGGTCGAGACTCACGTCGAGCCCGGCCGCACGTGCTGCGGCGACGGCCGTGCGCACGTTCGCCGGCTGGTGGGTGCGGTCGAGCGCGGCGAGCACGTGCGGGACGGCCGACTGCATGCCGATGGACAGTCGGGTGACTCCGGATGCCGCGAGCTCGGCGGCGACCGCAGAGGTCACCGTGTCAGGGTTCGCCTCGACCGTGACCTCGGCGCCCGGCACGATGCCGAAGGTCGTGCGCACGCCGTCGAGCATGCGTGCCAGATCTCCGGGCGGCAGCAGCGTCGGCGTTCCGCCGCCGAAGAACACGGTGGTCGCGGGCCGGAGTGCGGCATCCGTTCCCAGCACCCGCGCGGCGAGGTCGATCTCGCGCAGCAGCGTGTCGGAGTACTCGTCCTGGCGTGCTCCGCGCAGTTCCGACGACGTATAGGTGTTGAAGTCGCAGTATCCGCAGCGCACGCGGCAGAACGGCACGTGCAGGTACACGCCGAACGCGGTTCCCGAGTTGATCACGGTGCCCGCAGGGAGCGCGCCGTCGGATGGAACGGGCTCGCCCAGCGGCAGTGCGGAGCCCATCAGTGCCCCTCCCCGCTCATGCAGGGGTCGAGTACAGCGGCGAGATCGCGCGCAGATAGCGCGTGAACAGCTCGCGACGCCGGCGTCGCGTGAGGGCCGGAAGCATACGGTAGAGCAGCGCGGACGGGGCGTCGAAGGCGCGGACGGTGAACCAGACCTCGTCGTTCTCGTACCACTCCAGCATGAACGACTCCTCGCCGCTGACGACCGAGTCCGAGACCGTGCCGAGCGCGAAGCCCACGCGGCGGGGCTCCTCCACCGCGAAGATCACGCGAAGCTGGGCATCCGCCCTCATGCCCTTCACCCGCCCGTCGAGCCGGATCGTGGTGCCGGCGCCGACGTACGGAGTGCCGTCGGCGTCGAAGCGCAGGTCGGCGTCGGAGCGGCTGGGCGCGACCGGGTGGCCCTCGCTGTCGAAGCTCACGCCGGAGTACATCGGGCCGGACGCCGGACGCACGTCCTTCAGCTCGAGGCCCGCCCCCCGCTGCGCCGCCCACGACAGCAGGGCGTCACCGGACGTGTGGAACCGCGCCTCCCCGCTGCCGATGCGCCACGACTGCTCCGCGGGGATGCTGCGCTCCGGAGGGAAGTGCATGAGGTCGGGCGCCTGCGTCGCCCCGACGGCGGCGTAGTCGACCGTGTCGTCCCGGAAACTGCCTCGACGCATGCGCTCCAGCCTACTTCTTGGACTCGGTGTCCCCGGATAAAGCGGCGATGAACGCCTCCTGAGGGACCTCGACGCGACCGACCATCTTCATGCGCTTCTTGCCCTCCTTCTGCTTTTCGAGGAGCTTGCGCTTACGCGAGATGTCGCCGCCGTAGCACTTGGCGAGCACGTCCTTGCGCATCGCGCGGATCGATTCGCGCGCGATGATGCGCGCGCCGATCGCCGCCTGGATCGGCACCTCGAACTGCTGGCGAGGGATGAGCTTCTTGAGCCGCTCGGTCATCAGCACGCCGTACGCGTAGGCCTTGTCGCGGTGCACGATGGCGCTGAACGCGTCGACGGGCTCGCCCTGCAGCAGGATGTCGACCTTCACGAGGTCCGCCTCCTGATGACCGCTGGGCTCGTAGTCGAGGGAGGCGTATCCTGCGGTCTTGGACTTGAGGTGGTCGAAGAAGTCGAAGACGATCTCGCCGAGGGGCATGCTGTAGCGGATCTCAACGCGGTCCTCGCCCAGGTAGTCCATGCCGAGCAGCGTGCCGCGGCGCGATTGGCACAGCTCCATGATCGTGCCGACATAGTCCTTCGGCGCCAGGATCGCCGCCTTGACCATCGGCTCGGTCACGCTGGCGATCTTGGTTCCGGACGGGAACTCGCTCGGGTTGGTGACGGTGAAGCTCTTCTTGTCGTCGGTCACGACCTCGTACGTCACGGAGGGCGCGGTCGAGATGAGATCGAGGCCGAACTCGCGCTCGAGGCGCTCGGTCACGATCTCGAGGTGCAGGAGGCCCAGGAAGCCGCAGCGGAATCCGAAGCCGAGGGCGACCGAGGTTTCGGGCTCGTAGTTGAGCGAGGCATCCGACAGCTTCAGCTTGTCGAGCGCTTCGCGCAGCACCGGGTAGTCGCTTCCGTCGATCGGGTACAGGCCCGAGAAGACCATCGGCTTCGGGTCGGTGTAGCCGGGCAGCGCGTTCTTCGACGGCTTGGCGGCGTTGGTCACGGTGTCGCCCACCTTGGACTGACGGACATCCTTCACGCCGGTGATGAGGTAGCCGACCTCGCCGATGCCGAGTCCGCGCGTCGGGGTCGGCTCGGGCGACGAGACGCCGATCTCGAGGAGTTCGTGGATCGCGCGGGTCGACATCATCTGGATGCGCTCCCGCGGGCTGAGCATGCCGTCGATCATGCGGACATAGGTGATCACGCCGCGGTACGAGTCGTAGACCGAGTCGAAGATCATCGCGCGGGAGGGCGCGTCCGGATCGCCCGTGGGCGGGGGGATCTGCGCCACCACCTGGTCGAGCAGGTCCTCGACGCCCATGCCGGTCTTGCCGCTGACCCGCAGCACGTCCTCGGGCCGCCCGCCGATGAGGCTCGCGAGCTCCTTGGCGTACTTCTCCGGGTCGGCCGCGGGCAGGTCGATCTTGTTCAGCACCGGGATGATGTGCAGGTCATTCTCGAGTGCGAGGTAGAGATTGGCGAGCGTCTGCGCCTCGATGCCCTGCGCCGCGTCGACCAGCAGGATCGCTCCCTCGCACGCGGCGAGTGAGCGGCTGACCTCGTAGGTGAAGTCGACGTGGCCGGGGGTGTCGATCATATTGAGCGCGTAGGTGGTGGTGGAGCCCGTCGTAGGGTCGTCGGACTGCCACGGCATCCGCACCGCCTGCGACTTGATCGTGATGCCGCGCTCGCGCTCGATGTCCATACGGTCGAGGTACTGCGCGCGCATGTCGCGGTCGGAGACGACTCCGGTGATCTGCAGCATGCGGTCGGCCAGCGTCGACTTGCCGTGGTCGATGTGGGCGATGATGCAGAAGTTGCGGATCTGCTCGGGCGGCGTGGCTGCGGGCGCGAGCGGCTTCAGGGCGCGGGGTGACATGTCCAGACGATTCTACGGGGGCAGGATGCCGTCAACCTGAGCGCTCGTCGCGCACGGGACGTCGGTCGACCACCATGCGGTTGCGCAACCTACCCTGGTCCTATGGTCGTCCAGATCGTTCTCGTCCACGGCATCCGGACGTCGGCGACGATGTGGCGCGCACAGGTCGACCATCTCCGCGAGCGCGGCAACCCGGCGACCGCCGTCGATCTGCCTGGGCACGGGTCGCGCATGGGCGAGACGTTCTCCCTCGACGCGGCGTTGGCCACGATCGACAACGCGGTGACGGATGCCGCGGCCCGCGGCCCCGTGCTGCTGGCCGGGCACTCGATGGGCGGGCTCCTCGGCATCGAGTACGTCGGGCGCGAGGATGCGCCGCCGGTCGCGGGATTCATCGGGGCCTCATGCACTGCGATCCCGCGCGGACTGGGTCTCACGGCGTATCGACTGCTCTTCCGCGGCTTCGACTCGCTGCCCAACCGCGGCCTGTGGTTCACCGAACGGATGCTCGCTTCCACGCTCCCCGCGGAGACCCGAGCGGACTTCGGCGCCGGCGGCTACGCGTTCGACACGCAGGATGCCGCGCTACGCAGCCTCTCGGTCCTCGATCTGCTGACCGCGCTGCACCGGATCGACGTGCCGCTGTGGTTCGTCAACGGCCAGTACGACCAGCTGCGTGCCAACGAGCGGCTCTTCATGCAGGTCGCGCGCGACGCCGAACTCATCGTCGTCCCCCGCACCACCCATCTGGTGACCGCGATGCGCCCGAGTGTCTTCAACGCCGTCCTCAACCTCGCGATCACGACCCTCGAGACCGATGCGATGCGGAGGCCCGTCGCGGATTCGTGAGGCGACGCGGTCCCTGCTAGAATCATCTCTTGGCTTGCGTGTGGGGTCCCACCCCCGCACGACGCCGCGAGCGGCCCCTCTACCCGTAACGCGGCAACACATCGCATCCATCTACTGAAAGAGCCTCACACCGTGGCGAACATCAAGTCGCAGATCAAGCGCAACAAGACCAACGACAAGGCGCACGAGCGCAACAAGGCCGTGAAGTCGGGCCTGAGGACCGAGGTGCGTCGCACCCGCGAGGCCGTCGCCGCGGGCGACAAGGCCGCTGCTGAGAAGGCCCTCGCGACGGCGACCAAGAAGCTCGACAAGGCCGTGAGCAAGGGCGTCATCCACGCGAACCAGGCGGCGAACCGCAAGTCGGCGATCGCCAAGCAGGTCGCGGCGCTCTGACCCGATCCGGTCGCTGAGCTCGTCGAACGTCAGAGCCCGTCCCCACTGGGGGCGGGCTCTTCTCATGCGCCGTAGGGCGCCCGGGTCGCGATCACGGTGATGAGGCGTTCCAGGGCGAAGACCGCGTCGCGGGATCCTCCCTTGACCTCCGCATCGGCGCGGGCGGCGGCCTGGATCGCTCCGCCGAGCGTCGACTCGCTCCAGCCCGACAGATCGCGCCGGGCGCGATCTACCTGCCAGTCCTTGAGCCCGAGTCGCGCGGCAAGGGTGCCGGAGGGTTCGCGGTGCCCGGCGACGCGCGCCATCGTGCGCAGCTTCGACGCGATCGCGGCGACGAGCGGCACCGGGTCGGCACCGGACGCGAGCGCATGGCGGAGGGCGATCAGCGCGTCGCCGTAGCGGCCGGCGATCGCCGTGTCGGCGACGGTGAAGGCGGAGGCCTCGACCCGGCCGCCGTAGTACCGCTCGACGATCTGCTCGGTGATGTCTCCCGGCACATCGGCGATGAGCTGCTGGCACGCGGCCGCGAGGTCGGTGAGGTCCTCCGCGAACGCGGAGACGAGCGCGCGCAGCGCCGGGGGCGCGATCCGCCTCCTGGCGGCGGAGAACTCCCCCGCGGCGAAGTCGTACCGGTCGGAGTCCCGCTTGATCGCCGGGCAGGGCACCTCGACGCCACCGCCCGCGCCGGCGCGGACGGCATCGAGCAGCTTCTTGCCGCGCACAGTGGCGCCGGTGTGGCGGAGCACGACCGTCGCACCATCCTGCGGCACCGCCAGATACGACACCGCCTCGGCGAGGAACGCGTCGGAGCACTTCTCCACCCCGGTCACCCGGACGAGCCGCGGCTCGCCGAAGAGCGAGGGCGAGGTCACCGCGAGCAGGGCGCCCGGGGCGTAGTCGTCGGCGCGGAGGTCCGAGACCTCGAGGCTCGGGTCCTCGGCCCGCAGGTAGTCGCGGACGCCGGCGATCGCACGCTCGGCACACACCTCCTCCGGTCCCGAGACGAGAACGACCGGGGCCGGCTGCGGCGCACGCCAGGACAGCTGCGGGATGGCGCTGCGGGACTTCGCCGCGGCGGGGCGACGCGCGGCAGGAGGCATGGACCCACACTACCCACCGGTGCTGACACGATCGTCCCGCTCCCGCCAGACGGTGAGCCCTGCGCGGGTGGTCGCCACGACGATCATCCCCTCGGCATCCGTGCGTGCGATGGCCGCGCCGAGTTCGCCCAGCGTCGCCAGGATCTCGGCGCGAGGGTGGCCATAGTGATTGTCCGCGCCGACCGTGACGAGCGCGAGCGCCGGTGCGGCGAAACGATAGAGTGCGGCGTCCTGGTCGGCGCTGCCGTGGTGCGCCACCTTGACGATCGCGTACGGCGGTGCGAGGGAGCCGGATGCCGCGAGAGCCTGCTGCGGCGAGGCGGAAAGGTCCCCGAGCAGAAGCGTCGGGGGGATGCCGCCGCCACGGACGTCGAGGACGATGCTCGCGTCGTTGCCGATCGGGAATGCCCGGCTGTCCGGACGCGGCCACACCACGCGCCAGCGCGCATCCCCGAGCGAGCCGGACATCCCCGCGTGCGCGGCGACGACGCGGCTGCCCGCCGCGGCGAGACGGTCCAGCAGCCGCGCCCCGGCGGCATCGGCGGGACCGTGCAGCACCGTCCCCACCCGGCCGTCGAGCGCGAGGACGCCGCCGACGTGGTCGAGGTCGAAGTGGGTGACCACGAGCAGGTCGACGTGTGCGACACCGGCGCGCGAGAGACACGCGTCCAGAGCCTCAGGCGCCGGACCCGCGTCGACCAGAGCCACGACGCCTGCGGAGCGCAGCAGCACGGCGTCGCCCTGGCCGACATCGCACGCCACCAGGCTCCAGTCGGACGGCACCGTCCACCGCCCCGCCACCGAGCTGAGTGCTGCCGTGCCGCCTGCGACGCCGATCACCGTCGACACGACGATCGCGGCGACGAGCCGGAGCGATCGCGTCGCGCGCGTGCCGGGCGCGAGGGCGACGAGCACCCCGATCGCGGTGCCCACGAGCGTGAGCGCGACCACCCCGGGCCAGCCCTCCAGCCACGGCATCGTGTCGCCCGGGATCGCCACGATCGTGTGCGCCGTGCCCGCGATCCACGATGCCGGCAGCCAGGCGAGCGCGGCGAGTCCGTCCCGCATCGCCGGCCATGGAGCCGCCAGGCACGCTGCAAGGCCTGCCACGGTGGCGATCGGGGCGGCGGGCGCGGCGAGCAGGTTCGCCGCCACGCCGTACAGGGGCACGGTCGGGGTGATGAGCAGGAGCAGGGGCCCGCATGCCAGCTGGGCGGCGAGCGGCACCGAGAGTGCCAGCGCCAGCGCACGCGGCATTCGCCGAGCGAGCCCGGCGGCGAGCGGTCTCGCGGCCAGGAGCAGCGAGGCGGTCGCCGCGGAGGAGAGAGCGAAGCCGAGCGATCCCGCGAGCCAGGGGTCGACGACGAGGAGCACCGAGACCGCGAGGGAGAGGATCGCCATGCCCGCCGCGGCGCGACCCAGCAGGACGCCGAGCATCGCGATCGCCGCCATGCTCGCGGCGCGCACGACGCTCGGCTCCGGAGTCACCAGCAGCACGAACCCGACGAGCGCGCCCATCCCGGCAGCCACGCGCGCACGGCGCGATGCACCGGCGAGCGCCGCGCCGCCGAACGCCAGCCCGACGACGAGCGCGCAGTTGGCCCCAGAGACCGCGGTCAGGTGCGAGAGCGAGGACGCCTTCATCGCGCTGTCGAGCTCGTCGCCGACCACCGAGGTGTCGCCGACGGAGAGGCCGGGGATGAGTCCCGCACCCGGTGGCGGCAGCCCCGCCACCGCGTCGACGAGACCGGAGCGGAGCGTCGACGTCGCGGCGAGGATGCCAGCCGGTGGCCGTGCGACGTCGACACCGCGGGAGGCGGTGATGCGCACCACGGCCCGGTCGCCGGGGTACCCCGGACGTGCGGTTCCGTGGGCGTGGACGGTCGCGCCCATGTCGAGGGCGCGTACGTCGTCGACCTCCTCCGGGGCGACCTCGATCACGATCGGCAGCTGCACCGTCCGCCCACGCTCCCCCGCAGAGATGTGCGTCGCGACGGCGTCGAACGCCAGCAGGTCGCCGCGCCGCTCGATCTTTCCGGTCACGGTGGCGGAAACCGTCAGCGCACGCCCGCCGGCCGTCGCGACGGCTGCGGCGGACGTGCGATCGGGCTGTGCCAGCGCGACATGAGATGCCGCGGCCGCACTCGCAGCGAGGGTCAGCGCCAGCACCGCGAGAGCGAGGCGGGCCGCTCGGCGAGAACCGGTCGCGCGGCGGGTCTCCGCCGCCGCCGCTCCCAGGCCACCCAGTGCGACGAGCCACAGCACCACCGCCATGAGCGGTGCCGAATCCGGCACGTGGGTCGCCGCGAACGCGGTGATCCACACCCCGCCGGCGACCGGCACGAGGCGCAGCGTGGTCCGCAGCGGCATCCTCATACGGTCACGAGGTCGCGCAGGGAGGCGAGCATCTTTTCGCCGATGCCCGGGACGGCGAGGAGGTCCTCGACGCTCGTGAATCCGCCGTTGGTCTCGCGCCACTGGATGATCCGGGCGGCGAGGGCGGGCCCGATGCGGGGCAGGGACTCGAGCTGTGCGGCGTCCGCGACGTTGAGGTTGATCCGTCCGTCGCCTGCCACTGCGGACGCCGCTCCCCCGCCCGTGCCGGACGCCTCGCCCTGCAGCGGCACGTGGAGCTGCTCGCCGTCGCTCACCTGGCGTGCCAGATTGACGGCGCTCTCGTCCGCATCGGCGACGAATCCGCCCGCGACGGCGATGACGTCGACCACTCGGGCGCCGTCGTCGAGCACGTAGAGGCCGGGCGAGAGCACCGCACCCGACACGTGCACGTACACTGCCGCGGGCGGCGCGGAGAGATCGGACTCGCCGTCGACGACGACGGTGTCGACCGGCGCCGTCTGACCGCGCACGATGCCGATCCCCACCGTGACCGCGAGCACCACGATCACCAGCACGACCGCCGCACCCAGTCCCAGCCGTCCTCGCGGAGCGGGCGCGGAGGGCGGGGCCGAGGTCACCCGCTCACGCTAGAACGGGCGACCGGCACCCGTGGGCCCACTCGCGCGATCGGTGGATGACCCGCGGATCCAGGCCGTCTGGGGAGGAGCCTCAGGCAGTGGTGAAGCTGACGACCTTGGGCGGACGCACCACGGCGCGCGTGATCGCCCGTTCGCCGAGTGCGCGGAGCACGCGCGCGTCCGTCCGTGCGAGCCGTTCGAGCTCGGCGGCGTCGATGCGCGCGGGCACCTCGAGCGTCGCGCGGACCTTGCCGTCGATCTGGACGACCGCGGTGACGCTCTCCTCGACCAGCAGCGTGGGGTCGGGGTTGCGCCACGGCACGAGGCCCACGAAGTGCTCGTAGCCCAGGACCTCCCACATCTCCTCGGCGGTGTGGGGCGCGAAGAGGTCGAGGATCATCGCGGTGGCCTCGGCGGCCTCGCGCACAGCGGGGTCGGCCCGTCCTGCCCCGGAGTCGATCGTCTTGCGGGTCGCGTTCACGAGCTCCATCAGCCGGGCGACGACGACGTTGAACTTCGTCTGCTCGACGAGGCCGGGCGCATCGGCGAGCAGACGATGGGTGACGCGGCGGAGGTTCACGTCCCCCTCCGCCCAGACGACCTCCGGGACGCTCGTCACGTCGTGGGCGACGCGCCACGCGCGGGCCAGGAACTTCTGGGCGCCGGTGGTCGACACGTCCTCCCAGTTGATGTCATCCTCGACCGGCCCGGCGAAAGCGATCGCGACGCGCACGGCATCCGCTCCCGGGTCGACCATGCTCGGGGCGAACTCCACCAGGTTGCCCTTGCTCTTGGACATCTTCTTGCCCCCGAGCAGCACCATCCCCTGGTTGATCAGGCTCGAGAACGGCTCGGTGAACTCGATCAGGCCCATGTCGAAGAGGACCTTCGTGATGAATCGCGCGTACAGCAGGTGGAGGATCGCATGCTCCACGCCGCCGATGTACGAGTCGACGGGCGCCCACTTGTCGGCCTCGCGCGGATCGAATGCCCGCGTGTCGTCGCCCGGCGCCAGGAAGCGCAGGAAGTACCACGAGCTGTCGACGAACGTGTCCATCGTGTCGGGGTCGCGAAGCGCCGGCTCACCGGTCTCCGGGTCGACGGTCTGCATCCATTCCGTGGCGCCGCCGAGCGGCGAGGTGCCCTTCGGCGCGAGATCCAGTCCCTGAGCATCGGGAAGCGTGAGCGGCAGCTGCTCCTCCGGGAGCATCACGATGCGCCCGTCCTCGGTGTGGACCACAGGGATCGGTGATCCCCAGAATCGCTGCCGCGAGATCAGCCAGTCCCGGAGGCGGTACGACTTCGCTGCGCGGCCGGTGCCGGCCGCATCGAGCTGCTCGATGATGCGCGCGATCGCGTTCCGCTTGGACAGCCCGTCCAGTGAACCCGAGTTGATCATGCGCCCTTCGCCCGTGAGCGCGACTCCGGTGCGGGCGGGGTCGATGTCGTCGAGCGAGGCCTCGTCCACACCAGGGTCGATCGGCACGCCGTTCTCGTCGAGCTCGATCACCGGAATGGCACCCGTGATCGGCGCCGTCGTGTCGACGACGACGCGGACGGGCAGGTCGAACGCGCGCGCGAAGTCGAGGTCGCGCTGGTCGTGTGCGGGGACGGCCATCACCGCACCGTGCCCATAGTCGGCCAGAACGTAGTCCGCCGCCCAGATGGGCAGGCGCTCGCCGTTGACCGGGTTGATCGCGAAGCGGTCGAGGAACACGCCGGTCTTCGGCCGATCCGTGCTCTGACGCTCGATGTCTGTCTCTCGCTGCACTGTCTCGAGGTAGTCCTGGAAGCGCATGCGCACCTCGGCAGACGACCCGGCCGCGAGCTCCGCCGCGAGGTCGCTGTCGGGAGCGACGACGAAGAAGGTCGCCCCGTGCAGCGTGTCGGGACGCGTCGAGAAGACCGTCACCGTCTCGTGGTGGCCCTCGATCTCGAAGTCGATGTCGGCGCCGACCGAGCGGCCGATCCAGTTGCGCTGCATCCGGATGACCTTCTGGGGCCAGAAGCCTTCGAGCTGGTTCAGATCGTCGAGAAGGCGGTCGGCGTACTCCGTGATCTTGAAGTACCACTGCGTCAGCTTCTTCTTGACGACCTCCGCGCCGCACCGCTCGCAGTGACCGTCGACGACCTGCTCGTTCGCGAGCACCGTCTGGTCGTTGGGGCACCAGTTGACCGGGCTCTCCTTGCGGTAGGCCAGACCGCGCTCGTACAGGCGCTGGAAGAGCCACTGGTTCCAGCGGTAGTACTCGGGGTCGCTGGTGTGGAGGATGCGGCTCCAGTCGTACGACGACCCGTACTGGCGGAAGCTCCGCTTGTGCTGCTCGATGTTCGCGTACGTCCATTCGCGGGGTTCGGCGCCGCGCTGGATCGCTGCGTTCTCGGCGGGCAGCCCGAAGGAGTCCCAGCCGATGGGGTTCAGGACGTTGTAGCCGCGGTGCCGCCAGAACCGTGCGACCACATCGACGTAGGCGTAGCTCTCGGCGTGGCCCATGTGCAGGTCGCCGGATGGGTACGGGAACATCCCGAGCACGTACTTGCGCGGACGCTTGTCGTCCTCGCCTCCGGCCCGGAACGGGTCCGCGTCGTTCCAACGCGCCTGCCACTTCTCCTGGATCGCGAAGGCGTCGTAGCCGCCGCCCTCGGCGGGCGCAGCGGTGTCGGGAGGAAGTGTCTGACTCACGGAACGGGTACCAATCCTGGGGGCAGCGAGGGCGCAGAGCGCGCCATCCAGGTTACCCGACGGTGGCGCTCACCATCCCGGAGGAAGCGCCGCCCCCAGCGCGGCCAGCGGCCCGCGGGCCTTGATGCCGACCTCGGCGACCTCGGCCGCGGCATCCGAGCGCCAGGTGATCCCCCCGCCGGCCCCGACGTACGCACCGCCGTGATGCACGACGATCGAGCGGATCACCATCGCGAGGTCGAGCGCCCCGTCGTGGCCGACCCACCCGAACGCGCCGGCGAAGATGCCGCGCGGACCGCCCTCGAGCCGATGCAGGATCGTCATCGCGGACAGCTTGGGCGCCCCGGTCATGCTCCCGGCGGGAAAGGCGGCATCGAGCAGCCCGCCGACGGTCGTCCCGTCGACGAGGCGACCGGTGACCATGGAGACGAGCTGGTGAACGGCAGGGTAGGACTCGACCACCAGGAGGTCGGTCACGCCCACCGAGCCGGGTGCGCACACGCGCGACAGATCGTTGCGCATGAGGTCAACGATCATCACGTTCTCGGCGCGCTCCTTCTCGCTCGTCACCAGTTCGTCGGCCAGCCGCGCGTCGGCCACAGCATCCGCGCCCCGTGGTCTCGTTCCCTTGATCGGCCGCGTCCGCACCATGCCGTCTCCCACCTCCAGGAAGCGCTCCGGACTGGCGCTGAGCAGCGCGATCTCCTCGCTGCGGATGTATCCGCCGTGGTGCGACGGCGTGAGGTTCCGAAGGCGCAGATAGACGGATGCCGGTTCCACCTCGCCGTCGACGGAGAACCGTGTCGTGAGGCAGAGCTGATAGGCGTCGCCGTCGCGGATCGCGTCGCGGCAGCGCTCGATGAGGACCGCGTACTCGTCGGGCTCGTGCCTTCCGACTGCCTCCCTGACAGCGGGCTCCGGCAGCTCCCTGTTCCGAGGCAGAACCCGGGCACGCTCGCGCACCTGATCCGCCCAGCGCTCATCGCCGCGCGACACCGCCCACGCGCGGCGCGTCGCGTGGTCGAAGGCGATGAGCCTCTCGGTCCGCAGCCACACGCTGGGCGGGGCGAGCTCGTCGGCGTCGATCGGTGCCCCGGCGGCCTGGGCTCCGGGTTCGTAGCCGCACCAGCCGACCCATCCGCCCCGGAACGGACCGGCGTCGGCCGTGGGGGCCCCCGGCCGCGCGAGCTCGGTCGCCAGTACGGTGCGCTCGGCATCCGGCTCTCCGATGCCGAGCCAGCTCCACCCTGCGGCCGCGTCGGGCCCGGCATCCAGCCAGAACGCGTGCGGCAGGTGCGCGATCCAGGTCGCGAACAGAGCGGCGGGATCGATCCAGTCCTCGAGCGGGACGGCGATCGACGAGTCGGGCATGTACCCAGCGTATGGCCAGGCTTCGGCGCGGCACCTGGCCGTAGGCTCAGGGGGTGAACGAGTTCCTGACGTGGCTCCTCGACACCGTGCAGAGTGTCGACCCCGTCGTCAGGACCCTGCTCGCGGGGTTCGCGATCATGCTCGAGACGAGTGTGCTGATCGGCCTGTTCGTGCCCGGCGACACCGTCGTGATCATCGCCGCGACCGCTGTCTCGAGCCCGTTCGAAGCGGTCGTTCTCGGTGTCGTGGTCGTGATCGGCGCGCTCATCGGCGAGACCATCGGCTTCGGGCTCGGTCGCTTCCTCGGGCCTCGTATCCGCCACTCGCGGCTGGGCGCCCGCATCGGCGAGGCGAACTGGGAGCGCTCCGAGCGCTATCTCCAGCGCCGCGGCGGTCCCGCGATCTTCATCTCGCGCTTCCTCCCGGTGCTGCACTCGCTCGTCCCGCTCACCGTGGGCATGAGCGGCTACCCGTACCGCCGCTTCCTGGCGTGGACCGTGCCGGCCTGCATCGTCTGGTCGGCGCTCTACGTCACGGTCGCCTCCCTCGCCGCCGGCACGTATCGCGAGCTGGCCGACCAGCTGCACTTCGCCGGGTACATCTTCGTCGCCATCATCGTCGTCTTCATCGCACTGGTGTACGTGGGCAAGAAGGTCATCGAACGCGCCGAACGCAGGCATCTGGCCGCCGAGGCGGAGCTCCCCTCGCCCACGCCCGGACTCCGGGACGGTGTCGAGGACATGGAAGACTGAGGGGATGCCCCGGAACGCCCAGCCCCCCACGAAGACGAAGGTGCTGTGGTTCGCGCGGCTGGAATACCGATTCCACTCCTGGCGGGAGCGCCGCGCTCGTGCGCGCGGACTGCAGCCCACGGTCACCGCGTTCCCGGGCTATGCCGACGTCGACTGGGTGCGCGTGCTCGGCCGCGTTCTCATCGTGCCGCCCGCCCGCGCTTCGCAGTCCGGTTCGCTGGAACGGGTGCGCGGCTGGCGCAGCTTCGCCGCCGTGCCGGTGGGGTATGCGCAGGTGACCGTCACCATCGCCGGCGTCAGCCACGAGGTCGTCGCCGATCGCGGCGGGGTGATCGACACCGTGCTCCCCGCCCGGCTGGAGCCCGGCTGGCAGACGTTCACGATGTCGGTCGAGGACGGCGCGCCGGTCGAGACCCACACGTTCGTGGTCGGCCCCGAGGTGCGGTTCGGCATCGTGTCGGACGTCGACGACACCGTCATGGTGACGGCGCTCCCCCGGCCGCTTCTCGCAGCGTGGAACTCGTTCGTCGTGGACGAGCACGCGCGCCAGCCGGTTCCGGGCATGGCGGTGCTGATGGAGCGTCTGGTGCGCGACCAGCCGGGAACCCCGGTCATCTACCTCTCGACGGGCGCCTGGAACATCGCTCCCACGCTGATCCGGTTCCTGAGGCGACACCTCTTCCCGCCGGGTTCCGTCCTGCTCACTGACTGGGGGCCGACCCACGACCGGTGGTTCCGCAGCGGCAAGGCGCACAAGCTCTCGAACCTGCGCCGGCTCGCACGCGAGTTCCCTCAGGTGCGCTGGCTGCTGATCGGCGACGACGGGCAGCACGACGACGAGCTGTACACGACGTTCACCAGCGAGCATCCTGACAACGTCGCCGGCGTGGCGATCCGCCGTCTGTCCTCGGCCGAGGCAGTCCTGGCCGGCGGCCGCACCGCGGTCAACGACCACTCCGCGGCCTCGGTGCCGTGGGTGACCGACTCCGACGGGGCGGGCCTGCTCGAGCGACTCGAGGAAGCCGGCGTCGTCAGCTCCTGACGCGGCGTCGGACCCCGCGCGTAGGCTGAAACTCATGTGCGGTCGGTTCGTGGTGGCAAGTGCGGGATCGGAGCTCGTCGGCGTGCTCCGCGTCGACCTCGAGAGCGACGACCTGCCGGAGCCGTCGTACAACATCGCGCCGACCGCTGAGGTGGCGATCGTGATCGACTCGGCGAAGACCGAGCCGCCCACCCGGCGCCTGGAGACGGCGCGCTGGGGACTGGTGCCCGCGTGGGCGAAGGACCCCAAGATCGGCGTGCGGGCGTTCAACGCGCGGTCTGAGGAGCTCGAGGACAAGCCGATGTTCCGGCGGCCCCTCGAGAAGCGGCGTGCGGTGGTGCCGGCATCCGGGTACTACGAGTGGAAGAACGTCGACGGCGCGAAGATCCCGCACTACGTCCACCCCGCCGACGGCTCGCCGCTGTTCATGGCCGGGCTCTACGAGTGGTGGAAGGACCCGTCGAAGGCCGATGACGACCCGGCACGATGGCTGCTGAGCTTCACGATCCTGACACGCGACTCGATCGGCCGGCTCGGCTCGATCCACGATCGGATGCCGCTCTTCCTCGACCCCGATCACGCCGACGCCTGGCTCGATCCGACGACCGACAACGTGCGCGACGTGCTGGACGCCGCAATCGACGCCGCACCCGCCCTCGCCGAGACACTCGACGACCACGTCGTCTCGAGCGCCGTCGGCAACGTCCGCAGCAACTCCCCCGAGCTCATCGAGCCGGTCTGAGGACCTCAGCCCGCGGGCGCGCAGTCCGGGCACGGCAGGAGTGTCGGGCCGTCCGCGGCAAGTTCGAGGCGGAGCCGCATCACGCGGGTGGCGGCCTCGTCGAGCCGCTCGGCGGGGAGCGCACCGGACTCGACGGCCGCCACGATCCCGTCGATCATCCGCGCGGCGGTCCCGGAGTCGGAGAACATCACCGCGAGGACCATGTCGTTGCCGGCCGCCAGCGCCGAGACGGCGTTCGCCCCGGGGTCCGCGTAGGCCGGGTCACCCGATGCCTGCAGCATGCCGAGGTCATCCGTGATCGTCACGCCGTCGAAGCCGAGCTCTTCCCGGGCGATGCGATGCCACTCCGCGGACAGCGACGCGGGGGCGGGGTCCACCGCGGTGTATGCGAGGTGGCCGAACATGAGCAGCGGCGCTCCGGCGTCGACTCCGGCGGCGAACGGCAGCCCGTCGCCGGCCGCCCACTCTGCCTTCGTCATCCCCGTCGAGGGGATCCCGCGATGCGAATCGCCCGGGGCCGCGCCGTGGCCCGGGAAGTGCTTCAGCGTCGACAGCGCGGTTCCGTTCTCACCCGCGACGGCGGCGGCGACCCGCTCAGCTCCTGCGTCGGGCGTGGTGCCGAGGGCGCGCCGGTAGATGAACATCGACGGGTCGTCGGTGACATCGGCCACGATGCCGAAGTTCGCCCCGATGCCGGCGCGCAGCACCAGCGCGGAGCGGCCCGCGAAGGCGTCGCGCGCGGCATCCGGCGGCTCGTTCTTCAAGGTGAGCGCGGACGGGAAGTCGTCCCAGGGCAGCCGCGACACGTCGCCGCCCTCCTGATCGATCGCGAGGAGCGGCGGAAGCGCGCGATCGCGGATCAGGGCGCCGGTGAGTGCTTGCAGCTCTCCTTCGCTGGACGGGATGTTGGCGCCCATCAGGATGAACCCGCCGATGCCCGCCGAGGCCATGTACGCGTTGAGCGCCGCCACGTCGGTCGTTGGGATGTGCCCCATCACCACACCGGCGGCGCGGTCGCGAAGCGGCAGGGTCGCCACGAGCGCGGATGCCGCGTCCGCCGTGGCCGTGGCGGGGGCCGCGATCACGCGTGCCGTGCCGGCGGGCGGGTCGGTCGCCGACGGGTCGGCCGTGGCGGGTGTGGCGAGGAGTGCGATGGACACCAGGCCCGCAACGAGCACTCCCGATCCACGCAGCACCCCCTCAGCCTACGAGCCTCGGTCCCTGAGCTTGTCTTTCGGTCCCCTGAGCTTGTCGAAGGGTCGCCACCACCGACGACGCTTCGACACCCTCAGCGACCATCAATGACGGGCCACGATGGTCGCGGCATCCGTCCCCGTGGGCAGCACCCCGTATTGGGCGCCGCGATCCTCGCCGAGGCGAGCAGCGATGAACGCCTCGGCGTCGATCGAGGGCGAGAATCGCAGCATGAGCGACGCCTGGAACGCCAGCGCGAGCGATTCGCTCAGCCGGCGCGCCTGGCTCTGGGCCGCAGACGGGTCGGTGCCGGCGAGGGAGTCGAGCAGCGCGAAGGTGCGCTCGGTGTGGGCGTCCAGCACACGCGACGCGCCCCGTGTGGTCACGAGCTCATCGGCGAACGCGGCCGCCGACTCGGGGTCTCGCGTGAGCGCGCGGAGGACATCGAGTGCGATCACGTTGCCCGATCCCTCCCAGATCGCCATGACGGGCTGCTCGCGGTACCGTCGGGCGAGCGGGAACGATTCGGTGTAGCCGTTGCCTCCGAGGCACTCGAGCGCCTCGTACGCGTGGTGCGGGCCGCGCTTGCACACCCAGTACTTCGACACCGGCGTCGCGAGGCGCCGAAGCGCGACGTCGCGCGCGGAGGCGTCCGCCTCGAACAGCTGCGCGAGCCGGAGGCCGGTGAGCATCGCAGCCTCCGATTCGAGTGCGAGGTCGGCGAGTACCGCGGTCATCGCCGGCTGGTCGACCAGCAGCGCACCGAACGCCTGCCGGCCCCGCGCGTGCCAGACGGCCTCAGCGACCGACTGGCGCATGCCCGCCGCCGTGCCCAGCACGCAGTCCAGGCGCGTCCGCTGGACCATCTCGATGATCGTGCGCACACCCCTGCCCGGCTCCCCCAGCAGGAAGCCGACGGTGCTGTCGAACTCGATCTCGGCGGAGGCGTTGGAGCGGTTGCCGAGCTTGTCCTTGAGCCGCTGGATGCGGAAGACGTTCGGTGTGCCGTTCGGCAGCATCCTCGGGACGAACAGGCACGAGAGGCCTTCGTCGACCGCACCGCGACGCGTCTGGGCGAGCACGAGGAACCCGTCCGACATCGGCGCGGAGCAGAACCACTTGTGGCCGGTGACCCGGTACTCGTTGCCGCCTGTTGAGACACCGTGGGTGGTGCCCGCGCGGACGTCGGAGCCGCCCTGCTTCTCGGTCATCGCCATCCCGATGAGACCGCCCGGCTTCTGGCCTGCGGGCAGGAGTCGCGGCTCGTACTCGCGCGAGTAGAGCCGCGGCAGCCATTCGTCTGCGATCCACGGCGATCCCTCGATCGAGGCGACGGCCGCGTGGGTCATCGACACCGGGCACGCGTGCCCCGGCTCCACCTGCGCGAAGAGCATGAACATCGCCGCCCGCGCGACGCTGGCGCCCGCGCGCGGGTCGGACCACGCGGAAGTGTGCGCGCCACGCGCGATCGCTGCGCCGAGCACGCGATGATACGACGGGTCGGACTCGACCTCGTCGAGCCGGAAGCCCCACCGGTCGTGGGCGTGTGCGACCGGCGTGTGCACGTTCGCGAGCTCCGCGTCCCGCTGGAAGGATGCCGAACCCACCAGCGCGCCCGCCTCGCTCAGCGACCCGTCGGCCCATTCGCCGCCGAAGCGCGCGACGGCCGTGCGCAGCGGCGCGTTCGCGGCGTACTCATCGACGTCGACGCGCCACGGCGCCTGGTTGACGACGTGGTGCGTGGCCGACCCGATCACGGGTTGCCCGCGCGAGAACGAGGTCACGCCACCTCCGTCTCCCGCGCCGCCGCGATGGCGAACTGCTCCTCCGTGGTCAGTGGCGCGTGGGTCACGATCTCATGCATGAACTCGAGCTTGTGCCGCACCGGGATCCCGATGGCGAACGGATACAGGTCGCCGAATCCCATGGAGCGGTTGATCCGGTTGAATGCCTGCGACAGCCATTCCCAGTCGGTGAGCAGGCGCTGGATCGGCTCATCCCGATACGAGGCCAGCGGCACCACGTCGGTGTCGCGCATGCTCGTCACGGTCGAGTCGAGGTGGATGCCGATGACGGCGGCGGTCTGGAGCGTGCCGGTGATGTGCAGATAGTGCGCGAACGTCTCGGCGAAGTCCTCCCACGGGTGCATCGTGGCGTATTCGGAGATGAAGCCCTGCCGCCAGTCGGCCGGCGCGCCCAGCTTGTAGTGGCGGGCGAGCGCGTCCCGGTAGCTCTCCCGTTCGTCGCCGAACAGCTCGCGACACTGCGCCCAGCTCTCGTCGTCGGTGAGAAGCACGTTCTGGAAGTAGTGGCCGACCTCGTGGCGCAGGTGGCCGAGCATGGTGCGATACGGCTCGCCCAGGCGCACGCGGAGCGCCTCGCGGCGATCGTCGAGGCTCTCGGCCAGATCGATCGTGATGATGCCGTTCGCGTGGCCGATCATCACCGGCTTGCCGTCGGTGAGGCTCGAGGTCAGGTCGAATCCGAGCCCGCCCTTCTTCACGTCCCACGGCGCGATCGGCAGGCCCAGGTCAGCGAGCTGCAGCAGGAGACGGCGCTTCGCCTCCTCCGTCGTGGAGAGCTTGTCGAGCGCGACCGTGTCATCGGCTGCCGGGCGGGTGCGCGTCAGCCGGCATGAGAAGCACCGCCCGGCGGGGGCGTTCTCCCACACCAGCCAGTTGCACGCCCACTCGCGATTCGAGCAGGTGTACCAGGACTGGCCGTCGATGACCACGTGTCCGTGACGGATGCCGAAGAACTGCCGGGTCAGGATGTGGTAGCCGAGCTCCGCCTCGCAGTTCGGGCACGTCAGCGTGTCCAGGTAGATGAAATGGCGGCAGTGCGGACAGCGGGGCTGGGACATCACGGTCTCACCGTACTGCGCCGGCTGGGGGGTCGGGCGCAAGCGGAAGCCGCAGCAGCAGATCGTCGCTCGCGGCCGGAGCACCGCGACCGTCGGTGTTGTTCGTGAGGACCCACAGGGAGCCGTCTGGGCCCGCCACGGCATCCCGAAGCCTTCCGTGCTCGCCGACGAGCGCGGCGACCGGATCGGCGACGCGCTCGCCCTGCGCGGTGTCGACGATCCACAGTCGCTCGCCGCGCAATCCCGCGATGAACACGGTGTCCCCCACGGCGGCGATGCCCGACGGACTCGCCTCGCGCGGCTGCCAGCTGACCACCGGATCGATGTACTCCGCGCGTTCCGCGAAGCCCTCGACGACCGGCCACCCGTAGTTGCCGCCGGGCTCGATGCGGTTCAGCTCATCCCACGTGTTCTGTCCGAATTCGCTGGCCCACATGGTGCCGTCGCTCGTCCATGCGAGGCCCTGCACGTTGCGGTGGCCGAGCGACCACATCGCGGTGCCCTGGGGATTGCCGGGCGCGGCGTCGCCCTCGACGGTGAGGCGCAGGATCTTGCCCGCCAGTGAATCGGGGTCCTGCGCCGCATCCCCGTGCTGCGCGTCGCCCGTCGCGACGTAGAGGAACCCGTCGGGTCCGAACGCGATGCGGCCGCCGTCGTGGGTGCTGGCGCGCGGGATGCCGGTCAGCAGCGCTTCGCTCGGACCGAGGCCGAGCGCGCCGGCTGCGCCGTCCAGCGGCATCCGGATCACCCGATTGTCATCCGCCGCACCATGGTAGGCGTACAGCCAGCGTGTGCCGGCCGTCTGCAGGACGGCGAGGCCGTGAAGTCCCGACTCTCCGCCCGAGACCACATCGGCGATGACTCCCGCCGGTCGCAGCGCGCCGTCCGGGGTGAGCTCGAGGATCGTGCCGTCGTCGCGCTGCGAGATCAGCGCCCCGCCCTCGGAGAGCGGAACCACCGACCACGGAGCGGCCAGGCCGGAGGCGAGGGTGCTCGCGCCCTCCGCGGGCCGCCACCAGCCCGTCGCGGGGACGGACGGCGAGCCATCTGGGGACGAGGTCGGCGCCGCAGAGGTCGGAGGGGCAGGCACGCGCGCCGTGGATGCGCAGGCGGATGCCGCGACAAGTGCCGCCGCGAGCCCTGCCGCGACCAGGAACGAGCGCCGAAGAGTCACGTCTCTGCGACGGCGGCCTCGAGGACGGCGATCTCGATCTTGCGCATCTGGAGCATCGCCTGGATTGCGCGATGCGCGCGCTCGGGGTCGGGGTCGCGGATCAGCTCGATCAGCCGATCGGGAACGATCTGCCACGACAGCCCCCACCGATCCTTGAGCCACCCGCAGGGCTGCTCCTGTCCGCCGTCGGCCGTCAGCGCCGTCCAGTAGCGGTCGACCTCGGCCTGATCCGCACACGCGAGGTAGAGCGAGATCGCCTCGGTGAAGGGAAACTGCGGCCCGGCATCCATCGCGTGATAGTCGCGCCCGTGCAGCCGGAAGTGGGCGTGCATGACCTTGCCGCCCATCCCCGGCACCTCGTCGGGGTAACGCCCGACCGAGACGATCTCCGACCCCGGGATGAGATCGGTGTAGAAGGCGATCGCCGCCTCAGCGGCATTGTCGAACCACAGGAACGGGATCACGTCGGTCACGTTCCCAGCGTCGCCGCCTGGGTGACACGGGTCAAGGGGCTTCGCCCTCGCGTTGCCCAGGGGCATGCTCTGCGAACGGTCACGAGAAGGGAAATCCGCTCACAGTTGCATAGTCGCGCTACTCTGAGCATGCGTGACATCTACTGCGCGTGCCAGTCGTTCGAAGGAGACGATCGTGGACATCGGACCATTGTCGAGTGTTCAGCTTGCCCACGTGGCGCGCGAGCACTACGTGAACGGCAAGTCGCGGGTAGAGATCGCTGATGAGACGGGCCTCAGTCGGTTCAAGGTCGGCCGGATGCTCGATGAGGCGGTCGAGAAGGGAATAATCCGGTTCCAGATCGTGAGCTCACCCGGGATCGACCTGGAACTCTCCATGCGTGTCAAGCAACGGTTCGGACTTGAGCACGCGATCGTGATCGAACTGCCGGTCGATACGGATGCCGAGGCGCAGTCCGCGCTGGGGGTGGCTGCCGCCAGCCTGGTCGATGAGCTGGTAGGCCCAGAGGACATCCTCGGCCTGACGTCGGGGCGCACCCTGAACGTCATGGCGCGACACCTGGAGAGTCTCCCCTGCCGGGCAGTCGTCCAACTTGCCGGGGTAGCGGGTCCGATTCAAGAGAGCGGCCTCGAGGTGATCAGGCGGTTGGCGAGCTTCCCCGGGGTTCAGCCGTGGCCGATCTTCGCCTCGCTCGTGATGAGCGATGCCCAGACCGCTGCCGGCATTCTCCGTCAGCCCGGGGTCAGCGCCGCGGTGGAGATGTTCGATGAGGTGACTGTCGCGCTGTGCGCTGTGGGTTCATGGGTGCCATCGAACTCGCTCATGATGATGAACCCGGCCATCAGCGACGGCGATCGCGCGCACCTCCTGCGCCGACGTGTCGTGGCGGAGGTCGCCTCCACCCTCGTGACCGACGCGGGAGAGGTCGTTCACGACCTCGACGACCGGTGCATCGCCGTGACCGAGGCTCAACTCCGTGCGATCCCCTCACGGGTCGCGGTCGCGGGTGGTCCGACGAAGACACGCGCAATTCGCGCCGTCCTCACTGCGCGGCTGCTCAGCAGCCTTGTCACAGACTCCTTCACCGCCGCCCGACTTCTGGCTGGTTGAGATGACGCGCCCGCGGAGCGCCGCGATCGCGAGCTAGGGCCAACCACGGCGCCCCTCGTCAGAGGACGAGCGGTTCCACATCGTGCAGGCGTGCTCATCTGAGCAGCGCGAGTTGCATTCTGCTGTCAAGCGACTTATCGTCCTCATGTCGCGCAGATGAGCGACCAGGAGCGAAGGAGCTGAGCGTGCCCCACACCGTGGTGGATGCAAACCCCGATATTGCGATGCTGCTCTGCGAAGGCATCGAGATGTCCTTCGGTGGTGTCCCTGTGCTCAAGGGCGTCGATCTTCATCTGCAGCCGGGGACGGTGACCGCGCTGGCAGGCGAGAACGGTGCAGGCAAGTCGACGCTGATGAAGATCGCGTCCGGGCAGTACCGGCCGGATGCCGGCGAGGTACATGTGCGAGGTCAGGCATTGCCGGCCGGAAGCACCAAGGCCGCGACCGAGTTGGGGGTGGCGATCGTGCCACAGGAGCTCGCGTCGATCCCGGAACTGACCGTCTACGAGAACCTCTTCGTCGGCCGGGAGGTGCGCACCCGATTCGGGACGCTGAACCGGCGCGCGATGATCAAGCAGGCGAGGACGAGCCTGCAGGAGTTCGGTCTCGACCTCGACCCGACGGTGCAGATCGGCGCACTCCCGGTGGGTATGCGGCAGATCATCGAGATCGTCAAGGCCACCAGCCGAGGCGCGCGCGTTCTGCTCCTCGACGAGCCGACGAGCGCGATCGCCGAGCGGGAGGTCGCCCATCTCGCCGAGGTCATCCGGAACCTGCGCGACCAGGGCGTCGCGGTGCTGTTCACGACCCACAAGATGGAAGAGATCCGGTCCATGTCGGACCGCGTGGTCGTGCTCCGCGACGGGAGGCTCATCACCGACTCCGCGTTGACGGAGATCACCGACGACGGCATTGTCACCGCGATGATCGGCCGCGAACTCGAGAACCTGTTCCCCGACCTCGGCGGCCACACCGACGAGGTCATCCTTCAGATCGAAGACATCGTCGTTGCGCCGGGTGCCGAGCCGGTCTCGTTCACCGTGCGTCGCGGCGAGATCCTCGGTCTTGCCGGGCTGGTCGGAGCGGGTCGCTCCGAGCTCATCGAGTGCATCTACGGCATCCGCAAGCCCGTCTCGGGAACGGTCACCGTTTCCGGTCAGACCCTCCGTCCCGGGCATCCGGGCTCTTCGATCGCGCAGCATGTCGCGATCGTCCCCGAGGACCGCAAGGGCGCCGGTGCCGTGTTGTCCATGAGCGTCCTCGACAACGCCACCCTGCCGCGGATCGCCGCGTTCTCCCGTTTCGGGATCATCACCGAGCGCAAGCGCAAGAACGCTGTCGGCGAGGTGATGAAGTCCATGCGCCTCAAGAGCAACGGTCTCGGGCAGCACATGGAGAACCTCTCCGGAGGCAACCAGCAGAAGGTCGTCCTCGGCCGTTGGCTGACCGGCGCCGTCGACACGCTCCTGCTGGACGAGCCCACCCGTGGCGTCGACGTCGGCGCCCGCAGCGAGATCTACCGCATCATCGTCGACCTCGCCGCCCAGGGCATGGCAGTCGTGATGGCCTCGAGCGATATGCCCGAGATCCTCTCCCTCGCCCATCGCGCGCTGGTGATGCGGGAGTTCAGCGTCGCGGGTGAGCTCACTCGCGAGCAGCTCGCCTCTCCCGAGGTGCAGGACACCATCTTCCGACTCGCGTCCGGTCTGGACGCATCCACGACGTCACTCACAGAGGAGCCGAACCAATGAGCATCACCAACGCAGACGTTGTGTCGACGCAGGACTCCCGGCGTTGGACGAGCATGATCGGCGACTTCCTGATACGCCACATCATGATCGTGGTGATGCTGCTCATCGTGGCGTTCTTCGCCTACCGCAGCGCACGCTTCGCCACCCCCGACAACCTCCTCACGATCCTGATCGCCGCAGCCCCGTTCGCGCTGATCGCACTCGGGCAGACACTCGTGATCCTCACCGGGGGCATCGACCTGTCCGTCGGCAGCGTGATCGCCGCGAGCGCGATGGCCGCAGCCTGGTCAGCGAAGAACCTCGGAGACAACCCGATCTACCCGTTGATCGCCGCCGTCGTCGCGGGGCTCCTCGCCGGCGCCATCAACGGTCTCGTCGTCAGTCGTCTGAACGTGCCGCCCTTCATCGCCACCCTGGGCATGCTCACCCTCGCGTCCGGCATCGCGTACGTCATCGGCAACGGCGCACCGATCAACGGACTCCCCGCGTCCTACGGCATGTGGGCGAACACCGGGATCGGCGGGTTCACGATCCCGGTGATCCTGATGATCGTCTCGATCATCGCGTTCGCGTTCATCATGCGCCGCACCAGCTACGGCCTCCGCGTCTACGCCATCGGCGGCAATCGCCTCGCCGCAGAGATCGCCGGCGTCCGCTCCAAGGGCATCCTCTTCAGCGTCTACGCCATCAGCGGCCTCCTCGCCGGGCTGTCCGGGCTGATGCTGTCGTCCCGTGTCATCACCGGGGCCCCCAACCTCGGCCAGGGCTACGAGCTGGACGCGATCGCCGCGGTCGTGATCGGCGGGGCGAGCCTGATGGGCGGCCGCGGCACTATCTGGGGCACCGCGATCGGTCTGCTGCTGATCCAGACCATCAACAACGGCCTCGACCTGCTGCTGGTCCCCGCGTACTGGCAGAACGTCATCAAGGGCGTGATCATCGTCGCCGCCGTCGCCGTCGACGTGTGGGCCGCGAAACGCCGCAAGTAGACCTCCCCGAACACAACTGAAAACGGCCTCTGCACCACCTCCTCAACGACGAAGGAACACATCATGAAGCGAAAGCTCTCCACCGCGATCGCTGCCGCGGCGATCGCAGCCGGAACCGTCATCGCGCTCACCGGCTGCGGCGCCGGAGACCCCAACGCCGGAGGCGGAGACCCCGACGGTGCCGACACCATCACCGTGGGCGTCACGGTGTACGACATGTCCTCGTTCATCACGCAGGGCAAGGAAGGCATGGAGGCCTACGCCGCCGCGAACAACATCGACCTTCAGTGGAACTCCGCCGGCGGCGACGTCTCCACTCAGGCCAATCAGGTAGACCAGTACGTCAGCGCCGGCGTTGACGCGATCATCATCGTCCCCGTCCAGGCGGACTCGCTCGGCCCGCAGGTCGACGCGGCCAGGGCTGCGAGCATTCCCGTCATCGCGGTGAACACCTCCCTCAGCGGTGTCGAGGTCGACGCGAGCGTGCAACCCGACGACGTCGCCGCCGGCGCACAGGAGGCCACCCAGATGGTCGACGCGCTCGGCGGCCAGGGCAACGTCGTCGTCCTGCAAGGCCCGTTGGGCTCGTCGCCGCAGCTGGACCGCGGTGAGGGCATCGACAAGGTGCTCGCCGAGAACCCCGGACTGAAGGTGCTCGCGCAGGACACTGCGAACTGGAAGCGCGATGAGGCCGTCAACAAGATGAAGAACTGGATCTCCGCATTCGGTGACGACATCGACGGAGTCATCTCCCAGAACGACGACATGGCCCTCGGCGCCATCCAGGCGCTCCGCGAAGCGGGCATGGCCGACGTCAAGGTCGTCGGCATCGACGGCATCGAAGACGGTCTGAACGCTGTCCAAGCCGGTGACATGATCGGCACCTCGCTGCAGCACGGCACCGTCGAGCTCGCCACCGGTCTCGCTGTCGCGGCGAAGATCGTCCGCGGCGAGGACGTCGAGCTGAACCCGATCTATGTGATGCCCGCCATCGACGCCAGCAATGTCGAGGACGCGATGAAGAACGTCGTCACCGAGCGTGAGGCGTTCCTCCAGACGCTGCCGACCCTGGTCGACGAGAACCTCGCCGCCGGGAACATCGCCTACGAGGGCCTCCCCGGCCAGACCCGATAAGGAACCATCATGACCACCCTCTACAACGACCCGGCGGAGTTCGCGGAAGACCAGCTCGCCGGCTTCGTCGACCTCTACGCCGACCGTCTGCGCGCCGTGCCCGGCGGTGTCATCAGCCACCGCGGACCCGCCCCGATCGTCGCGGTCGTTGTAGGGGGTGGCTCGGGCCACTACCCCGCCTTTGCCGGCCTCGTCGGTCCCGGCTTCGCCTCCGGCGCCGTCGTCGGAAACATCTTCACCTCACCCTCAGCCGCCCAGGTCTACTCCGTCGCCAAGGCCGCCGACCAGGGGCGTGGTGTGATCCTCACCTTCGGCAACTACGCCGGCGACGTCATGAACTTCGGCATCGCTGCCGATCGGCTGCGCCGCGAACGCATCGACACCCGCATCGTCCTCGTCACCGACGACGTCGCGTCCTCCCAAATCGAGGAGCAGCGCCGTGGTATCGCCGGCGACTTCAGCGTATTCAAGGCGCTCGGTGCGGCAGCGGCCGCTGGGGCGGACATCGACGAGGTCGAACGGATCGGACGCGCCGCGAACGCCGCCACCCGCACCTTCGGCGTCGCGTTCTCCGGCTGCACCATGCCCGGCTCTCGCGAACCCCTCTTCACCGTCCCCGATCTGCACATGGGCGTCGGCCTCGGCATCCACGGCGAACCCGGCATCCACGACGCCCCGATCGTCCCCGCCCGAGACCTCGCCAAGACCCTCGTCGACGGCATCCTCGCCGAACGACCCGACACCGACTCCACGCGTGTCGGTGCCATCGTCAATGGGCTCGGCACAACCAAGTACGAAGAGCTGTTCCTGCTCTGGAACGAGATTCGTCCGCTGCTGGATGCCGCCGACCTCACCCCCGTGGACGTCGAGGTCGGGGAACTGGTCACCAGCCTCGACATGGGTGGCTGCTCGCTCACCCTGATATGGCTCGACGAGGAACTCGAATCCACGTGGCGCGCCGACGCCTACGCACCCGGGTACCGCAAGCACACCGGCGCGATCGCCAACCTCCGCCCCGCCACGCTCGGAGCCGTCCGCGCAGAAGACGCCACCATACCCATCCCTTCAGCCGCTGCGGCCGCGCTGACGCCACTCATCAGCGAAGGGCTTCGGCAACTGCAGCGCACGATGCATGAGAACGAGGCCGAACTAGGGCGCATCGACGCGGTTGCCGGGGACGGCGACCACGGACGAGGCATGGTCAAGGGCGCCGACGCCGCGATCGCGGCGATCGACGCACTCGAAGGTGCGGGGCCCGGCTGGACGCTCCGCGCCGCCGGGCGCGCCTGGGCGGCGGGCGCAGGCGGCACCTCCGGCGTGCTCTGGGGTGCCGGTCTGGAAGCTGCCGGAGACGCCCTCACCGACACCCGTGACGTCTACGAGCCCAGTGCGATCGTCGACGCCGTGGGCGCTTTCGCGGAGGCCATTCTCGACCTCGGCCGCGCCGACATGGGCGACAAGACTCTCGTCGACGCACTCCTTCCGTTCCGGCAGAGCCTGACCGAGCAGCTCGCCGCCGGGCGAACCGCCGGTCACGCGTGGCGTACCGCCGCCAGTACTGCCACGGACGCCGCGGAGGCAACCGCTCTGCTGCGACCCAAGAGAGGTCGGGCGCGACCGCTCGCCGAGAAGAGCGTCGGCACCCCTGACGCCGGTGCCACCTCCCTTGCGCTCATCGTCGAAGCTCTCGGCACCCTGAGCACCCCCACACGCTGAAGCTGAACAGAAGGGCAACATCATGAGCAACACCACACTGCGTCTCGTCGTCGGTGCAGACGACGCCGGGTTCGACTACAAAGAAATCCTCAAGCGCGACTTGGAGAACGACCCCCGCGTCGCGTCCGTCGTCGACGTCGGCGTGTCCGCCGACGAACACACTGCGTACCCGCACGTCGCTGTCGAAGCCGCTCGGCTCGTCTCCGAAGGCAAGGCCGACCGGGCGCTGCTGATATGCGGCACCGGACTGGGTGTCGCGATCGCCGCGAACAAGGTCCCGGGAATCCGTGCCGTCACCGCCCACGACGCCTTCTCCGTCGAGCGCAGTGTGCTCTCCAACGACGCGCAGGTGCTCTGCTTCGGGCAACGCGTCGTCGGCATCGAGCTCGCGCGCCGCCTGGCCCGGGAGTGGCTCGGCTACACGTTCGACCCCGAGAGCCCGTCGCGCGAGAAGGTCCGCGCGATCGAAGAGTACGAGGCGTAGGCCATGCACCAGTCCTTCGACCGGAAGATCGCCGTCGTCACTGGCGCGGCCAGCGGCATCGGCTACACCGTTGCGCACCACCTCGCCGAACGGGGTGCTCGCATCGTCGGAATCGATCTCAACGAACGCGTCGGCGAACTCGTCGCCGAACTTCCTGGCAGCGGCCACCACGGCATCGTGAAGAACCTCACCGACCCGGCCGCCGCGACCGAGGCGATCACGGAGACCGTCGAGAGCGTCGGCGTCCCCCAGATCCTCGTCAACTCCGCCGGACTCGCACTCCTTGACGCGGCGGTCGATGTGACCCCCGAAAGGTGGCAGCTCACCCTCGACGTGAACCTCAGCGGCACGTTCTACATGGCACAGGCCGCCGGCCGGGTCATGCTCGAAGCCGGCTACGGGCGTATCATCAACCTCTCCTCCCAGGCGGCCGTCATCGGGCTCGACCAGCACGCCGCCTACTGCGCCAGCAAAGCCGCGATCGTCGGACTCACCCACGTCCTCTCCCTCGAGTGGGCACGGCACGGGATCACCGTCAACGCGGTGTCTCCGACAGTGGTGGAGACACCGCTCGGCAAGACAGCGTGGGCCGGAGCGAAGGGCGAGAAGGCAAGAGCCGACATCCCGGTCGGACGATTCGCGCAACCAGAAGAGGTCGCCGCACTCATCGCGTTCCTCGCCGGCGACGACGCCGCCATGATCACCGGCAGCAACTACCTCATCGACGGCGGTTTCACGACCGTCTGACCTCGTCCCCGACCACGCGCACACGCAGACGCAGACGTAGAAGGATCCTCATGACCGAACTGACCTGGACCTCACTCGACGCCCGTGCCGTGGACACCGCCCGCGTCCTGGCCGCGGACGCTGTCGAGAAGGTCGGCAATGGCCACCCGGGCACCGCTATGAGCCTCGCCCCGGCGGCGTACCTGCTATATCAGCGCGTGATGCGCCACGACCCGACCGACACCGACTGGCTGGGCCGGGACCGGTTCGTCCTTTCAGTCGGACACTCATCGCTCACGCAGTACGTGCAGCTGTATCTCGGTGGATTCGGTCTCGACCTCGACGATCTGAAGGCACTCCGCACGTGGGGTTCGCTCACGCCCGGCCACCCCGAGTACGGGCACACCAAAGGCGTCGAGATCACGACCGGCCCGCTCGGCCAGGGCCTGGCCTCGGCGGTAGGGTTCGCGTACGCCTCCCGCTACGAGCGCGGCCTGTTCGATCCGGATGCAGCGCCCGGCACCTCCCCGTTCGACCACTTCGTCTACGTGATCGCCGGCGACGGCGACCTACAGGAGGGCGTGACCTCCGAGGCGTCGAGCCTCGCGGGCCACCAGGGGCTGGGCAACCTGATAGCGATCTATGACTCGAACCAGATCTCGATCGAAGACGACACGAACGTCGCGTTCACCGAAGACGTCGCGAAGCGCTACGAGGCGTACGGCTGGCACGTTCAGGTGGTGGACTGGAAGAAGACCGGCGAGTACGTCGAGGACGTCGCCGAGCTGGGCTCCGCACTCGATTCCGCCCAGCACGAGACCTCCAAGCCGTCGCTCATCATCCTGAGGACGATCATCGGCTGGCCGTCGCCCGGCAAGCAGAACACCGGCAAGATCCACGGCTCGGCGCTCGGCGGCGACGAGCTCGCGGCCACGAAGAAGGTGCTCGGCTTCGACCCCGGGCAGTCGTTCGTCGTGGCGGACGACGTCATCGCCCACACCCGCGGCCTGAAGGACCGCGCGGCCAAGGTGCGTGCGCAGTGGCAGCTGTCGTTCGACGAGTGGGCGACCGCGAACCCCGAGCGCAAGGCGCTGCTGGACCGCCTCGAGGCGCACGCCCTCCCTGAGGGCATCGCAGACGCGCTGCCCTTCTTTGAAGCGGGCAAGGACGTCTCGACCCGCGCGGCATCCGGTGTCGTCATCAACGCCCTCGCCGACGAGCTTCCCGAACTGTGGGGCGGCTCGGCCGACCTCGCCGAGTCGAACCTCACCACGATCAAGAACGCGAAGTCGTTCATCCCCTCGGAGTGGTCCACCCACGAGTGGTCGGGCGACCCGTACGGCCGCGTGCTGCACTTCGGCATCCGCGAGCACGCGATGGGCGCGATCGTCAACGGCATAAAGCTGCACGGCCCGACCCGTCCGTTCGGCGGAACGTTCCTGATCTTCAGCGACTACATGCGCCCCGCCGTGCGCCTCGCGGCCCTCATGAACATCCCCAGCATCTTCGTGTGGACGCACGACTCCGTCGCCCTCGGCGAGGACGGCCCCACCCACCAGCCCATCGAGACTCTCGCCGTCCTCCGCGCAATACCCAACCTGGCCATCGTGCGCCCCGCCGATGCGAACGAGACCGCGGCCGCCTGGATCGAGATCGTGCGCCGCACCTCGGGCGGTCCCGTCGGCATCGCTCTCACCCGACAGAACATTCCCGTGTTCGAACGCGGCGACGGCGAGGCGGCTGAGGGCGTGTTCGCATCGACAGATGGTGTCGCGAAGGGCGCATACATCCTCGCGGAAGCCCCGGGTGGGACGCCCGATGTGATCCTCGTCGCGACCGGCTCCGAGGTGCAGCTGGCGGTCGCCGCCCGCGCGACCCTCATCACCAGGGGGGTGAACGCCCGCGTCGTCTCGGCGCCGTCGCTGGAGTGGTTCGAGGAGCAGGAAGACACCTACCGCGAGAAAGTACTACCCGCCGCGGTGAAGGCACGCGTGTCGGTCGAGGCCGGATCCGCGCTCACCTGGCACAGCATCGTCGGCGACGCGGGCCGCTGCGTGGCCATCGACCACTTCGGCGCATCCGCCTCCGGGCCTGAGCTGTTCTCTCGGTACGGCATCACCACAGAGGCCGTCATCGACGCCGCCCACGAGAGCATCGCCGCCGCCGCGGCACTCACGAAGGAGAACGCACCGCCACCGGCAACCTGAACCGCCTCCTCGCACGAGCTTCAACGGCTGATGAGGCAGACAAGAATTCTGACGTTCGAGGTCCGTCCGATGTCCGCAGGCTCCGCACCCGCGAGGGCGGCCGGTGTGAAGGGGTGTCGGTCAGGCGAGTCCGCCGTTGACGAAGATCACCTGGCCGTTCACCCAGCGCCCGGGGCCGGCAAGGAAAGCCACCGCCTCCGCGATGTCACCCGGCTCGCCGAGGCGCTGCAGAGGCGCGGCCTTCGACAGCGTCGTGATGGTCTGCTCGTCCTTGCCGTCGAGGAACAGCGGAGTGGCGGTCGGTCCGGGCGCCACTGCGTTCACCGTGATATCGCGTCCCCGCAGCTCCCGCGCGAGGATCAGCGTGATGGCCTCGACGGCGGCCTTGCTCGCCACGTAGGCGCCGTAGGCGGGGAACTGTGCGCGCGTCACCGTGGTGGAGAAGTTGATGATCGCGCCACCGGACCGGACACGGTTCGCCGCGAGCTGGTCTACGACGAAGGTGCCGCGAATGTTGGTGCGGTGCATGCGGTCCAGGTCGTTCAGGTCGAGCGACGCGATCGACGAGAGCAGCATGATGCCCGCCGTGTTGACCACGACGTCAATGCCTCCGAACGCGGCTTCCGTCGCATCGAACCCTGCCGTCATCGCGTTCTCGTCGGCAACGTCGCCACCAACGGCGATGGCAGAGCCCCCCTGCGCGGTGATCGCATCGACCAGTGCCTCGGCCTTGGCTTGGTTGCCGGCGTAGTGGACCGCGACCGCGAAGCCGTCTGCGACGAGTCGCTCGACGACGGCTTGGCCGATGCCGCCGGAGCCACCGGTGACGAGCGCAACCCGCCGGGTGGACGTGGTGGTGGTCTGAGTGGTGCTCATGATGTTTCCATTCGATAGTGAGGGTGAGTTGTGGCCCGAGGTTTCGCGCACGCCGGATACCGCCCCTCGTAGACGTATGGGCAAGGGAGGGAGGAGCTAGTTCGGTCTCAGGCGGGTCTGCACCCGCTCGAGCCACTCGTCGAGCAGCGCGGACTCCGCGGCTGTGAACTCCTGGCGAAGCCCCGTTGCCGCGGCTGAAGCGCGAAGTGTCGTGGCAGCGACGAACGCTCCCCCGCCCTCCTCTTCTCGGCGGCTCGACACGAGAAGGGAGCCGTAGACGGCATCCCGGGTCGCTTCAGAGATCGACAAGTCCGGGTACTCTTCGGCGTTGAGGACCAGCGCCAGGCTGACCCCGGAGTTGGCCGCCATGACGATGCGAGCAGCTTCTTCTGGGGTGGTCTGCAGTCGGCCTTCGGCCGCGAGTCGCTCCAGGTTCTCCCGCAGCAGACGCATGGCCTCCGCACGAGCTTCCGGTCTCCGGGACAACGTCGAACCGAACAACAGGCGATACGCGTGAGGGTGTTCAAGAGCGAAATCGACATGACTTGCCCAGCCGGAGTAGAGATCCACCAGCGGGTCGGACGACGTCTCCGCCGCGCGCTTCATCGACAGATACTCGTCCCATACCGCGTCGACGACCGCCGAGAGCAAACCGTCCTTGTCGCCGAAGATCCGATACAGGACCGGCTGCGTCACTCCCGCGGCATCGCACACCGCGCGCGTTGAGAACTCCCCCGTCGGCGAGCTCGCGAGCAGCTCAGCTGCCCGCGCGAGTATCGTTGATCTCGTATCCACGTAGCAACGATACCACGATCTCGCGGTCACTGATACGCCCACGGCCTAGCACTGCTACGAATGCTCCGACCGCACCTACTGGCGCAGGCTTCGAGTCACTCCGCGCATTAACGTGAGAAGGTCCCCGACAAGCGGGGACCTTCTCACGTTGGTGGACCTGAGGGGACTCGAACCCCTGACCCCCTGCATGCCATGCAGGTGCGCTACCAGCTGCGCCACAGGCCCGGAATGCCGCCCCCGATCGTGCGGGGCAACTCGAATAGATTACTACATCCGGGCGGATGCTCCGAACCCGACCGTCACTCCGCGGAGGCCGAGGCGGGCAGTTCGATTGGGACGAGCGGGCAGTCCTTCCACAGGCGCTCGAGGCCGTAGTAGACCCGCTCCTGCTCGTGGAAGACGTGCACGACCAGGTCGCCGAAGTCAAGCAGGATCCACCGCGACTCCTGGCGACCCTCCCGGCGGAGGCGCTTGTGGCCGGCCTCGAGGAGCTTGTCCTCGATCTCGTCGGCGATCGCGGCGACGTTGCGCTCGTTGCGCGCGGTGACGAGCAGGAAGATGTCCACGAGCGGCAGCGGCAGCGACACGTCGAGCGCGACGAGGTCCTCGCCGCTCTTCGCGTCGGCGGCGGCAGCCGCGATCTGCAGCATCTCCCGCGACTGGGTCGAGGCGGCCATCAGAAGACTCCGTTCGCGAAGGCGAGGATCAGCACGCCGACGAGCGCCAGTGCGAGCACGCCGGCGGTGATCGCCAGGGTCATCATCAGCTTGCTGCTCTTCTCGGGGGTCGGCGGGGTGATGATCTCGCCGGACTGCTTGACCGTGCTGATCGCGGCGCTGGCGGCGATCGGGGTCGGCGAGGAGTGCGCGGGGAGCTCGCCGTCGACGAGCACCGCATCCGCTTCCTTGCCGTCGGCGGCGCCCGGAGCGTGGCCGATCGATCCGAGTCCTTCGGGGAGGTTGAGCGTGCCGGTGATCAGCACCTCGCCGGAGGCGGTGACCGGAGCGACGATCCCGCCGGTCGACGTCTGCGAGACGATGAGGGCGTTCGGTGCGGACACCGAGCCCGTGGACGAGTGCGCGAGCAGCTGATCGAACGACGGCGGGAGGTCCACCTGCGCGGGCTCGCCGGCGAGGAGGCCGGCACCGAAGTACGGGTTCAGGACGGCGCGATCGGATGCCGCATCCGCCGCCGCCGAATCGTCGTCGTCGACGCCCTGGGCGACGTGCTGGGCCAGGATGTCCTCGAGCTGGAGATCTTCGGCCTCGTCGTGCTGGACAACGACGTCTTGGACGTGGTGATCGGCGGCGACCTGGAGCTCTTCGACCTCGGGCTCGGTCGGCCCCGGCTCGACGCCCACCGTCGCGGCGGCGAAGAACGACTCGAGGGTGGGTGCCGCAGGGGCAGGCGCAGAGGCGGCGGTGTGCGCGGCGGCGACCTCGGGGGTGATGACGGGGACGGATGCCGTGCGGATACGCTCCTGCTGGCGCGCCTGGCGACGCGTGAGCGGCGACACGCCAAGGTCTACCGCGGAGTCGGCGACGGGGGCGGCCGGGACCAGGACGGGCTCCGCGGCGCGTGCCAGTGGAGCCACGGGCGTCGGCGCGGGCGTCGGAGGCGCGACGGGCTCCGGCGCAGAGGGCTCGGGCTCACGCGCAGCCTGCTCGGGCTCGGGTGCCGACTGCTCCGGCTGGGCGGGCTCGGGCGCGGCGGCGGGACCGTCGGGGACGGCATCCATGGTGATGACGGGCGTAGCCCCGGTGTTGCGGATCTCGCGCATCTGCTTGCGCGTGAGGGGCTGTGCCGGCTGCTCGGGTGTGGTCATTCCTTGCTCCGGTAGAGGTGGTGCTTCGCGATGTATTGGACGACCCCGTCAGGGACGAGGTACCACACCGGGTGACCTCGCTGGACGCGATCACGGCAGTCCGTTGACGAGATGGCGAGGGCCGGGATCTCGAGTTGGCTCACGTCCTCAGTCGGCAGTCCGGCCGTGCTCAGCACGTGACCAGGTCGGGAGACGGCGACGAAGTGGGCGAGATCCCACAACTCATCATGGTCCCTCCAACTGAGAATTTGCGCTATGGCGTCGGCGCCGGTGATGAAGAACAGCTCCGAATCGGGGCGTTCCGCCTTCAGATCGCGAAGCGTGTCGATCGTGTACGTGGGTCCGTCACGGTCGATGTCGACGCGGCTGACGGTGAATCGGGGGTTGGATGCCGTGGCGATGACGGTCATCAGATACCGGTCCTCGCCCGCGCTGACCTCGTACTTCTGCCACGGTTCACCCGTCGGGACGAACACCACCTCGTCGAGGTCGAACCACTGCGCGACCTCACTGGCGGCGACGAGGTGACCGTGATGGATGGGATCGAACGTCCCGCCCATGACCCCGATCCTCGGGGCGCGCGTCACCGACATGCAGTCGGCCTAGTGGCCGTGCCCCACTTGCTGGACGTCGTTCGCGTGGGCCTTGGCGTAGGCCTCCGCCTTATGGGCGTGGCGGTTGGCGACGTTGCGGTATGAGAGGGTCACGAGCGCGAGCGCTCCGAAGACGACGATCGCCACGATTCCGAAGCCGACGGTCTCGAGGGCGACGTTTCCGTGATGCTCGGACTCTTCGGCTGCGAGGACGAGAATCGTGACAAGGGACATTCGGGCTCCGTTCGGGTTCGCCTGCGAAGGCTGTGATCAGTTTAGGCGGTCACGCGCGGACTTGTCCGGCACCTCGCGCGAGCCACTTGGTGCTGGTGAGCTCGGTCAGCCCCATCGGACCGCGGGCGTGCAGCTTCTGAGTCGAGATGCCGACCTCGGCGCCGAAGCCGAACTCGCCGCCGTCGGTGAACCGGGTGGACGCGTTCGCCATGACGACCGCGGAGTCGACCTCCGCCAGGAACCGCTCGGCGTTCGCCTCGTCTCGCGTGATGATCGACTCGGTGTGGTGCGTCGAGTAGCGGCGGATGTGGTCGAGCGCCTCGTCGAGATCGTCGACCACCTTCATCGAGACGTCGAGGCTGAGGTACTCGGTCACCCAGTCCTCGTCGGTGGCGGGCGCGATGCCGGTCGCGAGAGCGGCGATCGCGGGGTCGCCGTGCACGGTCACGCCCTGGGCCTGCAGCGCGTCGACCACCGGCGGCACGAGGCGCGCTGCGGCGTCGCGGTGCACCAGCACCGTCTCGACGGCGTTGCACACGCTCGGGCGCTGCGTCTTCGCGTTCACGACGATGTCCTGCGCCCATTCCAGCGGCGCGGACGCGTCGAGCACGATGTGCACGACGCCGGCGCCGGTCTCGATCACGGGCACCTGTGACTCGGTGACGACGGTCTCGATGAGCTGCGCGCTGCCCCGCGGCACGAGCACATCGACGATGCCGCGGGCATGCATCAGCTCGCGAGCACCGTCACGGCCGAAGCCGTCGACGGTCTGGATGGCCTCGGGGTCGATGCCCTGCCCGGCCAGCGCGCCGCGCATCGCCTGCACGAGGGCGGCGTTCGTCTGCTCGGCCGCCGATCCGCCGCGCAGCACGACGGCGTTGCCGGAGCGCAGGGCCAGGGCCGCGATGTCGACGGTGACGTTCGGGCGGGCCTCGTAGATCGAGCCGACGACGCCGAACGGCACCGACACCTTGGTCAGAGCGACGCCGCTCGGCAGCATCCGCTCGTCGAGCACTCGTCCGACCGGGTCCGGCAGGTCCGCGATATCGCGCACCGCGGCCGCCAGGGCAGCCACCCGCGGCTCGTCGAGGCGCAGGCGGTCCTGCAGCGCGACCGAGAGCCCCGTCGCGCGACCCCGCTCGAGATCCTCGGCATTGGCTCCGACGATCTCGGGCGTCGCCGCGTCGATCGCGTCCGCGATCGCGATCAGGGCGTCCCGCTTCGCGGTGTCGGTCAGCAGCCCCACGCTGCGCGAGGCCTCCTTCGCCAGCAGCATGCGCTCGCGCGCGGTCTGGACTGTTCGGGGAGCCTCGTCTGCTCGGGGAGCCTGAGAGGTGGTGGTCATCCGCCCAGTGTATCGACGGCAGTGCGCACCGGGCCGGTGGCGGCGGGCGCCGCGGGTTCCGGGTTGGGGCGGAACCACGTGCCGATCTCGTCGCCCGCGAGCGCGGAGCCGACGAGGTCGGCGCTGGTGACGAGCACGCCGATCCCGGATGCCGCGGCCAGCCGTGCGGCCGAGACCTTGGTCGCCGCGCCCCCCGTGCCCACGCTGTTGACGACGACCGAGCCGAACTCGAAGCCGTGCAGGTCGTCGCCGTACGCGACCTCCGCGATCGGGCGGGCACCCGGCTCATCGGGCGGGCGGGTGTAGAGGCACTCGATGTCGCTGAGGAGCACGAGCGCGTCGGCGCCGATCAGCTCGCCGACCATGGCCGCGAGCCGGTCGTTGTCGCCGAAGCGGATCTCGTGGGTCGCGACGGTGTCGTTCTCGTTGACGATCGGGATGATGCGCAGGCCCAGGAGACGCTCCATGGCGCGGCGCGCGTTCGAGCGGTGCGTCGCGTTCTCGAGGTCGCCCGCGGTGAGCAGCACCTGCCCCGCGACGATGCTGAACGGGCGCAGGGCCTCCTGGTAGCGGTAGATCAGCACGTTCTGGCCGACGGCGGCGGCGGCCTGCTGCGTCGCCAGATCGCTCGGCCGTTCGCCGAGTCGGAGGTACGGCATCCCGGTCGCGATCGCTCCCGACGAGACCAGCACCACCTCGGTGCCGCGCCCATGGGCGGCGGCGAGCGCATCGACGATCGGGGGGATCTTGTGGGCGTTGTCGCCGCTGATCGACGACGAGCCCACCTTCACCACGACCCGACGGGCCGCCGGGATGTCGCGACGCTCCAGTGCGGTCACGCCTCGTCCTCGTCGCTCCAGGTGCCGGCCGCGAGGCGCTCGGCCTCCAGTTCGGCGCGAGCGGCCGCCTTGGCGTCCATCAGGTCGTGGTAGTGCTCGCGGCGCTCCGAGGTCGTGCGGCGGTTGCTCTGCAGGAGGCGGGGGTCGGTGCCGCGCGGCGCGGTCATCAGCTCGGCGGCCGAGGTCAGCGCGGGCTGCCAGTCGAACACGATGCCGTCGCCCTCGCCGATGACGACGGTCGCGCCCGGGGTGGCGCCGGCACGGAAGAGCTGGTCCTCGACCCCGAGCTTCTCGAGGCGATCGGCGAGGTAGCCGACGGCCTCCTCGTTCTGGAAGTCGGTCTGCTGCACCCAGCGCACCGGCTTCTCGCCGAGGATGCGGTAGATGTTTCCGTACGTGCCGCCCTCGACGCGGATGGTGAACTCCTTGACGGAGCCCCGCGGGCGGATCACGATGCGCTCGGGTACTGGGGTCGCCGCGACGGTCTTGCGGTGCTCTGCGACGATGTCGCCGAGCGCGAAGGTCAGCTGCCGCAGTCCGTCGTGGCTGACGGTGGAGATCTCGAACACGCGGAAGCCGCGCGCCTCGAGGTCGGGTCGCACCAGTTCGGCGAGTTCGCGGGCCTCGGGCACGTCGACCTTGTTGAGCGCGACCAGCTGCGGCCGGTCGAGCAGCGGCAGCTGACCCTCCGGGACGGGGTACGCAGCGAGCTCCGCGAGGATGACATCGAGGTCGGTGAGGGGATCGCGTCCTGATTCGAGGGTCGCGCAGTCGAGGACGTGCACGAGCGCGGTGCACCGCTCCACGTGGCGAAGGAACTCGAGACCGAGGCCCTTGCCTTCGCTCGCGCCCTCGATGAGTCCGGGGACGTCGGCGACGGTGAATCGCACGTCTCCGGACTGCACCACACCCAGGTTCGGGTGCAGCGTCGTGAAGGGGTAATCGGCGATCTTCGGGCGCGCCGCCGAGATCGCGGCGATCAGGCTCGACTTGCCGGCCGAGGGGAAGCCCACGAGCGCGACGTCGGCGACCGTCTTCAGCTCGAGCTGGACGTCGCCCTCCCACCCGGGGGTGCCGAGCAGCGCGAAGCCAGGTGCCTTGCGCTTGGGGTTCGCGAGGGTCGCGTTGCCGAGGCCGCCGATGCCGCCGGGAGCGACGATGAACCGCATCCCGGGCTCGATCATGTCGACGATCGGCTCGCCCTCGGCATCCTTCACCACCGTGCCGACCGGCACCGTCAGCTCAAGCGGCTCGCCCTGAGCACCGGAGCGGTGGTCGCCCATGCCGAAGCCGCCGTTGCCGGCGGAGCGGTGCGGCGAGTGGTGGTACGACAGGAGCGTGGTCACCTGCGGATCGGCGACGAGGATGACGTCGCCGCCGTGACCGCCGTTGCCGCCGTCGGGACCCGCGAGAGGCTTGAACTTCTCCCGCTTGACCGACACGCAGCCGTTGCCGCCCTTTCCGGCGCGCAGGTGCAACGTCACGCGATCGACGAACGTGACCATGCGCTCCCCCTCAGCTCTGGGTTCCCACCCAGGGTAAAGGGAGGGGGCGGGCCGAAGCCCGCCCCCTCCTCAAAGACTGCCGTGTGCGTGCGTGCGATTACTCCGCCGCCGCCACGATGTTGACGACCTTGCGGCCGCCCTTCTGACCGAACTCGACCGCGCCGGCCTCGAGGGCGAACAGCGTGTCGTCGCCACCGCGGCCGACATTGGCGCCCGGGTGGAAGTGCGTTCCGCGCTGGCGGACGATGATCTCGCCGGCGAGCACCTTCTGGCCGCCGAAGCGCTTCACGCCGAGGCGCTGAGCGTTGGAGTCACGACCGTTACGGGTGGAGCTTGCGCCCTTTTTGTGTGCCATCTCTGCGTCTCCTGTGGCTTTACTTGATGCCGGTGACCTTGACGCGCGTGAGGTCCTGACGGTGCCCCTGGCGCTTCTTGTAACCGGTCTTGTTCTTGAACTTCTGGATCACGATCTTGGGGCCGCGCTCTTCGCCGAGCACCTCGGCGGTCACAGTCACCTTCGCGAGCTTGTCGACGTCGGTCGTCACGGCGTCGCCGTCGACGAGCAGCACGGCGGGCAGCTCGATCTTGTCGCCGATCTTCGCGGCCTGGCGGTCGAGCACGACAATCGTGCCGACCTCGACCTTCTCCTGCCGGCCACCGGCACGCACTACTGCGTAGACCACTTCACACCTGTTTCTTCTGGGAGCGCACGCACTCGGGGATGTCCTCGGGGATGTCCTGTAAGACGCGGCGCGGATTTCTCGACGCACCAAAGGACTACTTTACCGGATGGCGGGACCAGCCGCAAAAGCTGGGCGCCCGCGTCGCGGCATCCGCTCGTAGGATCGCCTGGTGACCATCCTGATCGACGATCCCCGCTGGCCGGCGCACGGACGGCTCTGGGCCCATCTGGTCAGCGACAGCGATCTGGACGAGCTGCACGCCTTCGCGGACGCCAACGGCATCCCGCGTCGTGGTTTCGACCACGATCACTACGACGTGCCCGAAGAGGCGCACGGGCGTCTCGTCGCCGCCGGCGCGGAGCCGGTGAGCGGGCACGAGCTGGTGCGGCGCCTGATCGGCTCGGGACTCCGGGTCACCGCGAAGGAGCGCCGCAGCCGAAGCTGAGGCGCTCCCCCCGGGTCGGTCCGCGCCGAGGCTTCAGTCCTCGCTCGGGGTGTGCGTGACGGGTGTGCCCTGCAGCGCCGCGGTCGTCACGCGGCGTCGCGAGCGGCCCTGACCGGGTGCCTTGGGCTCCGGCAGGGCGCTGAGCACCGAGTCGAGCAGCAGGTCCTTCTCGGTCTTGGGCTTGCCGGCATCCGTGCGCTTCTTGCGGGTCTTCTTGGGGCGCTCGACGGGCGCGGCGGGCGCTTCCGCGGCCTCGACGGCGGGAGCGGCCTCGACGACCGGGGCGACCTCGTCGTGGTGATGAATGGTGGATGCCGCGATCTGCGCGAGCGCGGACTTCACACCCTCGGTGATCACGTGCGTGCCGCTCGATCCGCTCGATCCACCGTTCGGCGACTGGCCGCCGCCGCGCGGGCGTCGCCCGGACGGCGCACCGTTCTGGCCGGACGAGCGGTGCTTGACGACCGGATCGTGATGCACGATGACGCCGCGGCCGGCGCACACCTCGCACGCCTCGCTGAACGTCTCGAGGAGCCCGAGGCCGAGCTTCTTGCGGGTCATCTGCACGAGGCCGAGCGAGGTGACCTCGGCGACCTGGTGCTTCGTGCGGTCGCGGCTGAGGCACTCCACGAGCCGGCGCAGCACGAGGTCGCGGTTGGACTCGAGCACCATGTCGATGAAGTCGACGACGATGATGCCGCCGATGTCGCGCAGACGCAGCTGGCGGACGATCTCCTCGGCTGCCTCGAGGTTGTTCTTGGTGACGGTCTCCTCGAGGTTGCCGCCGGAGCCCACGAACTTGCCGGTGTTGACGTCGACGACCGTCATCGCCTCTGTGCGGTCGATGACGAGCGAGCCGCCCGAGGGCAGCCACACCTTGCGGTCGAGCGCCTTCTCGATCTGCTCGGTCACGCGGAACTCGTCGAACGGGTCGGCGTCGCCTTCGTACGCCACGACGCGCTCGAGCAGGTCGGGTGCGACGCTCTCGACGTACTTCGTGATCGTCTGGTGGGCGTCCTCACCCTGGATCAGCATCTTCGTGAAGTCCTCGTTGAAGACGTCGCGGACGATCTTGACCAGCAGGTCGGGCTCGGAGTGCAGCAGCGCCGGCGCCTGGATCGACTCCACCTGGCGGCTGACGTGCTCCCACTGGGTCGTGAGACGCTGCACGTCGCGGGTGAGCTGTTCCTCGGTGGCGCCCTCGGCGGCGGTGCGGACGATCACGCCAGACGACTCCGGCAGCACCTCCTTCAGGATCTTCTTCAGGCGCGCGCGCTCGGTGTCGGGGAGCTTGCGCGAGATGCCGTTCATCGCGCCGCCGGGGACATACACGAGGTACCGGCCGGGCAGCGAGATCTGGCTGGTGAGGCGAGCGCCCTTATGTCCGACCGGGTCCTTCGTGACCTGGACGAGCACGCGATCGCCGGACTTCAGCGCCAGTTCGATGCGGCGGGGCTGGTTGCCGGTCTCGACGGCATCCCAGTCCACCTCGCCGGAATACAGCACGGCGTTGCGGCCGCGGCCGATGTCGACGAACGCCGCCTCCATGCTGGGGAGGACGTTCTGCACGCGGCCGAGATACACATTGCCGATCAGCGACGAGTCCTGGCTGCGCGCGACGTAGTGCTCCACGAGCACGTTGTCTTCGAGCACAGCGATCTGGATGCGCCCGTTCTTGGAGCGGACGATCATGACGCGGTCGACCGACTCGCGACGCGCAAGGAACTCGGCCTCGGTCACCACCGCGCGGCGGCGTCCGGCCTCGCGGCCGTCACGGCGGCGTTGCTTCTTGGCCTCGAGACGGGTGGAGCCCTTGATGCGCTGCGGCTCGGTGATCAGCTCGACCGCGCGGCGGCGGGGCTGGGCGGGCGCGGCGGCGGCGGGGCCGAATGAAGAGTCGGATGCCTCGTCTCGCCCTTCTCCGCCACGGCGGCGGTTTCGGCGGCGGGCGCTGCTGGCCGACTGCTCGGGCTCGACGACCGGCTCGGGAAGAGGCGGAAGCGGAGCGATGTCCGGCGCGTAGAAGTGCAGCTGCGTCGACACGGCCGAGACGAACACCTCGGGAAGGAGTCCGAGGGCCACGGCGGTGACGGGCTCGGTGGCCTCGGTCGCTGAGCTGGTCGAAGCGTCGTCGCCGGGCTCGGGCGACTCTTCGACAGGCTCAGGGACCGGGTCAGGCGCTACTGGTGCGTCCGGTTCGTTGTGGGTGTCGAGGGTTGTGTCTGTCTCATCGGCCATCACTGGGCGTACTCCCTGCGGGGCGACACCGCGCGTCGCCCGGCGAAATCTTGTGCGGCGCCGCACCTGCGGTGCCGCGAACTCACTCGGTCTGCAGCTGGAACCCGGCTCATGCGGCGGGAACTCGTGCTGCCAAGGGCATTCGTCGCCCTGAAGTCTTCGGTGATGCGTCTATCGGCGCGGCCGCGACGTATCGGGGTTCATTATCGCACTTTCGGCGGAGGATTGCTCGTCTGCGACGCGCAGGAGTGCCGGGGCGGGCCGCTCGCGGCATCCGTTCAGTCCTTCGATGCCATAATCCGAGGCATGCCGCAGTCGCAGACGCACACCCGACCGACGGCGATGGCCGTGTGGCTCGTCATCGCCGGAGCGATCGGCTGGTGGGCGGCGTTCTCCCTCACCATGGAGCGGCTGCACCTGCTCGCCGACCCCGATGCGATCGCCTCGTGCGACATCAGCCCGCTCGTGCAGTGCACGAAGAACCTGGACTCGTGGCAGGGCAGCGTCTTCGGCTTCCCCAACCCGATCCTCGGACTGACCGGCTGGGTCGCTCCGATCGTGGTCGGCGTCGCGATCCTCGCCGGCGCACGCTTCGCTCGGTGGTTCTGGTGGCTGTTCGAGCTCGGCATGACGTTCGCGTTCGTCTTCGTGATCTGGCTCATCGGCCAGAGCATCTTCGTGCTCGGCACCCTCTGCCCGTGGTGCATGGTCACGTGGGCCGTGACGATTCCGACCTACTACGTCGTGACGATCCACATCCTGCGGTCCGGTATCCTTCCCGCCCCCGCCGGTATCCGCCGCGGCGCCGAGAAGCTCATGGGATGGGTTCCGCTGCTCACCGTCGTCAGCTACGCGATCATCGCGGTCATCGCGCAGCTGCGGCTGGACGTGCTCGGGCGGGTCTTCTAGGACGTACCGGCGTCAGAACCAGATGTCGAGCTCGCGGGCGGCGGACTCGGGGCTGTCGGAGCCGTGCACGAGGTTCTGCTGCACCTTGAGACCCCAGTCGCGGCCGAGGTCGCCGCGGATCGTTCCGGGGGCCGCGGTGGTGGGGTCGGTGGTGCCGGCGAGAGAACGGAAGCCCTCGATCACGCGGTTGCCCGCCAGGCGGATCGCGACAGACGGGCCCGACATCATGAACTCGAGCAGCGGCTCGTAGAACGGCTTGCCCTCGTGCTCGGCGTAGTGGCGCTCGAGCGTCTCGCGGTCGGGCTCGACGAGGCGGATGTCAACGAGCGAGTACCCCTTCGCCTCGATGCGGGCGAGGATCTCGCCGGTCAGTCCGCGCGCGACGCCGTCGGGCTTGACGAGGACGAGGGTCTCTTCAGTGGCCATGTCAGTCTCCGTTCGCCTTGTCAGGCTGGTCGTCAAGGGGATGGTCTGCGGGGTGTGCGGCGGCGAGCTGGGCGTTGCGCCGATCGAGCGCGCCTCCCTTGATCGTCGCATACCCGTACATCGTGCCGAAAATGAGGGCGACGAGGCCCAGCGCGGGCACCAGGAAGGCACCGAGCCCCACGACCACCTGCAGCGCCCAGCCGATGCCGATCCCCCACGTGTACCGGGTGACGCGGGTCGTGAGGATCATCAGCACCGCGACGACGGACCCGGCGACGATCCCCCACCACGGCTCGATCGGCTCGGGAAGCACCCGCAGTCCGTAGATCACGAGGCCGCCCAGGAACACGACGATCGACTCGAAGCCCAGCACGATCGTGGCCAGCGACTCGGCGGCGCCGCGGGCGCGTCGGGGCTTCGGGGCGGATGCCTGGGCGGGCGCCGTGGCGCTCACGACTCGTCACCGCCCTTCCATCCCTCGGCAGCCGCGACTGCGAGTGCCTCGCCGGCCAGCAGCACCGATCCGGCGATCACCACGGCACGACGAGCGGATGCCGCTCCCCACTCCCTCGCAGCCTCGGCGGCTGCCGCGACATCGTCGTGCACGGTGACCGGAAGCCCCTCCGCCTCGGCGAGATCGGCGATCAGGTCGGGCTCGGTCGCGCGTTCGGATGCCGGCGCGGTGGCGAACACGTGTGCGGCAATCGGCGCGAGCGCTGCGATGATGCCCTCGGCATCCTTGTCGGAGAGGACCCCGAGGACCACGCCCCATTCGTCGAAGTCGAACGACTCGCGCAGAGCCGCGACGAGCGCCCGCGCGCCGTGCGGGTTGTGGGCGGCATCCACCAGCACGGTCGGCTCGATGCCGAGAAGCTGCAGCCGCCCCGGCGACGTGGACTGTGCGAATCCCTCAGCGAGGATGTCGCCCGCGATCGGCTGGGACGCTCCCCCGATGAGGGACTCGACTGCGGCGATCGCAAGCACGGCGTTGAAACCCTGGTGACCGCCGTAGATCGGGAGGTACTCGTCGTCGTACCGGCCGGCGAGCCCCTGCACCGAGATCAGCTGCCCGCCTACGGCGAGCCGCTGTTCCGCGAGCGCGAAGTCCTGCCCCTCGAACGCGATCGTCGCGTCATGCTCGGCCGCTGCGGCGCGCAGCACCGCCTCGGCGGCGGGGTCCTGGCGGGCCGAGACGACGGAGGCGCCGTCCTTGATGATTCCCGCCTTCACCGCCGCGATCTCGGCGATCGTCTCGCCGAGCCGGTCCGCGTGATCGAGGTCGATGGGGGTGATCACCGCCACGTCGCCGTCGGCGGTGTTGGTGGAGTCCCACGACCCGCCCATGCCGACTTCCAGCACGAGCACGTCGATGGGGGCGTCGGCGAGGGCGACGAACGCGAGCACCGTCAGCAGCTCGAAGAAGGTCAGTGCGGCATCGCCGGCGGCGGCGAGCTCGGCGTCCACGAGGTCTACGAACGGCACGATCTCGTCCCATGCGTCGGCGACGGCGGCGTCGGCGATCGGCTCGCCGTCGACCATGATCCGCTCGGTGAAGCGCTCCAGGTGCGGGCTGGTGAACAGCCCGGTGCGCAGCCCGTGCGCGCGTAGCAGACTCTCGATGATGCGGCTCGTGGACGTCTTGCCGTTCGTGCCCGTCACATGGACGACGCGATACGTGCGCTGCGGATCGTCGAGCAGCTCGAGCACCCGCCGCGTGCGCTCGACGCGCGGCTGCACCCAGCGCTCCCCCTGCCGCTCGAGCAGCGCGGCGTAGACGGCATCCGCCCGATCGCGCGCGCTCACGACGAGGCCTCGCTCCGCGTGGTGGCGACCCGCGTGACGGCGACCTCGAACGCACCGGCATTGGCGAAGTCGCCGGCGCCGAACTCGGCGACGTGGTCGGGCTTCGGCTTCGCAGGACGGCTGCCACGGGGTCCGTAGAGGCTGTGATCGACGGCGAGGGTCTCCCCCGCGACGTCGGCGGCCTCGAACGCCGACTCGACCGCCACGCGATCGTCGGCGCTGTCGAACGCCAGCTCGAGACGGATGCGGTCGCTCACGTCGAAGCCCGCCGCCTTGCGCGTGTCCTGGATCGCCCGGATCATGTCGCGGGCGAGCCCCTCCGCCTCCAGCTCCGCGGTCGTCGCGGTGTCGAGGAGCACGAAACCGCCCTCCGCGAGCAGCGCGATGGCCGTGCCCTCCGCGACGCCGCCGGCTTCGAGGGTGATCTCGTACTCGCCCTCCTGGAGCGCCACGCCGTCGACCACGATCGCACCGGCCCGCTCCTCCCAGATGCCCGCCTTTGCGCCGGCGATGACGTGCTGCACCTGCTTGCCCAGCCGCGGGCCTACCGCGCGCGCGTTCACGGTCAGCCGCTTGCTGATGCCGTAGCGCTCGGCGACCTCGCCGTCCAGCTCGACCAGCTCGACCGCCTTCACGTTCAGCTCGTCCCGCAGGATGCCGTCGAACTGCGCGAGGGACGCGGCATCCGTCACCGCGACCGTGAGCCGCGGAAGGGGCAGCCGCACCCGCTTGCCCTCCTTCTTGCGCAGCGCATTCGCGACGCTCGACACCTCGCGCACGGCGTCCATCGCCGAGCGGATGTCGTCGGCGGCCGGGAACGCGTCGGCGTCGGGCCAGTCCTGCAGGTGCACGCTGCGTCCGCCGGTGAGACCCTGCCAGATGCGTTCCGAGACGAGCGGGATGAGGGGCGCGGCGACACGGGTGAGCGTCTCGAGCACGGTGTACAGCGTGTCGAACGCCTCAGTGCCGGATCTGGTCCCTGAGCCTGTCGAAGG
>Ga0307505_10000368_pt1 | contig 51058 bp, 51 predicted proteins | sample 23_S_MG_FD_202183 | JGI IMG/M metagenome (GOLD analysis project Ga0307505, IMG submission 202183) | Soil microbial communities from Populus trichocarpa stands in riparian zone in the Pacific Northwest, United States - 23_S | ecosystem: Environmental > Terrestrial > Soil > Riparian zone > Trees...
CACTGCCGGCCACACGGCTCGCTCGCCCACCTGACCCCGAGCGAGTTCGCCACAATGCGGTCAGGACAACCCAAGGAAGCGGCCAACCTCTAGTTCAAAACTGTCCGGCTTCCGGGGGAACGTCAGACCCAACGCCAGGCTCACGAAGGCACAACAGGAAGGGTAAACCGCGAATCACAAAATCTGCCGCAAGGATCAACCCGGAAGCGGGATCGACGCGCGTCTCGATCATTAGACTTCCCGAGTGGTGGATCGGCTTGCCGGCCACCGCCGCGAAGTACAGACCCCATCCTTCCGCCCATGGCGCGCTCGCGAACAGAAAATCGAGGCATGCCGGTTTGAGTTGGGCCGATCGCAAGCTGTTCGATGCCGTGAGGCCGAGCAGGCACTTAATCATCCACCGCTCAAGATCGTCGCCCGAGAACTGGCGCTGCTCCATGTCCGGGCCAATGAGCGGCGCCTGCAATGCCACGTCATAGTTTTCGATCGCTTCCGCGAACTTGCTGATGCCGGCATCAAGCGGGCTCAAGGCGTTGTTGTGGCGCTCGCAGAGGATGAATGAGGCCATGCCGGCGATCGGCAGCACCTTGAACGTTTCAGGTTGCTGCCACTTCAGTCCTGCAACCTTCGCGGTGTCGTTCGTGCCGAGCTGCCGCAGCAGCGACGCCGAGATGAAGTGCTCTTTGGAGATCTTCTTCGAGCAGTTGCCATCCGCATGGGCGTAGCATTTTGGGTGGCTGTACCCGGTCAGTGCGCCGGGCGGGTGCGTGTTGGTCGGCATGGGTCTCCTGAGCTCGCGTATGCGCCACGATACCGCCGAGGTCTCACTTGTGACCAGCTCAGCCTGACTGTGCCAGGGCAGGGGATGCGGGATAGCAAGCGCCGCAATTGGTTGACTTACAAGGGGTTCAGGGCCGCGCCAAACGTCTCATAAGCTTTCGGTTGACGATTAGCTGTTGAACGACCGGTGTTGTCGCGAACGGTCAGCGAAGGCGTTGGGTCCGAGCGACCGCAACCGCTGCAGAGGATCGTTGGCAGTCTCGGTGGCAACGCGTGGGTCGAAAGGGGCCTTCACCGCCACGCCGTTTTGTTCGTCGATGCGCACGGCGATCTGCTCTGCCGTGGCGTGCGACCACTTGTGGCCGCGCAGGATGACCTGCTCGACCGCCAGCATGATGGCGTGCTGCGGAATCAACAGCGACTGGAAGTCCGGCGTGTTGGTCGTCTCGAGTCTGGCCATGGACCTTGCTTGCTCCCCGCCGCTGGCCGGGCCGTCAGTCCTCGACCTTGACCTTGGCGTCGGTCACGATCTTCTTCCACGCGACCAGATCGCGCACCAGCAGTTCGCGAAACTGCGCGGTGCTGCGCGCTGCCGGCGGCTCCACGTTGAGCTTGACGGTCAACTCCTTCATCTCGGGCGTGCTGAGGATCTTGTTGATCTCGGCGTTGAGGCGGCTGACGATGCGGATCGGCTTGCTCGGCCAGGCGTCGGCGCCCTGCGCGAAGGCAGCCGGCGCGAGCACAAGCTCGCGAGCGTTGCGACTGCGGTTTTGGTGAAGAGGCGACGGTGTGTCATGGGTGGTCTTCCGTCATTCAAGCTGGAGTCGTCAGTTGTCGATGGTCACGCCGACATCGGCGGCCAGCTTCTTCCAGGCCTGGAGGTCGTTGACAACGATGCTCTGGAACTGCGCCTGCGTCTTCACCGGCGGCGGTTCGAAGTTGATGGTCTGCATCAGTGTGGCCAGCTCGGGCGAGGCCTGGATCTTGTTGATCTCGTCGGCCAGGCGCTTGACGACCGCCGGTGGCGTGCCGGTGGGCGCGAAGACACCGAACCAGCCGACTTGATCGAACGGGCGGCCTTGCTCCGCGAGCGTCTGCACGCTGGGCACTTGGGGGCCGCGCGCATTACCGCTGATGGCGATGGCGCGCATCTTTCCCGATTTGATGAAGGGCACGGGGGAGCCCGGGTCCGCCCAGGCGACTTTCAGGACACCGCTCGACAGCTCGGTCAGCATCTGCGACACACCCTTGTACGGCACGTGAGTCATCTTCATGCCGGTCTGCTTCTTCAGCCACTCCATCATCAGGTGGCCCGAAGATCCGATGCCCCAGGTGCCGTAGCTGTAGGTGTCGGGGTTGGCTTTGACGAGGCCAACCAGCTCGCGCAGGTTCTTCGCCGGCACCTCTGCGTTGACAAGCAACAGCACGCCGCCGGCGGCCGTCTGTGCGACCGGCACGAAGTCCTTCGCCATGTCGTACGGCAGCGTCTTGACGATGGCCGGCGCGATGACGGCAGTGGACGCACTGCTGTAGAGCAAGGTGTGGCCGTCCGCCGCGGCCTTGTGCACCGCCGAGATGCCGAGCACGCCGCTGGCGCCGGGCCGGTTGTCGACGATGACCTGCTGCTTCAGCGCGGCGGCCAGCCGCTGGGCCAGCGCGCGGGCCAGGATGTCGGTGCCGGTACCGGGCGAAGTCGGCGTGATCATCGTGACGGTTTTGGAAGGCCACTCGTCGGCAGCCCATGTCAGCCCGGGGGCCAGCGCGGCAGCGGCCAGCGCCAGCCACTTCATCGTCAGTCGGCGTGAGGTCATGGTGGTGTGTCTCCAGAAGGTGTTCGGCTACGAAAGTTCGCGGATGAAGTCTTCGGCCTGCGCCCACTCGCCGAAGCCCGAAGCCGGATTCAGATGCCCGACCGCGCCGAGTTCGGCGAAGCGGCTGCCCCATGCCCGCGCGAATTCACGCGCGCGTTCGAGGCGCGCGAGGGGATCGTTGCTGCCGGCCGCCACGATGCTCGGGAACGGCAACTTGGCGCGGGGGATCGGCAGCCAGCCGTGTTCCCTCAGGGCATCGGTCGTCGGGTAGCCGGCCGGCAGGGGCGTCTCGAGGTCCGCAGGGGCGGCCAGCAGCGCGCCGCGGATCTCGCGTGTGGCACGCTGGGCCGCCCAATGGACCACCATCACCCCGCCCGCGCTGTGCGCGACGATGACCACCGGCCCTTCGATGTCGGCCAGCGCGCGATCGACCGCGTCGACGCGGGCAGCGCAACTCAGCTTGTCGTGCTCCAGCGGGGCCATGCTTCGCACTCGCGGCAGCTTCGCCGCCAGCAGCGTTTGCCGGTGCTGCGGCACATGCTCGCGCAAGCCGGGAACGACAAGAACGGTGGGTGTCGAAGCGTTCACGGCGTTCGCCACTCAGAAGGGCAGGTCGCCGATGATGGCCGCGCGCTCCATCTTGCGATGGCACGGCGCATAGTCCATGACGGCGTAGTGCTGGGTCGAACGGTTGTCCCAGAAGGCGACGCTGTGCTTCTTCCAACGAAAGCGCACCTGGTATTCGGGGATGTACGCCTGGCTGATCAGGTAGTTGAGCAGTTGGCTGGCGCCGGGTGACTTGTCCTGGCCGAAGCGCACGTTGGCCGGCGTATTGAAGTTGGTGAAGTGCGTCGTGAAGCTGCCATTGACGAACAACACCTTCTCGCCGGTTTCGGGATGGGTGCGCACGACCGGGTGCTCGACTGCCGGGAACTGCGCCTGCAGTGCCAGGCGCTTGTCGATCGGCATCGCCGCGCCGAACGCCTGCTCGATGCCGTGCCGTGCGCGCAGCGGGGCGATCTGCGCCTTGATGTCCTCGGGCAGTTGCCGGTAGGCCTCCACCATGTTGACCCACATCGTGTCGCCGCCGACGGGTGGGCATTCGACGCAGCGCAGCACGGCACCGAACGGCGGCTTTTCGCGCCAAGTGGCATCGCTGTGCCACGAGTTCTCGTGGCGATCGGGCGGGCTCTCCGGCGTCTTGTAGATCTGCACCAGCCCCGGGTGGTCGGGATGGCTGCCCACCACGGGATGCTCCTCCAGCTCGCCGAAGCGGCGCGCAAACGCCACGTGCTGGGCGCGCGTGATGTCCTGGTCGCGGAAGAACACCACCCGGTGTTTCAGCAGCAGCGAGCGGATCTCCGCCATCAGAGCGTCGTCCTCGGCCGCCGCACCCAGGTTGACGTTGCCGAGTTCGGCGCCGATCGTGCAGGTCAGCGGCTCGACGTGGATCGAGTTGCCCAACGAGGTTGCGCGGACCACTGCGGGTGCCGCTTGGAAGCCTTGAGTCATGTTGCTTGTCTCCTGTTGCCGCTGGGGGCCGAGGGATGCCGCGCAGTGTGGGCGCACCCGTACTCGCCCGCTTTACAGTAGATGACAGGCAGTTATCGTTCGGTGCCATGTCCTTGCTGGTCCGCGCTGCGAGCCTTACCAACTACCACGAGGTCGCCCTTGCCGGCCGGCTCGATCCGGCGCGCATGCTGATCGACGCGGGCCTGAGCCCGAGCGTCCTGCGCGAGCCGGACCTGATGATCCCGGTCGAGCGCGTCGGACAACTGCTCCAGGCGTCGGCAGCCCTGTCGGGCAACGAGGCTTTCGGTCTGTGCATGGCCGAGTCGCGCCTGCTGTCCAACCTGGGCGCGGTGGGGATGCTGATCCGCGACCAGCCGACCTTGCGCGACTCGCTCGACGTGCTGATGCGCTACCAGCTGCTGCTCAACGGTTCGTTGTCGCTGATGATCGAGGAGCGCGCCGGGGTGGTCGTGATCCGCGAGCAGGTCATGGCGGGCAACGCGCAGCAATCCACGCGGCAGAGAATCGAGCTGGCGCTCGGAGTCATGCTGCGCCTGATGCGCCAGTTCCTCGGCGCCGGCTGGCAGCCGCGCCGGGTGTGCTTCGAGCACGCCGCGCCGCGCGACCGCAGTACGCACAACCGCGTGTTTGGCCGCGGCGTCGAGTTCGACTGCGACTTCAACTGCATCGTCTGTGCCAAGGCCGATCTCGATGCGCGCAACCCGTCGGCGGATCCGGCGATGGCGCGCTACGCGCAGCAGTTGCTGGACGCGTCGGTTCAGCCGCAGCAACAAGGCACGATGCTCGAGGACGTGCGGCGCACCATCCTGCTGCTGCTGCCCAGCGGCCGCTGCACGATCGAGCAGGTGGCCGAGCACCTGGGGGTGGTGTGCCGCACGATCCAGCGCCGTTTGGCCGAACGGGGGCAGAGCTTTTCGTCGCTGGAGAACGACATCCGCAAGGAGCTCGCGACGCGATATGTCATCGAGAGCGACCGTGCGTTGGTCGACGTGGCGATGCTGCTCGGCTTTTCCGCGCCGAGCGGCTTTTCTCGTTGGTACCACGCGCAATTCGGTTGCAGCGCCAAGGAGAGCCGGGCCGCGCGGTTGCTGTCGTGAAAAGCCAAGTGCAAGGCGTGCAGTGTCAAGAAGCGAGAAGTGCAAAGGCAGAAGATGCGTCTGCCCGAACCCAACCGCTTTGGAGACTTGTCATGAACTTCCTTGACGGCCACCTGTACCCCGAGAACCAGCAGCCCCTGATCATCACCGCCGCCCCCTATGCGCCGGGCTGGATTCCTTCCGACTTCCCGGAAGACATCCCGGTCACGATGCAGGAGCAGATCCAGAAGGCGGTCGATTGTTACGAAGCCGGCGCCACCGTGCTGCATCTGCATGTGCGTGAAGCCGACGGCAAGGGCAGCAAGCGCCTGTCCATGTTCAACGAGCTGATCGCCGGGGTGCGCAAGGCGGTGCCCGAGATGGTGATCCAGGTGGGCGGCTCGATCAGCTTCGCGCCCGAAGACGACGGCTCGGCCGCCAAGTGGCTGAGCGACGACACGCGGCACATGCTGGCCGAACTCACGCCGAAGCCCGACCAGGTGACGGTCACCGTCAACACGACGCAGATGAACGTGACGGAGCATGCCGGCATCGATGACTTCAGGGGCGTTTCGCGCGGATTCCCGCACCTCTATGCCACCTACAAGGACATGATCGTGCCCTCGAATCCCAGCTGGGCCGAGGAACACATCCGGCGCCTGTCGGCCGCCGGAATTCAAAGTGCGTTCCAGTGCTACAACATCAACAGCTTCGAGACGATCGAGCGGATGATTCGCCGCGGTGTCTACAAGGGGCCGCTGGTGATGAACTGGGTCGCCATCAGCGGCGGCATGGACCAGGCGAACATCTACAACCTGGCCAACTTCCTGCGTGCCGCGCCCGACAACTCGGTGATCACGGTGGAGAGCTCGGTGCTCAATGTGCTGCCCGTGAACATGATCGGCATGGCCCTAGGCCTGCATGTGCGCTGCGGCATCGAGGACGTGCTCTGGAACCAGACCCGCACGGGCAAGATGAGCTCGGTCGAGCAGATCAAACAGTTGGTGCGTATCGCCGGCGAATTCGGCCGTCCCATCGCAACCGGGCAACAGGCTCGAGAGATCCTGCAGATCGGGAAGTTCTACGAGACGGCGGACGAGACGCTTCGCGAAAATGGCTTCGCGCCCAACCGCAACGGCGGCAACCAGGGCTTCCTGCGCAAGCCCGACCTGAGGAGCCAGCAATGACCACTTCGCACCCACGCGCTTCCTTCCACTGGGACGACCCGTTCCTGCTCGATGCGCAACTCAGCGACGACGAGCGCATGGTGCGCGACGCCGCCAGCGCCTACTGCCAGGACCGGCTCGCGCCGCGTGTGATCCAGGCGTTTCGCAACCACACCACCGACCCCGCGATCTTTCGCGAGATGGGCGAGCTGGGCCTGCTCGGCCCGACGATTCCAGAGCAGTACGGCGGCCCGGGCCTCAACTACGTCAGCTACGGGCTGATCGCACGCGAGGTCGAGCGTGTCGACTCGGGCTACCGTTCGATGATGAGCGTGCAGTCCTCGCTCGTCATGGTGCCGATCTTCGAGTTCGGCAACGAGGCGACGAAACAGAAGTACCTGCCCAAGCTGGCCAGCGGCGAATGGATCGGCTGCTTCGGCCTGACCGAACCCGACCACGGCTCCGACCCCGGCAGCATGGTGACGCGCGCGAAGAAGGTGCCCGGGGGCTACAGCCTCACTGGCGCCAAGATGTGGATCAGCAACTCGCCGATCGCCGACGTGTTCGTCATCTGGGCCAAGGACGACGAGGGCGCGATCCGCGGCTTCGTGCTCGACAAAGGTGCCAAGGGCCTGTCGGCGCCGGTCATCGAAGGCAAGGTCGGCCTGTGCGCCAGCATCACCGGCGAGGTGGTGATGGACAACGTGTTCTGCCCCGAGGAGAACGCCTTCCCCGAGGTGCGCGGCCTGAAGGGCCCGTTCACCTGCCTCAACAGCGCGCGCTTCGGCATCTCCTGGGGCGCGCTCGGTGCGGCCGAGGACTGCTACCAGCGGGCGCGCCAGTACGTGCTCGACCGCAAGCAGTTCGGCCGGCCGCTGGCGGCCAACCAGCTGGTGCAGAAGAAGCTGGCCGACATGCTGACCGAGATCACGCTGGGCCTGCAGGGCTGCCTGCGGCTGGGGCGCATGCGCGAAGAGGGCATCGCCGCGGTGGAGCTCACCTCCATCGTCAAGCGCAACTCCTGCGGCAAGTCGCTCGACATCGCCCGCCTGGCGCGCGACATGATGGGCGGCAACGGCATCAGCGACGAGTTCGGCGTCGCGCGCCACCTGGTCAACCTGGAGGTGGTCAACACCTACGAAGGCACGCACGACGTGCATGCGCTGATCCTCGGCCGCGCGATCACCGGCATCGCGGCGTTCGCGAACTGAAGGAGCGCGTCGTGAGCGCCCCGCCTTCGGCCGCCGACGCCTCGTCGCGGTCCGGGGACGCCGGCCGCCGCGCGCCGCCGCTGGCCGACGTGCGCGTGCTCGACCTGTCGCGCGTGCTCGCGGGCCCATGGGCCAGCCAGTTGCTCGCTGACCTCGGCGCCGACGTGATCAAGATCGAGCGCCCCGGCGCCGGCGACGACACCCGCGCCTGGGGCCCGCCGACCCTGAAGGACGCGAGCGGCCGCGACACCGCCGATGCGGCCTACTTCCTCTGCGCCAATCGCAACAAGCGCTCGGTGACCCAGGGCATGGGCGGGCTGATGAGCATCACCGGCAGGGCCGACGGCGAGGACGGCGCCGGCCCGCAGAAGGTCGGCGTCGCGCTGACCGACATCATGACGGGCCTGTACGCGACGATCGCGGTGCAGGCCGCGCTCGCCGAGCGCGCACGCTCAGGCCGCGGCCGGCACATCGATCTGGCGCTGCTCGACGTGCAGATCGCCTGCCTGGCCAACCAGGCGTCGAACTACCTCGCCGGCGGCGTGGTGCCGCAGCGTATGGGCACGACTGGATCGCCACGCTCGAAGCCGCCGGCGTGCCGTGCGGGCCGATCAATCGCCTCGACGAGGTCTTCACCGACCCGCAGGTGCGCGCGCGTGGGCTGCGCATCGAGCTGCCGCATCCGAACGCCGGCAGCGTGCCGCTGGTGGCGAATGATCCGGCTGTCGGAGTTGCCGGTCGAGTATCGGCATGCGCCGCCGGGGCTGGGCCAGCACACCGACGAGGCGCTTGGGGAGTGTCTGGGGCTCGATGGCGCAGCGCTGCAGGCGCTGCGGCGCGATGCGGTGATCTGATGGGCGGGTTCGGGCGCACCACGGACGCGAGCCCCCTCTGCGATGGGGGGATCGTGAAGCGCCCGCCCGCCTAAGCTCTTCTCCAACGGGGCTGCCGAAAGCAAGCCCTCAAAACCACCGGAGACAAAACCATGACCGCGATCAAGGTCGAACCGCTGACCTGCGCGATCGGCGCCGAGTTGAGCAACGTGAACCTCGGCGTCGCCTCGCGCGATGTGGGCCTGGTGGCCGAGATCCGCGCCCTGCTGCTCGAGCACCGCGTCCTGTTCTTCCGCGACCAGGACATCACCCGCGCCGAGCACGTCGCCTTCGCGCGCCATTTCGGCGAGCTGGAAGACCACCCGGTGGTCGGCAGCGACCCCGAGCATCCCGGCCTCGTGCGCATCTACAAGAAGCCCGACAGCCCGAACGACCGCTACGAAAACAGCTGGCACACCGACGCCACCTGGCGCGAGAAGCCGCCGTTTGGCAGCGTGCTGCGCTGCGTCGAGTGCCCGCCGGTGGGCGGCGACACGATGTGGACCAACATGGTGCTCGCCTACGAGAACCTGCCCGAGCACATCAAGTCGCAGATCGCCGGCCTGCGTGCGCGTCACAGCATCGAGGCGACCTTCGGCGCCGCGATGCCGATCGAAAAGCGCCTCGCGCTCAAGGCACAGTACCCCGACGCCGAACACTCGGTCGTCCGCACGCACCCCGCGACCGGCGAGAAGGTGCTCTTCGTCAACAGCTTCACGACGCACTTCACGAACTTCCACACGCCGGAGAACGTGCGCTTCGGCCAGGACTTCACGCACGTCGGCGCGCCGCTGCTGCAGTACCTGCAGTCGCAGGCCTTCATCCCCGAGTACCAGGTGCGCTTCCGTTGGAAGCCCAACTCGGTCGCGATGTGGGACAACCGCTCGACCCAGCACTACGCCGTGATGGACTACCCGCCCTGCCACCGCAAGATGGAGCGCGCCGGGATCGTGGGCGACGCCACCTTCTGACCTTCACCTCAAAGGACCGACAGCATGAACTTCCTCGACGGCCACCTGTTCCCCGAGAACCAGCAGCCGCTGATCATCACCGCCGCGCCCTACGCACCCTCGTGGTTGCCGTCGGACTTTCCGGGCGAGATCGCGGTCACGATGGAAGAGCAGATCCAGAAGGCGGTGGACTGCTACAACGCCGGCGCCACGGTGCTGCACCTGCATGTGCGCGAGCTGGACGGCCGCGGCTCCAAGCGCCTGTCCATGTTCAACGAGCTGATCGCCGGCGTGCGCGCGCGTGTGCCGATGATCATCCAGGTCGGCGGCTCGATCAGCTTCGCACCCGAGACCGATGGCGCGTCCGCCAAGTGGCTGAGCGACGACACGCGCCACATGCTGGCCGAGCTCGACCCCAAGCCCGACCAGGTGACGGTGACGATCAACACCTCGCAGATGAACGTGCTCGAGCAGTTCGACCTGCGCGACATCGAGGGCACCTCGATGGAAGACCCGGCGGTCTTCAACGCCTACAAGGAGATGACGGTGCCCTCGCAGCCGGGCTGGGCCGAAGAGCACATCCGGCGTCTGAGCGCGGCCGGCATCCAGAGCGCCTTCCAGTGCTACAACATCAACAGCTTCGAGTCGGTGGAGCGGCTGATGCGCCGCGGCATCTACAAGGGCCCGCTGGTGCTGAACTGGGTAGCGATCGGCGGCGGCATGGATTCGCCCAGCGTCTACGGCCTGGCCAACTTCGTGCGCGCCGTGCCCGACGGCGCGGTGCTGACGGTCGAAAGTTCGGTGCTCAACGTGCTGCCGATCAACCTGATGGGCATCGCGATGGGCCTGCATGTGCGCTGCGGCACCGAGGACAACCTGTGGAACCCGACGCGCACGGCCAAGATCGGTACTGCCGCGCAGGTCGAGCAGCTGGTTCGCATCTCCACAGAAGTCGGCCGCCCGATCGCCACCGCCGCCCAAGCGCGTGAGATCAGCAAGATCGGCGTCTTCTACGACACGGCGGAAGAAAGCCTGGCCGCCAACGGCTTCGCGCCCAACCCCCCGGGCCGCCAGCAGGGCTATCTGCGCAAGGCGGCCTAACCCGGATAAGCGCCGCGCCCCCACCGACCACGATCAGGAGACAGACGATGAAGCCCACCATGACCCCCCGCGCGCGCCTGAAGCTGCTGGCCGCGGCGCTGGCGATTGCCGCCGCGCCGCTGGCAGCCAACGCCTGGACCACCCAGCCGGTCAGGATGATCGTGCCCGCACCCGCTGGCGGCACGATGGACGTGGTGGCGCGCATCCTGGCCGAGGCGGTGCAGGCCGAGATCGGTCAGCCGGTGATCGTCGAGAACAAGCCCGGCGCGGGCGGCGCGATCGGGGTGCAGGCGCTCAACGCCGCGCCGCCTGACGGCCAAACCATCATGGTCACGGTGGGCAACATCCTGACCGAGATCCCGCTCGTGATGAAGACGAGCTTCGATCCGCTGAAGGACGTGAAGCCGGTGACGATGGTCGCCCGCTCCACCATGGTGCTGGTGGCCGCGGCGACCGTGCCGGCTACCGACGTGAAGGGCCTGATCGGCCACCTGAAGACCAGCAAGGGCGGCAAGGGAAGCTTCGCGTCGTACACCGCGGGCTCGAGTTCGCACTACGCGGGATTGATGTTCGCCAGGAAGGCCGGCCTCGACCTGCAGCACGTGCCCTTCGTCGGCTCACCGCCGGCGCTGCAGAACGTGATGGGCGGCCAGATCGACATCATGTTCGATGGCATGGCCACCTCGCTGCCCCAGATCAAGGGCGGCAAGCTCAAGGTGTACGGGGTCGGATCGAAAACACGCTCGACGCACCTGCCCGACGTGCCGACGATGACCGAGCTGGGCTTCACCGAGATCGACTTCGCCAACTGGGCCGGCATCATCGTGTCGGCCAAGGTGCCCGACGACATTGCCGCGAAGATCAACCGCAGCATCAGCGCCGTGGCCGCTTCGCCGAAGGTGCTCGAGAGGCTGATGGCGACCGGCTTCGAGCCCGCCGTCAGCGAGAGCCCGCAGCAGCTGGCGCAGATGACGAAGGCCGAGTACGACCGCAACGCGCAGATCGTCAAGACCTTCAACATCCAGCTCGACAAGTAAGCCGCGACACGGGAGAACCCATATGGCCAAAGCCATCCGCTTCTACGAAACCGGCGCCGCCGACGTGCTGAAGCTCGAGACCGTCGAGGTCGGCGACCCCGGCCTCGGCCAGGCGCGTGTGCGCCACTCGCTCATCGCCGTCAACTTCATCGACATCTACTTCCGCACCGGCCGCTACCCGCTGGCGCTGCCGAACGGCTTGGGCAGCGACGCGGTCGGCGTCGTCGAGGCGGTCGGCGAGGGCGTGAGCGACATCAAGGTCGGCGACCGCGTCGGCTATCTGCTCGGGCCGCAAGGCGCCTATTCCGACGTGCGCGTGATGCCGGCCGAGGTGCTGATTCCGCTGCCCGACGGTGTTTCCGACCGCACCGCATCGACGCTGATCATGAAGGGCATGACGGCGCAGTATCTGTTCCGTCAGGTCTATCCGCTGAAAGGCGGCGAGACGATCCTCTACCACGCCGCGGCCGGCGGCGTCGGCCTGATCGCCTGCCAGTGGGCGCGTGCGCTCGGCGTCACGATGATCGGCACCGTCAGCACCGACGAGAAGGCGGCGATCGCGAAGGCCAACGGCTGCACGCACACGATCGTCACGTCGCGCGAGAACATCGCCGAGCGTGTGCGCGAACTGACCGGCGGCAAGGGTGTGCCGGTGGTCTTCGACTCGGTCGGCAAGGACACGCTGATGGCCTCGCTCGACAGCCTGCGGCCGCGGGGCACGCTGGTCAGCAACGGCACCAGCTCCGGCCCGGTCGTGATCGACACGTCGCTGCTCGCGGGCAAGGGCTCGTTGTGGCTGACGCGGCCGGCGATGGTGCACTACGCGAAGCCGCGCGCGCAGATGCTGGCGATGGCCGACGAGCTGTTCGGGCTCGTGCTGACCGGCAAGATCAGGAGCGAGCCGAGCCAGAGCTATGCGCTCGCGGACGCGGCCGACGCGCACCGTGCGCTCGAGTCGCGCCAGACCGTCGGCGCAACGGTGCTCATCCCCTGAGCGATTCAAATTGCCGACAGGAGAATCGTGATGCTCGGATCGATGATGCAGCAGCCGCTGCTGATCTCGTCGCTGCTGACGCATGCCGAACGGCATCACGGCGAGCAGGAGATCGTCTCGCGCCGTGTCGAAGGCGACGTGCACCGCAGCACCTTCCGCGACCTCGCCGCGCGTTCGCGGCGCATGGCCAACGCGCTCGCCGCGCGCGGCATCGGCGCGGGCGACCGCGTCGCGACGCTGGCGTGGAACGGCTACCGCCACCTGGAGCTGTACTACGCGGTGTCGGGCTCGGGCGCGGTGCTGCACACCCTGAACCCGCGTCTGCATCCCGATCAGGTGGTGTGGATTGCGGACCATGCCGAGGACCGGATCCTGTTCTTCGACCTCACGTTCCTGCCGCTGGTCGAGGCGATCGCGTCGCGCGTCGCGACGATCAAGGCCTTCGTCGCGATGACCGATCGCGCCCACATGCCGGCGTCCAGCACGCTGCCGAACCTGCTGTGCTACGAAGAACTGGTCGCCGACGCCTCGGACCGCTTCGAATGGCCGAGCTTCGACGAGGACACCGCGTCGTCGCTGTGCTACACGTCGGGCACGACCGGCCATCCGAAGGGCGCGCTGTACAGCCACCGCTCGACGCTGCTGCACACCTACGCCGCGGCGCTGCCCGACGCGCTGAACTGCTCGGCGCGCGACGTGATCCTGCCGGTGGTGCCGATGTTCCACGTCAACGCGTGGGGCCTGCCGTACATCGCTTGCATGGTCGGCGCCAAGCTGGTGTTCCCGGGCCCATGGCTCGACGGCAAGTCGCTGCACGAGCTGTTCGAAAGCGAAGGCGCCACCGTGTCGGCCGGTGTGCCGACCGTGTGGCAGGGGCTGCTCGCGCATGTCGAGGCGAACCAGCTCGAGTTCAGCACGATGCGGCGCACCGTCATCGGCGGCGCGGCCTGCCCGCCGGCGATGATGCGCGCGTTCCAGGAACGCTACGACGTTCAGGTGCTGCACGCGTGGGGCATGACCGAGATGAGCCCGATCGGCACCGTCTGCACGCTCAAGCCCCAGCATGCGGCGCTCGGCGTCGACGATCGGCTCGCGGTGCAGGCCAAGCAGGGGCGCGCGGTGTTCGGCGTCGAGATGAAGATCGTCGGCGAGGACGGCCAGGAGCTGCCGCACGACGGCAAGGCGTCCGGCGAGTTGATGGTGCGCGGCCCGTGGATCATCTCGGGCTACTTCCGAGGCGAAGGCGGCGACCCGCTCCTGAACGGCTGGTTCCCGACCGGCGACGTGAGCACGATCGACGCCGACGGCTACATGCAGATCACCGACCGCAGCAAGGACGTGATCAAGAGCGGCGGCGAATGGATCGGCTCGATCGACCTCGAGAACATCGCCATGGCACACCCGGCGGTCGCGATGGCCGCGTGCATCGGCGCGAAGCACCCGAAGTGGACGAGCGACCGCTGCTCGTCGTGGTGAAGAAGCCGCACGCCGAACTGACGCGCGAAGAGTTGCTGAAGTTCTACGACGGCAAGATCGCGAAGTGGTGGACACCCGACGACGTGGTGTTCGTCGATTCGATCCCGCTCGGTGCCACCGGCAAGATGCAGAAGAACAAGCTGCGCGAGCAGCTCGCCGGCTACGAACTGCCGGCTGCCTGATGCGCCCGTCAGGTATCCGAGCAGGCATTCGTGGCGGGCCGCTGGCAACCCTAAGCGTCGATCACCTCAGCTGCCGCACGGAAGGCGTCCACCGCGGCCGGGAAGCCGCAGTAGACGCTGGCATGCAGGAAGATTTCTTGCAGTTCTTCCTTGGTCACGCCGTTGTTCAGCGCGCCACGCACGTGCACCTTCAGCTCGTGCATGCGGCCAAGGGCCACGAGCATCGACACGGTGACGATGCTGCGCGTGCGCAGGTCGATGTTCTGGCGTTGCCAGGTGTTGCCCCAGGCGTGGCGGGTGACCAGTTCCTGCAGCGGCGCCGTGAACGGCGTCGCCTTGCCGAGCGCGTTGTCGACATAGGCGTCGCCGAGCACGGCGCGGCGGGTGGCAAGGCCCTTGCTGTCGAGATCCATGGTCGCTCCTTGAACGCGGCTCGGCAGCATAGCGGCCCTGCGGGTTGAACCCCCGCCGGCCGCCATGCACACTTCATGGAGCTGCCCCATCCGCCGGAGGACTCATGAGAGGCAGGCTTGCACGCTGGCTCCTGCGGTCGACGCTGGCGCTCGCTGCAGTTGCGGCAGCGCTCGTTGCAGCGGGCTGGGCGGTGTTGTCGACCCGCTGGTGGGAGGCCGTGCGCTGAGCCCACACCAACGCTCGTTCCAACGCTGCCAGGCCATCCTGCCGCCGTGGCCCCATTCCGGGGCTACGCTCAGCAAAGGACACGACCATGAACCAGCAATCGCAATCCCACCCCGTCATCGGCCTGATTCACCGGCGCAATGCGCTGGTGCTTGCGGCCGGCGCGCTGCTGACGGCCACCGCCGGCGCGCAGAGCGGTCAGCTCGACGGCCGCCGCTTCGACGGTGTGTTCCTGGCGCGCGGCAAGACGAGCGGCGACGCCGACACGCTGCTGTTCCAGGGCGGGCGTTTCCGCTCCACGGCCTGTGACCGCTACGGTTATTCCGACGCGGCCTACCGCGTCACCCCGGCCGGCGATGGGCTGGCCTTCGAGGCCGAAACCGAAAGCCCCAAATACGGCAAGCTGGTCTGGCGCGGCGTGATCCGCGGCGACTACCTCAACGCCACGGCGACGATGGTGAAAGACGGCAAGGCCGGGACCGAGAACTGGGTCGTCGCCGCGGTGCCGCGTTGAAGCCGCACCCCACAGTTCCATCAACCGAAGGAGCCCGCCATGTCCGCAGTGTTCACCGAAACCTCCGCCCCGTCTCATCTGCTCGACGGCCGCCGCTTCGACGGCGTCGTGCTCGAATGCGGCAAGACCGCCGGCGACGCGGATACGATCACCTTCGAGGGCGGGCGCTTTCGCTCTTCCGCGTGTGACCGCTACGGCTACGGCGACGGTGCCTACACCGCGCGTCAATCGGCCGGGCGTATCGAATTCGAGTGCGAGACCGAGAGCCCGACCTACGGCCAGCTGCGTTGGCGCGGCGTCGTGCAAGGCGCGCGCATGGATGCGACCCTGACCATGATGCGCGACGGCGCCCCCTGCGGCGAGAAGTGGATACTGGCCGGGCAGGTGTGACCCATCCGCTGCAAAGGACGAGGCCATGAGCGAACCCGCCTACCACGCCCGCATGCGCGAGCTGCAGGACCGCTTCGACACCCGGCGCCTGGCCGACCGGCTGGACGAGCGGCTCGGCCGCAGCGTCTTGCGCGACGAAGACCGGGCGTTCATCGAGAGCCGCTCGCTGTTCTTCCTCGCCACGGCGGACGCGCAAGGCCGGCCCGACTGTTCGTACAAGGGCGGCGACCCCGGCTTCGTGCGTGTCGTCGGGCCCGACGAGCTGGAGTTTCCGAGCTACGACGGCAACGGCATGTTCCGCAGCCTCGGCAACGTGCTCTGCAACCCGGCCGTCGGTTTGTTGTTCATCGACTTCGAGTCGCCGCGGCGGCTGCGTGTCAACGGCCATGCGCTGCTGCTCGACGACCCCGAGGCGCTGGCGCGCCACCCCGGCGCGCAACTGGTTGTGCGTGTGCGCGCCGAGCGCATCTTCCCGAACTGCCCGCGCTACATCCACCGCAGCGCCGGCGCGCAACTCTCGGCCGACGTGCCACGGCCCAACCACGAACTGCCGCCAGTGGCGTGGAAGGCGATGCCGTGGGCGGCCGACGTGCTGCCGCAGCCGCCCGGCACGGCGGGCCTCACTCGATGACCGCAGCCGCCATCCAGATGCGGTCGAACGGGGCGCCGGCCTCGTGTTGGATGCGGCGCACCGTCTCGACGTCGGCCGCCTCGTACTCGCAGAGCACGCGCTTGCGGTCGGCCGAGACCACGGTGCGCCTCCAGCTCACGTGGTTGGCGGCCAGGCAGGGCTCCAGGCGCCCCTTGACGAGCAGCATGTCGGCCTCGGTATGCGGCGCGTCGAAGCTGCGTTCGACGACGATGCGTTGCAGGGTCATTTTCGAATCTCCTCGTGGTTGAGAGGCGCCGTCAGCGACTCATCGCGGCCGCCGGCGCGGCGGCCGCGATGGTGGCCCGCGCGCGGGCGATCTGGGTCGGGCGGCGCACGGCTGAAGCGGCAGCCAGCGCCTCGGTCGCCAGGCGCGCCGCGCCATCGGCGTCGCCGCTGTCGAGCGCGCGCGCCGCGACTTCGTTCAGCGCATAGGCCAGCTGCGCCTTGGCGTCGCGTTCGCGCAAAGCGGCCAAGCTGGCTTCGATGGCCGCCGCAGCGCCGGGCTCGCCCAGGCGCTGCCGCGCCAGCGCCGCCAGCGCGCCGGCAAAGGGCACCTGCGCCTCGCCCATGCGCCGGGCGGCGTCGGCGACCTCGTCGACATGGCGCAGCACGTCGGTGAAGTGACCCAGCTCGAACTCGACGGTGGCGAGCGCGAGCATGCATTCGTATTCGCGCCAATGGTTCGCCGCGGCGCGCGCCAGCGCCACCGCCCGCTCGAGCGCGGGTCGTGCCGCCGCGAGGTCGCCGTCGGCACGCGCCACCAGCCCGCGGCCCCATTCGAGTTCCATCAGCGGCAGCTGCAACTCGGCGGCGAGCGCAGCCGCGTCGGCGAGCAGCGCACGCCCGCGTTCGCCATCGGCCTCGATGTCGATCAGGCAGCGGCCGCTGTTGGCCAGTTGCTGACAGCGTGTCACCGCGTCGGCCTGCCGCGCGCACTGCTCGGCGGCCAGCGTGGCTTCTTGCGCGCCGGCGGCGTCACCCATCTGCTGGCAGCAGTAGGCCAGGATCTCCCAGCCCGCCGAGGCCACGTCGTGCTGCCTGAGCGCCTGCGCGGCATCGACGGCGCGCCGGATGCGCGCGGCCAAGTCCGGCAGGCGCCGCCCGCCGGGAGCCGACGCCGCCGCCACGCGCAGGCGCAGCAGGCCGATCTCCAGCCGCGCCCGCTGCGTGCCAGGCGCCAGTTCGTCGAGCAGCGCGAGGCCGCGCTCGGCGACCTGCGCCGCCTCCTGATTGGCGAACACACGCAGCCAGTGCTCGCCAGCGGCCAGCGCGGCGCGGGTCGCCACCAGCGCGTCGCCGGCCAGGCAGGCGTGGTGCACCACCTCGCCATGCAGCCAGGGGTCGTCGGCGCTCGCCGCGACCAGGGCGCGCGCGATCTGCCGATGCTGCGCGCGCCGTCGCGCGGTGGACGCCGTGCGGTAGACCGCCTGGCGCACCAGGCTGTGCGCAAAGTCGAAGCCGCCGTCGGCCCCCGCGTTGCTGCTCGCGCGCAGCAGGCCGCGGCGCTCCAGTTGGGCGATGCGCCCGAGCACGTCGGTCAAGGGCAACGCGGTGGCGTCGGCCAGCCGCTCGGCGCCGAACTCGCCGCCCAGGGCGGCGGCCCAGCTGAGCACGTCGCGCGACGCACCGTCCAGCGAGCGCAGGCGCTCGCCGATCAGCGTATCCAGCGCCCGGCCGCTGCGAACGCCTGTTCCCTCGCTGTCAGCGGCGCGCGCGAGCTCGGCCAGGAACAGCGGGTTGCCGCCGCTGTCGCGCAGCGCTGCGGGCACGTCGGGCAGGCGGTCGCCCAACCAGCGCCGCACGTCGTCTTCGGCGAGCGGTTGCAGCTCCAGCCGCAGCAGCGCGCGTTCGCGCGCCAGCGATTGCAGCAGCGTCGTGGCGCTGTCGTTGTCGTCCACCTCGCCGGCGCGCGCCGCAGCGGCGAAGAGCACCGGCCGCGCCGGGTCGGCGAGACGGCGCGCGACGAAGTGCAGCAGCGCGGCCGAGGCGTCGTCGATCCACTGCAGGTCGTCCACGATGACCACCAGCGGCCGCCGCGCCGCGAGTTCGTCGAGCAGCGCGGCTGCGGCGTTGAACAGCTGCTCCCGGCTGACGGCCTCCGCCGAGCCGCCCATCAGCGGCGCGGCCCCCGCCAGCACCGGTGGGCTCAACCCCTCGGTCGGCAGGCCGCGCAGCGCGTCGAGCCAGAAGCCGTAGGGGCGCACCGCCTCGGCCTCGAAGCAGCGGGCGCGGATCAGCATCAAGCCCTGCGCCTGGGCACCCTCGGCCAGGTGGTCGAGCAGCCGTGTCTTGCCGATGCCGGGCTCGCCGAGCAACAGCAGCACCGGTGCGCGCTGCGGGGCGGCGAGCGCGGCGGCGATCACCTGGCGCTCGTCGCCGCGCCCGAACAGCGCGGGCCGGGCAGGGGTGACCGGCTGCGCCAACTCGGCGAACGAGAGGCCCGCCGCCGTTGCGCTCGCCGTCGCCGGCGTTGCGGGCGGCTCGGGTGGCGATTGGGCAGCCGCCGCGGCCAGCCGCTGCTGCCGGCGCGCGGTGCGGATGGCCTCGTCGAGCGTGCCGCCGTCCGGCAGTGCCACCTCGCGCCGCAGCATCTCGCGCGCGTAGGCGTAGTGCTGCTCGGCGTCCGGGTAACGGCCGGCCGCGTGCAGCAGGCGCACCAGCGTCGCATGCGCAGACTCGTCCAGCGGGTCGGCCGACACCATCGCGCGGCCGTGCGGCAGCGCGCGTTGCGGGTCGTCGGCCAGGCGCGTGGTGAGCGCCTCCAGCACGCCGCGCCGCCAGCGTGCGTAACGCTCGCGCTCGGCCATGCACCAGTGGTGGAAGCGGTAGCACACGGGCAGGTCCAGCCCGTCGAGGAACTCACCGTGCAGCGCGTGCGCGGCGTCTTCGAGCACGTCGAGCGGCAGCTGCTTCAGGTCCTGCCCCTGCAGCAGGGCGGCGACCTGCAGGCTGTCGATGCGGCAGGCCGAAGCGGCGAAAGCGACCTTGTCGCGATCGGCCTGCAGGCGCGGGGCGGTGTCGTCATCGACCACGTCGCGCAGTTTGGTCAGGCTCCAGCGCAAGGACGCACGCGGATCGTCGGTGCCGTCCCACAACAGGTCGCACAACGCCGAGCGCGACTGCGGCGCGCCGGTGGCGACGAGGTAGCCGAGCAGCGCCCGCGTGCGGCGCGACGGCGGCAGCGCCAGCGGCGGTTGTTCACCGCGCCGCAACTCGAGCTCACCGAGCAAGCGCACGTGCAGCGTCGCAGGGGTGCTCACGCTCAAGCCTCAGCGCAGGCAGGCCGTGGTCGCACCCCGTGTGTCAAGCGTCGCCGCATGCTGCATCGTACTGCGCGCGCTGCGGTCCAGGTGGCCGACCAGGTGGGGCACGAGCTCGTTCACGTCGTCCTCGGCGCCATGGATGAAGCTGGACTTGCGGCGGCGCAGGAAGGGCAGGCCGAGCACGACCAGCCCGGGCGCGTCGACCCCCACGCCGCGGTCGTGGCGCAGTTCGCCGCGACGATCGAACACCGGGGCGTCGAGCCAGCCGAAATCCGGCCGATAGCCGGTGGCCCAGACGATGCTGCGCACGTCGCACCCGAGTTCGGCATGCAGCCGGGGCGCGGCGGCGAGCGCCGTGGGGGCGAAGCGCTGCGGCGCGTCGACCTCACCGTCCAGGCCCCGCTCGGTCGACCACGCATCGAAGGCCTCGAGCATGCGGTTCATCTTCAGGTCGGCGAGCGCGCAGACGTTGTGCAGCGAGCCCGAGAACAGCGCCCGCGTGCCGCGCAGCCCCACCAGCCGACCGCAGAGCTCGACCCCGTCGTGCTGCACCACGTTGAGGTCCAGCATCGCCCGCTCGTCGCTGCCGACGAGTTGCGGCGACGGCAGGCGGCGCGCACGCAGCGGGTCGTCCATGGCCTCGATGCGCTGGTCGAGCACGCCGCTCGCGAGCAGCCACCACTGCACGTCGCGGCCACGGTAGAGCCGCGGCATGCGCACATGCTCGCCGCTGGCGAGCAGGACCCGGCGCCCGCTGCGCCGGATCTCCTGCGCCAGCTGCAGGCCGGTGGCGGAGGCGCCGACGACGAGCACGCCGCCGGGATCGAGCTGCGAGGGCCGGCGGTAGGTCTGCGCCGTCCACTGGGCCACCGATGCGGGCACTTCGTCAGCGAGCCGCGGCACCAGCGGGCGGCTGCACGCGCCGCTCGCCAGGACAAGGGCGCGGCAGCGCCAGTCGCCGGCGTCGGTGCCGACGCACCAGCCCGCGTCCGCGGGTGCGACACGCTGTACGGTCGTGTGGGTCTGCACCGGGGCGTGCATGCGATCGGCATAACGCGCGATGAAGGCGGCGACCTCGGCCGCACGCAGATAGCCGTCGGGCTGCGCGCCGTCATAGGCCTGGCCGGGCAGGCGGCACAGCCAGTTGGGCGTCAGCAGCTTGAGCGAGTCCCAGCGCTCGCTGCGCCAGGCGTTCGCGACCTCGCGGCGCTCGATCACCACGTGGTCGATCGAGCGCTGCGACAGCGCCCGGCTCATCGCCAGCCCGCAGTGCCCGGCGCCGATGACGACGACATCCGTCTTGTGCATCACACCTTGCTCGTGCTCACCGTCACGTCGGTCGGGTTGACGACGATGTCGAACACGGCCGAGCGCTTCTGCGACTGCGCCACCAGCGCCGCGATCTGCTCGGCCGAAGCGTCGGCGTCGATCTCGTAGTGCACCTTGATGCCGTCGAAGCCGTTGCGCACGTTCGAGTCGATGCCGAGCACGCCCTGCAGGTCCATGCCGGCCTCGAGCGACGCGCGCACCGAGTGCAGCTGGATATTGCGGTGCTGCGCCACCGACGCGATGCCCGCCGACAGGCAACCGGCGAGGGCGACGAGCACGTACTCCGTCGGCGTGACGCCGTTGTCCGCGGAGGCGAAGATCTCCGGGTGGTCGGAGTCGAAGACGAAACGGCGGCGATGGCGCTGCTCGCCGCCCAGGCCGTAGAAGCCGTCGACCGTGGCGCGGCTGTGCGTACCGTTGACCCATTCGCTCGTGGTGCGCCAGCGGAAAAGGGCCCCTTCAGGCGCCTCGGTGAGCGCGGCCTTGGCGCCGAGCAGGGCTTCGACGTTGACGCCGTTGTCGGCATGCTGGGTCTGGGTGGGGGTCGTCATGGCAGGGCTCCTGGGTGGGCGCACGGTGCGATCACCGCGCTGGGAGCCACTGTGGGTGCCTAGCGTTGGAGCCAGCGTTGAATGCTGTGCCCCGGCCAGCGTCGCGCTGACCCCACAAACCGGCCGTCCGCGGCCGGACGAACGGGTACATCGACGCAAGGTCGGGGCTAGTATGTACACCCGCCCGCCCCGTGAGGTCGCCGATGGCAGCCCGTTCGATCGCTTCCCTGACCCTGAGCTTCGGCCTGGTGTCGATTCCTGTGAAGCTGTATTCCGCGACCGAGACCGCGAGCGCGGTCAAGTTCAACCTGCTTGCCAAGGACGGCTCGCGCCTGAAGCAGCAGTACGTCTCGGAGAAGGACCAGGCGGTGGTGCCGCGCGCCGAGATGGTCAAGGGCTACGAGTTCGAGAAGGACCGCTTCGTGCTCTTCTCGGCCGACGAGCTGAAGGCGCTGGAGGAATCCAGCAGCCCGGCGATCGAGATCATGGCCTTCATTCCGGAGCAGTCGGTCGACCCGCTGTATTACGACAAGGCCTATCTGCTGGCGCCGGACAAACGCGGCGGCAAGCCTTATGCGCTGCTCGCCGAGGCGATGCGCGCCAGCGGCCGCTGCGCGCTGGCCAAGTGGGCCTGGAAGTCCAAGCAGTACGTGGTGCAGGTGCGGCCGGTGGACGACGGCCTGGTGCTGCAGCAGTTGCTCTACGCCGACGAGGTGCGTTCGCTGAAGGACCTGAACATCGAGCCGGTGACGGTGACCAAGGGCGAACTGCAGCTCGCGCTGCAACTCATCGACCAGATCTCGCAGGACGCCTACGACCCGTCGCAGTATGCGGATGAAGAGCGCAAGCGCATCCTGGCCGCGATCGACGAGAAGATCGCCGGCAAGCAGGTGGTGGCCTCCGCGCACGACGAGGCGCCGAGCACGGCCCAGGTCATCGACCTGATGGAAGCGCTGCGTGCCAGCCTGGGCAAGAAGGCGGCAGCGTCCGCCAAGCCGGTGGTGGTGGAAGACGCCGAGCCGGCTCCTGCTGCCGCTGCGCCGAAGGAGCGCAAGGGCGCGAAGCGCGCCGCGGCGGTCGTCAAGCCGGCTGAAGAGGCCGCCGCCCCGGCCCGCGCCCGCGCCCGGAAGTGACCCGCAGCGGCGACGACGGCACGCCGACGACCTACACCCTGCGCCGCGTGCAGGCGATGTTGGGCCTGTCGCGCAGCGTCGTCGCCGGCCTCGTTGCCGAAGGGTTCGTCGCCCCGGCTCGCGGTCGTCGCAACGAGTGGCGCTTCAGCTTCCAGGACCTGATGCTGCTGCGCACCGCGCATGCGTTGCAGCAGGCGAAGATCACGCCGCGTCGCATCCTGCGTTCGCTGGCGCGGCTGAAAGCCGAGCTGCCGGCGGAACTGCCGCTTACGGGGCTGCGCATCACCGCCATCGGCGCCGACGTCGCGGTGCGTTCGCCGCAGGGCCAGTGGCAGGCCGCGAGCGGGCAGCTACTGATGGACTTCGACGTGGTCGCCGCGCCCGCGGCTGTGGGCAGCGTCGCGATCCTGGAGCGCGGCGACGACGCGCAGGCGTGCTTCGAGCGCGGTGTGACGCTGGAACGCAACGACCCCGCCGCCGCCGAGGCCGCCTACCGCAAGGCACTCGCACTCGCGCCGGGCTTCGAGGCCGCGGCGCTGAACCTGGGCGCGATGTGGGCCGACGCGGGCCGGCATGCCGAACTGCTGGCGCTGTGCGAGCAGGCGCTGGCCCACGCGCCGGCCTCGGCCCTTCTGCATTTCAACCGCGCGGTCGCGCTCGACCATCTGGAACGCCTGCCCGACGCGATGGTCGCCTACGGACAAAGCCTCGCACTCGACCCCCAGCTCGCCGACGCGCACTACAACCTCGCCCGCCTGCGCGAGCAGCTCGGCGACGCGCGCGGCGCGTTGCGGCACTTCAGCGCCTACCGCCGCTTGCAGCGTGGCTGAGACCGACCCGCTGGCGCGCTACTGGGCCAAGCGCAATTTCGCCATCACCAGCGAGCCGCGCGGCAGTGCGGCGACCTCGGGTGCGACGCTCGCCTTCGTGGTCCAGAAACACGCCGCGACGCGGCTGCACTACGACTTCCGGCTCGAATGGGGCGGCGTCATGTGGTCGTGGGCGGTGCCCAGGGGGCCGAGCTACGACCCCGCCGACAAGCGCATGGCGATCCATACCGAGGACCATCCGCTGTCCTACAACCGCTTCGAGGGCACCATCCCGCCCAAACAGTATGGCGCCGGCACGGTGATCGTCTGGGACAACGGCAGCTGGGAGCCGGCCGTGGACCCGGTGCGGGGCATGAAGGACGGCAAGCTCGTGTTTGCCCTGCACGGCCACAAGCTGCACGGGCTGTGGGAGCTGGTGCGCATCGCCAAGCCGGGCGACAAGCAGGACGCCTGGCTGCTGTTCAAGAAACGCGACCGCCACGCGCGCCCGCGCGCCGAGTACGACGTGCTGCAGGCGCTGCCCGACAGCGTGATCGCCAAGCCGCTGAAGGTGCAGCCGGGCACGCGCCCGCAGGGGGCGGTCAAGGCGGCGATGCCGGCCACGCTGGCGCCGCAACTCGCCAGCCTGGCGAGCGCGGCGCCGACCTCCGGCGACTGGGCCTACGAGATCAAGCTCGACGGTTACCGCGTGATGGCGCGCGTCGAGGGCGGCAAACCGAGGCTGATCACGCGCGGCGGCCACGACTGGTCGGCCAAGATGCCCACGCTCGTGAAGGCGATCCAAGGCCTGAAGCTCGACAACGCCTGGCTGGACGGCGAGGTCGTGGTGATGAACGACAAGACCGGCACGCCCGACTTCAATGCGCTGCAGAACGCCTTCGACCGATCGCGTACCGACCGCATCGAGTATTTCGTGTTCGATCTGCCTTATTTCGAGGGCTACGACCTGCGCAAGGTGCCGCTGGCGCAGCGCAGGCAGTTGCTGAAGCAGGTGCTCGACGATCAGCCGACCGAGCGCTTGCGTTTTTCGGCCGACTTCGACGCCGAGCCGAAGTCACTGCTCGAATCGGCGCGGCAGATGGGGCTGGAAGGCGTGATCGCCAAACGCAAGGACTCGCCGTACGAATCGCGCCGCAGCGAAAACTGGCTCAAGCTGAAGAACAAGCTGCGCCAGGAGTTCGTGGTCGCGGGCTACACCGACCGCTCGAGCGGCGAGGCCGAGGTGGGCGGCCTGCTGCTCGGGGTGCACGACGACGACGGTCGGCTGGTCTCTGTCGGCAATGTCGGCACCGGCTGGGACGCGAAGACCGCCGCCACGCTGAAGGCGCGGCTGAAGAAGATCGAGGTCGCCGAGTCGCCGTTCGGAGACCAGCCGCTGCACCAGCACCGCTGGGGCGTGCGCGACCCGGCGGCGCGGCACTGGGTGGAACCCAGGCTGGTGGCCGAAATCGAATTCTCGGACTGGACACCCGACGCCCAGGTGCGGCACGCCAAATTCCTCGGCCTGCGCAGCGATGGCAAGGAGGCCAAGACCGTGAAGCGCGAAAGCAGTGTCATGCCGGCCGGTCCGGCGCTGATGATCAAAGAGGGCGGCAGCATCGTCGGCGGTGTCCAGGTCACGCATCCGGATCGCGTGATCGACGCCGGCAGCGGCATCACCAAGCTCGAACTGGTGCGCTACGTCGAGTCGGTCGCCGACTGGATGCTGCCGCACCTGAAGGGCCGGCCGTGTTCGCTGGTGCGCGGGCCCAACGGCGTCGGCGGCGAGCTGTTCTTCCAGAAGCACATCGAGTCGCTGCGCATCACCGGCATCAAGGAGCTGGACGCCGACCTGTGGCCCGACCACGCGCCGCTGATGGAGGTGTCGACCAAGAAGGCGCTGATCGCGGCGGCGCAGATGAACGTGATCGAGTTCCACACCTGGAACACCCGTGTGCGCAGCATGCACAAGCCCGACCGTGTGATCTTCGACCTCGACCCCGGCGAGGGCGAACGTTGGGAACGTGTGCAGGAAGGCGCGACGCTGGTGCGTGGCCTGCTCGCGGAACTGGGGCTCGAGTGCTGGCTCAAGACCAGCGGCGGCAAGGGCCTGCACGTCGTGGTGCCGCTCGCGCCGCGCGCCGACGTGGACACGGTGAAGGCCTTCGCACAGGCTGCCGTGCAGCACTTGGCGCGGGTGATCCCGCAGCGCTTTGTCGCCAAGTCGGGCCCGGCCAACCGGGTCGGCAAGATCTTCGTCGACTACCTGCGCAACAACGAGGGTGCCACGACGGTGGCCGCGTTCTCGCCACGTGCGCGGCCCGGGCTGGGTGTGTCGATGCCGCTGGCCTGGGACGCGCTGCCGGCCATGAAGCGCAGCGACCAGTGGACGGTGCGCACGGCGCGTGAACACCTGTCGTTCCAGGCGCTCGATCCGTGGCAGGACTACTGGGGCAACAAGCAGACGCTGACGGCGGCGCTCAAGGCGCTGGGGGCGACTGCCACAGCTGCAGCAGCGCCGCCGCGTAAGCCGGCGCGGTCGGCTCGTGCATGAAGTACACATGCGCTTCCTGCCACGGCGCGGCCGCGAGCCGATCGGCCCAGGCGGCGAGGTCGGCGTGCGTGTACTGCTCCAGCCGCAGCCTGACATAACCCCAGTCGGCAAGCTGCACCAGCGGCGGCGCGCCGCCGTCCTCGCGCTCGGATACACACAACCCCGCGCCGGCCGAGCGCAACAGGTCATAAACCTCGTCGTCGACCAACTCCTGTGGCGGAACTCGAAGGCCGCGCGGTGACCGGCGGGCAGCAATTGCAGGAAGTCGCGCAGCCGTGCCAAGTCCTTGCGCAGGTACGGCGGCAGCTGGAACAGCACCGGCCCGCGTTTGGCGCCGAGTTCGGCGAGGTTCTTGTAGAGGTAGGCGAGCGCCTGCGCACTCGCGTCCGCGGCCAACCGCGCCTCGTGCGTGATGCGCTTCGGCGCCTTGATGGCGAAGCGAAAGTGCTCCGGCGTCCCCGACGCCCAGCGCGCCAGCACGTCCGCCTTGGGCGTGGCGTAGAAGCTGGTGTTGATCTCCACCGACGGCAGGCGCTCGGCGTACCAGGCGAGCATCGCCTCGGGCGCGATCTTCTCCGGGTAGAAGCTGCCCTTCCACTCCTTGAAGGCGTAGCCGCTGGCGCCGGCCCACAGCTTCATGACGGTGACCAGACCTTCACATCGGCGTAGCCCATCAGCTTGAGCAGCACGTAGTTCACGGCCGCTTCACCGACCGTGTCGCCGAAGACGACGACTTCCGCATAACGCGGCACGCCGGCCTTGGCGAGCGCCTTCCACAAGTCCTTCGCCGGCTTGGGCTGGCCGTCGGCGGCGAGCAGGCTGGTGTAGGGCAGGTGGACCACGGTGCCTTCGGGGGGACGTGCGGGCGCATTCTTGCCCGAAGCGACGAAGACTTTCGGGTAGCGACCGGGCGTGCGTTGCGGGTCGGCGACGAGCGCCTGGCCGCGCGGCGCGGCGGTGGTGTAGCGCACACGCGGCACCGCCAGGTCGGTCGGCGCCTTCTTCGGGCCCACGACGGTCGGCTCGCGTGCCACCTCATGGCCGAGTTCGGCCCAGCGTTCGGTCGACGGCAGCAGCACCGACACCCGTTGCTGCCCCAGTCGTTCGAGTGCCAGGAAGGCGAGGGCGGACTGTTCGGTCAGACCGCCGTCGGCGATCACCACCGCCTCGTGCGTCGGGTCGACGCCGGCGTCGCCGAGCAACTCGGCCAGGCGTTGCGGCTCCTTCAAGTGCTTGGCGAACAGCTCGGCCGGCACGTTGAGTGCGTAGGGCAGGTGCCCGAGCCTGTAGACATCCGGCGCGCGCACATCGACGATGCTGACGCGGCTGATGCCGTACATGCGCGCCGCCGGCCCGGCCCAGCCCTTGAGCCAGGGCGCCTCGCGCAGCAGATAGGGCGCGGAATAGGTCCACAGCGGCAGGCCCCGTTCGTCGCGCAGCCATTCGAGCTGCGACTCCTGGTACAGCCGCACCTGCGGGTAGCCGGCCAGGAACTTGACGGCGAAGAAGGGCACGCTGGCCGCGATGCCGCCGCCGCAATAGATGTGCACCTGCTGCTCGGGCTGGATGCCCAGGTGGTCGAGCATGCGGCGAATCTCGGAGGGCGCCTTGAAGGTCTTGTCGGCGTTGAAGAAGTCGCCGGCCGGCATCATGCGTGCGTAGGGTACATGGCCGGCGCGGTCGAAGAACGCCGCCTCGCCGTAGTGGTAGCTCGGCTCCAGCGCCTCGATCAGCGCATGGCCCTTGGGGTCGCCGCTGGCGACGAGGAACTCGGGCAGCCGCACACGCAGCTCTTCGAGCGCGCGCGTGACGCGAAAGCTGCCGGCGGCCGGGGGCGGCGTCGGGTCCTTGGTCACCGGCTGGCCGCTCGCGGTCCACTTCGCGAGCCCGCCGTCGAGCACATGCAGCTGCTCGGCCGGGACGCCGCGGTACAGCAGGTCGAAGAAGACGCGCGTCGCCAGATAGCTGCCGCCCTGGTCGTAGACCACGATCGTCTTGCCCGGGCCGACGCCCCAGCTCTGGAAACGCTGCTCGCTCTGCGCGGCGGTCGGCTCCTGCGGGCCATAGGCGAAGAAGTCGGCGTTGACCGCGCCCGCGATGTGCTGCTGGGTGTACATCGGCGTCGGCGACGCGTCGATCAGCACCAGGTCGGGCCGGTTGAGATTCTTCGCCAGCCAGTCGGTGCTGACCAGGCGGGCGGCATCGGCGGCAAGTGCGGGCGCCGCAAGCAGGCCGAGCAGCAGCCCACAGCACAATGTCTTGAACCGGGTGATCATGTTTCCCTCCTTGTTCGCCTGCACTGTGCAGCGGCCGCGCGGGTCTGTGAAGGCGTGCGCGACGGACGGTCACCGCGGAGCCACCAACCACGCCCGGCGGCGATGGGCGGTCAGAGCAGGAAGCCGAGCAGGTCGCGCCACCAGGCGGCATCGACGCGGTCGGGCCAGTCGTTGTGACCCGCGCCGGCGACGGTCACGAGCCGCTTCGGGCCGGGCAGCGCCGCGTGCAATGCGATGCCCAACCGCGCCGGCACGATGTGATCGTGTTCGGCGACCGCCACCAGCACCGGCTTGCCGAACGTGGCCAGGTGGGCCGCGCTGTCGTAGCGGTCGCTGAGCAGGCTGCGCACCGGCAGCCAGGGGTAGTGGTGCGCGGCGACTTGTTCCAGCCGGTCCCAGGGTGTGATGAGCAGCAGTGCTGCGACGCTGTCGGCCTGCCGCGCCGCGGCGCCGGCGGCGACGGCGGCGCCGAGCGATTCGCCGATGACCAGCAGCGGTGCGCCGTAGCGGCGCCGCGCGAGCGCGATCGTCTGCTCGGCGTCGGCGACGAAGCTGGCTTCGCCCAGCTCACCGTCGCGCGGCCCGTAACCCGGGTATTCGGCGAGGATCACGCGCAGGCCCAACGGCAGCAGCGCCGCTGCATAGAAGCCGCGGTGGCCGGCATGGCCCGCATTGCCGTGAAAGACGATCGCGGTGGCGCGCACCGGCCCGGCCGGCTCGGCGACCAGGCCGCGGAAGTCCTGCGCCGACGGCCAGGCGCGCAGCCCGCCGCCTTCCATCTGCGCGACCTGCGCGCGGCTGGGGAAGTACAGCAGGTGGTTCTGCAACCAGGCCAGCGCCGCCACGAAGATCAGCCCGCCCGCAGCGAGCCTGAGCAGCACCGCGCCGGCGGCCATGGCGACATCACGCCGGTGGGAGCGGCGGCGCGGGCTCGCTCCACAAGCGCCCGCCGGTGGCCCAGTCGCCACGTGCGATCTCGTAGAAGATGACGTCGATGCCGTCCGGCTTGCCGCCCAGGACACGCACACAGGCGTCGGTGAGTTCTTTCGCCAGCGCGGCCTTCTGCGCGGGCGTTCGGCCTTCGAAGAGTTCGACGCGGAGGGTCGGCATGGTTGGTCTCAGTCCCTTTAGGTTCGAGTATGCGGCCACCGCTCGCCGGTAGCGGCTGCCGGGTCGCAGCGGACTTCGGCCGCGCTGCGCTCGGGGCGGGGCGTCTTCACTGCACGGGCGCGCCGGCGTCGAACCAGCGTTTGATCAGCGCACGCTCGTCGTCGGTCATCCGGGTCGCGTTGGTGAGCGGCATCAGCTTGAGCACCGAGACTTGCTGGTAGACCGCCTGCGCATGCCGTTTCAGCAGTGCCGGCTCGTGCAGTGCGATGTTCTTGTGCGCCAGACGCTCGTTGTGGCACATCGTGCAGCGCTGTTCGATCACCGCCTTGACATCGCCGTACACGACCGGCTTTGCCGTCGCCTGCGCCGGCCGCGGCGCCGGGGCGAGCCAGAACGCGAGGCCGACGAGCAGCAGCGAGCCGACGATCGCATGCTCCCATGGCGCGCGCCGGCGCATCACATGCGCCTTGTGGCGCGCGACGAAGCTGTGGCGGATCAGCGCGCCGGCCAGCATCAGCGCAACCAGCACGATCCAGTTGTTCCGGCCCTGAACCAGCCAGCCGTAGTGGTTGGACAGCATCGCCACGATCACCGGCAGCGTGAAGTAGGTGTTGTGCACGCTGCGCTGTTTGCCGCGCTGGCCGTGGATCGGGTCGGGGTTGCGGCCGGCGCGCAGGTCCGCCACCACGGTGCGCTGGCCCGGGATGATCCAGAACAAGACGTTGGCGCTCATCGCGGTGGCGATGGTCGCGCCCACCAGCAGGAAGGCGGCGCGGCCGGCGAAGAGCTGGCAAGCGAGCCACGATGCGAAGACGATGCAGGCGGTGACCAGCACGGCGACGATCAGATCGCCGTGCGCTTTCTGCCCCAGCGTGCGGCAGATGATGTCGTAGATGAACCAGAACGCGACCAGGAAGGCGAGGGAAGCCGCGATCGCCGCGCCGGCCGGCCAGTCGTAGACGCTCTTGTCGACCAGGAAGCTGCTGGCGTTGAACAGGTACAGCACCGTGAAGAGCGCGAAGCCGGTGAGCCAGGTGGAGTAACTCTCCCAGTAGCTCCAGTGCAGGTTGTCCGGCAGCGCGCGCCAGCGCGGCGCGACGATGTACTTGTTGGAATGGTAGAAGCCGCCGCCGTGCACGGCCCACATCTCGCCGTCCACCCCCTTGGCCTTCAGGTCGTCGTGTTCGGGCGCGCTCAGGCTCGAGTCGAGCAGCACGAAGTAGAACGACGAGCCGATCCAGGCGATCGCGGTGATGACATGGGCCCAGCGCAGCAGCAGGTTGACCCAGTCGATCCAGTAGCTGTCCATCGCCGGATTCTGGCGGATCGACGCCGCGTGCCACGGTACAGTGCCCGGCATGTCGCTCCCTGTGCGTTATCCGCGCGACCTGCGTGGCCACGGCCGCATCGCACCGCATCCGCGCTGGCCCGGCGATGCACGCGTCGCGCTGCAGTTCGTGCTGAACGTCGAGGAAGGCGCAGAGAGCTCGGTGCTGCACGGCGACGCGGGCAGCGAGCAGTTCCTGTCCGAGCTGTTCAACCCGCCGGCCTTTGCGGCGCGCCACCTCAGCATGGAAGGCCTCTACGAATACGGCTCGCGCGTCGGTGTCTGGCGCCTGCTGCGCGAGTTCGAGAAGCGGGGCCTGCCGCTGACGGTGTTCGGTGTGGCGATGGCGCTCGAACGCTGCCCCGAGGTGACCGCGGCCTTCGTCGAGGCCGGCCACGAGATCGCCTGCCACGGTTGGCGCTGGATTCACTACCAAGCTGTCGACGAGCCGACCGAGCGCGAGCACATGGCGCGCGGCATGGCGATCATCGAACGCATGACCGGCCAGCGGCCTTTGGGTTGGTACACCGGCCGCGACAGCCCGAACACGCGCCGCCTCGTCGCCGACCACGGCGGCTTCGAATATGACAGCGACTACTACGGCGACGACCTGCCGTTCTGGCTGCAGGTGCGCAAGAGCGACGGCGTGCTGGCGCCGCACCTGGTGGTGCCGTACACGCTCGACTGCAACGACATGCGCTTCGCGCTGCCGCAGGGCTTCAGCCACGGGGATCCCTTCTTCCAGTACCTGCGCGATGCCTTCGACGTTCACTACGCGGAGGGTGACGAACGCCCCGCGATGATGAGCATCGGCATGCACTGCCGGCTGCTCGGCCGGCCGGGGCGCATGCGTGCGCTGCAACGTTTCCTCGACCATGTGCAACAGCACGACCGGGTCTGGATCACGCGCCGCATCGACATCGCGCGCCACTGGAAGGCCGAGCACCCCTTTGACGCCGCCACCGCCTTTGTCTGGGAATGACGATGCCGATCACGCTCGATCAACTCGGTGCCACCGGTACGCGCAAAGCCTTTGGCGCGCTGCTCGACGGTATCTACGAACACTCGCCGTGGATCGCCGAGCGCGCGTTCGATGCGCGGCCATTCGCCTCCCTCGCGTCGCTCAAGCTTGCGCTCGTGCAGGTGGTGCGCGATGCCGGTCCCGACGCGCAGCTGAAGCTGATCCGCGCTCATCCGGAGCTGGCCGGCAAGGCCCTGTTGGCCAAGACCTTGACCGCAGAATCGACGCACGAGCAGGGCAAGGCGGGGCTCACGCACTGCACGCCGCAAGAGCTCGCACTCATCCAGCGTCTGAACGCCGACTACAACGCGAAGTTCGGTTTTCCCTTCATCCTGGCGGTGCGCGGTCCGCGCGGCGCGGGGCTGGCCAAGGCCGAGATCATCGCGACCTTCCAGCGCCGGCTCGATCACCACCCGGACTACGAATTTTCCGAGGCGCTGCGCAACATTCACCGCATCGCCGAGCTGCGGCTGGCCGACAAGTTCGGTGAACAGCCCACACTCGGCAACCGCGTCTGGGACTGGGCCGAACAACTCGCCGTGCACAGCGACCCGGGCTATGCCGAACGCGGCGAACTCACCGTCACCTACCTGACCGACGCGCACCGTGCCGCCGCGGCCCGGCTGGCGCGCTGGATGCGCGAGGACTGCGGCTTCGACGAGGTGAACATCGACGCCGTCGGCAATGTGGTGGGCCTCTATCACGGCGAGGATCGCAATGCCAAGCGCCTCCTGACCGGCAGTCACTACGACACCGTGCGCAACGGCGGCAAGTACGACGGCCGGCTCGGCATCCTGGTGCCGATGGCCTGCGTGCGCGAACTGCACCGCGCAGGGCGCCGGCTGCCCTATGGTTTCGAGGTGGTCGGCTTTGCGGAAGAGGAGGGCCAGCGCTACAAGGCGACCTTCCTCGGTTCGGGCGCACTCGTCGGCCAGTTCGACGAGCGCTGGTTGGCCCAGGCGGACGCCGACGGCGTGACGATGCACGACGCCATGGCCCAGGCCGGGCTCGACGCGGCGCGGATTCCCGCGCTCGAGCGCGATTCCCGCGCGTATCTCGGCTTTGTCGAGGTGCATATCGAGCAAGGGCCGGTGTTGAACGAGCTCGATCTGCCGCTGGGTATCGTGACCTCGATCAACGGCGGTGTGCGTTATCAGTGCGAGGTGGTCGGCATGGCCAGCCATGCCGGCACGACGCCGATGAACCGACGGCGCGATGCCGCGGTGGCGGTGGCCGAACTGGCGCTGTATGTCGAGCGCCGCGCCGCGAGCGGGCCGGACATCGTGGGCACGATCGGCATGCTGCAAGTGCCCAACGGCTCGATCAACGTCGTGCCCGGCCGCTGCCTGTTCAGCCTGGACCTGCGCGCCACCACCGATACCGCACGCGACGCGCTTGCTGTCGATGTGCTGGCGGAGCTGGCGCGCATCTGCGCGCGGCGCGGGCTGCACCACCGGGTGGAGGAGACGATGCGCGCCGCCGCGGCGCCGAGCGCGCCGGCCTGGCAGCTGCGCTGGGAGCGTGCGGTCGAGCAGCTCGGCTTGCCGCTTCATCGCATGCCCAGCGGCGCCGGCCACGACGCGATGAAGCTGCACGAGGTGATGCCGCAGGCGATGCTGTTCCAGCGCGGGCTGAATGGCGGCATCAGCCACAACCCGCTGGAAGCCATCACCAACCACGACACCGAGCTGTGTGCGCGCGCCTTCTTGCACCTGCTCGAGCAACTCGCGGCGGAGTCCCGATGAGCACGTTTCCCTACGAACAGCTCGACCGCTGGATCGACGCCCACTTCGACGAGCAGGTTCGTTTCCTGCAAGCGCTGGTGCGCGTGCCGACCGACACGCCGCCGGGCCACAACACGCCGCATGCCGAGCACACCGCCGCGCTGCTGAAGGACGTCGGTTTAGAGGCCGAGCGCCATGCGGTGCCCGACGCGCAGGTGCGCATCGCGGGCCTGCAAAGCATCACCAATCTGGTCGTGCGCCGGCGCTTCGGCGTCAACGGGCGGGTGATCGGCCTGAACGCGCACGGCGACGTGGTGCCGCCCGGCGAGGGCTGGACCCACGACCCCTATGGCGGCGAGGTGGCCGACGGCAAGCTCTACGGCCGCGCCGCGGCGGTGAGCAAGAGCGACTTCGCGACCTACACCTATGCGCTGCGCGCGCTCGAAGCGCTGGACACGCCGCTGCAAGGCGGTGTCGAGCTGTACTTCACCTACGACGAGGAGTTCGGCGGCGAGCTGGGCCCGGGCTGGCTGCTCGCGCAGGGCGTCATCCAACCCGACCTGGTTGTCGCCGCCGGCTTCAGCTACCAGGTGGTGACCGCGCACAACGGCTGCCTGCAACTCGAAGTGATGGTGCACGGCACGATGGGCCACGCGGCGGTGCCGGAGACCGCGGTCGATGCCTTGCAGGCCGCCACGCGCGTGCTGGTCGCGCTCTACGAAGAGAACACGCGCCTGCGGCGCACGAAGAGCGCGGTCAAAGGCATCAACCACGGCTACGTCAACGTCGGGCGCATCGAAGGTGGTACCCACACCAATGTCGTGCCGGGCACGGTGCTGCTGAAGATCGACCGCCGCATGATCCCGGAAGAAAACCCCGCCGAGGTCGAAACCGCCCTGCGCCGCCTGATCGCCGACGCCGCCGCCGGCCAGCCGGGCATCACCGTCGAGATCGAACGCCTGCTGCTCGCTCGCGCGCTCGAGCCGCTGGCGGGAAACCGGCCGCTCGTCAGCGCGCTGAGCCGGCATGCGAGCGAGCTGTTCGGCGAGGTGATCGAGCCCTCCGGCACCCCGCTGTACACCGACGCGCGCCTGTTCGCCGAGCGTGGCATTCCGGCCGTGTTGTACGGCGCCGGGCCGCGCACGGTGCTCGAAAGCAACGCCAAACGCGCCGACGAACACCTCGTACTCGACGACCTGAAACGTGCGACCCAGGTCGTCGCGCGCACGCTTTACGACCTGCTGCGCTGATCTGCTCCCGCATGGGCCGCACGCTGCAAGACGACAGCGCGCTCCACCCCACCCGGATGATCGATGCCGCGCACGTTCGGTAGGTTGCGAGCCGAGTCTCGTCAGCCCACCGTCACCGGCAGCAGCGGCACGATCAAGAGCGCGACGATGTTGATGATCTTGATGAGCGGGTTCACCGCCGGGCCGGCCGTGTCCTTGTAGGGGTCGCCGACGGTGTCGCCGGTGACGGCCGCCTTGTGCGCCTCGCTGCCTTTGCCGCCGTGGTGGCCGTCTTCGATGTACTTCTTGGCGTTGTCCCAGGCGCCGCCGCCGGTGCACATGGAAATCGCGACGAAAAGGCCGGTGACGATCGTTCCCATCAACAGCCCGCCGAGCGCCGCCGGGCCGAGCGTCAGGCCGACGACCACCGGCACCACCACCGGCAGCAGCGACGGGATCATCATCTCCTTGATCGCCGCCTTGGTCAGCATGTCCACCGCGGTGCCGTACTCGGGCTTGGCGGTGCCTTCCATGATGCCCTTGATGTCGCGGAACTGACGCCGCACCTCGACCACCACCGCGCCCGCGGCGCGGCCGACGGCTTCCATCGCCATGGCGCCGAACAGGTAGGGGATCAGGCCGCCGATGAACAGGCCGACGATGACCTTCGGATCGCTCAGGTCGAAGGTGATGTTCATGCCCCGCCCTTCGAGCGAGTGCGTGTAGTCGGCGAACAGCACCAGCGCGGCCAGGCCCGCGGAGCCGATCGCATAGCCCTTGGTGACGGCCTTGGTCGTGTTGCCGACCGCGTCCAGCGGGTCGGTGACGTCGCGCACGCTCTTCGGCAGCTCGGCCATCTCGGCGATGCCGCCGGCGTTGTCGGTGATCGGGCCGTAGGCATCCAGCGCCACCACGATGCCGGCCATGCTCAGCATCGAGGTGGCGGCCACCGCGATGCCGTACAGGCCCGCGAGCTGGTAAGACACCAGGATGGCGGCGCAGACGAACAACACCGGCCAGGCGGTCGAGCGCATCGACACGCCCAGGCCGGCGATGATGTTGGTGCCGTGGCCGGTGGTCGACGCCGCGGCGATGTGCTGCACCGGCTTGTACTGCGTGCCGGTGTAGAACTCGGTGATCCAGACCATCGCCGCGGTCAGCACCAGGCCGACGGCGCAGGCGCCCCACAGCCGCATGTGGGTGTCGGCGCCGAGCGCGTCGGCCGGCATCACCGCGGTGGTGACGAACCAGAATGCGATCAGCGACAACACGCCCGCCACCGCCAGGCCCTTGTAGAGCGCCGGCATGACGTTTTTCATGCCCGGGCTGGCCTTGACGAAGTAGCAGCCGATGATCGACGCGATGATCGACACGCCGCCGAGCACCAGCGGGTACAGCACCGCGGCCAGCGGCGCTGCGCCGACGACGAGGGAGCCGAGCGCCATCGTCGCGATCAGCGTCACGGCATAGGTCTCGAACAGGTCGGCCGCCATGCCGGCGCAGTCGCCGACGTTGTCGCCCACGTTGTCGGCGATCACCGCCGGGTTGCGCGGGTCGTCCTCGGGGATGCCGGCTTCGACCTTGCCCACCAGGTCGGCGCCGACGTCCGCGCCCTTGGTGAAGATGCCGCCGCCCAGGCGCGCGAAGATCGAGATCAGCGACGCGCCGAAGGCAAAACCGAGCAGCGGCTTCAGCACCGCGGCCAGGCTGTTCATCGGTGTCACCGGGTTGTTGGCGGTGAGGAACCAGAAGAACAGCGCGACGCCGAGCAGGCCCAGGCCGACCACCAGCATGCCGGTGATGGCGCCGCCCTTGAAGGCGACGTCGAGCGCCGGCGCGATGCCGCGCGTGGCGGCCTGCGCGGTGCGCACGTTGGCGCGCACCGAGACGTTCATGCCGATGAAACCGCAGGCGCCGGACAGCACCGCGCCGAGCACGAAGCCGGCGGCGGTGGTGCCGTCGAGAAAGACGGCGATCAAGATCGTGAGCACGACGCCGACCAGGGCGATCGTCTTGTACTGGCGCGCCAGATAGGCCGCGGCGCCTTGCTGGATGGCACCCGCGATCTCCTGCATGCGCGCGTTGCCGGCGTCCTGGCGCAAGATCCAGCTGCGTTGCACAAAGCCGTAGATCACCGCGGCCAGGCCGCAGACCAGCGCCAAATTCAGCGCCAAAGTAGTGGACATGAAGGTCGCTCCTTCCTCGTGTTCGAGCCTTTGTGGGGGGTGAGTCCGGCTTTGTTCGGCCTCGGCATGGCGGGGCTACCGGTTCGCGCCGCGCATGCTAACAGCGGCCAATCAGCGCAAGACGCTGCCGCGGCGGCCCGTAGAATTCGGGTTATCCCTGAACGGTGCCCCACCATGAGCCTGCATGACGTCACCCCCGGCGCGAAGTTGCCCGACGAGTTCAACGTGATCATCGAGATCCCGATGAACGCCGACCCGATCAAGTACGAGGTCGACAAACAAAGCGGCGCGATCTTCGTCGACCGCTTCATGACGACCTCGATGCACTACCCGTGCAACTACGGCTACATCCCGCGCACGCTGGCCGACGACGGCGACCCGGTGGACGTGCTGGTGATCACGCCGTACCCGCTGACGCCGGGTGTCGTCGTCACCTGCCGCCCGCTGGGCGTGCTGAAGATGGACGACGAAGCCGGCGGCGACGCCAAGCTGGTCGCGGTGCCGATCGACAAGGTGCTGCCGATCTATTCGCACTGGAAGACGATAGCCGACATCAACGCGATGCGGCTGAAGACGATCCAGCACTTCTTCGAACACTACAAGGACCTCGAAGACGGCAAGTGGGTCAAGGTCGTCGGCTGGGAAGGCGTGGAGTCGGCGAAGAAAGAAGTCACCGACGGCTTGGCCAACTACGGCAAGCGCTGAGGCATCCTGAACGGGTTGCGCTCGTTCAACTCGTCGACATAGGCCTCGACACCGGCGCCTTCGCGCGCGAGGAAGTCGGCCACCGCGCCAGCGAAGCGTGGATCGGCGAGGCGGTGCGCCGAGCGTGTGCGCACCGGCAGCAGGCCACGCGCCATCTTGTGTTCACCCTGCGCGCCGCCTTCGAAGCGCCGGTAGCCGTGGGCGATGCACCAGGCCAGCGGCTGGTAGTAGCAGGCCTCGAAGTGCAGGCAGGGGATGTACAGGGTCGCGCCCCAGTAGCGGCCGTAGGCGACGCGCTGGTCGGGGTCGAGCGCGATCAGCGAGGTGGCGATCGGCTCGCCTGCGCGCTCGGCGACGAACAGCAGCCAGTGCTCGGGCAGCGTGCGCGCCACCTCGGCGAAGAAGGCGCGGTTCAGGTAAGGCGTCGAGTGGTGGGCGCGGTAGGTGAGGGTGTAGCAGTGGTGGAAGAAGTCCCATTGCGCATCGCTGATTTGCGCGCCCTGGTGCACGCTGAAGGTGACGCCGGCGTCGCCGACGCGCCTTCGCTCCTGCGCGATCTTCTTGCGCTTGTCGCGTTGCAGGCGCGCGAGCAGATCGGCGAAGTCGCGCTCGCCGCTTGCCGTCCAGTGGAACTGCACCCCTTCGCGCAACATCCAGCCGGCGCTCGCCAGTGCGTCGAAGTCGGCGTCGTCACCGAACAGCAGGTGCGCCGACGATAGCTGCTGCTGGTCCATCAGCGCCTCGATCGCGCGCACGAGCAAGGCGCGCGTGGCGGCGTTGCGCGCCAGCAGCCGGCTGCCGGGCACCGGCGTGAAGGGAACGGCGCCGAGCAGCTTGGGGTAGTAGGCCAGGCCGTGGCGCTGGTAGGCGTCGGCCCAGGCCCAGTCGAAGACGTATTCGCCGTAGGAGTGGCTTTTCAAGTAGAGCGCGCAGGCGGCATCGAGCGCGCCGTCGCGCTCGATGGTCAGGAAGGCCGGCGCCCAGCCGCTGGCGGGCGCCGCGCTGCCCGAACGGTGCAGCGCGGCCAAGTACTCGTGGCGCATGAAGGGTGTCGGCGCAGCCTGCAGGGCGAGCAGCGCGTTCCACCGCGCGGCGTCGATGCGCGCCGGGTCGTCGTGCACGCCGATAACATGGGCGGCCGCAGCTTCTTTCGTCTTCAATGAACACCACTCCGATGCGCGTCGCGCTGGCTCAGATCAACGCCACCGTCGGCGACCTGCAGGGCAACGCGGCACGCATCGTCGACGCCGCGCGCGCCGCGCATGCGCAGGGCGCGCGTCTGGTGCTGGCGCCGGAACTGGCGTTGTCCGGCTATCCACCCGAAGACCTGCTGCTGCGCCCGGCCTTCATGGCGGCCTGTGCCGAGGCGCTGCAAGGCATCGCGATCGCCCTGACCGATTGCGCCGGGCTGCATGTGGTGGTCGGGCATCCGCATCAGTTCGGTGAGTCGGGCGATGTTAGGACCAAGTCCACCGCGCAGCCGTTGCGCCACAACGCCGCCTCGCTGCTGGCGGGCGGCCGGGTGCTCGCGACTTACGCAAAACGCGAGCTGCCCAACTACCAGGTGTTCGACGAGCGGCGTTATTTCGCGTCGGGTCGCGATGCGGGCCTGCCGCCGCTCGTGTTCGAGGTGGGCGGCACCCGCTTCGGCGTGCTGATCTGCGAGGACGCCTGGTTCGACGAGCCGGCGCGTAGCGCTCGGGCCGCAGGGGCGCAGGTGTTGTGTGTGCTCAACGCGTCGCCGTTTCACCTCGGCAAGGCGGCCGAGCGCGAGCAGCGCATGGCCGAGCGCGCGCAAGCGGTGGGCTTGCCCGTGCTCTACGCGCACCTGGTCGGTGGCCAGGACGAGGTGGTGTTCGACGGCGCGTCGTTCGCGGTGAGCGCCGACGGCGAGGTCATGATGCGTGCGCCGAGCTTCGAGCCGGCACTCGGGCTGGTCGAGATTCACGGCACGCGGGTCGGCGGCACGGTCGAGCCGTCGCCGTCGCTCGAAGCCCAGGCCTGGGGCGCGCTGGTCACCGGCGTGCGCGACTATGTCGACAAGAACGGCTTTCCCGGCGTGATCATCGGCCTGTCCGGCGGCATCGACTCGGCGCTGGTGCTGGCTGTCGCGGTCGATGCACTCGGCCCCGAGCGGGTACGCGCGGTGATGATGCCGTCGCCCTACACCGCCGAGATCTCGTGGCTCGACGCGCGCGAGATGGCGGCGCGGCTCGGCGTGCGCTACGACGAGATCGCCATCGCGCCGATCTTCGACGCCTTCAAGGCCGCCTTGGCGCCGCAGTTCGCCGGCCTGGCCGAGGACACGACCGAAGAGAACATCCAGGCGCGCGCCCGCGGCACGCTGTTGATGGCGCTGTCCAACAAGACGGGTTCGATCGTGCTCACCACCGGCAACAAGAGCGAGATGGCGACCGGCTACGCGACCCTGTACGGCGACATGGCCGGCGGTTTTGCGGTCATCAAGGACGTGGCCAAGACGCTCGTCTATCGGCTCGCGCATTGGCGCAACGCGCAAGGCGCGCAGTCGGTGATCCCCGAGCGCATCATCACGCGCCCACCTTCGGCCGAACTGCGACTCGACCAGACCGACCAGGACAGCCTGCCGCCTTACGAGGTGCTGGACGCGATCCTGGCGCTGTACATGGAAGAGGACCACAGCGTCGAGCAGATCGTGGCGGCCGGTTTCGAGCGCGCGACGGTCGAACGCGTGGCCCACTTGATCAAGGTCAACGAGTACAAACGCAGGCAGGCGCCGGTGGGCATCCGCATCACGCACCGCGCCTTCGGGCGCGACTGGCGCTACCCCATCACGTCGAAGTTCCGTGCTTAAATCGGTGCGAGTCGAAAAAGTCGGAGCCCGGCCATGAAGCAGATCACCGCCATCATCAAGCCCTTCAAGCTCGAAGAAGTGCGCGAAAGCCTGGCCGAGGTGGGTGTGTCGGGGCTGACGGTCACCGAGGTCAAAGGCTTCGGGCGCCAGAAGGGGCATACCGAGCTCTACCGCGGCGCCGAGTACGTGGTGGACTTCCTGCCCAAGGTGAAGATCGAGGTCGTCGTCAAGGACGAAGACGTCGAGCGCTGCATCGACGCGGTGGTGAAAGCGGCCAAGACGGGCAAAATCGGCGACGGCAAGATCTTCGTCACCGCGGTCGAGCAGGTGGTGCGCATCCGCACCGGAGAAACTGACGAAGCGGCCGTCTGATTCAGAGCCGCGAGTAGTCGTCCGGGGCCGTCGCACGCGCGGCAGCATCCGCGATCCGTTGCACGAGTCGGGGCAGGTCTTCATCCACGATCAACGCGTCGTGTTGGGCCGCTGATACGAAGCCGCGATCACGCGCGCCGGCCATGAACGCCAGCAGCGCGTCGTAGTAGCCGTCCACGTTCAGCAGCGCGACCGGCTTGTCGTGGTAGCCGAGCTGCTGCCAGGACCACATCTCGTACAACTCCTCCAGCGTGCCGATGCCGCCCGGCAGGGCAAGGAAGGCGTCCGCCGCCTCGGCCATGCGCTGCTTGCGTTCGTGCATGGTCTGCACCACCACCAGCTCGGTGAGGCCGTGGTGGCCGGCTTCGCGTTCCATCAGCGCCTGCGGAATCACGCCCAGCACGCGCCCGCCGGCGGCCAGCGTCGCGTCGGCCACCAAGCCCATCAGCCCGACGCGCCCGCCGCCGTAGACGAGCCGACCGCCGGCGCGGCCGATCAGCGTGCCGAGTTCACGCGCGGCGGCGGCATAGGTCGGCGAGTCGCCGGCGCGCGAACCGCAATAGACGCACAACGACAGCGCCGTCATGCGGCCGATTGTCGCGGTGCGGGGCGGCAGTCGACCAAGCGGGTGCCGCAGACCACGTCGTGCCAGAACTGGCGTTGTGGGTGCGCCTTGGCCGACAGCGCATAGGCCAGCACGCCTGCCGTCATCAGGCCGAAGATCGCGCCCGCGCTGTGCAGCCCGGCCAGCGCGGCGGCGGCCAGTGCCGGTACGAACCAGACCCACGCCAGCAGGTAGCGGGCCAGCGCCCGAGGCTGGCTGACCGGCGCGCCGGCCGCAGTGACGAGCCGGATGTGCCAGGTGCGCATCGCCACGGTCTGGCCCCCGCGCGACCAGAACCAGACGAAGTAGATGCCGAGCACGACGAACAGGAACAGCTGCAGCCCGAGCTGGCCTTGCAGTGCATGGCGCTGCTGGGTCAGCGACGAATACAGGTAACCGGCGATCATGACGACGCCGAACAGCAGTACGCCTTCATAGACGAAGCAGGCGAGCCGGCGCGCCAGCCCCGGCGTGGCGCTCGCCATCAACGCTCGGACGACTTGCCGCGACGCCGTTTGTCGTCGTCGACCTTGCGCGGCGGCGTCACCGCGGCACCCTGCGCGCCGCGTTGCGGCAGCAGGGTGCGCGGCTCGACGAAACCGGGCGTGGCGGCGATCTTCGGCAGCCCCGCCTGCTGGTGCGCGGGCGGCTGCGCAGGGCGCGACAGCGGCATCGTCGTCGCGCCGGTGCGCCCGGGCGGGGCGGCCGGCAGCGGACGCACGAGGTTGGACTTCCGACCCTCACGCTCGCCGGCGCCGTCCTCGTAATCGCGGCCGCGCCGCGGCGGCGCGCGCCGGTCGTCGGCATCGCGCGCCAGCTCCCGCCGCCGCTCCGGCGGCAGCGCCTGGTAGGCCTCCCAGCGGGCACGGCGGTCGTCGCCGTCGTAGCCGCGCGACTCCTGGTAATTCTGGCGCGCGCGGTCACGGTCACCGGGCGACATCGTGGCCCAGTTGTCCATTCGGCGTTGCAGCCGCTCGCGCTCGGCCGGCGGCAAAGCCTGGAAACGGTTGGCGATCGCCAGCCACTTCTGCTGCTGGTCCGGCGACAGCCGGGACCAGTCGTCGCGCAGTGGGTCGAGTGCTGAGCGCTGGCTCGGCTCGAGCGTGTTCCAGGGCTGCTGTGCGTGCACCGCGCCGGCCAGCAGCAGCGCGGCGGCGAGGGCGGCGGCGGCGCCGGTCTTCATTGGATGGCGGTCGGGGGTGTCAACGGCGGGTTCTTCAGGAAAGCGAGGAAACCCGGGTCGCTGTAGGCAGCGGGGGGCAGGTCGTCGGCCAGCAGGGCGGCATCGATCTCGGCCGCAGCGTCGACCTGCTCCTGCACCGCTTCCTGGCTGATGACCACCAACCCGCCGACCAGCAGCAACAGAGGCAGCACCGAAGCCAGCCGCATCCACCAGCCGCCGAGCGCGGCGTCGCCGCCGGCGGACACGCTGACCGGGGCCGCCCCGGCGCGGCGCTCGCGCGCCCGCGCCAGCGCCAGCGCCTGCTCGCGCGCCACGCGCAGGCGCTGTTCGATGTCATGCGGGGCGCTGTCGGCGACCTCGTCCAGCCCGGCGGCCAGGCGCAGCGCCAAGCGGGCCTGCAGCGCCTCATGCGGCGGCAGGTCGGCGAGTGAGCGCAGGGTCTTGGTGTTCATGGCGAGGCGATTCCCTTCGCCCGCAGCGCCTTGGCCAGTGCGTGCACCGCCCGCGAGCAATGCGTTTTCACGCTGCCCTGCGAGCAACCCATCACTACGGCGGTTTCGGCCACGTCGAGCTCTTCCCAGTAACGCAACAAAAATGCTTCCCGTTGACGGTTCGGCAACTGTGACACCTCGCGGTCGATCAGGCTCAGCATCTGCTGGCGGCCGACCGTGTCGGCGGCGCTTTCGGCGCCCAGGCTGCCTTCGACCGTCTCCAGCAGCTCCAGCAGGTCGAAATCGTTGCCTTCGCCGTCGCCGGAGTCGAAGTCCGACATGTTGGTCAGCACCGCGCGGCGCACCTTCTGGCGCCGGAAGTGGTCCATCGTGGCGTTGGACAGTATGCGCTGGAACACCAACGGCAACTCCGCGGCCGGCCGGTCGGCGTACTTCTCGGCCAGGCGGATCATTGCGTCCTGCACGATGTCCAGCGCCGCGTCGTCGTCGCGCACGGTGTAGGCCGTACGTTTGAAGGCGCGCTTTTCGACTCTTTTGAGGAAGTCCGAGAGTTCTGCTTCTGTGGCCAAGGGAAAGGCCCGGCACGCTAAAGGCGGCGGGATTATGTCATCGCCCTCGCGGCCCCCCGCGGCTGGCATAATGCTGCTTCGCACAACGCTCTTTTCGGTCGTGAGGGGCGCCCAACCGGGGCGCACATCGCAGGCCGCGCAGGTTCCGAATCCGCCTCACGAGGGCGCGCAAGAGGGGCACCGATGGTTTTTCGTCAGAGATCAACCCAGAGGTTCGAAATGGACATGTCTGCCGCGGAAGTCAAACGCGCTCAAATTGTCGACGGTCGAGCGCAACCGCAATCCCCCCCAGGCGAGCTCAACGGCTCCGAAATCCTCGTTCGCTGCTTGCAGGCCGAAGGTGTCAAGTACCTTTGGGGCTATCCGGGCGGCGCGGTGCTCTACATCTACGACGCCCTGTACAAGCAGGAGTCGATCCAGCATGTGCTGGTGCGCCACGAGCAGGCCGCGGTGCATGCCGCCGACGGTTATGCACGCGCCACCGGCGATGTCGGCGTGGCGCTGGTGACCTCGGGCCCCGGCGTCACCAATGCCGTCACCGGCATCGCAACCGCCTACATGGACTCGATCCCGATGGTGATCGTGACCGGCCAGGTGCCGACGCCGGCGATCGGGCTGGACGCCTTCCAGGAGTGCGACACCGTCGGCATCACGCGCCCGATCGTCAAGCACAACTTCCTCGTCAAGGACGTGCGCGACCTGGCGCTCGTGATGAAGAAGGCCTTCCACATCGCACGCACCGGCCGCCCGGGGCCGGTGGTGGTGGACATCCCGAAGGACGTGTCGCTCAAGACGGCGCCCTTCGCGTATCCCGAGAAGATCGAGATGCGCTCGTACAACCCGGTGAAGAAGGGCCACGGCGGCCAGATCCGCAAGGCGGTGCAGCTGCTGCTGCAAGCCAAGCGGCCCTACATCTACACCGGCGGCGGCGTCATCCTCGGCAACGCCTCGGCCGAGTTGCGCGAACTCGCCCACCTGCTCGGCGTGCCCTGCACCAACACGCTGATGGGGCTGGGAGCGATCCAGGCCAGCGACCCGCAGTTCCTCGGCATGCTCGGCATGCACGGCACCTACGAAGCCAACATGACGATGCAGCACTGCGACGTGCTGCTGGCCGTCGGTGCGCGTTTCGACGACCGCGTGATCGGCAATCCGAAGCACTTCGCGCAGAACGAACGCAAGATCATCCACATCGACATCGACCCGTCGAGCATCTCCAAGCGGGTGAAGGTCGATATCCCGATCGTCGGCGACGTGAAGGACGTGCTGCAGGAGCTGGTCGCGCAGCTGAAGGAGGCCGCCAGCAAGCCCGACAAGGCCGCGCTCAACGCCTGGTGGAGCCAGATCAACGACTGGCGCAAGCGCGAGTGTCTGGCCTACAGGAAGAGCAATGAAGTCATCAAGCCGCAGCAGGTCGTCGAGACGCTGTGGGAGCTGACCAAGGACCGCGACTGCTACATCACCAGCGACGTCGGCCAGCACCAGATGTGGGCGGCGCAGTTCTATCGCTTCGAGCAGCCGCGGCGCTGGATCAACTCCGGCGGCCTGGGCACGATGGGCGTCGGCCTGCCCTACGCGATGGGCATCAAGCTGGCCAAACCCGACAGCGATGTCTTCTGCATCACCGGTGAAGGTTCGATCCAGATGTGCATCCAGGAGCTGTCCACCTGCCAGCAGTACAAGACGCCGGTGAAGGTGGTGTCGCTCAACAACCGCTATCTGGGCATGGTGCGCCAGTGGCAGCAGCTGGACTACGGCGGGCGTTATTCGCACAGCTACATGGACGCGCTGCCGGACTTCGTCAAGCTGGCCGAGGCGTATGGCCATGTCGGCCTGCTGGTCGAAAAGCCGAGCGAGGTCGAACCCGCGCTGCGCGAGGCGATCCGCCTGAAGGACCGCACCGTGTTCATCGACGTGCGCACCGACCCGACCGAAAACGTCTGGCCGATGGTCAAGGCGGGCCAGGGCATCACCGAGATGCTGCTCGGCTCCGAAGACCTATAAACAGAGGGAGAACACGGCCCGCCAAAGCGGGCCGTGTCCGCATTCATGAAACACATCATTGCGTTGCTGCTGGAAAACGAGCCTGGAGCCTTGTCGCGTGTGGTGGCGTTGTTTTCCGCCCGCGGCTACAACATCGAAAGCCTGACCGTCGCGCCGACCGAGGACGCGTCGCTGTCGCGCATGACGATCGTCACCGCCGGTTCCGACGAGGTCATCGAGCAGATCACCAAACACCTGAACCGGCTGATCGAAGTCGTCAAGGTGGTCGACCTGACCGAGGGCAGCTTTACCGAGCGCGAGCTGATGTTGATCAAGGTGCGCGCGGTCGGCAAGGAGCGCGACGAGATGCAGCGCATGGCGGAGATCTTCCGCGGCCGCATCATCGACGTCACCGACAAGAGCTACACCATCGAGTTGACCGGCGACTCACCGAAGCTCGACGCTTTCCTCGTCGCGATCGATCGCGCGGCGATTCTCGAAACCGTCCGCACCGGTGCCTCGGGCATCGGCCGCGGCGAAAGGATATTGAGAGTGTAGAAGCGGGCTCTTCGAGCCCTGTCCGAATACTTTGGAGAGGACGGATATGAAGGTTTACTACGACAAGGACGCCGACCTGAGCCTGATCAAGGGCAAGAACGTCGCCATCATCGGCTACGGCTCGCAGGGCCATGCGCACGCGCAGAACTTGAACGACTCCGGCGTCAAGGTCACCGTCGGCCTGCGCAAGGGCGGCGCCAGCTGGACCAAGGTCGAGAAGGCGGGCCTGAAGGTGGCGGAAGTCGCGGACGCTGTGAAGTCGGCCGACGTGGTGATGATCCTGCTGCCCGACGAGCAGATCGGTGCGGTCTATGCCAACGACGTGGCACCCAACATCAAGCAGGGCGCCTCGCTCGCGTTTGCGCACGGCTTCAACGTCCACTACGGGCAAGTGGTGCCACGCGATGACCTCGATGTCTGGATGGTGGCGCCGAAGGCCCCCGGCCACACCGTGCGCAACACCTACACGCAAGGCGGCGGCGTGCCGCACCTGATTGCGGTGCACGCCGACAAGAGCGGCAGGGCGCGCGATCTGGCGCTGTCGTATGCCGTGGCCAACGGCGGCGGCAAGGCCGGCATCATCGAGACCAACTTCCGCGAGGAAACCGAGACCGACCTGTTCGGTGAACAGGCTGTGTTGTGCGGCGGCGCGGTGGAACTCATAAAGGCCGGCTTCGAGACGCTGACCGAGGCCGGCTACGCGCCCGAGATGGCTTATTTCGAGTGCCTGCACGAGCTGAAGCTGATCGTCGACCTGATCTATGAGGGCGGCATCGGCAACATGAACTACTCGATCAGCAACAACGCCGAATACGGCGAGTACGTCACCGGCCCGAAAATCATCAACGCCGACACCAAGGCGGCGATGAAGAAGGCGCTGGTCGACATCCAGACCGGCGAGTACGCCAAGAGCTTCATCATCGAAAACCGCGCCGGCGCGCCGACGCTCTTGAGCCGCCGTCGCCTCACCGCCCAGCACGAGATCGAAGTGGTGGGCGAGAAACTGCGCGCGATGATGCCCTGGATCAAGGCCAACAAGCTGGTCGACCGCAGCCGCAACTGAGTTCGTTCATCGTGGCGTATCCTCGCGCCCGATGAACGAGCCGAACCCTCACGACGACGCCGCGCAGCGCCCGCGGCGCAAGGGCCTGTACGTCCTGCCGAACGCGATCTCGCTGGCGGCGCTCTTCGCGGCTTTCTACGCGATCGTGATGGCGATGAACGGCCGCTTCGAGGCGGCCGTGTTGGGCATCTTCGTGTCGGCCGTGCTCGACAGCCTGGACGGCCGGGTGGCGCGCATGACGCACTCGCAAAGCGCGTTCGGCGAACAGATGGACAGCCTGTGCGACATGGTCAGCTTCGGCGCCGCGCCGGCGCTGATCGTCTACGAGTGGGCGCTGCGCGACCTGGGACGCTGGGGCTGGCTGCCGGCCTTCGTCTACATCGCCGGCGCCGCGCTGCGGCTGGCGCGGTTCAATACCAACATCGGCATCGTCGACCGGCGCTACTTCCAAGGCCTGCCGAGCCCGGCCGCGGCGGCGCTGGTGATGGGGCTGATCTGGGTCGCGGACGACGCCGGCCTGCGCGGCGTGACCCGCATCGACTGGCTGGCCTGGACGGCGTTCGCCGTCACGCTCTACGCCGGGCTGTCGATGGTCACGAATGCGCCGTTCTACAGCTTCAAGGACGTGAGTTTCAAGCGCAGCGTGCCCTTCATCGTCATCGTCGCCATCGCGCTGGCGATCGCGGTCATCAACATCCACCCGCCGACCGTTTTGTTCGCCCTGTTCTGCGCTTACGGTGTGTCGGGCTACCTGGTGTATGCGTACAAGAAGTACAAGGGCCGGCCGGTGAGCGTGATCGCGACTTCGACCGACGATCCGGATGAAGCCGGCTTGCACCGCTGACGCTTGCCGCGTGCTACATTCGCAGCCATGTCGATCCGCATCGCCCTGCTACTTCTAGGAGTGACCGCGCGCTGATCGATCTGCGACCCCTTAGACCAGTTACCCATCGACGGCCCGCGAGCACTTTGCCAGCGGGCCGTTTCGTTTTGTCCGTCCCACCGAGAGCCGACCATGAGCAACGACAAGCTGATCATCTTCGACACCACCTTGCGCGATGGCGAACAGTCGCCCGGCGCGTCGATGACCAAGGACGAGAAGCTGCGCATCGCGCGCCAGCTCGAGCGCCTGCGTGTCGATGTCATCGAGGCCGGTTTCGCGGCGTCGTCGAATGGCGACTTCGACGCCGTGAAGTCGATCGCGGACCACATCCGCGAATCGGTCGTCTGCTCGCTGGCGCGCGCCAACGACCGCGACATCAGCCGCGCCGCCGAGGCGCTGAAGGGTGCGGCACGCGCACGCATCCATACCTTCATCGCGACCAGCGAGCTGCACATGGAAAAGAAGCTGCGCATGACCCGCGAGCAGGTCCACGAGCAGGCCAAGCTGGCGGTGCGCTTCGCGCGCAAGCTGTGCGACGACGTCGAGTTCAGCCCCGAGGACGGCTACCGCTCGGACCCGGACTTCCTGGCCCGCGTGCTGGAGACGGCGATCGACGAAGGCGCCACGACGATCAACATCCCGGACACAGTGGGTTATGCGATCCCGGAGCTGTACGGCCACTTCATCCGCAGCCTGCGCGAGCGGGTGCCGAACTCGGACAAGGCGGTGTGGAGCGTGCATTGCCACAACGACCTCGGCATGGCGGTGGCGAACTCGCTCGCCGGCGTGCACATCGGCGGCGCGCGCCAGGTCGAGTGCACGATCAACGGCCTGGGGGAGCGTGCCGGCAACTGCTCGCTGGAAGAAGTGGTGATGGCGGTGAAGACGCGGCGCGACCACTTCGGGCTCGAGGTCGGCATCGACACGACGCAGATCGTTCCCGCCTCGCGCATGGTGAGCCAGACCACCGGCTTCGTGGTGCAGCCGAACAAGGCGGTGGTCGGCGCCAACGCCTTCGCGCATGCCAGCGGCATCCACCAGGACGGCGTGCTGAAGGCGCGCGACACCTACGAGATCATGCGCGCCGAAGACGTGGGCTGGAGCGCGAACCGCATCGTGCTCGGCAAGCTGTCGGGCCGCAACGCGTTCAAGCAGCGGCTGGAGGTGCTCGGCATCGAACTGGAGAGCGAGACCGACATCAACGCTGCGTTCACCAAGTTCAAGGAACTGGCGGATCGCAAGAGCGACATCTTCGACGAGGACATCCTGGCGCTGGTCAGCGACGAGAGTGTGACGCGCGAGCACGAACACTACCGGCTGCTCGCGCTGGCGCAACGCTCGGAGATGGGGGAGACCCCGCATGCAAGCGTCGCCTTCGCCGCCGGCGCGGCCGAGCACCACACTCAAAGCGATGGCAACGGGCCCGTGGACGCGGTGTTGAAGTCCATCGAGTCGGCGGTGCAAAGTGGCGCCGAAATGCTGCTCTATTCGGTCAATGCGATCACGAGCGGCTCGACAGAATCGCAGGGTGAGGTGACGGTGCGGCTGCAACAGGGAGGCCGGGTCGTCAACGGTGTCGGCGCCGATCCGGACATCGTCGTGGCTTCGGCCAAGGCTTACCTGTCGGCATTGAACAAGCTGCACAGCAAGGCTGAACGCGTGGCCGCCCAGGGTTGATGAGCGCACCAGAAGTGTGACCAATCTCACATCAGCTTTAGGAGAACCCCGTAAGTCGATGATCTTGCGCGCATTTGTGACTGCCCGTACACTGAACCGAACGGTCCTTGGAAAGCCATGAAGCTGATGCGCGTATCGATGGGAATCAAACAGTGGGGTCTGACCCTAATGTTGGCAATGGCCTCCTTCACGCTGCTGCTGCCCACGCCGGCTGACGCCGGGCAGCGCAAGACCGCCGCCGCGAAAAAGCCCACCGCGGCCAAGTCGGTGCGCGCCGGCAAGGCCTCGCCGCAACGCAAGGCCGGCGTACGGCGCGCCGCGCCCAAGGTGGTGGTGACGCCGCCGCGCCTGTCCTTCGGTCAGTTGTTCGGTCTGCACGCGGCCGAAGACCCGCTCGACCTGCGCTCCAGCGTGGCGCTCGTCATCGACCAGGACACCGACGAGGTGCTGTTCAGCAAAAACCCGCAGGCGGTGCTGCCCATCGCGTCGATTACCAAGCTGATGACGGCGTTGGTGGTGTCCGACGCCGGCCTGCCGCGGGACCAGCCACTGACCGTGACGCAGGACGACGTCGATACCGAAAAGGGCAGCCGCTCGCGCCTGATGGTCGGCACCCAGCTCACACGCGGCGAGATGTTGCACCTGGCGCTGATGGCCTCCGAAAACCGCGCGGCGCACGCACTCGGTCGTCACTATCCGGGCGGCACGACGGCCTTCGTCGCGGCGATGAACCGCAAGGCGCGAGAACTCGGCATGAACGACACGCGTTATGTCGAGCCGACCGGCTTGTCGAGCGCCAACCAGTCGAGTGCGCGTGATCTGGCCGTGCTGGTGAAGGCGGCGCACCAGGTGCCGATGATCCGCGAGCTGTCGACCTCGCTCGAGCACGAGGTCGCGATCGGCGAACGCCAGCTGCACTTCCGCAACACCAACACGCTGGTGAAGAACCCGCTGTGGGAAATCGGCCTGCAGAAAACCGGCTACATCAGCGAGGCCGGACGCTGTGTCGTGATGCAGGCGCAGCTCGCCGGGCGCAAGCTGATCATGGTGCTGCTCGATTCGACCGGACGCACTTCGCGCGTCGGCGACGCCGAACGCATCCGCAAGTGGCTGGCCGGCGAAGGCCACGGCACGCTCGCGGCGCAGCCGAGTTCCTAACAGGCTGTTGAATTTCGCGTGATCGAGCTGACGGATGTATTCGATGCGAGCTGATCCTGGCGAGTCTGGTTGCGCGGTCTCAGCTTGGGTGGCTTTCGCGAGCACCGCGCGATCACTTGCGC
>Ga0307505_10000369_pt1 | contig 50990 bp, 41 predicted proteins | sample 23_S_MG_FD_202183 | JGI IMG/M metagenome (GOLD analysis project Ga0307505, IMG submission 202183) | Soil microbial communities from Populus trichocarpa stands in riparian zone in the Pacific Northwest, United States - 23_S | ecosystem: Environmental > Terrestrial > Soil > Riparian zone > Trees...
CCTGCGCGGCAGAAGCCGTCCGGGCTGCAACGGCGCCCTCGTCATCGAGTGTGCCTCTCGTCGAGCTTACATAGCCCCACTATGCGCGCTCTCCGATAGACGCACTCAATGACGATGGCATCCGTTTCGCCTCGAACGTTTCTGCCGCGCAGGCTCCTAGGGCGAAACATGCCTGTGCCTGAGATCGAACGAAAGCTGTGCGGTGCGGGAATTCCGCGCGAGCGTCACTGAAGCAGCGGCGGCAGCGGGCAGTGCAACGCGGCACAGATCGTGCGCAGCAACTCGGCCTCGCTGACGCTGACCTTGCCGTCAGCGCTGATGGCAAGGGTCAACCCACGCACGACGAGTTCCTTGGCAGCAGGTGCCAGAATATCCAGACGCGGCAGCGCGCGATCCAGCGCGAGCGCCCACTCCTGCGGCGGCACATAGTCAGGCTTGACCTGCGGGAGCACCTCGTGGATGCCTAGCGCATAGGCTCGCCGGGCGCTGGCATCGTCATCGTGCCCATGGCGCGCCACCACCGCGAACAGGTCGACCAGTTCCGCTTCAAGCTCAGGCAGCTTGAGCCGCCCCATCGTGCGCGTCGCCGCCGGATTGAGCGCATCGATGACCTGGATGCCGACCAGCTTGGCCAGGCAGTATTCGTCCAGACTCACGCGTCCGTCTGCTTCTATGAGCTGACGCAATGCAATGACGAAAACCTGAAGTTGTGGGCGCGGCCGCCGGCGCAGGGCCGGAAAGGCCATCGCGGAAAGCGGAAGCCTTTGCATCGGGTGCAGCCCGGCAATCTGGGCTGCGAGATCGACGACGACGGCAGCGGTGCCGCTGTCGTAGTAGTGCTCGATGCGTCGGAGCTGCGCCGCGCGCACGCTCTCCAGCCGATCCAGCACGAGCGCGAACACCAGCGCCATCGCCCGCTCCTGCGCGTGCGCCGCATCGCTCAGCGACGGCGGGATCGCCAGGTTGAGCGCGGCAGCGGCAGCGTAGTCCGCCGTATCGGGATGCCCGACCTGCCCGGCCACATGACCCGGGGTGATGGCGATTTCGGCGGCGGCGGCGGGTATGGCGGCGGCCGCGGCGTACGCGTGGGCATGCAACGACACGCCCGCCGGCGCGAATCCCGACAGCGAAACCTCCGCCGAATCGGAGTCGCCCACGCGCCTGGGTTGACTCCACTGCGCGGCGACGTCGGCGAACTCGGCGGGATCGAACGACGGCTGCAGGCGCCGGATGCGATCGGTCAACGCCGGATGCGTCGCGAACAGCGCCGAATAGCCGATGCCGTCGCCAAACAGCATGTGCGCGACTTCCTCGCCGTCCGCGGACGCGAGCCGGGATCCTTCGGCGAGCCCGCCGATCTTCTTCAACGCGCCGGCGATGCCGTCGGTCTGGCGCGTGAACTGGACGGCCGACGCATCGGCCAGGTACTCGCGCTGACGCGAGATCGACGCCTTGATGATGCGCGCGAAGAACACGCCAATGTAGCCGACGACGAGAAGTCCGATGCCGAGCAGCGCAATGCCGGCGCCATCGCGGCTGCGACCGCGTCCGGCAGTCTCGGCGATCTTGCGGCCGACGATCGTGATCACGAGGATGCCGAAGGCCACGCCCATCAGGCGGATGTTCAGACGCATGTCGCCATTGAGGACATGACTGAATTCATGGGCGATCACGCCCTGCAGTTCATCGCGCGTGAGCTTGTCCAGGCAGCCGCGCGTTACCGTTACCGCGGCGTCGGCCGGCGTGTAGCCCGACGCGAACGCGTTGATCGCGGCTTCCTCTTCGAGCACGAAGATTTCCGGCACCGGCACCCCCGAGGCGATCGCGATCTCCTCGACCACGTTGCGCAGCCGCCGGTAGGCCAGGTTGGTCGTGTCCGGCGGCACCGGCGTGGCACCCAGTTGCATGGCCACCGCGCCGCCGCCGCCGCGCAGCGTGGAGATGCGATAGAGCGTCGCCAGGCCGATCACGGTGGCCACGCACACGCTGGTGACCACGAGCACGCCAGGGGCAATCGCGAACGCATCGCCAGCGTCCTCGCTGGCGAATCCGAGCGCGAAAATCACCACGAGATCTACCGCGGCGACGATGCACACGACCGCCAGCGTGAACAGCACGAGCATGCGCCGGGTCTGCCGGCGCGCCAAGTCCTGCTGGGAGAAGAAGTTCATCAGCGCAATTCAGCCTTGCACGGCAGGCGCTGCCGCATGCGCCCGTTGCCCTCGCAAGCGGGCGTGCGACTGGCGGCTCAGGTGAACGAGACTTTCACCGCCTCGCGCTTCTCGGGCGATTCGATCTCGAGCAGTTGCGCAGGCTCGAAGTTGAACGCGCCGGCCACGATCGAGCTCGGAAACACCTCGCGCTTGATGTTGTAGCTCATGACCGAGTCGTTGTAGGCCTGGCGGGCGAACGCGACCTTGTTCTCGGTCGACGTAAGCTCCTCGGTGAGCTGCATCATGTTCTGGTTTGCCTTGAGGTCGGGGTAGGCCTCCGACAACGCAAACAGGCGCCCGAGCGTCTGGGTCAGCATGTTTTCGGCGCCAGACAGCTTCTGCATCGCAGCGGGATCGCCGGGATTGGCCTTGGCTGCGGAAAGTCCGGAAACGGCCGAATTTCGCGCCTGGATGACCGCCTCAAGCGTCTCGCGCTCGTGCTTCATGTAACCCTTCACCACTTCGACCAGATTCGGGATCAGGTCATAGCGGCGGGTCAACTGGACGTCGATCTGGGCGAACGCGTTCTTGAACGCATTGCGCGCGGTGATGAGCCCGTTGTAGATGCCGATCGCATAGAAGGCGAGCAGCGCCACGACGACAAGCAGAATCAGACCGGTCATTTCACCCTCCACGGAGACGACGAATGCACGTATGATTTCGAGCATATCATGTGCTTCCAGACCGCTACGGCCCGTTCATTGAAACCGATACTGCTCGCCCTCGTGCTTGCCTTGCCGATCGCCACGCTGGCGATTGGCGATGCCGTTGCGACGACTCCGGCGAAGTCGTCGCGCAAGGTCCGGCCGCCGGCCGTGCCCGTGGTCGTTCCGCCACGTGTCGACAACGATGCCGTGATGAAGGACCCCGCACCGCTGGCGGTCGAGTTCGAGCACTGGCTCACCCAGCTGGCCGACTCGGGGAAGGTTTCAGGACTGGCTGCGGCAATCGTCAAGGACGACACGGTCCTGCTCGAACGCGGCATCGGCTACGCCGACTGGCAGCGTCGCGAAGCGGTCACCGCCGATACCGTGTTCCGGCTTGCCTCGCTGTCCAAGGCCTTCGCAACGACGCTTGCCGGCATGCTCGTGAACGACGGTCGCCTGACCTGGGACAGCCGCGTCGACGAGCTCCTGCCCACCTTCACGCTGGCCGATACCGAAAGCGCACGCAAACTCACCGTACGCGACATCCTCAGCCATCGCGTCGGCCTGCCCAACAACACCTACGACCGCCTCATCGAGCAGGATGAACCCTACCCGCTGCTGGTAGAGCGGCTGCGTGAGGTGCCGATGACCTGCGCGGTCGGCGCGTGCTACGGCTACCAGAACATCGCCTTCAGCCTGATCGGCGACATCACCTACGCGACGACCGGCGACTTCTTCCATCATCTGGTCGAAAAGCGCGTGTTCCACCCGCTCGGCATGACGTCGGCAACCTATGGCCGCGACGCACTGGAAGGTTCAGCATCATGGGCGCGTCCGCACCGGCGCGCGGGAAAGGGTTGGCAATCTTTCCAGCCCAACGAACGCTACTACCGCATGCCGCCGGCGGCCGGTGCCAACGCGAGCGTCCGCGACATGCGCCGATGGCTGGTCGCCCAGATGGGCTGGCGCCCCGACGTGCTCGCTCCGGCATTGCTGGAAGCCACCCACGCCTCGCTCGTGCAGACACCGCAAGAGCGCACGTCGACGCCGTGGCGCAGGGAACGCCTGCTCGATGCCGGGTATGCACTGGGCTGGCGCGTGTACGACTACGCGGGCGAACCGATGGTTTTCCACGCGGGCGCCGTGCAGGGATATCGCGCACTGATTGCATTTCTTCCCGACCGCGGATTGGGGCTGGTCATGTTGTGGAACTGCGAGTCCGCAGCACCTTACGGCCTCATGCCCATGCTTTTCGACCGCTATCTGGGACTGCCGCGCGTGAACTGGGCCGGCGTCGGCGATGCCAGCGACGAATCCGCCGCGACCGGCAGCGACTGACCTTCCGGGCAAACCTGCACTTTGACGCGGCTGATGTCGTAGCATGTAGGCCGGTTTCGACCGCCCCCCGGCGAAGGACGTTCGGGGAGCCCGTCGGATGAAGCTCGGCAGAGCTCCCGTACGCCAAAGGAATCCACGCGTGCTGATCGCCGAACAGTTGGTGTTGCTGTGCATCGATTCGCGAACCGGGGCGCTCGAGATCGCCCACGACCGCGCCGATATCGACCATCTTGCCGCCGCCGCGCTCGTTCTTGATCTCGCCGAACGTCGGCATCTGCGCTACAACGCGGGTTACGTCGCGCTCGATGCGGACCTTCCGATCAACCACCCGCAGCTTGTCGCGGCAGAGCGCGTGCTCGCCGGCTTCGGCAGCGGCCTCGCACTGGAAGCCGCGATCGAGTTGATCGAAGCGCGCATCACTTCGCTCGCGGAGGGGTTGCTTGAAAGCCTGTTTCGCCGCGATGTCCTGCATCGGCAACGCAGTGCGTGGCTGCCCTGGGCGGCGAAACGCTATCCATTGCGCTCATTGCAGGCGCACAACGAAGCAATCCAGGAAATTCGCAATGCGGCTTCGTTGACACCGGTGTCGACCCTACGCGCGCTCGGCCTGCTGATCCTCGTCGAAGGTGCGGGCCGCCTGGCTGCAGTGCTCGATGCGAGCGGCCACGAGCGTGCGACGCGACGCCTGGACCTGATCGGCAGGAACCACACGTCGGGCGAGCAGGGCCTGCTTGCCCAACTGCGCCGTTTCGTCCTCGAGTAAAGTCCGGTCGGGTTCGAGGTCCGCAGCCGCACATCCCGATCGAACCGGATTCCGCGTGGCGCCAGTCAGACCCTGGATGGCCGGATTGCAAGCCCCGGCCCGCAAGACCCGACAGGCTCCTAGCCGTCGAGCTTGAACTCGATCCGACGACGCGCCGAGGAACTCACCGGCACGCCATTCTCGACCCGTGGGCTGAACGTCGAGCGCTCGATCGAACGAATCGCCTCGCGATCGAAGATGCGTGGCGGATCCGAGCGCACGACCCGGGCATTTTCCACCTGGCCGCCCGCGCTGACCGTGAACTCGACCTCGACCCACCCTTCTGCCCGGCTGCGCGCAGCCTGTGGCGGATACGCGGGCGAGACCATGCTGACCACCGCAAGATCGGAGTTGACCCCGGATGCGGCCGGTGTTGGCGGCGGCACGGCGGGTTGAACCGGCACGGGCGTCGGCGCTGGAGTCACTACTGCTGCCGGTGGCGGAGCGGTCGCAGCCACGGTCGGGGCCGGCTCGACCACAGCCGGAGATTCGGCAACCGATGGCGTGGGTGTCGGTGGCCTCGGTACCGCTGCGGCGGTCGCGGCAGCTGCCGCAGCCGCTGCCTGGGCAAGCTGCTCGCGTTCCACAATTCTGCGCCGCGCTTCCAGCTTGCCGCGAAGGATCGTCAGCGAATAGTTTTCTGGATCCGCCAGCGCCAGCGCGGCGACGATGCGTGCGGCTTCTTCGAGATTGCCCTGGTTGATTTCCTGTTCCGCCGTGCCGCTTGCGAATGGAAACAGCTCACGCAACGCGTCCCGAGCCCCGGCGTTTCCCGGTTCCTTTTCGACGATCGCGAGGTAGTACTCGAGCGCATTGTCTCCGGCCGGCGCGACCATGCGTTGTGCGGCCATCGCCTCACGCGCCCTGCCATACAACTCGTCCACGGTCAGATCCCCCAATCCCGGATCTACCGCAACCGGTTCCACCGGAGCAGGTGCGGGCGCAACCGGCGCCGGCGCGGTCGCGACCGGAGGCGCATCTTCGCTGCGTCCACAGGCTGCCAGCGCGATCGCGACGAACAGCACGAAGACCAGCTTCGGCATGGGCGGCAATGCGCCCTGGGGACGGCTTGGCCAGGGAATCCGGGAAATCTTCACGGTCGGACGCTCCATTCAGATGGACGTATGATCAGCACGCACGCACACGCTGCGGAAAGATCCAGGTTGTCCCGTATGGCGCAATGTACTGCGCAGACGATCGGTTGCAACGACGCTGCTGTCGTCTCCACCGTGGCGCCTGCACCCGACTCCCTCATGTCCGATTCGCATTGACCGCGGATCGTGCCCCAAAAACCCCTGTTCCGACTTCCACCAGCGCGTCGTTGCAGGAACAATACCGCATTGCGGGATACGATGTCACACGCTCTTCGGGCAGGATGCTGCGGAAGTGCCGCAACCGGCGTCCGCGACGGCAGGGCCCTGCCGCTGCAGCCCGGATTGCAGGCCACCGGCGATTCAGCCATCCGTCCTTCAGGGTTTGCATGCAAGCATGGCGCCGCCACTCCGGCGCGAACCCCTTGCACTTTTCCATCCAGAGGATGAGACCATGACCAACGCACGCGACACGACGCCGCCGATCAGCGATACGACCGAAGAAATCGGCGAGGCCGCAACCCGGTTTACCCAACGCCTTCGCGAGAACAGCGCGATCCTGCAGGAAGACCTGCGCGAAGCAGGCGAGCGCCTGGGAGCGGGCGCCAGGCAGTTCGGCGACGCCGCCTCCGAGCAGATCCGCGCGCACCCTCTTGCGGCATTCGGCATAGCGTTCGTCGCCGGGGTCGCCCTGGCGCGTCTGCTTCGCCGCTAGGGAGTCGTTCATGCACGATGACGGGGACGGCGTCGGCGAAACGCCCGTGGGCGGCACGTTCGAAGCGGCACACGCAGCGCTGCGTGGCGCGATACGTGTGGCCGACGCCGCCCTTGACCTGCTCCGGGCCGAACTTCGCCTGGCACGCAGCAGCGCATTGGCACTGGTGTGGCTGGGCTTTGCTCTCGTGTTCCTCGGCATCGGTGCATGGCTCGCGACGAATGCCGCAATCGCCGCCGGGATCCACCACCTCACCGGCAACGTGTTTCTCGGCATCGGCGCCGTTGCCCTGGCCAATATCCTCGGCATCGTGCTGGTCTTGCGTTCGATGCGGCGCTGCTGGCACGACATGAGTCTGCCGCGAACGCGCGCGATGCTCGGTGCACGCGTTCCGGAAGACGCCGAGCCACCGGTCCGCAACCTTGAGGAGACTGCGCCATGAAGCTTGTGCAGCGACGTCGTGCCGCCGCTCGCGCGCAGCAGAATCTGGCGGACGCGCGACGCCATGCGTACGCGGACGGACGCTGGCTGACAGCCGCGATTTCTCGTCATCGAAGCAAGCTTATCGTGGCCGGTGGCATGCTGGCCGGTGTCCTTTTCTCGAGCGCATCGCTCAAGCAAGGCGTGCGCACGATGCTTGCTTTCACAGGTACCGCGCTGTCGATCGCACGGACGCCAATTGGTGCCCTGGCGCTCACCTCGCTGTTGCGCAAGCGCACCACGGAATCGCAAGACAAGGATTGAACATCCGGCGTCGCCATCGGCGATCTCGGCCGGCGGTCCCACGCAAGGGTTGTGCGATCGTCTGGCGGAGAGGGGGCGGGCGCGAAACCGGCGTGCGGTTTCGGAGGGGGGATTCCAACGATCCCCGGAAATCTCTCCCTGCGCTGGGCATACCGCAGGGAGAGCAGTCCGGTTGCTGGATCTTTGATGCTTATTGTGTAGCTTGGCGGTGCTTTTCCCCACCTTGCCTCACACCAGGGTTCGATGCGCGGAAGGTGGCAACGTCGGACCGGCATGCGGTCGACGGATCGGAACGTTGACTACTTCTTCTTTGCGGTCTTCTTTGCAGCTGCCTTCTTGACAGCCTTCTTGGCAGCCGGCTTCTTCGCAGCCGACTTCTTGCTTGCCGTGGCGGTCTTCGCCTTGGCGGTCTTCTTCGCTACCTTCTTGACTGCGGCCTTCTTGGTCGCCTTCTTGGCAGCGGGTTTCTTTGCAGCGGATTTCTTTGCAGTTGCTTTCTTCATAGCCATATCGCGTCTTAGCTCCTCGTCAGTTGGCAGTGGTTGCCCAGTAAAAGCGTGAAGGAATGCTTCGCACAGCAGATTGCTGTTGGTGGCATGGCGCAGGTTCGAAACCTGACGCCGCGTCCGTTCATCGGACAGAAGCCTGAGGATGTGCAGCGGAATCGAAACCGTGATTTTTCTAACGGCCCCCGATTTGCGGCCATGCTCGATATACGGTTCGATGAATCTGGGTGCAGCCATGATTCCTTTGAATCGGTTGTATCACCGACGCGGAAATTATTCCTGTCGGGTGCGCGTGTCAACAAATTTCTGATAGGAAACAAGCAGTTCGAAATCGGTCCGGAAGGGCTCCTCAACGCTTCACGCGCACGATATCCGAACCCGAGACCATCAATGGTTTTGGACGTATATCCATATAGACGCCTATATCGAATTGTGACGAAATCTTCGGAAAAACAGCCTCCGAATCGATTTTCGTTCGCGCGTTTCACGCTGATTCGCAGGCAGAACAAGCATGAAGAACAGCGCAGGTATTTGTATCAATGAGAGCAAATCCGGGCTCCGAAAAGCGGTTTGGCGAAACGGAACGAAAGCCCAACGGACGATCGATTTTGGTCCTCGAGGGGCGCCAGGCACCCTCGACACCGGCGATCGCATGCAGCTTTCGCGAGCATTCGATCGCGGAAGAATCGATGGTCTGGAACGTCTCGTCGGGCGACGAACAGGCATGTGCGAGAGCTCCAATCGCACTCGTCGAAGATGCTTTCGGCGTCAGTTCACTGCCGAGGAAGCGCACGCGATGGCATGTGCTGTTTGCCTGTCGTTGATGCGAGCCGAACGCGACGCACGTGCGGGAACCGCAAACGAAAACGGGCCGGATGACCGGCCCGCAGATTCGTTCGAAACGGTGGGCGCCGCGTTGCGGCGCAACCCGGTCACTCGTCGTCTTCGTTCTCGATCGCCTCGGCATAGGTGTCCGGATCCATCAGCTCGTCGAGTTCCTCGCGGTTCTCAAGCTTGACGACAAAGATCCAGCCGTCGCCATAGGCGTCCTCGTTGATCGTCTCGGGTTTGTCGGCCAGCGACTCGTTGACTGCGACGATTTCGCCGCTGATCGGCGAGTACACATCCGACGCCGCCTTGACGGACTCCACGACCGCAGCCGCGGTGCCCGCTTGCGCGTTGTCGCCTACGTTCGGCAGTTCGACATAGACGAGGTCGCCGAGCAGTGCCTGGGCATGATCGGAGATGCCCACCGTGACCGTGCCGTTGTCCTCGACACGCGCCCATTCGTGGGACTTCAGGAACTTCAGATCGCCGGGGATTTCGCTCATGACACGTTCCTGGAATGGTGGGTTGGAAAGCGTGCGGATTCTATCCGGTTTGCCGATCGTCAACTACAACAGGCGTTCAGACAGCGTCGCCGGGCTTGCCGTTGCGAACGAACGGAGGCTTCACTATCCGGACGGGAACCTCGCGACCGCGGATGTCGACGTGGACCGCACCGCTCGCGCCTGCAGGGATGCGCGCGAACGCGATCGCCTTGCCGAGCGTCGGCGAGAACGTGCCGGAGAGGATTTCGCCGTCGCCGGCCGCGGTGACGACCCGTTGCCCATGCCTGAGTACGCCTTTTTCTTCCATGACGAGGCCGACCATGACGCGTGCGACGCCGGCCGCCTGCTGCGCTTCGAGCGCCGCGCGGCCGATGAAATCGCGACCTTCATCGAGCGCAACCGTCCATGCCAGACCCGCTTCCCATGGCGTCACGGATTCGTCCATGTCCTGCCCATAGAGATTCATGCCCGCTTCCAGTCGCAAAGTGTCGCGGGCGCCGAGTCCGGCCGGAGCGACGCCTGCCGCGATCAGCCGGTTCCACAGATCGACTGCCCTGCCTTCCTCGACGACGATCTCGAATCCATCCTCGCCGGTATAGCCGGTACGCGCGACGAACATGCCATCTCCTTCGATCGCAATGAACTTGCCGATGGCGAGCGCCCGGGCTGCCAGTTCCGGAGCAAATACCGTTGCTGCTTTCGCGCGCGCATTAGGACCCTGCACGGCGATCATCGCCAGCTCGCGGCGCTCATCGACGTCGACGGCGAACGCGCCAGCCTGTCGCGTGATCCATGCGAGATCCTTGTCGCGGGTTGCCGCGTTGACCACGACGCGAAAGAAGTCTTCGGCAAGAAAGTAGACGATCAGATCGTCGATCACGCCCCCGCGTTCGTCGAGCATGCACGACAACAGCGCCTTGCCGGGCTTCTTGAGCTTGTCGATCCCGTTCGCGAGCAGGCGACGCAGGAACTCTCTCACACGCGCGCCGCGCAGATCGACGACGGTCATGTGCGAGACGTCGAACATGCCGGCGTCGCGACGCACGGCATGGTGCTCCTCGATCTGCGAACCATAGTTGAGCGGCATGTCCCAGCCACCGAAATCGACCATCTTCGCGCCGAGCGCGCGATGGGTCTCGTTGAGGATCGTCTTGCGGGTCATGATCGCCACCGTGCGGAAAGGTCCGGATTATAGTCAGCCGCACGCTCGGCGGTGACGTCCGCGCCCGAATCCAATGTCTGCAACCGAGCGCCTTGCGAGGCGAACCCGGATCGCGCACTTCCACGCGCGAGTACCGGCCATCGATGGGCCTGGTCGAATGAAACCCGGAATTCGCCGTCGACGCTATTCGCGCAGCGGACTATCGCCCGCATGGACGACGCGCAACGTCGCTCCGTTCACGCCGACGACTTCGACCGCATCGCCCACGGCCACGTCCGGCCCTTCGGCGAGCCATTCGCTGTCGCCGACGCGAACCTTGCCACGGCCGTTGACGAACGTCGTCACCGCGAGCACGCGCCGGCCGATCATGCGCTCGCCCTTGCGGTTGAGCATCGGCTGGTCGTCGCGCGTTTCCGCCGACGGCCGGATGAACTTCCAGTAGATCAGGCAGGTGCCGACCGCGAGGACGCCGAACACGACGGTCTGCAGCAGGAACGGCATGTCGGGAAAGAGCAACAGCAACAAGCCCATCAGCGCCGCGGCGATTCCGATCCAGAGCAGGAAGAATCCGGGCGCGACGATCTCCGCCGCGACGAGCACGAGCGCGACCACCCACCAGCCATAGTTGCCAAGCAGATCGGTCATCATCGAGTCCATCGTGGGGCTCCGCTCAGCGCAGCACTGTCGGCGACGCGCGCGGCGGCGGCGGTGCTGTCGGTTGCTGCTTCTCGAACGCGCTGCGTGCGATCTCGGCGATGCCGGCGAGCGAACCGAGAATGCCGGTCGCTTCGAACGGCAACATGAGCAGTTTCTGGTTCGGTGAATCGGCCATCGCCTTGAGCGCCTCGACGTACTTGTTAGCGACGAAATAGTTGATCGCGTTGATGTCGCCACCGGCGATCGCATCGGACACCATCGTCGTCGCCTTGGCCTCGGCCTCGGCCAGACGTTCGCGCGCCTCTGCTTCGCGGAACGCGGCTTCCTTCTTGCCCTCGGCTTCGAGGATCGCCGCCTGCTTCTCGCCATCGGCCTTGAGAATCGCCGCCTGGCGGAAACCTTCGGCCTCAAGCACGTTGGCGCGCTTCTCGCGTTCGGCCTTCATCTGTCGGGCCATCGAATCGATCAGGTCGCGCGGTGGCGAAATGTCCTTGATCTCGATGCGGTTGACCTTGACGCCCCAGGGATGCGTCGCTTCGTCAACCACGTTGAGGAGCTTCGCATTGATCGCATCGCGCTGGCTCAGACTCTCGTCCAGGTCCATCGAGCCGAGCACGGTGCGGATGTTGGTCATGATCAGGGCCAGTGCGGCCTGCTCGAGATTGGAAACCTCATAGGCCGCCTTGGCGGCGTCGAGCACCTGGTAGAAGACCACACCGTCCACGCGCACGACCGCATTGTCCTTGGTGATGACATCCTGCGAGGGCACATCGAGCACCTGCTCCATCATGTTCATCTTGCGCCCGACGTTCTGCACGACCGGCACGAGCAGATGGAAGCCCGGCGAAAGCGTATGCGTGTACTTGCCCCAGCGCTCGACGGTCCATTCGAAACCCTGCGGCACGATCCGCACGAGTTTGGCCAGGGCGATGAAAACGAGTACGAGAACAACAATTCCGACGATCCCGGTCCCGGACATGGGCATGCCTCCCCTCAACGATGCGTTTGCACACAGTATCAGGCCGACGCACTTGCGCGGTAGCTGCGCCGCCGAATTATTCCCGGACTGAATCCGGTGCGCCGGGCAGGATCAGACTGACAGCCAATCCGCCACCCTGGCGGTTGGCCAGGTGCAGGCGCCCGCCATGCGCCTCGGCAATCTCCCGCGCGAGCGCGAGGCCCAGTCCGGTGCCGCTGCGCTTGGTCGAGTAGAACGGCAACAAGGCCTGCGCCAGCACGGTCTCGCTCATTCCCGGACCGCGATCGCGGACTTCGACGCGTGCATCCCGGCCACGCATTTCGATGGCCATCTCGACCTGCGCGACATCGCCACCGGCTTCGTGGGCATTCTTGAGCAGGTTGATCAGCAGCTGTTCGATCTGCGCGCGGTCGAACCAGCCTGGTGCCTCCGGCAAGGCGGATGCCAGCGTGTACGCGTAGTGACGTCCGAGCGTGTCGACGAACGGTTTCCATGGCACCTGGGTGGGCTGCGGCAACGGCAGCTTGGCGAAATGGGCGTAGCCGTGGATGAAGTTTCCCAGATGCCGGGCACGCTCCTCGATCGTGTCGAACACGATGCCCATGCGCGCGAGATCGCCCTTGCGCGCAAGTTCGCGGCCGGAATGCGACAGCGAGCGGATCGGCGCCAGCGAGTTGTTGAGCTCGTGGCTGATGACACGAATGACCTTCTTCCACGTCGCCACTTCGCGCCGCGAAAGTTCACGGGTCATTCGCCGCAACATGATCATGCGGTGCGGACGCCCCTGCAGTTTGAATGCCCGTTGCGAGAGGTGGTAGGTCTCATCCTCGCCATCGATGACGACCGCGAACAAGGCGTCCTCGCCGGCCGACATCGCGCGCGCGAGTTCGGCGGGCGCAGCCGCAAGCACCGCATCGATACGCGCTCCGTTCATCACGCGACCATCATTGAGCAGCGCCCGCGCCGCGAGGTTGGCGTAGACGACATGGCCGCCGGGCTCGATCAGCACGAGCGCGTTCGGCGTGTTCTGGACCACGGTATCGAGCAACAGCTCGCGCTGGAACAGGTTCTGGCGCTGCTCGCGCAGAACACTTCCGAGTTCGTTGTGCGAGGCGACCAGGTCGCCGAGCTCGTCGCGCCGGTCGTTGTGGATCGAGAAGCTGAAATCGCCGTCGCGAAACGCCGCCACGCTGCCGGACAAGGTGCGTATGAGTCGGGCAACCGGGCGCGCCAGGAAACGCGAAACGATCAGCGCCGGCGCGAGCAGGAGTACGGCAGCAAGCAGTGCTCCGAGCAACACCGAGTCGAGCGCGATGGCCAGCCACGCCGCGGCGATGGCCGTCATCAGCGAACTGGCGGCAATGGCCGCGGCGAGTTTTCCTTCCAGCGAGAACAGGCGCATGGTGGTCTTTGCAGGCGATGCCAGGCCGATTCTGCACCAGACCGGGTCATGGTGGTTGCCGGCCGGCGTTACCGACAATGCAGGTGCACGCCGGCTTGCGCATCCGTATGATCGCGCCGCGCGGCGGGGCCGTGTATCCCCGCTCGGAGAACCCATGAATCGCCCTCTGCTGGCGGCCGTCTCCGCCGTCGTCATGCTTGCCGCTCCGCATGCCAATGCCGAAGTCCCCGATCACGACGATCCGCTCCTGCTCAACCGTATCCAGGTCACCGCCACGCGCGCCGAGGAGAATGCCTTGGAGGTACCCATGGCGATCACGATCGTGGATCGCGAGGGGATCATGCGCCAGGTCCCGCAGACGGTGGCCGACCTCGTGCATGGCGAACCCGGCGCCTACGTCCAGCAGACCACGCCGGGACAGGGCAACATCATCATCCGAGGCCTCAAGGGCTCGGAGGTGCTGCATCTCGTCGATGGCTTCCGTCTCAACAATGCGTTCTTCCGCAATGCGCCCAATCAATATCTGGCGCTCGTCGATCCGCTCAATCTGGACGCCATCGAGATCGTGCGCGGCCCGATGTCCACGTTGTACGGCAGCGACGCGATGGGCGGCGTGGTCCAGTTGCTCACGCCGGAACCGCGGTTCGCCGGCGATGCCTGGCAGTCCGACGCGCTGTTGCGCACGCGCTACTCAAGCGCCGACGAATCCAGCCATTCGCGCGCCGCGTTCCAGAGCGGTCGCGATGGTTTCGGCGTGAGTGCCGGTGTGAGCTACCAGGATGTCAACGATCTGCGCGTCGGCGGTGGCGATCGCCTGCCGTTCACGGGTTACACGCAGCGCAGCGGCGACTTCAAGCTCATCGCCACGCCGGCCGCTGGCCATGAGCTGACGTTCTCGGCACAGTTTTCCGATCAACCCAGGACGCCGCGTCACGACGCGCTCGTGCCCGGCTTCGGCCAGACCCGGCCGGACAATGTCGAATTCCTGTTCATGCCTCAGCAACGACGTTTCTCCCAGTTGCGCTACGTGATGAGCAACCCGCTCGCGCTGGCCGACCGCATCGACGTGCATCTGGGTTGGCAGACGACCGTCGACGATCGCACGACCCGCGAATTCGGCACCACCAACCGCGAGATCGAGAACAATGCAAGCACGTTGCGTGGCGTCACCGCGGTCGCGACGAAATCGGTCGGCGACCACCACGTCAGCTACGGCATGGAGCTCTACCAGGATCGCGTCGACAGTTTCCGGAAGCGTGAGAACTCCACTACCGGCGTCATCAGCGCGCGCCCTGCGCGCTATCCCGATGGCTCGACCATGGACAGCCTCGCGTTCTTCGTCACCGACGACTGGCGCATCGCTCCACGTTTCGAATTGGCCGGCGGGTTGCGCTACAGCCGTTTCGACATCGACCTGCCGCCCGTGATCAACGGCATCGGCGTGCAGATGGAACCCGACGACGTCACCGCCCAGATCGGCTTCTCGTGGAAGCTCGGCGACGCGCTGCGCCTGGTCGGCAACGCGGGACGCGGATTCCGCGCACCCAACGTGTTCGACCTCGGCACATTCGGCGACCGTCCGAGCAACCGCTTCAACATCCCGAATCCGGAACTGCGGCCGGAGACCGTCAACTCGTTCGACATCGGCCTCAAGCATGCCAGCGGCGCGCTCGAGTTCGAGGTCGTCGCCTACCGTTCCAACTACCGCGACAAGATCACCTCGGTGTTGACCGGCGACCGCACCGAAACCGGCCGCGACATCGTGCAATCGCGCAACGCGACCCGGCTTATTCTGCATGGACTGGAATCGGGCGTGCGCTGGCAGGCCAACGACGCCAACGCGTTGCGCGCGAGCCTGACCTGGAGTCGGGGCGAGGAGGTGTTCGAAGGCGACGAGTATCCCGCCGATCGCATTCCGCCGCTGTTCGGCCGGATCGGTGTCCAGACCACGTTGGCGTCGCGCTGGGAACTGGAGAACTGGGTGCTCTATGCCACGCGCCAGGATCGTCTGAGTCCGCGCGACGCGGTCGATGCGCGGATCAATCCGGAGGGCACCGCAGGTTGGGCGACGATCAACACGCGATTGGGCTGGCAGGCGCACGAACGCCTGCGCGTTCAACTGCAACTGGAAAACCTGGCCGACAAGCGCTATCGCGAACACGGTTCGGGTCTGGACAACCCGGGCCGCAATCTCAGCCTGGGTCTGGACTGGAACTTCTGACGATCGGCGGGCGGGTGGTGTCCACTTCTGCGACACCAGCCATTGCCTCGAGCCTGCGCGCCTCGCGCCGCCGCCGCGCACCGAACGGAATCCACCACATCCACATTCCGCTGATCCACAACCACAACAGCAGCAGGCCGGCAGGCAGGAACAGGCCCAGACGGGTCCAGTCGCCCGCGAAAAACGATCCATCATGCAGGGACTCGATCCAGTCCGATCGCCGTGTCGCGTCCTGCAACACGGCAGCAGTGCCGAGATCGATCTGGTATTCGCGTTCGTTGCGCAGCAGGAACTTGGCGATTCCGCGCGCCGGTCGCACATCGACGCGATTCACGTCATCCCAGCCGCGAACTCCGGATCCCTCGATCGCAACGATTGCCGCGAGCATCTCGTCCAGGCCGACCTGCGGTACGCGGACACTGCCGCGCTGCTCCGGCGGCTGGACCCACTCCCAGTGCTTCTTGAGTTGCAGGATGACACCCGTGAGTATGATCACCAGCAACGGAAGTGCCACAATGAAGCTGGCCCAGTAATGGACCTTGCGGTTCAGCAGATTGAGGTTCATTGCAGATGGGTGGAGAAGACGCAAGACATCAAAGCCTGACCGAGTTGCACGAGCGGCGCAAGGAAGTCATACGCCTGCATCTGCAAGGTCATCGCACGATGCAAATCGTCGCGCTCACCGGCCTGAGCTGGCCAGCCGTCCGCCGCACGCTCGATCTTTACCTGGAAGGAGGCGAAGCGGCGATCGCACCGGCTGCGCGCGGCAAGCGCAGCGGCGACGGACGTCGACTCGACGCCGCGCTGGAGCGCCGCGTGCGCGAAACGATCCTGCACCAACGGCCGGAACAGATTGGACTCGACGCGCCATTGTGGGATCGCCAGCAGGTGCTGCGCCTGATCCAGCGTGACTTCGACCTGCAGCTGACCGATCGGGCAATCGGGAACTACATTGCGCGCTGGGGATTCACCCCGGCGACGACGCCGCTGCGCAATCCTGCCGGGTTTCCAGCGGCGAGTGCCGACTGGCTGCGTACCCACTACCCGGCGCTGGCCGCGCGTGCGCGCACGAGCGCAGCCAGCGTTCACTGGATCACAGCAGCCCCGATCGCGGAATCGATCGACGGCACGGCGGACGCGGAGCCGCGCGCAACGGACACCGCGGTTCGCCTCGGTGCGGTAACCAATCTCGGCAAGACGCGCTGGATGATCACTGCCGCACCGGCAGGGGCCGGCGCAACGATCGAGTTTCTCGACGCCCTGGCGCGCAGCGAAGACGGCAGACCGTGCATCGCGATCATCGATGCCGCCTTTTCCGCAATGGCTGATGACCTTGACGTCGTTCGCTGGATTGCGCGCGATGCCGCCGGAATCGAGCTCGTTGCCCTGCCGACCGGGCATGCCGCTTCGCGCGCTCGATCCGCGCCGGTATCGGAGGAGCTTGCGGTCGGCCGCCAGGCGTCCGGGCAGCGCGCCTTCGATCGTCATGACCATTGCGCAACCGGCATGGCCGACGCGCCGATGACCAACGAAGCACGCCATCTTGCGATCCGCGCCGAAGGGTCCGACGAACCCGGATCGAATGTTTTCGATGCGCAGGATTGTAAAGAGTCTAGACGTCACTTTTCGCGCTGGCTAGGATCGACCCACGTCCCGCTCCACGGGGCATACCGGGGAACACTCATGCGCTTACGTACCGCCGCAATAGCCGGCGTGGTCGCGGTCACTGCCGTGTCCGTCGCCTTCATCGCCCTGCAGCCGCCCAAGAAGATCAGCATGAAGCCGATGATCGGGGATTTCTGGGCACATCGCGTCGCCTATCCGACCATGCACTTCAGCCCGAGCTGGTATCTGGATGCCGAGGTGGAGGACAAGCTCGTCCTCTCCGCAGTCCCGGCCGGTGCCGAACATTTTCGCAGCCAGCCCGAATCGCCGCTGCAGCTCACCCCCGATACCTGGACGTTTCTCGGACCGCAGGCGCTGACCTCGACCAGCCGCAATTGGGGTTCTGTCTCCGGTCGCGTCAACGTCATCGCGGTCGATCCGACCGGACCGGACATCGACGGACACCACACAGTGTTTGCCGCCTCCGATGGCGGCGGTGTCTGGAAATCGACCAACTGCTGCAACGCCAACACGACCTGGCGCAACACCACCGACTCCGCGCAGATCGCCAGCATCGCGATCGGTGAGCTGTACATCGAGCCGTCCAATCCCGACGTCATCTATGCCGGTACCGGCGACCTTCGCTACGGTTCGTTCTCGTTCGGCGCCTCGGGCCTGCTCAAGAGCACCGACAAGGGCGAGACCTGGACCGTACTGGGCGAGGATGTCTTCACGCCGTTCTATCCACCGTCGGCCGGCCTGGGCTTCCCGCAATACCAGGCCATCGGCAAGGTCGTCACGAGCCCGCACGATCCGGACACGATCATCGTCGGCACCAAGACCGGCCTGTTCGTTTCCAACAATGCCGGCGTGGACTGGACCGGCCCATGCGTGACCAATCCGCATTCCAGCCAGCGTCAGGACATCACCGGACTGTTCGCGATCGACGCGGGCGGTGGCGAGGCCACCCTGATCGCCGCCGTCGGCACGCGCGGCAATCCGACCACGGTGCAGCCCGACCTTGCATTCATCGGCGCCAACGGCGTGTACCGCACGACCCTGCCGCAGACCGGATGCCCGGCCACGGCAGCCTGGACCCTGCTCGACAACGGCTGGCCGGCGGGTACCGGCAATGGCAATCCGGCCGGAAAGGTTCTCGGCCGCATCGAACTGGCGATCGCGCCGAGCAACCCGCAGATCCTTTATGCGATGGGTGCACACACGACCAACAGCAATGTGCTCGGTGTCTGGCGCAGCAACAACGGCGGCACGACCTGGACCCAGACCGCGACAACCGCCGGCGTGCAGGCGCAGAGCTGCGCCAATGCGACCGGTGGCGGCGCCCAGATGTGGTATGACGCCGGCCTCACGGTCGATCCGAACAACGCCGAGAACGTACTGCTCAGCGGCGTGGATCTGTACCGCTCGACCAACGGCGGCACGACGTTCCAGAACATCACCTGCGGCTACGGCAACGGCTTTGTCCACGTCGATCATCATGCGCGCGCCTACCTGCCCGACGGGGCCGGCGGCTGGGACAGCAACAAGGCGCTGCTGGGCGTCGATGGCGGCGTCTACTACACCGCCAACGTGCTGTTCGGCACCGGCGGCACGAGTTCTGCCAACCGGCCGAGCTACATCTCGCTCAACCAGACCATCGGCTCGATCGAGTTCTACTCCGGCGATATCACCGGCAACTTCGCCAACGCGACGACCCCAGGTGCCAGCGGCGGCGCGCAGGACAACGGCAGTTCGTGGGTGCGCTGGAGCAGCGTGAATCCGGGCCCGGCGCAATGGACCGAGCGCAATGGCGGCGATGGCATCTACACGCGGATCGAGCCGGTACTGGAGAACCGCTGGTACTACTCCAGCCAGAACGGCGCAGTCGTGGTCTCCACGAGCGGCCCGAACAGCACGCCGTCGGCGGCATTTCCGAACTCGGGCGGCAACTGGGGCGGCGACACGCTCAGTTTCGTCATGCCGTTCGAGATCTATCGCTATGGCGCGCTCGATGCCCCGGGCAGTGGCTGCACGAGCGCGACCGGCTGCACATTCCTGATCGCGGGCACGACCCGCGTCTGGGAAACCATCCAGGGCGCGATTCCGCGCACGAGCTGGTATGCGAACAGTCCGAACCTGACCAAGGGCACGCTCGGCAACCGTTCGTTCGTCAACCAGCTCGCCTACGCGGTGAAGACCCCGGCGGCCGCGATCGCGGGCACCAATGACGGCAACGTCTGGTATGGCCACGGCATGAACCAGGGTGCAGCAAACACCGCCACGTGGGTCAACCTCACCGCAGCCAACGCGGTGTTGCCGAACCGGCCGGTCATGGATGTCGTGATCGACGTCGGCAGCGCGGCGACACCCGCCAGCACTGCAGTCGGTTACGCGGCGCTTGGCGGTTTCAACCAGAACACGCCGACCCAGCCCGGCCACATCTACCAGGTGCTGTGCGAAAACAACTGCGCGACGTTCACCTGGCGCGACATCAGCGGCAACCTGCCCAACGTGCCGGCCAACTCGGTCGCCTTCAATCCGAACGTTCCCGAGCAGGTCTTCGCGGGCACGGATTGGGGCGTCTATTTCACCAACGATGCGTATGCCGAGAATCCGGTGTGGTACCGCTTCGACAATGGCCTGCCGCGGGTCATGGTCTGGGACATGGCCGTCGACCGCGGCTTCACCACGCTGGCGGTATTCACGCGCGGTCGGGGTGCATGGGCCTGGCCGTTGCCGACCCAGGCCAGCGACCTGATCTTCAAGGACGGCTTCGAGAATCCCTGAGTGCGAGGCGGCAACCGCTGGCCGGTTGCCGCTGCAGTGCGCGCCTTGCTTCATTCCCGCTGGGAACTGAAGCAGGGCGCCTGCATTTCAAGCCTCTGGGTGCAACCCCGGCGCGAATCAGTTCGCGCTGATTCCCATCTTTTCCATGCGCCGGTACAAGGCCTGGCGTGAAAGACCCAGTTCCGATGCGGCCTGGCTGATCACACCGCGTGCACGCTGGATCGCCGCCTGGATCATGTCGCGATCGGGTTCCGCTTCGGGCACGATGCGGCCACTGGCCATCCGCGAGGGCCCAAGGCCGAGGTCGCGCGCGGTGACGATGCCGTCGCTGCACAACAGGCTCGCGCGTTCGATCGCGTTCTTGAGCTCGCGCACGTTGCCGGGCCAGGCGTGTGCACTCAATGCAGCGCGCGCTCCGGCATCGAGCGTGGCGCGGCCCTGCAGGAAATGCTCGGCCAGCGGCGCGACATCGTCGCTGCGTTCGGCCAGCGCGGGAACCCGCAGCTCGATGACATTGAGCCGGTAGAACAGATCCTCGCGGAACCGACCTTCGCGAATGGCCGCAGCGATGTCCGCGTTGGTCGCGCTGATCACGCGCACCTTGGCGGTTCTGGTCTTGCTCGAACCCAGGCGTTCGAACTGACCGGTCTCCAGGATGCGCAACAGTTTCATCTGTCCGGCCAGCGGCAGATTGCCGATCTCGTCGAGAAACAGGGTTCCGCCATCGGCCACTTCGAAGCGTCCCTCGCGCGCGCGGTTCGGCGCGCCGGTATAGGCGCCAGGCTCGGCGCCGAACAGCTCCGCCTCGATCAGTTCCGAGGGCAACGCGCCGCAATTGACCGTGATGAACGCGGCGTTTGCGCGCGTCGAGTTCGCCTGCACGATCTCGGCGATACGCTCCTTGCCTGCGCCATTCGGGCCGGTGATGAGGACCGGCACGTCGGCTCGCGCGACCTGGCAGGCGAGTTCGACCACGCGCTCCATCGCGGTGGATGTGAACACGATGCCGCGAAGATCGAAATCCTCATCGAGCTGGCGGCGGCGGCGGCGGCGTTCTTCGCGATGGCGTGCAACTTCGCGCGTGGCTTCGGACAGTTCGAGCAGGTTCTCGACCGTCGCGAGCAGCTTGGTGTCGTCCCAGGGCTTGCCGAGGTAGTCGCTGGCACCGGCCTTGACCAGTTCCACCGCCGTCTCCAGCCGCGTCCACGCGGTCAACAGGATGATCGGCAGGTCCGCGTGCTCGGTGCGGATCGAGCGAAACAGCGCGACGCCTTCCTCGCCCGAAGTCGTGTCGGCGCTGAAATTCATGTCCTGCACGACGAGGTCGACGCGCTCGCGCGCGAGCATTGCCAGACCCTCCTCGGGCGATGTCGCCACGAGACTGCGGATGTCGTGCAATCCGAACAGCATGTCGAGCGCTGTTCCGACCGCGGGATTGTCGTCGATCACCAGTACGGTGCGCATGGGCTTGGCTGGGCTGTGGCATCGACGCATAAGCAGCTTGGATGCGGCGCGGCGTCGAAAGGTTGCGCGGCCGAGACGGCAATCGGCGCGCCGCGGGCCGCATTCGCTGATCCGCCGCGAATGCGGCGATGTGAACACTGTCTGGTCATTGCCGATACCTGCATGCTGCGCAGGATAGCGCCATGGCCGCATTAAATGTCGTCGGCCGCGCGCTCATGCCGCCCGCGTCGCCACGGCGGGCGGCACGCGCGACGCGCGTGTTGCCGGCCCGAGCACGGCGATCTGGCCCAGCAGCCACAGGCACACCACACCCACCGGCACGTAGAACCACGGCAGGTGCGGCGATCGATAATTGGCCATGAGCCACAGGTTGAACGCATAGGTGAGCACCACGCCGACGAGGATGCCGATCGTCGTGATCAGGAAGTTCTCGGTCAGGAAATACGCCAGGATGTCGCGCCGCGTCGCGCCAAGCGCGCGACGCGTACCGATCTGGCGGGTCCGTTGACCGACCCAGAAGCTCGCCATGCCGACGATGCCGAGCGCGGTGACGCCAAGCAGGGCGACGATGACGCCGCCCAGGATCAGCGTCATCGCCCGGTCGCGCCGGTACGCCTCGGCGCGGATGTCCTGCAGGCTTTTCAGGTCCTCGACAAGACGGCTGCGGTTGCTCTCGCCGAGCTTCGCCTCGACGACACCCATGAGTTCGTCGCGGCGTCCCGGCTCGGCGCGAACAAGATAGGCGTAGCTGTTGCCGAACGGCACGATCTGCGGCACGAGGATCGAGTACTCCACGGTATTGGGGTCGCCCGAGCGGCTGCCTGGACGCGGCCACGGCATCTGCATCTTCTCGATCACGCCGACCACGGTGATCGGTGCTGCCTCGACGTTGAGGTAGAACTGCTTGCCGATCGGCGACTCGCCCGGGAACAGCTTTTCGCCGAGCAGGCGCGTGATGATGATCCCGGGCGGCCATTCGTTTTCGCGCTGGTCGCGGAAGCCGATCTCCTCGGACTTGAAATTCCGGCCGGCGACGAGATCCAGCCCGAACGCGTCGATCCCATGCTCGTCGGTGAAGTAGATCGCCGCGCCTGCCGTGGAGGTCTTCTGCTCGGGACTCAGGCTGATGCCCTCGCTCCAGCCGCCGCCGCTGAGCGGCACGGTGTTCTGTGGCGCCGCGGCGGCGACCCCCGGAAGGCTGCGCAGCAGCGCGAGGTCGGCCTGGATCGTCGTCTGGATGTTGAAACCGGCCCCGAAGCCCTGGCTCGAGATCACGAACGTGTCGGTCTCGTTGATGCCCGACGCCCGACCCATGAGGTCCAGCCGCTGGCTCATGATGAATAATGCGTTGCACACGATCGCGAGCGTCAGCGCAATCTGGGTGCCGATCAGGACCATGCCGGCCTTGCTGCGCATCAGGGTCGAGAGGATGGGTCGGAGGTCTTTCATCAGGATTCTGGTTCGCGCCAAGTGATTTTCCGGTTCCGGAATGGGGCCGGCGTGCTCGCCGACCCACCGGTCATTTCCAATCCCGCGTCTATTGCGTCTTCAACTGCACGGCCGGCACGATGCGGCACGCGCGCCAGGTCGGAAACAAGCCGGCAAGCAGGCTTGCGACGATCGCGAGGGCGATCGAGACGAACACCATGAGCCAGTCGAACCGCGCCACGCTCGCAAATTCCGTGTAGAGCGCGCGCACGATCATGAGACCCACGCCGGTCAGCGCCAGCCCCACGAGACCACCGCTGATGCCGACCACACCGGCCTCGACCAGATGCTGCGCGAACACCTGGCGGCGGCTCGCCCCGAGTGCGCGGCGCAGGCCGATTTCGCCCGCCTTGCGCATGAACTTGGCCAGCAGCAGGCCGATCGTGTTGATCAGGCAGACGAGCAGGAACGCGAACGCGAGCCCGGTCTGCACCTCGACATCGCTGGTAACAACCTGCTGCTTCTCCATCCAATCGGTCACGTTCGGCAGGCGGTTGTTGAGCGGCCGCATGAAACGGCCGAGCCGCTTCTGTTCGCCGGCATAGGCGTCGATGAAGGATTGATATTCCGCCCGTCGCTCGGGTGAACCGAGTTCGACCCACATCTGGATCCAGATGCACTCCGAATCGAGATACGCACGCCAGCCTGAACCCCGTTCCTTCCAGCAATTGTTGTTGCCGGCAGTGCCCATTTCGCGTTCGATCGCGGTCGAGAACGGGATGAAGAATCGTTCGTGCGCATTGAACGCACCGTTGGTCAGATCATAGAACTTGATGCGTGGCTCCCAGACATCGAGCACGCCGGACACGGTGTAGTCGACGCCGTCCAGGCGCACGCTGCGACCGGTGCTGTCCTCCCCGCCAAACAGACGCTCGTTGATTTCCCTGCTCAGCACGACAGTACGCCCGAAGCGCGCGTCCTCGTCGCGGCTCCACGCGCCGCCGTACGCGAACGGCACATCGAACATCGCGAAGAAATCGGCGTGCGTCGCCCGGCCGACGGCATTGAATGGCTTCACTTCCGCGTTCTCGGGCTGTACCGGCAGGACGATCTTGTACATCGCCGCCTGGCGGTCAGCCCTGCCCGCTTCCATGAGCGCGAGCGCATCGCGATAGGTGAGCTGATCCGGCGGATCGCCTTCGTCGGTGTACGCGCGATCCGGGCTCCAGCCGTCGAGCTGGACGTAGTGCAGCCGCTCGCTCTTCCACGGGATCGGGTCGCTGCCCATGAGGTGCATGACGGTCAGCGTGGTCATGCTCGCGGCGATGCCCAGGCCGATGCCCGCGACCATGAGCATCGTAAGCACGGGGTTGCGTCGCAGGCTGCGCAGTCCGAGTTGGAAGTAGTAGAGGAACATCGTGTGCTCCGGCGACCCGCCAGCGGCGGGATGATCGTGATTGGATCAGACGCTGCGCGTCGCCACTGCGGGCGGCACGCGCGATGCACGCAGCGCGGGTCCGAGCACCGCAAGCTGACCAAGCAGCCACAGGCAGACGAATCCGACCGGCACGTAGTACCAGGGCAGCCGCGGTGCCTGGTAGGTATTCATGAGCCAGAGACTGAACGCGTAGGCGAGCACGCCGCCGACGATCAGGCCCAGGGTCGTGATGATGAAATTCTCGGTCTGGAAATAGCGCAGGATGTCCGTACGTGTCGCACCGAGTGCGCGGCGCGTGCCGATCTGGCGTGTGCGCTGCGCGACCCAGAAGCTGGCCATGCCGACGATGCCGAGCGCGGTGATGCCGAGCAGCGCGATGATCACGGTTCCGAGGATGATCGTCATCGCGCGGTCCTCGGCATACACGGTCGCGCGGCGTTCCTGCATGCTGCGCAGGTTGCGCAGGATCCGACTGGAGTTGGACGCGGCAAGCCGGCTTTCGACTTCCTTCATGAGCTCGTCGCGACGCCCGGGTTCGGCGCGGATCAGGTAGTTGGAACTGTTTCCGTACGGCAACAGCGCGGGCAGCAGCATGACGTTGTCGATGTTCTGGCTGCCGACCCAGGGTGCCTGCAGATGCTCGATGATGCCGACCACGGTGGCGGGATCGTTGTCTTCGTCGCCGTAGTAGAACTGTCCACCGACCGCGTTGCCATCCGGGAACATGCGTTCGGCCAGCGCCCGGGTCATGATCGTGACGCGCGGCGGACGGCGGTCGTTCATCGTGAAATAGCCGATCTCCTCGGGCTTGAAATTGCGCCCGGCGACGAGTTCGGCACCGTAAGCATCAATGCCCTTGTCGTCGGTGAAATAGAACGCCGTGTTCGCGGTCGAGTTGCGCTGACCCGGCTCGATCGACAGCCCGCTGTTCCAGCCACTGTTGCTGAGCGGCATGGCATTGATCGGCGCTACCGCGAGGACTCCGGGCAATCCGCGCAACAGGGCGAGATCCGCGTTCATGACGCTGCGCACGTCGTAGTCCTCGCCGAAGCCGATGCTGTGGATCGTGAACGTGTCGGCCTCGTTCATGCCGCTGGGTCGCTGCATCGTGTCCAGGCGCTGGCCGATGATGAACAGCGCGTTGCAGACAATCGCCAGGGTGAGCGCCACCTGCAGACCGATCAGGATCATCGAGACCTTGCTGCGCATCAGGGCGGAAAAGATGGGACGGATTTCCATGGGAGGACCTGTTGGTGTTTGGGTTCGTCTTGCGTCGGCCGGCAACTGGAGGCGGGAAACAGCCCCGGCTCCCTCGCCGGATTCCGTCACATCTTCAACTGCGCCGCCGGCTGCACGCGGCAGGCGCGCCAGGTCGGATAGAGCCCGGCGAGCACGGCCGCGACGATCGACAGCGCGATCGTTGTTGCGACCATGCTCCAGTCCAGTTGCGCCACGGTCGCGTATTGCGCGTACAGGCTGCGCACGGCAATCAGGCCCAGTCCGGTCAATGCAAGCCCGAGCAGACCGCCGCTGAGGCCGACCACGCCGGATTCGATCATGTACTGCGCGAACATCTGGCCGCGGCTCGCGCCGAGCGCGCGACGCAGGCCGATCTCGCCGGCACGCCGCGTGAACTTGGCCAGCAGCAGGCCGATCGTGTTGATCAGGCAGACGAGGAGGAACGCGAACGCGAGGCCGACCTGGACCTCGACGTCGCGCGAGACGACCTGTTGATCCTCCATCCATGCATTGACATCGAGCAGGCGATTGTTGAGCGCACGCGGAAAGCGGCCGAGCTGCTTCTGCTCGCCGACATAACTGTCGAGAAACGACAGGTATTCGGCGCGGCGTACTGCGGAATCCAGTTGCACCCACATCACGATCCAGATGCAGTCCGAATCGAGGTAGGCGTCCCAGCCTTCGCCCGGCGTGCGCCAGCAGCTGTTGTTGCCGCTGGCGCGTTTCTTCGTGTCGATCGCGGTGGTGAACGGCATGAAGAATTCCTCGGGCGCGTTGAACGCACCGTTGGTCAGGTCGTAGAACTTGAAGCGCAGGTTCCATTCGCCGAGCACGCCGATGACCGTGTAGTCGACGCCATCCATGCGCACGGACTTGCCGACGCTGTCCTCGCCGCCGAACAGCGTCTCGTTGGTGGCGTGATTGAGCACGACGACACGGGCGTGCTGCGCATCCTGGCCGCGATCCCACGGACCGCCATAGCGGAACCGGGGTTCGAACATCGCGAAGAAGTCGGAATACGTCGCGCGACCCAGCGCAAGGAACGGTTTGACCTCGGGGTTCTCCGGCTGGACCGGCATCGAGATCTTGTACATCGCTGCCTGGCGGTCGGCCTTGGCGGCCTCCATCAGCGCCACCGCATCACGATAGGTGACCTGGTCGGGCGGTCGACCGTCGTCGAAGTACGGATTGTCCTCACTCCAGTTGTCCATCTGCACGTAATGCAGCCGATCGCTCTTCCACGGAATCGGATCGCTGCCCATCAGGTGGAACACGGTCAGCGTCGTCATGCTCGCACCGATGCCGAGGGCGATGCCGAGCACCATGAGCGTGGTCAGGACCGGATTGCGCCGCAGGCTGCGCAGGCCGAGTTGCAGGTAGTAGTTGAACATGGGAATGCGCCTGGGTCTGGAGGTGTGAATCACACGATCTATGGCTGACCGATCACGCGGCGGACATCGCGTCCAGGTCCGATTGGCGGTTTCCGGCGTGCTGCTCGGTGCCGCGCATTCTCGGTTCCTCCTCGAAATCGGTGACCTGGCCATCGATCACATGCACGTTGCGTTGCGCGCGCGCGGCAAGTTCGGGATCGTGGGTGACCATGACGATCGTGGTGCCCTGGCGGTTGACTTCCTCAAGCAGTTCCATGACCCCGCGCGCCATCAGCGAATCGAGATTGCCGGTCGGCTCGTCGGCCATGAGCAGGCGTGGCGATCCCGCCAGCGCACGCGCGATCGCGACGCGCTGCTGCTGGCCGCCGGAGAGCTCGGACGGATAGTGCTTCACGCGCGAGGCGAGGCCGACGCGGGTCAGCGCGTCCTCGATTCGCTTGCGCCGGTCGGCCGCGGCAAACCCGCGATAGCGCAACGGCACATCGACGTTGTCGAACAGGTTCAGATCCGGAATCAGGTTGAAGCTCTGGAAGATGAAACCGATCTTCTGGTTGCGCAGCTTCGAACGCGCGTTGTCGTCGAGCCCGCGCACATCGACGCCATCGAGCCAGTACTCGCCGCCAGTGAACTCCTCGAGCAGTCCGGCGATGTTGAGGAACGTGGTCTTGCCCGAACCCGACGGCCCGGTCACCGCGACGAACTCGCCCTCGCGCACATGGATCGAGAAATCGCGCAACGCGTGGGTCTCGATGAGGTGGGTGCGGTAGACCTTCTGCAGATGGGTCATCTTGAGCATGGCGGGAACCTCTTGTTCGAAGTTGCTGGGAGGGGTTAGGGGTTAGGGGCGAGGGGTTAGGGGCGAGGGCGCAAGAACCGGAACTGGCGGTGGCTTGAAGATCTGATGGCGGGAGCTCGAGAAAACATGCATCCATGCGCCCTCGCCCCTAGTCCCTAGCCCCTGCTTCACCGCGACAACGCCACGCGCTGCACGCCGTTGAACTGGTCGGTGCCGGATATCACGATGCGGTCGCCTTCCTTGACCCCGGAGACGATCTCCACTGCGTTGAGACTGGTCGCGCCAATCTGGATCGCGGTGCGCTCGGCGACGTCGCCGCGCACGACATAGGCGATGCGACCAGCGCCTGCATCGACGAACGGTCCGCGTTCGACGATGAGCACATCGGGATGCTCGTCCATGAGGATGCGCGTGGTCAGCCGCTGGTTCTGGCGCAGTCCGGCCGGCTTGCGCTCGCCGAAGCGGATGCGCCCGGTGACCTGTCCATCGATGACCTGCGGGGACACCGCGCTGATCTCGCCGGTGTACTTGCCCGAGGAGTCCTGGATCTCCGCGGCCATGCCGATGCCCAGATCGTGGGCGAAGACTTCAGGCACCTGCACTTCGACCTCCAGCGCGCTGAGGTCGACCACGCTGATGATCGGCGCATTCGCGGCGACGTTGGCGCGCTGCTCCACGATGAGCTGGCCGACCTGGCCATCCACCGGCGAGCGCACCTTGAGTTCCTCGACCTGGCGCTGGACATCCTCGAACAGCAGGCGCTGACGATCCAGCGCCAGCCGCTTGCTCCTCACTTCGAACGCAAGACTCTCGATGTCGAGCTTCATGTCCGCTTCGGCGTTGACCACGTTGATGTCGGCCTTGGCCAGCGCATCCTTGGTGCGCAGCAGATCCATTTCCGACATCGCACCGGCGTTGAATGCCTTCTCGGTGCGTTCGACATCGCGCGCCGCGGTCTGGCGGTCGATGAGCGCCTGGTCGAGCAGCTTCTTCGCTGCAAGCTGCTGCTTGCGATGATCCAGATCGGCGCGCTGGACATCGATCTCCAGACTCTCGCGCGTGGCTTGTTCCTGCTGCAGGCGGTTGCTCAGCTCGGGGCTGACGACTTCGGCGAGCACCTGGTCGACGACCACCTTGTCGCCGGCATTGACGAGCAGGGTGACCGTACCCGGGCTGCTTGCGTAGAGCGTCGGACTCACCGCGGCGACCACGCGTCCCTGCACCGAGACATCGCGCGTGAGCGTGCCGCGCCTGACCTCGGCGATGCGCAGGCGACTCGTGCTTGCCGAGGAGTCCGAGGAGAACAGACGACTCGCGGTCGGCACGATGAACGCGAGCACGGCGATCGCGACGATCGCGCTGATCCCGATCGTCAGCCAGCGCCTGCCACGCTGCGGCTCGTGTTTCATCTGCCGGTCCTGGGCCGAGGTGTCGCGAATCATCGGTGTCTCCGCCGACTGCGCCACGCAGTCGCTCACGATGTATCGGGAGCAAGTCGCGTGCCAGCGATCAACATATTGATTGGATTGCGTATTCGAGTTCGATTCGCGTCGACGGACAGTGTCCGCGCGGGCGCCCGGACAGCGCCGGACAGCGTGCCCAACCGCGTCGGACGGCGCTTGTGCGATTCCGGCATGCGCGCCGAACCGGTTTGCGACCATCCGCCACCCACGCGCATCCTTGCCAACGTGAACAGCAGCTTCTGCCTTGACGTACCCGACACCGTGATCGCCCGTGCCCGACGCGGCGACCTGCGCGCGTTCGAGCAGATCTATCGCCTGTTCGAACGCCCGGCATGGACCCTCGCACTGCGCCTGTGCGGACATGCCGACGATGCGCGCGAGATCGTCCACGACGCGATGCTGCGTCTGTTCGAGCGCATCGACCAGTTTCGCGGCGATGCGCCGTTCTGGGGCTGGGTGCGCCAGATCGTGCTCAACGAGGCTCTCATGCGCATGCGCCGCGAGCGCGGAAGGGCGTGCGAGGAACTCGACGAAGACGACCAGGCCAGCAGCGACGCGACTTCGCCATGGCAGTGGACCCAGGCGCGTCAGCTTGAATCCGCACTCGAAAAGCTGCCGGCCACAACGCGCGGCGTGATCTGGCTCTACCACGTCGAGGGCTACACGCATCAGGAGATCGCCGAGATGACCGGAAAGTCGATCAGTTTCTCGAAATCGCAGCTTGCACGCGGCACCGCGCGACTGCGCGAAATGCTCGATGCCGGCGAGGAGGTTCCATGTACGCACGCAATCCCGGTGGCGGTATGAACCACGACGACGGACTCGGCGCGGCCTTGCGCGCACTGCCGGCAGCGACACCGCCGCTGGACCTGTGGCCTGACCTCGCCCGCCGCCTGCAGACCCGTCGCCGACGCGCATGGCGTCGCGCATGGCCGGCCGCACTGGCCGCCTCGTTGCTGCTCGGCCTGGTCTGGTCGCACACGGCACTTCACGAAACCACAGCGGATCGGGCCGATGCGGCACCGACGTCCGCGACTGCGGAGCGGGTCGCGAGCGCATCGGAAATCGACGGATTGCGCGCGCGTTCGCGCGATCTTGAAGGTTGGCTCGGCGCGCTGTCGGCGCAGTCGCCGCAGGACGGGCGCACGATCATGGCAGCTGCAGAGGTCGAGGACCTCGTCAGCTTCGTCGACCTGCAACTGTCGGCCGCGCGCAACGACCCCGAGGCACTGCCTTTGTGGCGTCAGCGCGTGGCCCTGCTCGAAGACCTCGCGGTGATCCGCAGCGGCCCGCAGACCCTCGTGGCCGGCACCACGCACGACTCCGCTTTCCCGCCCGCGTCGCTGTAGACGCGGCGCCCCTCGCTGACCGATGAGAATCGACATGAAACCAAGCCTGCTCACCCTTTGCCTGCTGGTCGCGCTGAACGGCGCGGTCGCGGCCGATCCCGCGCCACTCGCCGCACCGACACCGGGAGCACGCCCCGCAACGGCGCCCGAGGCGCCACGCGATGCCGCCGCGTCGGCCCGGGCCCGTGCCGAACTCGATGACCTGCGCGCGCAGATCAGCACGCTCTCGCGACGCATGGCCGATCTCTCGTTCGAACTCGGCGACGTCGGTCCACGCGCGTATGCGTTCCGCTATCTGCACGAACCCGATCGCGCGATCATCGGCGTCGTGCTGTCGCCCGAGCCGCGCGGACCGCGCATCGACGCACTGACGCCGGACAGCCCGGCCGAACGTGCCGGCCTGCGCAGCGGCGACATCCTCACCCATGTCAACGGACAGGCGCTCGCATCCGGGCAACCCGAGCAGGCGCTGGCCAAGGCACGCAAGCTGCTCGGCGAACTCAAGGACGGCGAGGAAGTCCGCATTGCCTACACGCGCGGGGACAATGCAAAAGGCGAGCTCAAGCTCAAGGCGCAACGCCGCGAAGCGCTCAACTGGCCGCGTCTGGTCGGCAGCGACGATGGCGACGGCAGCGTGATCATCGATCGAACGCGCGTCGTCAAGATCGACGAGGAAGTCCGCCGCAACATGCAGATCGCGCGCGAGGCGATGGCAACGGCCGGCGAGGACGCCCGGCATGCGCGCGGCGCGGCGCGCCGTGCGCTGCGCGATGCCGAACGGGCGATGGAACATGCCGAGATCGCGCGCATCGACAGCGCCCGCCATGCGATGCCGTGGTGGGGCATCAGCCTGGCTGCGCTGAACGCCGACCTCGGTCGCTATTTCGGCAGCGACAGCGGCGTGCTCGTGTTGTCGGCGAGTGCGGACACATTGCCCGAACTCAAGGCCGGCGACGTGATCCGCAAGGTCGACGGGCAAGACGTCACGCGCCCCGAGCAGGCGCTGCGCGCACTGCGCGATCAGCCGACCGGCAGCATGGTCGAACTCGACGTCCTGCGCGACCGCAAGCCGCTTGCGCTGAAGCTGAAGGTGCCCGAGTACAAGTCGATCTTCTCGGTGGGCCGGCTCGCACCGCTGCCGCCGACGCCGCCGCTGCCGCCGACCGCGCCTTCGGCACCGACGCCGCCATCCCCATCGACACCGCCAACTCCCTCCGAGCGGCCGCAGCCACCCGCCCCGCCTCCGCCTCCGCCCGCGCTCGCTCCGATCGACACTTCCGGGTCCGCCGATCCGCGCGCGTACATGGTTTCGCCCGAGGTCGCCCAGAAGGGCAGGAGTGCCGGCGCGCCGGCACTGTGGGGCGGCGAGATTCTTGGAAGACTGACTCACGACGGGAATCCGTGCCTGCGGGTCGCGTCGTACCGGCTCGATGCGGACGGCAGGCCGATCCCCGGCTTTCGCAACAAGGTCCGCTTCATTGCCTGCGGCACGCAGCCGCTCGATCCGGATCAGTTCCGCGGCAGTGCGTTTGCGACGTTTGCGGGTCGGGTCGCGACGAGCACAGCCATCTCCGAATACGACATGCCGGTACTCGCGATCAGCGACGCCAGGGCCTGGAAGCCGATGTCCAACCCGATCCTGCCGCCGTCGACACCGATGAATGATCCGAGTCCCCGGCGCCGTTAGGACGGCACATGTCCGGCGTGCGAAGAAGCCACGCCGGGCCTCGTTCATCGCTCCGTGAAAGGCAGCGGAACATGAGGCCGCGATTCCGTCGCGCCTGAGCCGTTGCCGACTTGGGCGTTTGCTATGATCCCCGACGCGCGAGGACGGGGGACATGGCCGGCAATTTTCAGGATATTCCTGGCTACGAGCTGCTGAGCGAACTCGGCGAGGGCGGCATGGCGACCGTTTATCTCGCGATCCAGCATTCGCTGGATCGCAAGGTGGCGATCAAGGTCATGCGTCGCGAGCTGCGCGCGAGCAACGGCCCGATGCCCGAGTTCGAGCGCCGGTTCCTGCTCGAAGGCCGCACGATGGCCAAGCTGCCCCATCGCAACATCGTGGCGGTCTACGACATCGTCACCCGCGAGGACATCGCCTACATCTCGATGGAGTACCTCGAAGGCGGCACGCTGTCGGAGCGCATGCACGCCGGCCTGTCGCTCGGCGAGGCGATCGGCGTGGTCGTGCAACTCGCCAACGGGCTCGAGTACGCGCATCGCAATGGCGTGATCCATCGCGACCTCAAGCCATCCAACGTGATGTTCCGCGATGCAGCCACGCCGGTCCTGACCGACTTCGGCATCGCCAAGCAGTCCGATGTGCTGGCCTCGCGCATCACCCAGACCGGCCTCGTCCTCGGCACCCCGACCTACATGAGTCCGGAGCAGGCCAGCGGTCGCGAGACCGACGGACGTTCGGACCAGTACGCCCTCGGCGTGCTGTTCTACGAACTGCTCACGGGCCAGCCGCCATTCACCGGCGACACGCCGATGGCCGTGCTCATGGGCCATGCGCTGCAACCGCCGCCGCCGCTGCCGGCGGACCTGGCTGCGTTGCAGCCCGTGTTCGACCGGATGCTTGCGAAAGACCCTTCGCATCGCTTCAACAATCTTCAGGATTTCGTCCGCGCCTTGCGCAGTCTCGTCGTCGGCAACGATGCGCTCACGACCAAACTCGGCAACATCACGGCCGCGAGCACCTCCGAGCGCCTGCGTGCGCTGGGATTTTCCGGCGAACACACCGGCGGTGACAGCGACTTCGCGCTGGACCTGTTGCGCATGCCGCGCACCGATCCGGCCCTGCGCCAGTCCAGTACGCGCCTGGCCGCGGTCATGCACGAGCGCCCGCGCCTGTTCGCCGCCGCGGCCGCTGTGCTCGGTGCGATCGTGCTTGCCGGCGTGCTGTGGATCGCGCTCGCCCCGCGCACGCTGAGCGAGGAAGAGCAGTATTTCGTGCGCACCTTGCTGCGCCAGGCCGACAGTTTCGTCGCCAGCGGTGCGCTGCTCGATCCGCCCGGCGACAACGCATTCGAGGATCTGCAGAAGGTATTGCAGAAGGATCCGGGCAACGAGCGTGCGCTGGAACTGCTCGCGCGCATCGGCACGACCCTGCGCGAGGAAGGCGAGAAGGCACTGGCCGCGGGCAATCTGGAAACCGCGGTCGAACGCAGCAACCAGGCCCTGCTGGTCACCCCCGACGACGACGCGGTACAGCAGTTCAGCCGCCGCATCGGCGCCGAACAGGAGCGCCGCGCGCGTGTGCAACTCGTCGGCGAGTACCTGCGCAAGGCCGAGGAAGCCCAGCGACGGCGCCAGAACAGCGGGCCCGGCGGGGCCTATGCCCTGCTGCGCGCAGCACTGGCCCTGGACCCCGAAAACGTCACCGTGCAGCAGCGCCTGAAGGCACTGACCGACACCGAGTTCGCGCGCGTGCGCAGCCTGCTCGGCAGCGGCGATGCCGCGGCAGCAACGGATTTGCTGACCGCCATGCGCGGCGAGTTCGGCGCCGATCCGGTCTTCGTCGCGCTCGAGGCGGACGTCGGCAAGGCGCGCGACGCCCAGGCGCGTGCGCGCGAAGTGGACGAGCTGCTCGCACGCGCAAGCAGCGCGCTCGGCGCGGGGCGAATCAGCGAACCCGCCGGTGACAACGCATTCGAACTGTTCGAACAGGCACGCCAGATCGATCCGGCCGCCAGCGCCGTCGTCGCGTTCACCCGGACGCTCGCCGACCGCATCGTCGGCGAAGCGCTCTCCGCACGCCAGCGCAACGACATGGAGGGTGCACTCGATCGCGCCGAACTGGCCCTGCGCGTCGATGCCACGCGCAGCGAAGCCGCGGTGATCCGTGATGCCGCCCAGCAGTCGCTCGGCGCACAACGCGCGGCGATCGCCTCGCAGCTCAATCAGGCGCGCCAGTCGATCGCATCGGGACGCCTGCTGCCGCCGACGGCGGACAACGCGCGCGACGTCCTGGACTCCCTGCTGCAACGCGATCCGGAGAACGTCGAAGCGCGCCGGCTGCGCGACGCCTTGCCGAGGTTCGTCGCCGATGCGCTCGCCGCTTCGCTTGCGCGCGACGACATCGACAGCGCGGCGGTCCTCGGCGATGCGGCACGCATTGCCTATGCCGACGACGCGCGCATCGCCACCTTGGTCGGAGAGGTGCGCACACGTCAGGAACTGCGCAAGACCGAGAGCGCACTGCGCGAACGCGAGCAACGCATTGCCGGACTGCTTGCCCGGCGTCCGCTCAGTGTCACCGGCGCGCAAGCCGTCGCCAGCGAGATCCTCGCCTTGCGCAGTGCGGGCAGCGATGCCGCCACCCGCTTCGAGCAACAGATCGCCGACACCCTCGCTGCGGATGTGCGCGACGCCACCAGCGTCGATGCTGCCGATGCGAGCCTCGCGACGATCCGCAGCGCCAACGCCGCGCTCGGCAACAGCCGACCGTTGGCTGCGATCTATGCTGACGCGGAAGCGCGTGTGGTTGCCTTGCGCACGCAACGCGATGCCGAGATCGAGGCGCAGAAAGGCGAACTCGTGATCAACGCATTGCCGTGGGGGTTCGTCGACCAGGTGCTCGACGACACCCGCAAGCCGATCACGCTGCCCGAGGACCGCTCCACGCCGCTGCGCCTTACGCTGGCCGCCGGCAGCTACTACGTCACCTTGCGCCATCCGGGTTCGAGCAAGACCGTATCGGCATTCGCACGGGTCCAGGCCAGGCAGCGCAGCCAGACCAGTGCCAGCTTCCCGACGCTCAGTGCCGAGGAGTATCTGAAGAATGCCGGGCTGTAGCCGCCGCGCAGCGTGCCTGGTGCTTGCGCTGGTCGCCTTGCCCGCTGCCGCGGACTGGAAGGACGACTATGCGCGCGGTCTCGTCGCCGCCAACGAAGGGCGCTGGGCCGAAGTCGCGCGCCTCATGGACAGCGCGATCGCCGGCAACGCGACGCCGGCAGCGCGCGTACGCCTGTACGGCCAGCGCTATGAGGTCTATGCGCCACAACACTACGCCGGTCTGGCCGCATTGCGCCGCGAGGACTGTGCCACCGCGTTGCGCTTCTGGAGTCAGCCGGCCAATCAGGGCTTCATCGGCGGACAACCGCGACTGGCCTCGGTGCAGGAACAAGGCCGCAGTGAATGTGCGACGAAACTCGCAAGCCAGACACCCGCGCCGGTCGTGGAGCGGCCGCCACCCGTGGTCGTGCAGACGCCCCCTGCTCCACCGCCGAGGACACCGCCGTCAACTCCGCCCCAGGTCCCGCCACCGCGCGTCGAACCGCGCGCGCCGAGCGAAACCCGTGCGCCCCTTTCGATCGCGTCGCTGACCTTGCAGCCGATGCTCGGTGCGTATCTCAATGGACGTTACAGCGAGGTCCTGCGCCTGAGCGCGAGCGCGAACCCGGAGCAACCGCGTCTGCGCTGGCACGTGCAGACCCTGCGCGCAGCCGCCGCATACAGCCTTGCCCAGCTCGGTGAAGGTCCGGCCGATGCGCAAACCACGGCCCGCCAGGCGGTTGCCGAGGCGCGCCGCATCGATCCGGCCCTGCGTCCCGACCCCGGCTTCTACTCGCCGCGTTTCATCCGCTTCTTCGAAGGGCGCTGACGACGCGACGCGGATTTGCTCACGCCCTCCAGCGCGGGCAGGTCGCGAGCGCCTTCACGCGGCCGCGACCGCCTCGATTTCGAGCAACCAGGCTTCGTCGTAGATGCCGGCAATCACGATCGTCAGCGCGGGTGTACGCTCGCCGATCATTTCGCGACGCAAACCCGCGCTTTTCGCGATCAATGCACGATCGGAAAGGAAGATCGTGACCTTGACCAGGTTGTCGAACGTCATCCCGGCCGCCTTGAGCTGGGCCTCGACATTGCGCCACGCGAGCCGGTACTGGTCGGCGTAGTCGGCGGGCACCTTGCCGTCGGCGTCCGCCGGTACCTGTCCGCTCACGAACAGCAGGCGCGAGGGATGGGAAACTTCGCAGGCCTGCGCATACGAATTGACAGTCGGATGGATCGGTTTGATTCGCATCGGAGGTTCCTGGGTGGTCGCGAGGATCGGAGTGGCGACCGAAGCGGCAGTCAGCTGGCAAAATCGACGACGGTGCATGGCGTTGCGGGTCCCGATCGGAGCATTCGCCTGCGCGAACGAGGCGGTCGAAGGCTAGCAGTTGCCAATGCCGGATGGCGCCGTCTATTTTCCGGAACGGACCGACAAATTTGCGGAGTGCGGATGGACGACATCGATCGCCAGTTGCTGCAGCTGCTGCGCGAAGACGCGAGCCGGCCATTGAAGACCCTCGCCGCGGCGGTCTCGCTGTCACGCAGCAGCGTGCGCGACCGGATTGCGCGCATGGAGACCGATGGGGTGATCCGCCGCTACACGATCGACACCCAGCCCATCGATGCGGGCCTGGCCGTGATCCTGCTCGTGCGGCTGGCACGCACACCGGACCCCGATGTCGTACGCGCGGTGGTGTCGACAGCCGAGGTCGCGCGCTGCTATTCGCTCAGCGGCGAGATCGACCTGCTGATCGAACTCGCAGGCACCGATACGTCCGCACTCAACCGCGTCCGCGACCGGATCGCATTGCTGCCCGGCGTGGTCGACGTGGTCACTTCGCTGGTGCTCAATCGCGACAAGGTGCCGGGCTGAATGCCGGTCCGCTGCCGAGGGCCTGTGCCGAACCGCATGCAGACCTCTCAGTTCGCTTTCACCGCCGCCAGCGTCTGCAGATCCCAGCGCGGGTGGACGCGGATTTCGCCATCGTTGAACTGGCCGGCGTGCAGACGGATCGCACCGGCCAGGGCGATCATCGCGCCATTGTCGGTGCAGAATTCCAGGCGCGGGAAATGCACGGCGAAGCCCTCGGCCTCGCTGGCGAGGAACAGTTGTGAACGCAGGCGCCGGTTCGCACCGACGCCTCCGGCAACCACCAGCGTGCGCGCGCCGCTCGCGGCGAGCGCGCGGCGACACTTGATCACGAGCGTTTCGACGATCGCGTCCTCGAACGCGCGCGCGATATCGGCACGCACCTCATCACTGCGGTCGCTGCGTTGCCAGGCCAGCAGCACCTGGGTCTTGAGGCCGGAGAAACTGAAGTCCAGTCCGGGCCGGTCGGTCATCGGCCGGGTGAAGCGGAACCGCCCTGCGGTGCCGGTTTCGGCCAGCCGCGCGAGCGCTGGTCCGCCTGGGTAGTCCAGACCCATGAGCTTGGCGGTCTTGTCGAACGCTTCGCCGGCGGCGTCGTCGAGCGTGTCGCCGAGCAGGGTATAGCGCCCGATCGCGGCCACCTCGATCAGCATCGAGTGGCCGCCGGATACGAGCAGCGCGATGTAGGGCGGCGCGGGCGGGTCGGCCTCCAGCATCGGCGCGAGCAGGTGACCTTCCATGTGATGCACCGCGATCGCCGGGATGTCCAGGCCCCAGGCCAGCGCGCGGGCGGCGGCCGCGCCGACCAGCAGCGCACCGGCCAGGCCGGGACCCGCCGTGTAGGCGACACCGCCCAGGTCATTGATTTTCATGCCCGATTCGGCAAGGGTCTGGCGGATCAGCGGGAGCAGCTTGCGCACATGGTCGCGCGAGGCCAGCTCCGGCACGACCCCGCCATACTCGGCATGCAGGCCGATCTGGCTGTACAGCGCGTGCGCGAGCAGGCCGCGGTCGCGGTCATAGACCGCCACGCCGGTCTCGTCGCAGGAAGTCTCCACGCCGAGCACGGGACCGGGTTTTGCAATGCTCGATGCCATCAGGATAGAATGCGCGGCTCGCCCGAGAGCCCGGGTGTCGAGTGTACAGCGGAGTAACCATGCCCAGCGTCAAAGTTCGCGAAAACGAACCGTTCGAGTTTGCCCTGCGCCGGTTCAAGCGCACCTGCGAAAAGGCAGGCGTGCTCGCCGAAGTGCGCAAGCGCGAGTTCTACGAGAAGCCGACCCAGGAACGCAAGCGCAAGCGCGCGGCAGCGGTCAAGCGTCACCTGCGTCGTGTGTCGCGCGACGTGACCAAGCGTCAGCGCATGTACTGACCCCGGGATCGCCGGCTGCCCTTTGCGGGCGCCAGCGACCTGTTTGCGAGCCGCCCCGCGGATCGCACCATCCGGGCTGAATTCCTTCGGCCGGCGTCGCGCAAGCAACGCCGGCCGTTTGCGTTGCATGCGGTCGCGATGACCGCGAGCTTTCCTCCTCCTGATACCGGACTCCCCCATGTCACTGAAAGACCAGATCACCGAAGACATGAAGACCGCGATGCGCAGCGGCGAGAAGGAACGCCTCGGCGTCATCCGCCTGATCCTTGCCGCGCTCAAGCAGCGCGAGGTCGATGAACGCATCGTGCTCGACGATACCCAGGTGCTGGCCATCCTCGAAAAGATGCTCAAGCAGCGCCGCGACTCGATCGAACAGTTCAGCGCCGCCGCGCGCGAGGATCTGGCCGCGATCGAACGCGCCGAGGTCACGGTGATCCAGACCTATCTGCCTGCTGCGCTCGGCGCGGAGGAACTGGATCTGATCGTCGCCAAGGCAGTCAGCGATTCCGGCGCAACCGGACCCCGGGACATGGGCAAGGTCATCGCCCTGGTCAAACCGCTGGTCGCCGGCCGCGCCGACATGGGCCAGGTCTCGGAGCTGATCAAGCAGCGCCTGGCCGGGTAGCCGGAATCCGCTTGCCCTTGCCTTCTCCCTCCGGGAGAAGGTGGCGCAGCGCCGGATGAGGGAGCCAGCCCGCACGATTCCAGCGGCGGCAAACCGCAGCCTCCTTCCCTCATCCGCCCGCGGCACCTTCTCCCGCAGGGAGAAGGGAAAGGAAACGGCAAAGACAGCGGAGCAAGCTCTACGCGAGGCGAACGCGGCGACGATCCCGTAGTGCCGAGCTTGCTCGGCTGCTTTTCGATCCTGCGCGGGAAACGCCAACGGCAAAGACAGCGGAGCAAGCTCTACGAGAAGACCGTGCTTGCTTCTCCTGGAAGATAAGGAGAAATAAGAGATCTGCTTGTCTTCGCGCGGAGCAAGCAGGAGAAATTCACCGCCCACCCGTAAACTGGCGCAATGGCTGGCCGCATCCCCGAGCGCTTCATTGACGATCTCCTTGCCCGCGTCGACATCGTCGACGTGATCCAGGAGCGCGTGACGCTGAAGAAGGCCGGCCGCGACTGGAGCGCGCGCTGTCCGTTCCATGACGAACGCTCGCCGTCGTTCACGGTCAGCCCGGCCAAGCAGTTCTACCACTGCTTCGGCTGCGGTGCGCATGGCAGCGCGATCCGCTTCCTCATGGACTACGACCGCCTGGAGTTCCCCGACGCGATCGAGGAACTGGCCGCACGCGTCGGAGTCAGCGTTCCCTATGAAGGGGGTCGACGCGAGGCGCCGCGCGAGGACGCGACCGATCTCTACGCCGTGCTCGATCAGGCCGCGACCTTCTTTCGCGAACAGCTTGGCCGACATCCTGCGGCGCAGGATTACTTCGCCCGGCGCGGGCTCGATGCCGCGACTCTGGCGCGCTTCAACCTCGGCTACGCGCCGGACCAGTGGGACGCACTGAAGAACGCACTCGGCACCAGCGCGCAGCGACTCGCCCTGCTCGACAAGGCCGGCATGCTGTCCAGCGGCGAGCGCGGCGGCAAGTACGACCGCTTCCGCGACCGTGTCATGTTTCCGATACTCGACCGCCGCGGTCGCACGATCGCGTTCGGCGGCAGGATCATTCCCGGCACACGCCCGGGTCGCGAAGACCAGCCGTCGGCCAGCCCGGACGCGCCCGCCATCGCGCCGGACACGCAAAAAGCGGACGGCCCGAAGTACCTCAACTCGCCCGAAACCCCCCTGTTCCACAAGGGCCGCGAACTGTTCGGTCTGTGGCAGGTGCGCGAGGCGCACCAGAAGATCGCTCGCCTGCTGGTCGTGGAAGGCTACATGGATGTGATCGCCCTGCACCAGTACGGCATCACCCAGGCAGTGGCCACCCTCGGCACCGCGACGACCAGCGATCATGCCGAGATCCTGTTCCGCAACGCAGCCGACGTGTACTTCTGTTTCGATGGCGACCGCGCCGGCAGGCAAGCCGCCTGGCGTGCGGTCGAATCGGTGCTGCCACGCATGCGCGATGGTCGCCAGGCCTGGTTCCTGTTCGTGCCTGAGGGCGAGGATCCGGATTCGCTGATCCGCAAGGAAGGGCTCGATGGCTTCGAGGCACGCCTGAAGGCAGCCACGCCGCTCAGCGAATTCTTCTTCGCCGAAACCGGTCGCGACGTGAATCTCACGAACATCGACGGCAAGGCGCGCCTGGCCGAGCGCGCACGCCCACAGATCGCGCAGATTCCCGATGGCGCGTTCCGCGACCTCATGTATGCGGAACTCGAACGCCTCAGCGGCGCGCGTGCGCTCGCCGCGCCGCCCGCTGCATCGGGCACGAACCGAACGCGGTCTGCCGCAGGCGCACGCCCGCCGCAGCGCAGCCTCGTGCGCACGGCCGTCGCGCTGGTCGTGCAGCGTCCGGCATTGGCGCTGGAGATCGAACCGCCGTGGACGTTCTCGACCCTGCGCCAGCCCGGTGTCGGCCTGCTGGTCGATCTGATTCGCGTCTGCCGCGAGCGGCCGGCGATCACCACGGGCGCGCTGCTGGAGCATTTCAAGGAACGCGAGGAAGCCGCGGCCCTGAACAAGCTCGCCACGATCGACGTCCTGCTCGGCGATGACGAAGGCCGTGCCGATTTCGTCGGCGCGATCACCCAGCTCGATGCGCAGACCGCGCAGCAGCGACTGGACGACCTGCTCGCACGCCAGCGCGAGGGAAGCATCACGACGCCCGAGCAGGACGAATTGCGTGGACTCCTGGTCAATCCGCATATCGCCGCAAAGACGGCCAAATGGAAGCCGCGGCCGCGGCCGTCTTGACAGCGCCCGCCCGGATCGGCTCCACTATCGCGATGCGCACCGTCCCGATGACGACCATGACGATTACCACGCCCGAGCGGGTGCGGTTCGTCGTGCGCGAGTAGTTTCGCAAGCAACGATCCCGCACCCTCGACGAGGATGCGGGCAACTCCCCCTCCTCCCGACGAACGCGGGGCCATCAACCGGAGGCCCGATGAGTCCGTTCGCCAGTCTGTCTGCCACCCTCGCTGCCACGCGGCACAACATCGTCCACGTCAGCCGCGACAGCGCGCAACCCGTGATCGCGCACAAGTTCGGCGGATCGTCGCTGGCCACCGCCGAGCGCTATCGCCGGGTCGCGCAGATCCTTGTCGACCGCACCGACGGCACCCAGATCACCGTGGTCTCGGCCATGCAGGGAATCACCGATGCGCTGATCGCGCTCGCGGACGCGGCCGCCCGGCGCGATCCGGACTGGCGCGCGCAGTGGCAGACGCTGCGCGATCGTCACCTGGACACGGCCCGCGAGCTGCTCGGGGATCGCGCTGGTGCGCTGCTGGTCTGGCTCGATGCGCGCCTGGCCGATCTTGCCGAGACCCTCAAGGCGCTGGCCGTGCTCGGCATTCCCGCCCGCGAAGCGCTCGAGGCGATCCAGGGTCTGGGTGAAGTGTGGTCCGCGCATCTGCTGCGCGCGCATGTCGAATCCCTCGGCCAGCCCTGTGCCCTGCTCGACGCGCGCGAAGTGCTCGTGGTCAGCCATGGCGAACTTGGCGTGGCCGTGGACTGGTCCGCGAGTGCCGTGCGTCTGAGCGAATGGCGGTCGCGGCATCCGCAGGATCGCCTTGTCGTGACCGGATTCGTCGCTCGCGATGCGCACGGTCGGGCCACCGTGCTCGGCCGCAACGGCAGCGACTACAGCGGCGCGATCTTCGCCGCGCTGTTCGATGCGCGCGAACTGCACATCTGGACCGATGTCGATGGCGTTCTCTCGGCCGATCCACGCCTCGTGCCCGAGGCGGTCTCGCTCAACGCGCTGTCCTACGAGGAAGCCTGCGAACTCGCCTACTTCGGGGCCAAGGTCATCCACCCGCAGACGATGATGCCGGCGATGGCGCTCGGCCTGCCGATCCACATCCGCAACACGTTCCGCCCGGAGCATCCCGGCACCTGCATCTCGCTGTCCGGCGACGCCAGCGCCGGACCCGTGCGCGGCCTGTCGCTTGCCGACGGCCTTGCCCTCGTCAATGTCGAGGGCGCCGGCATGATCGGCGTGCCGGGCACCGCCGAGCGCGTGTTCGCCGCATTGCGCGATGCGCGCGTATCGGTCGTGATGATCTCGCAGGGATCGTCGGAGCATTCGATCTGCTGCGTCGTGCGTGCGGGCGACACCGACCGGGCCAAAGCTGCGCTCGATGCGGTGTTCGCCCGCGAACTGTCCGCCGGCCAGATCCAGGCGATCACGCTGACCGCCAACATCAGCGTTCTCGCCGCGGTCGGCGACGGCATGGCCGGCACGCCGGGCGTCGCCGCGCGCCTGTTTGCCACGCTCGGCCGCGCCCAGGTCAACATCCGCGCGATCGCCCAGGGTTCTTCGGAACGCAACATCTCGGTCGCGCTGGACAGCCAGCACGCCGCCCGTGCGCTGCGCGCGGCCCATTCGGGCTTCTGGTTGTCGGCGCAGACGATCTCGATCGGCCTGATCGGTCCCGGCAACGTCGGCCGCGCGCTCATCGACCAGTTGCGCGAGGCCATTCCGCGACTGAAACGATCCGCCAATCTCGACCTGCGCGTGCGCGCGATCGCATCGAGCCGGCAGCTGTGGACGAGCGCGACCGGCACATTGCCCGAGGACGTCGACGCCCAACTGGCATCCTCCACCGAGACTGCTGATCTCGATCGTTTCACCGCGCACGTGCATGCCGAGCACCTGCCGCACGCGGTGATCATCGACTGCAGCGCGAGCGACGCGGTCGCCGAACGCTATGCCGCATGGCTCGCCGCGGGCATCCACGTGATCACGCCGAACAAGCAGGCCGGAGCAGGGCCGCTCGAACGCTGGCACGCGATACGCGACGCCTGCGCGAGCAGCGGCGCGCGCTGGCGCTACGAGGCAACCGTCGGCGCTGGACTGCCGGTCGTGCAGACCTTGCGCGACCTCATCGATACCGGCGACGAACTCGTCGCGGTCGAAGGCATCCTGTCAGGCACGCTGGCCTGGTTGTTCAATTCCTACGATGGCAGCAAGCCGTTTTCGGCGCTCGTGCGCGAGGCCCATGCGATGGGCTACACCGAACCGGACCCGCGCGACGACCTGTCGGGCACCGATGTCGCGCGCAAGCTCGTGATCCTCGCGCGCGAAGCCGGTCGCGAACTCGCGCTTGAAGACGTCGAGGTCAGCGGACTGGTGCCGCCCGCACTGCTCGCGCTCGGCCGCGACGATGCGCTCGCCGCGCTCGAATCGCTGGACGACGAGATGGCCGGACGCCTGCACGCCGCGCGCACCGCCGGCTGCGTATTGCGCTATGTTGCGCGCCTGGATCGCGACGGCAGCGCAAGCGTCGGACTGGCCGAACTTCCGGCCGCCCATGCATTCGCCAACCTGCGCCTGACCGACAACATCGTGCAGTTCACGACCCGCCGCTACGACACCAATCCGCTGATCGTGCAAGGTCCCGGCGCTGGTCGTGAGGTGACCGCGGCCGGCGTGTTCGCCGACCTCCTGCGGGTCAGCGCGGCGCTCGGAGCAAAGCTGTGAGAACTGCGGGACTCGGAAGGCAAGGACAGCGGAGCAAGCTCCCCTCCACGAAAGGCGCATCTTCCCTTCTCCGCTCGAGAGAAGGTGGCGCGCAGCGCCGGATGAGGGAGCGATCCCGAACGATCACCGCTGCGGCGACGCAACGCATTCTTCCCTCATCCGCCCTGCGGGCACCTTCTCCCGGTGGGAGAAGGGAAAGGCAAGGGCAGCGGAGCAAGCTCCGCTCCACGAAAGGCGCATCTTCCCTTCTCCCCTCGGGAGAAGGTGGCGCGCAGCGCCGGATGAGGGAGCGATCCCGAACGATCGCCGCGGTGCCGACGCAACGAATTCTTCCTTCATTCGCCGTCGGCACCTTCTCCCGCCCGGAGAACGAAAGCAGAATGCGCGCATGAACATCGCGACGGCCTTCTCGCCCGCAAGCATCGGCAACGTTGCAGTCGGCTTCGACATTCTCGGCCAGACCTTCGCCGGGCCCGGCGACCGCGCGACCGTGCGCCGGATCGACGAGGCGTGCGTGCGCATCGACGCGATCCGTGGCAGCGTCACCGACCTGCCGCTGGAGGCCCGACACAACACCGCCGGACGCGCGCTGATCGCACTGCGCGATGCACTCGCCCTGCCCCATGGTTTCGCCCTCGAACTCGACAAGGGCATCCCGCTGGGTTCGGGCATGGGTGGATCGGCCGCATCGTGCGTGGCCGCCTTGGTCGCAGCGAACGCGTTGCTCGATGTGCCGCTGGACCGCGAGGCACTGTATCCGTTCGCGGTCGACGGCGAAGCCGTGGCCAGCGGCAGCCGCCACGGCGATAACGTCGGACCGATGCTGCTCGGCGGCCTCGTGCTCGCGACCGCGGATCGGCTCGTGCGCGTGCCGGTGCCGGAGAGCTGGCATTGCGTCGTCGTGCATCCGGATGCCGTGCTCGAGACGCGGCGCGCACGCGAAGCGCTCAAGGGCGATTACCCGCTTGCCGGGTTCGTCGCCCAGAGCGCCAATCTCGCCCTCGTTCTCGCCGGCTGTTTTCGCGGCGACGCCGTGCTCGTGCGCGCGGGGCTCTCCGACGTCCTCGTCGAACCGCGTCGCGCGCCACTGATCGGCGGGTTCGCCGCGGTCAAGCAGGCCGCGCTCGATCACGATGCGCTCGGCGCCAGCATTTCCGGCGCGGGGCCGAGCGTGTTCGCGTGGTTCGAGGATCACGCACGCGCCGAACAGGCCGCGCCGGCGATGCGCGCCGCGTTTGCCGCCGCCGGTTTCGCGAGCCGTGCGTTCGTGTCGGCAGTCAACGGCCCGGCCGCCGCGGTGATCGCATGAGGTTCCCGAGCACACGCGGCATCGCGCACCCCGCGGCACTGAGCGCTGCGCTGATCGCCGGACTGGCACCTGATGGCGGACTCTACGTTCCCGAAGCATTGCCGGAGTTCGCGCCGGCTGATTTCGACGGTGACGCGAGTCTCGCCGCGGTCGGTGCGCGGCTGCTCGCGCCGTTCTTCGCCGACGATCCGCTGGCCAGAGATCTCGATGCGATCTGTGCCGACGCGTTCGCACCCATTGCCGCACTGAAGCCGTTGCGCGACGCCGATACCTGGGTGTTGGAGCTGTTCCATGGCCCGACCGCGGCATTCAAGGATTTCGGCGCGCGCTTCCTCGCTGCCTGCATGCGCCGCCTGCAGCGCGCCGACGCCACCCCGTTGACCATCATCGTCGCAACCTCGGGCGACACCGGCGCCGCCGTGGCGGCTGCATTCCACCGCCTGCCCGGCCTGCGCGTCGTGATCCTCTATCCCGACGGCCGCGTTTCGCCGCGCCAGGCGCACCAGCTGGGATGCTTCGGCGACAACGTGACTGCGCTGCGCGTGTCCGGCAGTTTTGATGACTGCCAGCGGCTCGTGAAGCTCGCGCTCAACGACGTCGACCTGCATGCCCGGGTGCCGCTGAGTTCGGCCAACAGCATCAGTCTCGGGCGCCTGTTGCCGCAGATGGTCTATCACGCGCACGCCGCGCTCACGCACCGGCAGGCGCATGGCACGGCATTGAACCTGGTCGTGCCGACCGGCAATCTCGGCAACGCGTTTGCCGCGATACTCGCGCGCGCCTGCGGCCTGCCGATCGGCCGCATCGCGCTCGCGACCAACGCCAATCGCGTGCTCGCAGATTTCTTCGTCGGGAATGCCTACACACCTCTGCCAAGCGTGGCGACCCTGGCCAATGCGATGGACGTCGGTGCGCCGAGCAATTTCGAGCGCCTGCGCTGGCTGTATCCCGACGACGCCCAACTGCGCACCGCGTTCATCGCATGCGCGGTCGACGACGCACGGATCCGCGCAACGATCGCTGCCGCACCCGGACGTCATGGCGAAGTGTTCTGCCCGCACACCGCCTGCGCGGCGGCAGTACTCGAAGACCTTCGCGCGCAAGGCGACAAAGGTCATTGGGCGATCATTGCCACTGCGCACCCGGCCAAGTTCGAGCAGATCGTCGAGCCGCTGATCGGCCACGCCGTTCCGCCGCCTGCGGCACTCGCCGATCTGCTCGCGCGCCCGGCCCATGCCGAACCGCTCACCGCGGACTACGCCGCCCTGCGCGCGCACTTGATCGAACTCTAGCCGCCCGGCGGGCGGCGAGGGCGCTCAGTCCGGACGTCGCGCCGAACGTCGCTGGAAGCGCGAGCCGAGCACGTGGTCCCACAGCGAGGTGGTGACCCCGAAATTGGACCCGGGATGATGATGATGGATGTGGTGGCGTGCTGCCCAGTGACGCAACCAGGGCTGACGGAACCGGGTCGCATGGATGGCGAAATGGCTCAGCCCGTACGCGACATAGCCGAATCCGATCGCGCCACCGAGCAGACAGGCATGGTCGACCGCCACGACCAGCGCGAACACGAGCGTCAATCCGAGCAGGATGGCCGAAGGCAGGAAGAACGGCAGCGCATCGAAACCGCGCGGATCGCGATGGTGAGCGTCATGGCCACGCGTGTACATCGACTCTGGTCCGTGGAAAATCCATCGGTGGAATATGTATTCGATCAGGCTGAAGAGGATCAGGCCGGCGAGCACCGTGAAGAACGACGCCGCCCACGATCCTTGATGCTCGCGCACGCCCGTGGCAAGCAAGCTGGTGGACACCGCGATCGTGACGAGCACCTCGCCCCAGTAGTTGGCCCGTGTGGACGACATGCGGATGATGGCGTCGAGTACCGATGCAGCGAGCCGGCGCGAACGTGATTGCAGCGTGCGCGTGCCGGGCGGAGCCACGGCTCCAGTCGGATCGTTCAAGGGAAATAGCCCTGACAGGGGGGATGGGTTCGGGACGCAGGTTCACGTACCGGCGTCCGCATGGGCGCGGCCGCGGCGCATTGTGACAAGAACGTGACAAGAAAACCCGCGCCACATCACCGGAAACGGAACCACATTGCCGCGGGTCGATCTCGCGTCAGTCGCGCCGACGGATGTCGGCGATGTCTTCGAGATACGGCTCGCAGCAGTCGGTCGCCTCGCGAAGCGGCGTGGCCGGGATGAAAGGATCAGCGCCGCGCGGCATACCGTGCAAGACGCTGGTCCAGCGTACCAGCGTGCAGCTCGAAGAGATGATTGTCGAAATCATGGAAATACAGCGACAGGCCCTCGCCGTCCACCCGGCTTCGCGGAGGCCGGATCTCCACGCCAAGCGCCTAAAGCCGGGCCTCGTACGCCGGCAACTCACTCTCATCGACGGCGAAGGCGAAGGCGACATGATGACAAGAGCGTCGGACGCGCGGATCGCCCTCCATCGCGGCTCGCTCATGCTTGCGCGATTCACTCGGTCACTTGCCGCGGAGTCCATACACAAACCATTCGTTGTTCACATGCGAGCTGATATCCCACTCGCCCCAGCGGCGGATGACCCGGCCTTCGGAGACATCGATGATCTCAATGCCCGCGATCTTCGTTGCCTTGTCGGTAGGGCCGATTCCCAGGAACCTCACCTTGTTCGTGCCTGTCGATGACCAGCGTACGGCTATCCGGCTCTGTTCCGTGTCAATTGCCAGGCCATCAATTCTTGTCCGAAGATCGGGGAAAGCATTCGTCATCTCTTTCAGACCAGCGGCAAATCCTTCCTTGGTGCCGGCTCTTCCTGCCGACGTCAGATCCTCGAAGTCCTGGGCATGAAGCGAGTCGAACAACTGCCAGTCGACCGGTGGGTTCCAGAGACTGATCCAGTCGCAAGCAATCCTCTCCAGTGTGGCGCGCTCGGTCATGGGCACCTCGACAGAATGAAGATCGCATTCGCGGTGAGGACGGTATCGACTCAACCGGTCACGGGGTTTCGAATCCGTGGGCAAAAATCAGGTCGGAGACGATCAGGTTGCCTTGGGCGTCGCGACCATCGAGGCTGCGCAGGTAGGCGAGCAGGCGGCCGAAATCGGCCGGGCTCAGGTTCAGTGCGGCGCGGTGCGGTGCTGCGCGCGCGAGTTCGCTGGCGGTGGTGACGGTGATGTTGTCCAGGCCGGGCGTCGGCCAATGGATCGTGCTGACCCGGCGCACGACGATCGTGTTGCTCGTGCCCGGATTGAACGGGACATTGTCGAAGCGGATGCGCCGCCATTCGAAGTGCGTGAGCTCGGTGGGGACGCTTCGTTCCTGCTCATGGCTGCCGTTGACCGTGATCCGGACGACGCCGCCGGCGCTCGGCCACCAGCGCAGTTCGACGGCACCGGTTCCGCCGCTGCCGCCGTCGACCCCATTGAACGTGACGGTGGCGCCGTTCTGGCCGAGGCCGACCATGTTGCCGTGGAAGCTGCTGTCCTCGTTGATCTCGGGAAAGCCCGGGATCGTGGCACCGCCGGCTCGCACCGCGGCTTCGGCTTCGTACATGCGGCCACCGGCCACGCGGAACACATCGTCCAGCGCTTCCGCAGAACCGTCGTGAAAATACGGTGCCGTGTCCCAGATGCCGAGCAGGGTTGGGGTGTCGATGCCGGTCAGGGGCTGACCCAGGCGCGAGCCGGAGCTCGTGCGCAGCGTGCCGACATCGTGCAGGGTTGCGCTGCCGAGCGTGCTGTCGGTATGGCCACGCGCGGGAATGTGGCAGGTCGCGCAGCCGGCGTTCTGGAATACCGCGGCGCCAGCCTGCGCATCGGCGCTCCATTGGCCATTGGCCTGCCGGTACGGGCTGCGTGGCAGCGTGGCGCCATCGAGCATCGACACGAAATCGCCGAGCTGGTCCAGTTGCACGCTGCGGCCGGCGTTCGGTGCAGCCAACGGCGCGTTCGGCTGCTGGCCGGCCGGCAGGAAGCCAGTACCGCGGAACTCGTCGACGATGTCGATGATGAAGTCCTCGATCTCGTCGAAGTTGCCGGTCCAGTGCACATTGCCTTGGAGCATGCCGGTACGGCCGCGCAGGTCGGTCGTGTTGCGAAAGCCTTCGCCGCGCTGGCTGAAGTCCCAGGTGCGGCCGTCGTGGCCGCCGTCGAGATGGCAGCTCGCGCACGAAAGATAACCCTCGAAACTCATCTTGTTCTGTCCGTCGGGAGCATTGCCGGCGAAGTAGAACGTGCGCTTGCCGGCGAGCGCGTCGGGCGGCAGCAGTTCGGTGCTTGCGGTGACCACGGTCTGCGGAACGACGTCGCGGTCGCCGATCGCTGCGAAGCCCGCAAGGCCGTAGGCAGTGACGCTGCGACTCACGAGGTTGCGGCTCCACAAGGTGTCGGTGGCCGGATCCCAAAGCAAGGCCTGCGGCGCGGCACCAGTCGTCAGACGCCAGATTGACGAGCGGCCACCGCCGGCGCGGATCGCGAGATCGTCGAATACCGCGACGGTGTCGTTGCCTTGCAGGCTCACGAAGACGTAGTCGCCGCGCGGCGAGAACGCCAGCGCCGACGGCGAATCGCTGTTGTCGATATCCACGCGCGCACGGGCGCTGCCGACATCGAAGCGGCCCGGTTCCTGCGGAATGCCCGACGAATGAGTCAGGCTGATGCGGCCGAGCACCGAGCGCAGCGTGGAGTCATGCGCGAGCGGCAGGTTGAGAGCCGTGCCCTGGCGGAAGAACTCGCCGCGGTTGGTATCGGTCTTGATCGCGGTGTACCACAGCCAGTCCTGTTGCGGACTCAGCACGAGGCTGGCCACGTAGTTCGGCACCCCGGGACCATCCGAGCCGCCGCTGTCGAGACCACGCAGGCCGCGATCACGAACGAGCGGAATCGTCCGCGTCAGCGCCATCGTGTTGCCGTTGACCTCCCAGACCTCGCCGTAGTGTTCGCGGGCGATGAAGCGCGAGACGAAAACGCGACTGCCATCGCCGCTGACCGCGATCGCGCGCGCGGTCGGGCCGAGTTCGCGGCGGCCGGTCTCGCTGCGCGTCGAGGTACTGAAACGCACGAGCTGGCCATTGACGGGATTGCCGGCGCCGCGCGCGTACAGGCTGACAAACGCGCGGCTGCCGTCGCGGCTGATCGCGACTGCTTGCGGCGCGCTGCCGAAACCCGTGTCGATGCTGGCGAGCAGGTTGCCGCCCGCCGACAGCACGGCGACCCGGTCGGCATCGCGCAGCGCAACCCAGACTTCGCCGCCCGGAGCAACCGCGACGCTGACCGGAGTCACGGCACCGGTCAGGCCAAGC
>Ga0307505_10000370_pt1 | contig 50840 bp, 48 predicted proteins | sample 23_S_MG_FD_202183 | JGI IMG/M metagenome (GOLD analysis project Ga0307505, IMG submission 202183) | Soil microbial communities from Populus trichocarpa stands in riparian zone in the Pacific Northwest, United States - 23_S | ecosystem: Environmental > Terrestrial > Soil > Riparian zone > Trees...
CTGGCAAGACGTATAGGCTGCAGCAGCTGTTCTCGCTCTATACGGATCAGCCGGCCGACGTCGACAGGAAGACGTGGGAGCTCGGCCTGGTCGCGCAGTTTGGTTGGCGGCCGGTCATCGCCGTTGCCTTGGCAGACATAGGACACTCCACAAAAGTCGCCCTTCTAGCGGACCATCCCCTAGTCAAAGCGAAGGCGCGGGAGCGAGAGCGTTCTGGCGGGGTCCGGGCAACGCTATGGGGATATCTCCAGGATCACACACCCCTCGATGTACAGACAGTCAACCTAGCGGTTCGGCGCCCACCGTTCATCTTCACCAAGAGCGCTTCCAGCGCGTGGTCGCTCGTCGGTGACTGGCGGGAGAATGACGAGCAATCGGTCGAGCTTGCTGAGGCGTGGAAGGCCGGACCCGGCGGGAACCAAAAAGCCGTCCAGCGATATCGCTTCGTCACGTTTCACCCTTCCTACTCCTATGAGGACTTCATCGTAGGGTTGCGTCCCATCGCTTCCGACGAGGGCAGCGACCGGGGGCGAACGGAATTCAAGATGGTCGACGGCGTGTTTAAACAGCTTTGTGCTCTCGCCAAGTCCAATCCCGGCAAGCGATATGCCCTTTTCATCGACGAGATCAACCGGGGAAACATCGCCAAGGTCTTTGGCGAGCTGATCACGCTGATTGAAGGAGACAAGCGCGCGCACTACGACGCAGCGGGTGCGCTGCGGGGCGGATTGGAAGTACAGCTCCCTGGCACCATGGGGGATGCCGCCGCCGAGTCGCTATTCGGGGTACCTCAGAATCTCGACATCTACGGGACCATGAACACAGCGGATCGATCGATTGCGCTTCTGGATATCGCTCTGCGACGCCGCTTCGAATTCGAGGAACTCATGCCGCAATACGACGTACTCGACCGCCGAGTCGAAGACGTTGACCTCGGCAAGCTTCTGCGCAGCATCAACACTCGCCTGGAGTATCTGGCGGATCGCGACCGTCAAATCGGGCATGCGTACTTCATTCGGGTAAAGTCGCTGGACGAGTTGCGCGCCAGCTTCAGGCTCCAGGTCATCCCGCTGCTGCAGGAATACTTCTTCGATGACTGGAGCCGCGTGAAGCTGGTTCTTTCCCGGAGCGACGGATCCTCCCCATTCATCGCCCATCAGACCCTCGATGGTTCAAAGCTCTTCGGAGGGAAGGACGAAGCGTCACGGGCCACACAAGAGCGCTATGCTGTGACGGACTCATCCAGTTGGACAGTGGATGCGTTCCAAGCCCTATATCCCAGCGATGCGACTACGGACGTCACTCCAGGCTAGCGACCATCGTGCAGCCAGGGTCCGTTAGCGCATTCGAGCACGAGCTCATTCCCGTCGGAGACGGTGGATCGGCCTCGATCACGCCTGGCGAAGCCGCGAACCTCGCACGGTTGGCAGAGAAGCGCCCCGGTTTCTGCTCGCTCGGCTATCGGTCAGTACGACTCGCACAGTACGCAGGCCTAGTCGGCATGGGCGCGCGTGTCCTCGAGGTGTTGCCTAAGGTAGAGATGGGTGACGGTGTACCGAAGGAAGGCCGCGGGATATTTCTCCGGCTGCTTGGTCTATCGGGAGCCTTGAAGGTATTCACCGATGGGAATGCAAGCCACGACCTGCGTAGGCAGTCGCTCCTGGATGTGTTCATTGCCGCCTACTTCGACGCGCTCACCACACTGATACGAAGGGGATTGTTGCGTCGCTACCAGAGCCGCGAAGAAGATTTGAACTTGATTCGCGGTCGCCTCCTGGTCGGGCGGCAAGCTACGGCGCTCGCAATGCGCCCCGATCGCCTCGCGTGCAGATTCGACGAACTGACGGCGGATAACGAATGGAATCGTGGGCTCAAGGCCGCGCTAAATGCAACGAGGCCCTGGATATCCACAATCGCCCTCGGTAGGCGATGGACTGAGCTTTCAGCCACGCTAGATGAGGTTTCCCAGGGCCCAGTTACTCCCGAAGCGCTGGATGCACTTACCTTCGACAGGCAAGCTGCGCACTACAAGACAGCGATCCAATGGGCGGCGTGGATCCTTCGCGTGCTCACTCCCAGCTTGCGAGTTGGTCGCAACGAGGCTCCCTCCCTCATCTTTGATATGAACCGACTCTTCGAGTCGGCGGTGACTACCGTCCTCAGGCGTCGAGCGCTCGTTGGTGGAGTCGTCGATGTCAACGCGCAGGAAACGGGAGCGCATCTTGCAACGCTGGTGGGCTGTGAAGGCAAGCCGGTTTTCCGTCTGCGCCCGGACATTGTCCTGAGAAGAGCCGGCAAGGTGGTGGCTGTAGGCGACACGAAGTGGCGCTGCGTGGAGGTCGATCGCGACGGGTATCTCATGCCCAGCGAGGCGCACATCTACCAAATGCAAGCCTATGCAAGCGGCTACGACTGCGAGCAGCTCACATTAATCTACCCGTGGCACCGCGGCCTGATTGGGTCGAAGCCGACAGTGTTTGCACTACAGAGCATTGGGGGCCGAAATCCTGTCGTCAGCGTTGCGTGCGTGGATGTCAATTCGGACGACTTCAAGGCAGTGGGTGGGACAAGCGATTCGGAATTTGGCAGGCTTCTTCAATGAAGCCGCGACGGAGTGCTGCGCGCCCGCCCTTCCTGAGGTGTGAGTCGGGCCGGTCGCCGCGGGCGGGAACGGTTGCGCCCGATCAGGGGCAGCGGGCGGAAGCGGGCCGTTTCGGCCGTGGCGCGTGAGCGTTCAGCGACCGGGAGGCAGCCTGGCCGCCCGTCCTGGTCAAAGGGTTGGCGGTCGCGAGCCAAAGGCGCTAGCCTTTGGCTCGACATAAGGCCCGTTATCGCCCCAATCGGGGAGCCGCAGGCCATTTGAATTTCCTATGCGCTCCTATGCGCAGTCACTTGATGCCCTTCCCGCGCTTCGAGTGCTTCTCGAGCCACTTGGAGAGCTCGCTCTCCTTGAGCTTGCCAGCAGCCAGGTCGCCGAACACGAGAACAGCGTCGGTCTCCGCCACGTCCACGTCCCACCCATTCAGCGTGAGGAACGTGAAGGACGAAACCAGGGCAGTCCGCTTGTTCCCATCGACGAAGGGATGGTTGCGGGCGATGCCGAACGCATACGAGGCGGCGAGCTCGAACAACGAAGGCTCACCGCAGGCCGAGAGGTTCAACGGCCGCCCGAGCGCGGACTCCAGCGCTCCCACGTCGCGCGTCCCGGCGAGGCCTCCGAACTCCGAAATCTGCAGCGCGTGGAACGTCTCGACGTCCCGGCGCTCGAGCCAGATCACTTGGCGAGTTCGCGCAGTGCGTTGCGGTATCGCTTGGTCACCTTGCGTGCCGCCTCGAGCTTCTTGTCGAAGTCGGGATCGAACGGCGTGATCTCGATGCCCTGCGCGGTCGGCACGACGGAAACGGACTCACCCTTCTCGAGCCCGAGCCGCTCGACGATTTCCCTTGGCAGGATCAGTCCGAGGGAATTGCCGATCTGGGTGATCTTGAGCGTCGCCATTGCAGCCTCCGGTGTTATAACTGGGATTATAACCCCAGGTGCCGGCCGCCGGGCGCTCTACGTGGACACAGTGGGCATCGCGCCCCTCATCCCTTTCCATCCGATCGGGCCGTCGCAATCCTCGCGTTGATCTCTCGTCGCAACACCTTTCCGTTTCGGGTCCGCGGGAACTCGCGCGCGAGATAGACCACCTTCGGCGCCTTGTAGGCCGCCAGGTGCTCGCGCCCGAAGGCGAGGAGCTCCGCGGGCGTGGCGGTCGCGCCCTCGTGCAGGATCACGTAGGCGACCACGAGGCGCTTGTCCGGGCCGGCGTCCTCCCCCACGCAGGCGCAATCGGCCACCGCGGGGTGTCCCTTGAGGACGCGCTCCACCTCGTAGGGCGAGACGCGGTAGCCGAAGCTCTTGATGATGTCGTCCTTGCGGCCGAGGAACCACAGGTAGCCGTCCTCGTCGCGCCGCGCGTAGTCGCCGGTGAAGAACCAGCCGCTGTGCCTCGCCTTCGCCGTCTCCTCCGGCAGGTTCCAGTAGCGCAGGAAGAGCCCGGGATCGCCTTCGGGAATGCAGATCATGCCTTCCTCGCCCGGGGCGACTTCCCGGCGCGTTTCGGTATCGAGCAGGCGGACCTCGTGGCCGGGCTGCGGGAATCCGGCGCTGCCGGGCCGGATCGGCCGCAGCTTGTTCTGCGAGAGGTAGTAGCTGCACTCGCTCATTCCCACGGCCTCGTAGACGTCGAGCCCGAAGCGCTGCTTCCACTGCGCGAACACATCGTCGGAGAGGTGCTCGCCCGCGCTCATGCAGTGGCGCAGCGTCGGCACGTCGGCGCGGGTGAGCTCCGTCTTCTGCAGGATCTGGCGGTAGATCGTCGGCACGCCGATGAAGACGGTCGCCGCGTGCTTGGCGATCAGGCGCGGCCAGGTGGCGGCGTCGTTGCGGCCCTCGTGCGCGATCACGGTCTGGCCGCGGAAGAGCGGATCCATGAGGGCGGAGCCGAGGACGTAGGTCCAGTTGAACTTGCCCGAGTGGACGATTCGGTCGACCCGTGCCGAAGCGTCCGCATCCCGCGGAAAGTCGAACCAGGAGTGGGCCGCCGGCATGCGCCCGACCAACGAGCGATGGCCGTGCAGCACGCCCTTGGGATAGCCCGTCGTGCCCGAGGTGTACACGAGGTAGGCGGGATCGTCGGGACGCGTGCGCTCGGCCGGCTCCGTGGCCGGCACCGCGGAGAGCGCGCGCGCGAGCGGCGCGCCGGCGATGATCACCTCGCGCAGGATGCCCGCCCCGCGCAGCCGCGGCCCCATCGCGGACCAAGCGGCCTCGTCGATCAAGAGCGCGACCGCCTCGGAGTCCTGCAGCAGGAAGCGCACCTCCTCGGCGGTGAGCAGCGTCGAGGTGGGCACCGCGATCGCGCCGCGCTTGAGGCTGCCGAGAAAGGCGGTGGCGTAGTCGATCGAGTTGGGCAGGCGCACGAGCACGCGGTCGCCGGCGGCGACCCCCATCGCGCGCAGGAGCTGCGCGAAGCGCGCGGTGCGCTCGGCGAGCTCGCGGTAGGTGATGCTGGTCGTGCCGCGCTCGTCGTCCTCGACCACCATCGCCACGCGCTCCTGGGCGGCCGTGCCCAGGTGGGCGTCGGTGCACGCGACGCCGATGTTGAGGAACTCGGGGATGTCCCATTCCCATGGGGGGAAGGGCGCGAAGTTGGTCATGCTGAGCGGCTCACTCCTGCGGGCCAATTTTGGCGGCCCCGTAACCTGAAGGTTAGTGGCCGCCAAAATTGGCCATCCACGGCGTCATAGGATGACGCCATAAGGCCAATTCTCCCTCACCACCTGCTCGGGCAGCTTGCGCAGCACCTCGACGGCGAACGCGGTGTCGCCTTCCGAGAGCGCGTGCAGCGCGTGCGCCTTGAGCAGCGTCTGCAGCGCCTTGCCGAACATCGGCGGATCGAGCATCTCGCCGTCGAACTTGATGGCGCCTCCGAGCAGCGCGTCGGCCTCGATCGCGGCCTTGAGGATCGCGATCCTGGTCTTCACCTCGGAGGGCGAGGGCGTGAAGGCGACCTTGCAGGGGTGGATGTGCGACGGATGGATCACCTGCTTGCCCGACAGGCCCATCGAGGCCTCCTCGACCGCATGGCGGTAGACCACGCGCGATTCCTCGTCGCCGTGCAGGTCCAGCCAGCGGCGCACGTCGTGCGGCTCGACGAACTCCTCCGGCATCGTGGCCTCGCCGATCAGCGTCTCCACCGCGCCGATGACGCCCTTGCCCGCGATGCGCGCCTCGAAGAGGATGTCGTGGAGGTAGAACTTGAGCTCCTCGGTCCAGTTGCGCGGCGTGATCGCGATGCCCATCGCCTTGGAGAAGTCGTGGATGCCGAAGACCACGTGCTTCACCGTCGAGTACTGCATCAGCTCGGGCGCGATCTTGAGCGACTTCGGATGCTCGATGATCGGCTGGATCGTCATGCGGTGGTTCAGGCCCACCAGCACCGCGGAGAGGTCGCGGATCTCGGGCGCGCCGTAGGCCTCGCCCGCCTTGGCGAGCATCACCACGTCGAAATGGTCGGCCAGGTCGCGCACGAGCTCGAGATCGAGCTCGTATTCCTCGGTGCGGAAGGGGTTGATGCGAACCGCGACCTGCACCTCCTTCTTGCGCGGCATGGCGGGCAGCTCGCGGCGCAGCAGCTCGCGGCTCATCTCCTTCTGCCGGCAGCCGTCCTCGAGGTCGAAGAGCAGGGTATGCGCGCTCGTGTTCCACCCGTGCTTGCGGAAGCGCTGGGCGGCGGCCTCGAGGTCCTCGTAGATGCCGAGCGAGGGCGCGTACTTGACCGGCGGATAGTAGATCTGGATCCCCGGCCAATAGTCGCCGAGGATGTCCACGGGCGTGGGGCGCGCTGCGGTGTCGTTCATGGACGCACGCTAGTATCCGGAGTCAGAAAATGCGTGAGCAAACCCGGCTTGAGGCGCCTGGCTCACGTGGTGAGCTTCTAGCGTGTCAATGTGGCCGGGATGATCCTCACCTATTGTTACAGGTTATTGCCCAGCAAGGCGCAGCACCGCGCACTCGAAGCGACGTGAAGGGTTGGAAGGTGGGATTCGCGGTCGCGGTCCCGACGGCACAGGAGCGGCTAGGCAGCCGGGCTGTCGGAGTCGATCTGGGCATCTCGACCTTTGCTGCTTTCTCGGACGGCGGGTTCATCCCGAGTCTCAAAGCGGCGCGACGGGCCGAGCGCGAGCTTCGGAAGGCAAATCGCGCCCTCGACCGCAAGGCACGAGGATCGCGGGGCCGGGGCAAGGCGCGCTTGGCGCTCGCCCGCTGCCATGCAAAGACAGCGCGGGCGCGCCTCGACCATCAGCACAAGGCAAGCGCGCGGCTCGTGCGCGACTATGACGTGATCGTCTTGGAGAAGCTGAACGTGAAGGGCCTGGCGAGAAGCGCCTTGGCCAAGGACGTCCATGACGCTTCCTGGGCGAAGTTCATCTCGATGCTTCGGTACAAGGCAGCGTGCGCCGGTACTCGATTGATCGAGGTGGATCCTCGTAATACCAGCCAGGACTGTTCCGGCTGCGGCATCAGAGTCCCGAAGGCGCTCGGCGAGCGGCTGCACGAGTGCCCTCATTGCGGGCTCGCGATCGATCGGGACCTGAATGCCGCGAGGAACATCCTGCACAGGGCCGGAGTGGGTCCTGGCCTGCCCAACGAAGCCGGTTACGGCATGCGTGCAGGCGGAAACCTCGTTGGCGAGCGAAGTCGCTCACGATCTCACGAGACACTGCACTAGCACCGCTTGTTGCAGTGCGTCAAAAGGGGCGATTCCTCTATCATGCGGCGATGCCGCGCGCGTTCCCCCCATGCAGCCCCTAGGCCCGCCCGTCCTCGCCCTCGGCGTCGCCCAGATCGTCTCGTGGGGAAGCCTCTTCTACTCGATCGGCGTGCTCGGCCCGGCGATGAGCCGCGACGTGGGCGTGAGCGAGGTGTACCTCTTCGGCGCCTTCACCGCCGGATTGCTGGTCTCGGGCGCCGCAGCGCCGCTCTCGGGCAGGCTCGTCGACCGGCGGGGAGGGCGCTTCGTGCTCGCCGTCGGCTCGGTGACCGGCGCGGTGGCGATGGGCGTGCTGGCGCTGGCCACGCACCCGGCCACGCTGCTCCTCGGCTGGCTCGTTGCCGGCGCCGCGATGTCCGCGTGCCTCTACGACACGGCATTCGCCACGCTCTCGCAGCATGCGAGCGCGGTGGCGTACCGCCGGGCGGTCACCGTGCTCACGATCCTGGGCGGATTCGCGAGCACGGTGTTCTGGCCGTTGTCGCAGGTGCTCATGGATGCGTGGGGCTGGCGCGCGGCACTGGGCGCGTATGCGGGCCTGCACCTGCTCCTGTGCCTGCCGATCCACCTTGTGGTGGTTCCACGCGCGCACGCGCACCCCGCCGGTGCGCGCGCGACGCAGCCGGCCGAGTCGCCGCGCGCGCGCCCGGGCCTGGCACTGCTGAACGCGAGCTTCGTCGCCGCGTCGTTCGTCTCCGCGGTGGTGGCGGTCCACGTCGTGAGCCTGCTCGTGGCCCAGGGGCTCACCCAGACGCAGGCGGTGTCGGTCGCGATGCTGATCGGGCCGATGCAGGTGGCCGGCAGGATCGCAGAGTTCGGCTTCGCCTCGCGCCTGGGCGTGCGCTCGCTCGGCGTGATCACGTTCGGGCTGTTCGGCGTCGCGTTCGTGGCGCTGCTCGCGACGCGGGGACTGGGCGCGGCGGCGATCGCCTTCGTGGTCGCCTTCGGCTGCGCCAACGGGCTCTTCACCATCATTCGCGGCACGACGCCGATGGAGCTCTACGGGCGGGAGGGGCTGGGAATGCTACTCGGCTACCTCGCCAGCGCCTCGTTGTTCGCGCGTGCGCTCGCGCCCGCTTGCTTTTCCGGCATGCTCGCGTTGGGCCTCATGCGCAACGCAGCGCTCGCGATCCTGGGCGCCACGGCGCTGGGCGGCCTGGCGTCGTACCTGGCCGCCGAACGGGTCGCCCGAGCCGCGCGCGGACGCCGCGAAGGCGACTGACGCTATCATCGCGACCATCCCCGGAGCCGAACGCGCCATGCGCGAGAAGATGCGTTACATCGACCTGCCCGCCTTCGGCGGGCCCGAGGCCATGCGCCTGGCCGAAGGCGCCGTTCCGGAGCCTCGACCGCACGAGGTGCTGATCGAGGTGACGCATGCCGGCGTGAACCGCCCCGACGTCGCGCAACGCATGGGCCGCTACAACCCTCCGCCGGGCGCCTCGCCCGTGATGGGCCTCGAGGCCGCGGGCAGGATCGTCGCGGCGGGAAAGGAGGTCACGCAGTGGAAGGTGGGCGACGCCGTATGCGCGCTCACGCCCGGCGGAGGCTATGCGGAATACGTCGCCACGCCGGCGGCGCATTGCCTGCCGATTCCCCGCGGCCTCGGGCTGCTCGAGGCCGCGGCCCTGCCGGAGAACTTCTTCACCGTCTGGGTCAACGTCTTCGAGACTCTGAGGCTCGAGCGGGGCGAGACCTTCCTGGTGCACGGAGGCTCGAGCGGCATCGGGCTCACCGCGATCCAGCTCGCCAAGGCGTTCGGCGCCACGGTCTTCACCACCGCGGGCAGCGACGAGAAGACCGCGTTCTGCCGCAAGGCGGGCGCCGACCACGCGATCAACTATCGCACGCAGGACTTCGAGGCCGAGATCGCGGCGCTCGCGGGCAAGCACGGCATCGACGTGATCCTCGACATGGTGGGCGGGGAGTACATCAACAAGAACCTCAGGATCCTCGCCACCGAGGGCCGGCTGGGGTTCATCGCCTTCCTGCAGGGGGGCAAGGCCGAGGTCGACTTCGCACGCCTCATGCTCAAGCGCCAGACGATCACCGGCTCCACGCTGCGCGCACGTCCCGACGGGCAGAAGGCGGCGATCGCCTCCGCGCTGCGCGAGAAGGTGTGGCCGCTCCTCGAGGCGGGCACCGTGAAGCCCGTGATCCACGAGGTCTTTGCCCTGGAGCGCGTGGCCGACGCGCACCGGCTGATGGAGTCGAGCCGGCACATCGGCAAGATCATGCTGGAAGTGGCGGTCGCATAAGGGTTTTCCCTGATGGCGGGAGCATGGCGCTGTGCTATAAATCGAGCGACCCTGTAAAGGAGGCCGAATGTCCACCATCGAGTCGGTGCTGAACGAGACACGCGCCTTTCCGCCTTCCGAGGCGTTCGTGAAGCAGGCGAACATCTCGGGCATGGCCGCGTACGAGGCGATGCGCGCCGAGGCCGAGCGCGACTTCGAGGGTTTCTGGGCGAAGCACGCGCGCAACGAGCTCCTCTGGACCAAGCCGTTCGCGAAGATCCTGGACGAGTCCAATGCGCCGTTCTTCAAGTGGTTCCACGACGGCGAGCTCAACGCCTCGGCCAACTGCCTCGACCGGCACCTCGCGACGCAACCCGGGAAGATCGCGATCGTGTTCGAGGCCGACGACGGCAAGATCACCAGGGTCACGTACAAGGAGCTCTACCACAAGGTCTGCCAGTTCGCCAACGCCCTCAAGTCGCTCGGCATCCAGAAGGGCGAGCGCGTGCTGATCTACATGCCGATGTCGATCGAGGCCGTGGTGGCGATGCAGGCGTGCGCGCGCATCGGCGCGACACACTCGGTGGTCTTCGGTGGATTCTCGGCAAAGAGCGTGCAGGAGCGCGTGATCGACGCCGGGGCCGTGGCGATCGTCACCGCCGACGGCCAGTTCCGCGGCGGCAAGGAGGTCGCGTTGAAGCCCGCGATCGACGAGGCGCTCGGCATGGGCGGCTGCGAGGTCATCCGCAACGTGGTCGTCTACAAGCGCACCGGCTCCGCGGTGGCCATGAAGGAAGGCCGCGACAGGTGGTGGCAGGACGTGGTGCGCGGACAGGCCAACGACTGCGAGCCCACGGCGGTGAACGCCGAGCATCCACTCTTCATCCTCTACACCTCGGGGTCGACCGGCAAGCCCAAGGGCGTGCAGCACTCCACGGGCGGCTACCTGCTGCACGCCATCCTCACGATGAAGTGGGTGTTCGACTACAAGCCCACGGACGTCTTCTGGTGCACCGCGGACGTGGGCTGGGTAACGGGCCACACGTACGTCGCCTACGGGCCGCTCGCGGTCGGGGCGACCGAGATCATCTTCGAGGGAGTGCCGACCTATCCCGATGCCGGCCGCTTCTGGAAGATGATCCAGGACCACAAGGTGAGCGTGTTCTATACGGCGCCCACGGCGATCCGCTCGCTCATCAAGGCGGGCGGCGAGCTGCCGAAGAAGTACGACCTGAAGAGCCTGCGCATCCTCGGCACGGTGGGCGAGCCCATCAATCCCGAGGCCTGGCGCTGGTACTACGAGACCGTCGGCGACAGCCGCTGCCCGATCGTGGACACGTGGTGGCAGACCGAGACGGGCGGCCACATGATCACGCCGCTTCCGGGCGTGCATGCGCTGAAGCCCGGATCCTGCCAGGCGCCGCTGCCTGGCGTGATCGCCGACATCGTCGACGAGACCGGCCATTCGGTCGGCAAGGGCAAGGGCGGCATCCTCGTGATCAAGCGCCCGTGGCCGTCGATGATCCGCACCATCTGGGGCGACCCCGAGCGCTTCCGGACGAGCTACTACCCCGAGGATTTCCAGGGCAAGTACTACCTCGCGGGCGACGGCGCGACCAGCGACGAGAACGGCAACATCACCATCATGGGCCGCATCGACGACGTGCTGAACGTCTCCGGCCACCGCCTGGGCACGATGGAGATCGAGAGCGCCCTGGTCGCCAACGCGAAGCTCGTGGCCGAGGCCGCGGTGGTCGGCCGCCCGGACGACCTCACGGGCGAGGCGGTGTGCGCGTTCGTGGTGTTGAAGGGCGCGCGGCCCACCGGCGACGAGGCGCTCAGGATCGCCAAGGAGCTGCGCGAGTGGGTCGGCAAGGAGATCGGGCCGATCGCCAAGCCCAAGGACATCCGCTTCGGCGACAACCTGCCCAAGACGCGCTCGGGCAAGATCATGCGCCGGCTGTTGCGCTCCATCGCCAGGGGCGAGGCGATCACGCAGGACGTCTCGACGCTCGAGAACCCGGCGATCCTGGAGCAGTTGAAGCAGAACCTCTAGAGGGCGGCGGTCGGATGACCCAACGGATCCTCATCGTCGACGACGAGCCCAACATCGCCGCCTCGCTCGAGTTCCTGCTGCAGCGCGGCGGCTACGAGGTGCGCGTGGCGCACGATGGCGAGCAAGCCCTGGCCGAGGCCGAAACCTTCGCCCCGCAGCTGGTGCTCCTCGACGTGATGATGCCGAAGCTGAACGGCTACGAGGTCTGCCAGCGGATCCGCCAGGGCCCGTCGGGCGGGGACGTCAAGATCGTGATGCTCACCGCGCGGGGTCGAGAGGTCGACGTGGAGAAGGGCAAGGCGCTCGGCGCGGACCTCTTCGTGACCAAGCCCTTCTCGACGCGCGAGCTCGTCGCCCAGCTGAAGGACCTGCTCGCAGGCGCCACATGAAGACCAGGAGCGCGCGCGCCGCGCGCCTCGCCAGCCTCTTCATGCTCGGCTGCCTGCTGTTCAACTATCCGCTGCTCGCGCTGGTGAACGTCCAGGCCACGGCCCTGGGGGTGCCGATCCTCTACGCCTACATCTTCTTCGCCTGGGCGCTGCTGATCGCGCTGGTGGCGGCGGTGATGGAGCGCGACCGCTGAGGCAGTAGCGACCTTGCTCCAGGGCTGGGTCATCGTCGGCACGTCGTTCGCCTACATCGGGCTCCTGTTCGCGATCGCGTATTACGCCGACTCGCGCGCCGAGGCGGGGCGCTCGATCATCGCCAACCCGTGGATCTACAGCCTCTCGCTCGCCGTGTACGCCACCGCCTGGACGTTCTACGGCAGCGTGGGGCGCGCGGCGAGCGACGGCGTCGGCTTCCTGCCGATCTACATCGGCCCGACGCTCATGATCGTTCTCTGGTGGTTCGTGGTGCGCAAGATGATCCGCATCGCGAAGCTGAACCGCATCACCTCGCTCGCGGACTTCACCGCGGCGCGCTACGGCAGGAGCGCCCTGATCGGGGGGCTGGTGACCGTGATCGCGGTGATCGGGATCCTGCCGTACATCTCGCTGCAGCTGAAGGCGGTGTCGACCAGCTTCCAGATCGTGCTCCAGTACCCCGAGATCGTGATGCCGGAGAAGATCGGCACCGCCTCGATCCTGCAGGACACGGCGTTCTACGTGGCGCTCTTCATGGCGCTCTTCACCATCGCGTTCGGCACGCGCCACCTCGACGTGGCCGAGCGCCACGAGGGCATGGTCGCGGCGATCGCGTTCGAGTCGATCGTGAAGCTCGTGGCCTTCCTCGCCGTGGGCATCTTCGTGACGTTCTTCATGTACGACGGCTTCGGCGACCTCTTCGGGCGCGCCTCGAACAGGCCCGAGCTGGCCGCGCTCATGGCGCCGCTCGGAACCGCGGCCGGCGGCTACGCGAGCTGGGTCTGGCTCACGGTGCTCTCGATGCTCGCGATCGTCTTCCTGCCGCGCCAGTTCCAGGTCGCAGTGATCGAGAACGTCGACGAGAAGCACCTGAAGCGCGCGATGTGGCTCTTCCCGCTCTACATGCTGGCGATCAACCTCTTCGTGTTGCCGATCGCCTTCGGCGGCCTGCTGCACTTCCCGCCGGGCTACGTCAATCCGGACACGTTCGTGCTCACCCTGCCCATGGCGCACCACGCCGAGGGGCTGGCGCTCCTGGTGTTCATCGGCGGGCTTTCCGCCGCCACGGGCATGGTGATCGTCGAGACCATCGCGCTCTCGACCATGGTGTGCAACGACCTGGTGATGCCGGTGCTGCTGCGCGTGAAATCGCTGCGCCTGAACGAGAGCCGCGACCTGTCCGTGCTGCTGCTCGACATCCGCCGCGCGGCGATCGTCGCGATCCTGCTGGGCGGGTATTTCTACTACCTCATCGCGGGCGAGGCGTACGCCCTGGTCTCGATCGGCCTCATCTCGTTCGCGGCCGTGGCCCAGTTCGCCCCCGCGGTGATCGGCGGCATCTACTGGAAGGGCGGCACGCGCGCCGGGGCCCTTGCGGGCCTGGGCGCCGGGTTCGGGGTCTGGATCTACACGCTGCTCCTGCCCGCGTTCGCCAAGTCGGGATGGTTCGGCATCCACACCGACTTCCTCGACCTGGGGCCGTGGGGCATGGAGCTCCTGAGGCCCACCCAGCTCTTCGGCCTCACGGGCCTCGACCAGATCACCCACGCGATGATCTGGAGCATGCTCGTCAACGTGGGCCTGTACATCGGGGTCTCGGTGTTGAGCAAGCAGAGCGCCTCCGAGCACGCGCAGGCGACCCTCTTCGTCGACGTGTTCACCCAGACGGGCGAGCGCGGCTCGCAGTGGCGCGGGGCGACCTCGGCCTCCGCGTTGCAGACGCTGCTCGGCCGCTTCCTCGGGCCGGCGCGCGCGCTCGACCTGTTCAGCGCGTACGCGCGCGAGCGCGGCTTGAAAAGCGTCGAGGAGGTCGAGGGCGACGGCGAGCTGGTGCATTTCGCCGAGCTGCAGCTCGCGGGGGCGATCGGCGCGGCCTCTGCGCGCACCATGGTCGCCACCGTCGCGCAGGAGGAGCCCCTCGACCTCGACCAGGTGATGACCATCCTCGACGAGGCCTCGCAGGTGATCGCGTACAGCCACCAGCTGGAGGCGAAGCAGCGCGAGCTCGAGCAGGTCACCCGCGACCTGCGCGCCGCCAACGCGCGCCTGCAGGAGCTCGACCGCATGAAGGACGACTTCATCTCGACGGTGACGCACGAGCTGCGCACTCCGCTCACCTCGATCCGCGCCTTCTCCGAGATCCTGCACGACAATCCGGACATCGACCCGGCGGAGCAGCAGCGCTTCCTCGGCCTCATCATCAAGGAGTCCGAGCGCCTCACGCGCCTCATCAACCAGGTGCTGGATCTCGCGAAGCTCGAGTCGGGCCTCGCCGAATGGCAGACCACCGAGCTCGACCTGAACGAGCTCGTGGCCGACGCCGTGAGCACCACGAGCCAGATCTTCAAGACGCGGCGGGTGAGCGTCGAGACGCGCGCCGGCGCACCCGTCTCGAAGGTGGTGGCCGATCGCGACCGCGTGATGCAGGTCATGCTGAACCTGCTCTCGAACGCGGTGAAGTTCTGCCCCGAGGACACCGGCAAAGTGGAGGTCCGCCTCGCCGAGGACGCGGACAACGTGCGCATCGACGTGCGCGACAACGGCATCGGCATCAGCCGCGAGAACCTGGGCGTGATCTTCGAGAAGTTCCGCCAGGTGGGGGACACGCTCACCGACAAGCCGCCGGGCACCGGGCTCGGGCTCGCGATCTGCCGGCAGATCATCAACCACTTCGGCGGCCGGCTCTGGGTGGAAAGCGAGCCCGGGCGCGGCTCGGTCTTCTCCTTCACCCTGCCGAAGATGGCGGTGCGCGCGGCCGCCGACTGAGGCCGGGGCAGCCTACGGCGGGCGCACGCCCAGGGACGTGACCGCGTGCACCTTGAGCGCGAGCGCCGCTACCCAGACAAGCGCCAGCAGGAAGAAGGCAACGAACCCGATGTGCTGGTCGACGATGAAGCGCGGCGTGACCAGGCGCGTCACCTTGAAGATCGGCTTCGTGATGGTCACGAACACCTTGTAGAACAGGTTCTCGTGCCGGGTGCCGCCGGCGAAGATGAACAGCACCCCCTGCCCGAGGAGGGTGAGCAGGAGCACCTCGGCCATGCCCTTGAGGACGATCGCGAACAGCAGCATCAGCCGACCTTCAGCCCGGCGTCGCGTGCGAGCTTGAGCGCCATCTTCGGATCGAACCGGTCGAGGTGCGCATGGGTTTGGGCGAGCTTGTCGCGATCGCCCAACGCGGCATGCGCCATGCCGAGGTTGTACCAGGCGAACGGGTTCATCGGCTGCAGCTCGGCGGCGCGCCCGAGGGCCGCGGCTGCCTTGTCGTGGTGCCCGAGAACGCCGTGGGCGAGCCCCATCCCGTACCACGCGCGGTCCAACCGCGGGTTGAGCGCCACCGCCTTTTCGAAGGCTTCGATGGCTTGGTCCTTCCGGTTCTGCCGGTCATGCACGAAGCCGAGGTCGAAGAAGATTGCCGCGCTGGACGGATCGATGCGCGCGGCCTGCTCCAGGTAGCGCACGGCGAGGTCGTCGCGCCCGAGCATCGCGTGGACGTAGCCGAGGCACGCCGCGGCGCGGCCGAAGTCGGGGTTCACCTCGAGCGCGGCCTCGAGGCCTTCGATCGCACGCCGGTGGCGGTTGAACAGCATGAAAAACCGGGCGCGGTAGAAGGGCGCCCACTGCTCGATGCTCATGTCGGATGGCACTTCGTCGGATCCAGGAGCAAGAATAACAAGGCCCGCTCGCGCGGGCCTTGCCGTGTCGCGAACGCAGGCGCCGATCAGGTGCCCTGCGTGTTCAGCGTGTCCCCCCGCAGGTGCGGGTAGCGCACATGCTCCACCAGTTCCTGGACCCTCTCGTCGGGCTTTGCGGTGAGCAGGCTCACGATGATGATCGTCAGGATGCCGACCGGCACCCCGAAGACCCCCGCCGTGACCGGCGACATGCCGAACCACTGATTGGCCGCCACTCCGCCGAAGAACGGGTACGTCTGCACCATGTAGTACATGCAGATGCCCAATCCCGCGGCCATGCCGACGATCGCCCCCCACTTGTTCGCTCGTTTCCAGAAGATGCCCAGAACGAGCGCCGGGAAGAACGACGAGGCCGCGAACGAGAACGCCGCCCCCACCAGGAACAGGATGTTCCCGGGCTTGAGCGAGCTCACCGTTGCGGCGACCAGCGCCACCACCAGAAGCAGGATCTTGGATACCGTCACCCGGCGCGCCGTCGAGGCGGAGGGGTCGAGCATCTTGTAGTAGAGGTCGTGCGAGAGCGCGTTGGCAATCGTGAGCAGCAAGCCGTCGGCGGTGGACAACGCCGCGGCGAGGCCGCCGGCCGCGACCAGGCCCGAGATCACGTAAGGCAGCCCTGCGATCTCGGGCGTTGCTAGCACGATGATGTCCCCGCCCAGCACGATCTCGGCGAGCTGCACGATGCCGTCCTTGTTGACGTCGGTGATCGACAGCAGCGTCGCATCGACCGCGGCCCAGTTCGCCGCCCATGCCGGCAGGCTCGCGAAACTACTGCCGACGAGGAAGTGATACACGTCGAACTTCGCCAGCACCGCGAGCGCGGGAGCGGTGAAGTACAGCAGGAAGATGAAGAAGAGCGACCACGTGACCGACTGGCGCGCCTGCTTGACGCTCGGCGTTGTGTAGTAACGCATCAGGATGTGGGGCAGCGCCGCCGTACCGATCATCATGCAGAACACGATACCCAGGAAGTTGCGGCGTGCGATGTCCTGTGCCTTTTCATCCTTGCCCGGAAAGGGTTGGGCGTGCGGCGTAGGAGGATTCGCGCGAGCTGCGAGCCCCTTTTCCTTGGTCCACGCGGCCTTGGCGCTCGCCTCGTCCTTGAACGCGGCCGCGGCCTTCTCCGCAGCGGCGATGTCGGGGGCGGGCGCGGCGGCGGCCCTGAGGTCGGCGATCTTCTTGTCGGCGGCCGCCTTGTCCGCGGCGTAGGCCGCGGGCACGTCCTGCAGCTTGGCGTCCGCGGCGGCGGCGCGCGCCTTGAAGATGTTGCGCACCTCGATCTCCTTGGGATCGGTGGCGAGCACCTTCTCGCGCTCGGTGACTTTCTGCAGCGCGGTGGCGTAGCCCAGCTGCGGGATGGGGTTGCCGGTGTGCTTGTACGACAGCCAGATCACCGGGGTCAGGTACGCGATGATCAGGATGATGTACTGGGCCACCTGCGTCCACGTGACCGCGCGCATGCCGCCCAGGAACGAGCAGACCAGGATCCCGCCGAGGCCCACGAATACGCCGTACTGGAACTCGAGTCCCGTGAAGCGGCTGGTGATCAGGCCCACGCCGTAGATCTGCGCCACCACGTACGTGAACGAGCACAGGATCGCGGCGAAGATGCCGACGCTGCGCACGATGTTGCCGCCGTAGCGTTCCCCGAGGAAGTCGGGAATGGTGAACTGGCCGAACTTGCGCAGGTAGGGCGCGAGGAAGAGCGCCACCAGCACGTAGCCGCCGGTCCAGCCCATGACCCATGCGAGGCCGTCGAAGCCGGCGAGGTAGAGCGTGCCGGCCATGCCGATGAAGGAGGCCGCGCTCATCCAGTCCGCGCCGGTCGCCATGCCGTTGAAGAACGCCGGGACCCTGCGGCCCGCGACGTAGTACTCGGCCGCGTCCACGGTGCGGCTCATGATGCCGATGCCGGCGTACAGGGCGATGGTGGCGAACAGGAACCAGTAGCCGATCCACCTGCGCGACATGCCCATCTGCTCGGCAACGGCGAGCGCAAGCAGGAAGAGGAGGAAACCCCCGGTGTAGAAGCTGTAGTACTTCTTGAGCTGCTGGTAAAAGGCTCTCTGGGAGGCCTGGTTGGCCGCGATGTATTGGCTCATCACTCGTCTCCCTCGTCGACGCCGTACTCCACGTCGAGCTTGTTCATGTACCAGGCGTAAACGCCGATGATGACCACGTAGACGATCAGGGATCCCTGCGCGGACATGTAGAAGCCGAGCGGGAAGCCGAGGAAGGTGAACTGGTTGAGCTCGCGCGCGAACCAGGCCTCCGGGAAGGTGACGACGAACCAGATGGACAGCAGGATCCCGGTGATGACCAGGTTCTTGCGCCAGTACTCCTTATGCTTTTCTGAGACCTGCATTTTTCTCCTCCTCCAGTTATCGCGTCGGCAATCTCAGGCGGAACCGGGGGCATCATAGCCCGGGCTCCCGCGGATTGGCTATTAGGGTAAACCCCCACCCCCGGAGGGGCCTTTCACACCTGGTAGTCGAGGGCGAGGCGGCTCTGCAGGGCCTTGGCCTGCAGGAACGCCTCCTTGAGGATGAGCCGCTCGAGGGGGTTCAGCCGGTCGGGATCGACCAGGTTGGCTGCCTCGTCGCCGGGATCGAGCGCCGCCTGGTTCCTCAACCGCAACGCCTGCACCACGAAGAAGGCCTGCACCAGCGCCTCGCACTCGGGCGCTCCCATGCCCATGCGCGTGCGCGCCGCGCGCAGGCGCTCGGCGGTGTTGGTCTGCGGCAGCCCGTGGGCCAGGGCGTAGATGCGAGCGCCGTCGATGAAGGGGCGTGCCCCGTTGAGCTTGAGGTTCACGGAATGCTTGCGCCCGGGGGCGTCGGCGGTGGTGAACGCGCGCAGCACCCCGAGGGGCGGGCGCGACTCGAGCGCGTTCTCGGCCATGAGCCGCAGGAACGCCGGATTCGCCTTGGCGAGGGGATGGATCCATTCGCGCAACGCCGCGGCGAGCGTCGCGTCCCCGTGCAGGGGACGCAGGTCGAAGAAGATCGAGGCGTTCAGCAGGTCGTTGGGGGCGGGCGTGGCGATCCATCCGCGGATGCGCCCCTTCCACTCGTCGAGCGACAGGCACATGCGCGGGTTCGACGCCATGACCTCGCCCTTGCAGAGCGGAAAGCCGCAGGCGTCGAGCGCCTCGTTCACCTGCCGCGCGAAGGGCAGCAGCCGCGCGCGCACCGCATCGGGCGCGGCACCATCGTGGGCCACGAACACGATGCCGTTGTCCTGGTCGGTGCTGAAGGTCTGCTCGAAGCGGCCCTCGCTGCCGAAGGCGAGCCAGCACCAGCCGATCTCCTCCCAGAGATGCCTCTTGCGCTCGATATCGAGGATGCGCTGGCAGAGGCGGTCGTTCAGAACCGAGACGAACATCGTGAGCTGCTCGGCGGCCACGCCTTCCTCCACCAGCAGCCGCGCGAGCTTGCGGATCTCGGCCGCGAGGTCGACGAGCGTCTCGACGCTGGCGGCGAGGCGGATCTCGGCGGTGATCTCGCCGAGCCCCAGGCGTTGCAGCGAGAAGAGGTCGCGCTCGGAGACCACGCCGGCGAGCCCGGCGTCTTCCATGACCAGCACGTGGCGGATTCCCATCGCCGTCATCGCGAGCGCCGCCTCGTAGGCCATGGCGTGGCCAGGAAGCGCGAAGGGCGCCGCGGTCATCGCCTCGCCCACGGGGCGCGACTCCTGTCCCAGCGCTGCGCTGGCGACGAGGTCCGTGGTGGTGAAGACCCCGCGCGGCGCGCCCGCCTCATCGACCACCACTATCGATCCGACGTCCTGCGCGTGCATGAGGGCGACCGCCTCGCGCACCGTCGCTTCCGCGCGGCATACGACCGGCGGGCGCTTCACCAGGGAGCGCAGCGGGCGCGCGAGCACCTGTTGCTCGCCGGCAAGGCGCCGCTCGAGGAACCCCGGCTTAGTACTGGAGGCGGACATAGTAGGTCTCGCGCGAGGCGTCGAGCGCCTGCCCTAGGGTGGTCACCCCCTGCTCGGCGAGCAGCTGCAGCAGCTTGAGGAACACCTCGCTCGTCACCATGGCGTCGCCGAGCGCCGTGTGGCGGCCGACCACCGCCACGCCGAGGCGCTCGGCAATCGCCTCCAGGCTGTGGTCGCCCTGGTTGCGGTGCACCACGGCCGACAGCAGCAACGTGTCGAGCACGGGCTGGGTGAAGCGCACGCCGGTCTCCGGCTCGGCGAGCTCGAGGAAGCGCATGTCGAAGGCCGCGTTGTGGCCGACGAGCACGGTCTCCTCGCAGAAGCGGTGGAATACCGGCAGCGCTTCGCGCAGCGTGGGTTGCCCCCGCAGGTCCTCGGGCTTGATGCCGTGGATGAGGATGGAGGCGCGCGGCACCGAACGCTTCGGATCGACCAGCTGCTGGAAGATCTCCTGCGTGAGCAGGCGTCCGTTGACGATGCGCACCGCGCCGATGCTGATGATCTTGTCGCCCGCCGAGGGCTCGACCCCGGTGGTCTCGGTGTCGAACACGGTGTAGCTCAGGTCTGCGAGGCTCTGGCCGAGAAGGCCTCGCGCCGAGTCGGCCACGCGGAAGAGGTCGAAGTCGTAGTACTCGGGGCGCGCCTCGCCCGACTGGCGCCGCGGCTCGCGCACGGCGCGCGGCGCGGCGAGCGGGAGGAGGAAGCGCAGGGAGCCGTCGCCCGCCGCCGGGTTGGGCTGGTGCCAGACCTCGCCGCCGTGGCGCTCGAGCACCTGCCGGACGGTAAGCGGCGTCTGCTCGGTTCCGACCTGGATCGGCAGGGTCTCCCACAGCTCCAGCGCCACGGGCGGCATCGCGGCGCCGGACCAGGCGAGGTCGACCTCTGCGAAATCGCCGTGGGCCGACGCGCGGAACTCGACTTCGTCGACAGCGCATTGCGCATGCAGCCGCTCAGCGAGCGCCGCGAGGATCTGGGCGAACGCATAGCTGTCGACCTTCACCCAGAGCGAGCCGTCCACGTCTCCCGGGCGCGCGGTGAGTCCGGGCACGGCATCGATGCGGCGCCGCGCGACGTTCAGCAGGTCGGCGAGCCGCATGTCCTCGAGCGAGACGTCCGACTGGAGCGCGGCGGCGTACTCGCGCAGCGCCGCGTCGAGGGTCTCCGACAGAACCGTGGACTCGGCCGCGACGATCTGCGCGAAGCGCGCGCTGTCGGCTGCACTCATGTCGGGGAAGGCCGAGAGGTTCTCGGCGGCGGCGCGCACGTTCGCGGCCGGCTGGCGCACGCGCGTGGCGAGCGCCTGCAGCAGCGATCGCCGGCTGGACTCCTGCCCGTGCGCCTTGGTGACGTCCTCGCACGTGAGCACCAGGCCGGCAAGGCGTCCCTCGGCGGAGAGGATGGGCGCGAAGCGCACCCGGATGAGGTCTTCCGTCGCGCCGGCGAAGAACATGGTGACGGGCGCCCGGGTGTCGCGCGCGAGGCCGTCCTGGATCTTCTCGATCGCATGCGCCACCTGGTGGCGATCGAGGAACGCGAAGATCGGGCGCCCGAGGCCCACGGGGCTCTGCGCCGCGAGCGGTCCCTCCGCGGGCGGCGCGAAAAGCTCCCGCGCCTGCTCGTTGTAGAGCAGGATCCGTCCCTGCTCGTTGCAGACCAGCACGCCCTCCGAGAGCTCCGACATGAGCGCTGCCAGGCGGTTGCGCTCCTCCTCGAGGCGCGCGTTCGACTCGCCGATGCGCGCGTCCATGTCGCCGTGTTGTGCGCGGAAGGCGTCGCCCAGGCGGTTGATCGCGCGCGCGAGCTGCGCCGCCTCCGGCCCGCCGCCCTCGGCGGCTACCCGATGCTCGATGTTGGCCGAGGCCACGATCACGGTTTGCTCGGCGAGCCCGCGCAGCGGCGACACGAAGCGCGCGAACAGCCACCGAAGCACGCCGGCGCAGGCGATCAGCACGATGAGTGCCACAAACGCGAGCAGGGGCCCGCGGTCCTCGAGCACGCGGGCGATGACGCGCTGGTCCGCGGGCGCGAGGCCCGCGGCCAGGAGCACGCCCACCGCGGCCACCAGCGCCACGGCAGCACCGAAGAGCGCCGCCAGCCAGAGCGCGAACTTCCACCTCGGGCTCATTTCGGCCGTGTCTCCTCGCCGGCGATCAGGGACTCCTTGGCCATGCCGTCTCCACGGGACGGGCCTCGACTTTACTGCAACCCGCCGGGGGTAGACTAACGCATGGCCCCGAAGGATGGCACCGTCTTCGTCGTCGACGACGACAGCTCCACGCGCGAGCTGCTCGCATGGCTGATGAAGCGGCACGGAATGCGCGCCGAGGTCTATCCCGACGCGAAGAGCTTCCTCGCGGGCTACAAGCCCGGCTCCCCGGGCTGCCTGGTGGTGGACCTCAACATGCCGGGCATGAGCGGGCTCGACTTGCAGCACTACATGAAGGAGCACGGCGTCGCCTTGCCGGTGATCTTCCTGTCGGGGCGCGCGGACGTGGCCAAGGCGGTGCGCGCGGTGCGCGAAGGCGCCATCGATTTCCTCGAGAAGCCGTTCGACTACAAGCGCGTCGTCGCCCTGATCGAGGACTGCCTCGAGCGCGACGCGCAGAGCCGCGCCGCGCTCGAGCGCCGCCGCACCCAGGGCGCGCGCCTCGCGCAGCTCACGCAGCGCGAGCGCGAGGTGGTGGAGCTGGTGGTCGCCGGGCGCATGAACCGCGAGATCGCCGAGCGGCTCGAGATCAGCATCAAGACCGTCGAAGCGCACCGGGCGAAGATCATGGAAAAGCTCGAGGTCCATTCCGTCGCGGAGCTGGTGCAGGCGATGCTCGGGGCAGGCTAGCCCGGCGCGATGGAGCATTCCCGCCCGCCCGCGGAGAGTCCGGCGCCGCTGGGCGCGTTCAGCGCGCCGCAGATCGGCGAGGCGCAGCGACGCTTCTGGCTCATCGTCGACGCGATGATCGGCGCCCTCGTGGTGATCGCGCTCGTCGGGGGCTGGGCGTACCTTCAGGTTCGTGGCTCGCTGCGCGACGTTCGCGCGGCGGGGCTCGTCTCGCTGCTCGAGGTCGAAGCCCGCACCCTGCAGCTGTGGATCAACGAGAAGAAGCGCGATGCCGAGCGCTGGGCGACGACGCCAGAGGTGCGGGGCGAGGGCGTGCGACTCGCCGCGCTTCCCGCGGGCACGGCGTGCGGCGCCGCCGCCCAAGGCCGCTTCCGCGACGCGATCGCGCCGTACATGGCGCTGGAGGAGGTCGCGGTGTTCAACCTCGTGGGCCGCGACGGGCGCATCCTCTCCTCGCCGCATCCGGGGATCTGCGGCTCCGGCGTCGGCGAGGAGTTCCGCCGCGAGCTGGGTCCCGTCTTCGACGGACGCACGACGTTCGTGCGCCCGTGGGACGAGGCCGGCCGCGTCGCCGCGCCGGGCGCGGCCGCCGCACGTGGCCCTTTCGTATGGGTGAAGACCCCGGTGCGCGACGCCGACGGCACAGTCGTGGCCGCGCTTGGATTCGGACGCATCGCGGCCGATGACTTCGGCCGGCTCCTTGCGCTCACCACGAGCGGAACCTCGCGCGACGCGTACGCCTTCGACGAAGCCGGGCTCACGGTGACCGAGCCGCGCCACGCGGCACGCCTGGTCGAGGCGGGCGCGGCCGCGGCCGGTGCCTCGATCGCCGTGCGCGATCCCGGCGGCGACTTGCTCGCGGGACACCGGCCCACTGCGGCGGTGGATTCGCGCCCGCTCACCGCGCTTGCCGAGGCGGCCCTGGTGAAGCGCGAGTCGTCCGAGGGCGCGCTGATCGAGCCGTACCGCAACTATCGCGGCGCGCGCGTGATCGGCGCGTGGCGCTGGCTGCCCGCCGAGCGCCTCGGGGTCGCGGTCGAGGTCGATGCCGAGGAAGCCTATGGCCCGCTCGAGTACCTGCAGCTCGGCTTCGGCGTGCTCTTCGCGCTGGTGCTGGTCTCGATGACGGCGGCGGCGAGCACCTCGCTCTGGGCGCTGCGCTCGGGCCTGCGCGAGGCGAAGCGCCTTGGGGCCTATCGCATCGAGCGCGCGATCGGAGGGGGTGGCATGAGCGACATCTACCTCGCCCGGCACGCGCAGCTGAAGCGCCTGGCGGCGGTGAAGGTGCTGAAGCCCCACCTCGCCACCGACGAGGCGGTGACGCGCTTCAAGCGCGAGGCCCAGCTATGCAGCCAGCTCTCGCATCCCAACACCGTCGAGATCTTCGACTACGGCACGACGCGCGAGGGGCGCTGGTACTACGCCATGGAGTACCTCGACGGCATCGCGCTCGAGGACCTCGTGAAGCGGCACGGCAGGCTGCCCGTCGGGCGCGCCGTGCACGCGCTGCGCCAGGCTTGCGGCTCGCTAGCCGAGGCGCACGCGCGCGGCTGGGTGCATCGCGACGTGAAGCCCAACAACATCATGCTGTGCGTGCGCGGCGGCCAGTACGACTTCGTGAAGGTGGTCGACTTCGGCCTCATCAAGCAGCTCGCGGCGCCGCAGACGCGCGACATCACCCAGTACTCGAAGATCCTCGGCACGCCGCTCTACATGGCGCCCGAGCGCTTGCGCAACCCCGCCGATGCCGACGCGCGCGCCGACATCTATGCGCTGGGCGCGGTGGCGTACTTCATCCTCGCCGGGCGCTCCCCTTTCGCCGCCGAGACCGAGCACGACGCGATCTACAAGGTGCTGAACGAGCCGGCTCCCCCGCTCGCCGCGGCGGGCGCGGCCGACGTGCCGGCGGCGCTCGCCGCGCTCGTGGCGCGTTGCCTCGAGAAGCAGCGCGAGGCGCGGCCGGCCACGATCGAGGACGTGGACGCGGTGCTCGAGGCGGTTGCGCGCGACTTCCCCTGGACGCAGGCCGACGCGCGCGCTTGGTGGGCGGAGCACCCCGAGGAGCGGGCCGCGCCGGTGGCGGTGAGCTAAGATCGGGCGATGCTGCTGCGCTACTTCGCGCGCGAGATCCTGGCGACGAGCTTCCTCGTGCTGCTGGCGCTGCTTGCGCTCTTCTTCTTCTTCGACTTGATCAGGGAGCTCGACGACCTCGGCAAGGGCAACTACCGCCTGACCGCGATGCTGGGCTACGTGTCGCTCATGGTGCCGTCGCACGCGTACGTGCTGTTTCCGGCGGCCGGGCTCATGGGCACGCTCTTCGCGCTGGCGCGAATGTCGGAGCAGTCGGAGATCACGGTGCTGCGCGCCTCGGGGCTGTCGCTCAAGCGGCTCGCGCTCTACGTGGTCGGCGCGGGCCTGGTGCTCGCCGTCGCGACCACGCTCGTGGGCGAGCTCGTGACTCCCTACACCGAGGAGGCGGCCAAGGGGCTGCGGCTCAAGGCCACGCGCTCGATCGTCGCGCGCGAGTTCCGCTCCGGCTTCTGGGTGAAGGACGACCGCAGCTTCGTGAACATCCAGGACGTGACGCCCGAGACCGAGCTGCAGCTGCTCAACCTGCGCATCTACGAGTTCGACCGCGCCTACCGGCTCGCGTCGATCAGCCGCGCGGAAAAGGGCACCTATGCGGGTGCGAACCAGTGGCGGCTCACGAACGTCGAGCTCACGCGCTTCGAGGGCGATCGCGCCGTGCTGCAACGCCTGCCCGAGGTCACCTGGACCTCGGTGCTCACGCCGGACATCCTCTCGGTGTTGAGGATCGTGCCGGAGCGCATGTCGGTGGCGAACCTGCGCGCGTACGTCGAGCACCTGCGCGACAACCGGCAGAAGGCGACGCGCTACGAGATCGCGTACTGGAGCAAGCTGCTCTACCCGGTGGCGGCCGTGGCGCTCATGGTGCTCGCCATCCCGTTCGCGCTGGTATCCGCACGCGCCGGCGGCGTGGGCTTGCGCATCCTCTTCGGCATCCTCATCGGCATGGGCTTCTACAACGCCGGCAAGCTCTTCTCGCACATGGGGCTGCTCAACGACTGGCCGGCGCTGATCTCGGCGGGAATGCCGGTCCTGATCGTGGCGCTCGCCGCTACGGCGGGCCTGCGGCTGGCCGAGCGTCGATGAGCGCCGTGCCGGCGAGCCGGTCGTGCAGGAACTGGCGGTCGCGGTCGACGAGCGCCCACAGGAACCCCAGCCCGAGCGCAAGGAGCCCGAGGACGGCGAGCAGGTAGCGGTGCAGCGCGCGCGGCGCCGAGACCGGCGCGCCATCGTTGCGAACCAGGCGCAACCGCCAGGTCTTCATCGGCAGGGTCTGCCCGCCGTGGGTCCAGAACCACGCGAAGTACGCGGCCGCGACGCCCAGCACCCAGAGCTGCAGCAGGTGGCGGCGCCAGCCGGTCGTGGCGTCGCCCATGGCGGCGAGGAAGGGAAACGTTGCGACCAGGACCAGGGCGCCCAGCAGCAGGAGGTCGTACAGGGCGCTCGCCAGCCTGCGTCCCAGCGCCGGGGCGCGCAGCCCCGCGGGGGCGTTCACCGCGGCGGCGGCGGGGGCTGGGGTGCGGCTCGCCGCCGCTCGGGGTCCCGGGCGCGGCGCTCGAGCCAGCGCTCGCGCAGCTCGTGCTGCTTCGCAGGCGGGAGCTTGCGCAGCCCCTGGAAGGTCTCGCGCGCGGCCTTGCGCTGTTCCGGGGTCATCGCCGCCCAGTCGCGGATGCGAGTCTCGAAGCGCTCTTTCTGGATCGGCTGCATCGAGGGGTACTTGCGCGCGGCGCCCTTCAGGCGCTCCTGCTGGTAACCGGGCATGCGCGGCCACTCGCGTGCGACCGGGTCGAGGATGCGCTGCTCCTCGGGCGACAGGTTCGACCAGGGGACCTGCGGCGTCTTGAGCTTGTCGGGGTCGGCGGCCGCGGCGATGCTCGCTGCGGCCGCGAGGAGCGCCGCCAGGATCAGCCCTGCGTGCCGAGCCACGAGCGGAATTCCTGGTCGAGGAAAGCGTCGGGCGGCAGCTCCTGGGTGAGCAGCTGCGCGTCAAGCTCGCCCAGGTCCGCGTCGACGCTGAGCGACTGGGTCGCGAGGACGGCGAGCAGGGCCACCAGCGGCACGAACAGCAGGGCGCGCTGGACGATGCCGTAATGGATCGCCTGGGCGGTGGACGCGCTCATGCTCACCAGCCCGAGCAGGCGCACGGGCTCACCGTAGGCGTCCATGGCCCGCAGCCGCGCGGCCTTGAGCCTCACGGCCTGCATTTCCCCCACGGAGGCGGCGCCGCGCTCCAGCCAGGGTTTCAGCTTGCCTGCGAATTCCTTTTCATTCATAGCGTTATCCCTTTTGCTTTCAGGACTTTAGCCAACGCGTGCGTCGCCCGGGAGCAGTGCGTCTTCACACTGCCTTCCGAGCACCCCATCACCTTGGCGGTCTCGCTTACGTCGAACTCCTCCCAGTAACGCAGCACGAAAGCCTCGCGTTGACGGGCGGGCAGGCCTTTGAGGGCGTCCTCGATCGCTTCCATCACCTGCGACTGCTCCAGTTGGGCGGCCGGGGAGGCCGCGATGCCGGATGCCCCATCGACCTCGAGCGTCTCCAGCGGGTCGGCGTCGTCGTCCTCGCCGCCGAGCCCCATCGACGAGAGCAGCATGGTCCACGTCGAGCGCACCTTGGAGCGCCGGAAGTGATCCCGGATCGCGTTCTGAAGGATGCGCTGGAAGAGCGGCGGCAGCTCTGCCGCCGGCCGGTCGGGGTACTTCTCGGCCAGGCGCAGCATCGCGTCCTGCACGATGTCCAGGGCGGATTCCTGCTCCTGGACCGAGAACACGGCCTGCTTGAACGCGCGCCGCTCGACGGAAGCGAGGAAATCGGACATCTCCTTCGGCGTAGCCAGGGGCTCTCCTCGACGCGGGGCGCGGGCGACTGGCGCGAATGGTAGCAAAGCCGTCCCGGCGCGCCCCGGCCACGCCCTTTGCGGCAGTGCGTCAATTTTGGCTTGACCAACCCCGGGCCAGCCGCTAATGTCGAAGGTTCCTTCCCCAAAACCGCTCGATTAACAAGGCCTTAGCAATGGAACTCCAGCTCCCACCCCTGGCTGAAACCGGCGAAACCCTGACCGGCGCGGAGATCGTGATCCGCTGCCTGCAAGCCGAGGGTGTCGAGTACGTATTCGGCTATCCGGGCGGGGCGGTCCTCTTCATCTACGACGCGATCTTCCGCCAGAAGAACGTGAAGCACGTGCTGGTGCGCCACGAGCAGGGCGCGCTGCATGCGGCCGACGGATATGCGCGCGCCACCGGCAAGCCGGGCGTCGCGCTCGTGACCAGCGGGCCGGGCGTCACCAACGCCGTGACTGGAATCGCAACGGCCTTCATGGATTCCATCCCGATGGTCGTCATCACCGGCCAGGTGCCCACGCGCGCCATCGGCGAGGACGCCTTCCAGGAGTGCGACACCGTCGGCATCACGCGCCCGTGCGTGAAGCACAACTTCCTGGTGAAGGACGTGAGCCAGCTCGCGGTCACCATCAAGAAGGCCTTCCACATCGCAACCACCGGCCGGCCCGGTCCGGTTCTGGTCGACATCCCGAAGGACGTCTCCAACCAGTCCGCGCGCTTCCACTATCCCGAGAAGATCTCCCTGCGCTCCTATGCCCCGGTGGTTCGCGGCCACGCCGGGCAGGTGAAGAAGGCGCTGAACCTGCTCATCGAGGCGAGGCGCCCGATGATCTACGTGGGTGGCGGCGCCATCCTCGGCAACGCCTCGGCCGAGGTCACCGAGCTCGTGCGCCTGCTGGGCTTTCCGGTGACCAACACCCTCATGGGGCTGGGCTCCTATCCCGCCACCGATCGCCAGTTCGTCGGCATGCTCGGCATGCACGGCACCTACGAGGCGAACAACGCGATGCAGAACTGCGACGTGCTGCTCGCGGTGGGCGCGCGCTTCGACGACCGCGTGATCGGCAACCCGGCGCACTTCGCCGCCGGCAACCCCACGCGCAAGATCGTGCACATCGACGTGGACCCCTCGTCGATCTCCAAGCGCGTGCGCGTCGACGTGCCGATCGTGGGCGGCGTCAAGGAAGTGCTGCAGGAGCTCCTCGCGCAGGTGAGGGCCGGCGCGCAGAGGCCCGACGCCGCGGCGCTCAAGTCGTGGTGGGCGCAGATCGACGAATGGCGCGCCAAGGACTGCCTGAAGTTCAACCGCAAGTCGGAGCTGATCAAGCCGCAGGCGGTGGTCGAGAAGCTCTACGAGGTCACCCGCGGCGATGCGTTCGTGACCTCCGACGTCGGCCAGCACCAGATGTGGGCGGCGCAGTTCTACAAGTTCGACAAGCCGCGGCGCTGGATCAACTCCGGCGGCCTCGGGACCATGGGCGTTGGCCTGCCCTATGCGATGGGCGTGAAGCTCGCCTTTCCCGAGGCCGACGTCGCCTGCGTGACCGGCGAGGCGTCGATCCAGATGTGCATCCAGGAGCTCTCCACCTGCAAGCAGTACCACCTGCCGGTGAAGATCGTGAACCTGAACAACCGCTACATGGGCATGGTGCGGCAGTGGCAGGAGTTCTTCCACGGCAACCGCTATGCCGAGTCGTACATGGACGCGCTGCCCGACTTCGTGAAGCTCGCCGAGGCCTACGGGCACGTCGGCATGCGCATCGACAAGCCCGGCGACGTCGAGGGCGCGCTGCGCGAGGCCTTCGCCATGAAGGACCGGCTCGTGTTCATGGACTTCATCACCGACCAGACCGAGAACGTCTTCCCGATGGTGCCCGGGGGCAAGGGCATGTCGGAAATGATCCTCTCAGAAGAGCTGTAGCCATGCGCCACATCCTTTCGATCCTCGTCGAAAACGAGGCGGGCGCCCTCTCACGCGTCGCCGGCCTCTTCTCGGCGCGCGGCTACAACATCGAGACCCTCACCGTCGCGCCCACCGAGGACCCGACGATGTCGCGCATGACGATCGTCACCACCGGCTCCGACGAGATCGTCGAGCAGATCACCAAGCAGCTGAACAAGCTGGTCGACGTGGTCAAGGTGGTGGACCTCTCGGAGGGCAAGCACATCGAGCGCGAGCTCATGCTCGTGAAGGTGCGCGCCGCGGGCAAGGACCGCGAGGAGATCAAGCGCATCGCCGACATCTTCCGCGGCCGCATCATCGACGTCACCGACAAGTCCTACACCATCGAGCTCACCGGCACGACCGAGAAGCTCGACGCCTTCCTCGAGGCGCTCGACCGCGGCGCCATCCTGGAGACCGTGCGCACCGGTGTCTCCGGCATCGGGCGCGGCGAGTGGGTGCTGAAGGTCTGAACCCCGATACGCCAAATTCCAAGGAACGCACATGAAGGTCTACTACGACAAGGACGCCGACCTCTCGCTCGTGAAGGGCAAGAAGGTCACCATCATCGGCTACGGCTCGCAGGGGCACGCGCATGCCCAGAACCTCACCGACTCGGGTGTGAAGGTCACCGTGGGCCTGCGCCCGGGCGGGGCCTCGTGGGACAAGGTGAAGAAGGCGAAGATCGCCGTGAAGGAGGTGGGCGCGGCGGTCAAGGGCGCGGACCTGGTGATGATCCTTTTGCCCGACGAGAACCACGCCGCGGTCTACAAGGAGAGCGTCGAGCCCAACATCAGGAAGGGCGGGGCGCTCGCCTTCGCGCACGGCTTCAACATCCACTTCAAGCAGATCGTGCCGCGCGCCGATCTGGACGTGTTCATGATCGCGCCCAAGGGCCCGGGTCACCTCGTGCGGTCAACCTATACCCAGGGTGGCGGAGTGCCGGCGCTGATCGCCGTGCACCAGGATCCCTCCGGCAAGGCGAAGGCGCTCGCGCTTTCGTATGCCGCCGCGATCGGCGGAACCCGCGGTGGGGTCATCGAGACTAACTTCCGCGAGGAGACCGAGACCGACCTGTTCGGCGAGCAGACGGTGCTCTGCGGCGGCATCGTGGAGTTGATCAAGGCGGGCTACGAGACGCTCACGGAGGCGGGGTACGCGCCGGAGATGGCCTACTTCGAGTGCCTGCACGAGACCAAGCTGATCGTGGACCTCATCTACGAGGGCGGCATCGCCAACATGAACTACTCGATCTCCAACAACGCCGAGTTCGGCGAGTACGAGACCGGGCCCAAGGTGATCGGGCCGGAGGCGAGGAAGGCGATGAAGGAGTGCCTGAAGCGCATCCAGTCGGGCGAGTACGCGCGCGATTTCATCCTCGAGAACCGCGCGGGCGCGCCCACGCTGAACGCCAAGCGCCGGCTGCTGGCCGAGCACGACATCGAGAAGGTGGGCGAGAAGCTGCGCGCCATGATGCCGTGGATCAAGAAGAACAAGCTGGTCGACACCAGCCGCAACTGATGGCCCGCTCGCCTTATCCCCACCCGATCATCGCCGTCGAAGGCATGCCCTTCGTCATCGTCCTGCTCGTCGCCGCCGTCCTCGTGGCGACGTTCTATGGGTGGTGGTCGCTTCCCCTCTGGGTCGCCACGATCTTCGTCCTGCAGTTCTTCCGCGACCCGCCGCGGGTGATGCCCGAGGGCAAGGGGCTGGTGCTGTGCCCCGCCGACGGGCGCGTGATCGTGGTGGGCGAGGTGGCGGATCCCTATCGCGCCGGCGCCCGGTCGCTCAAGTTGAGCATCTTCATGAACGTCTTCAACGTCCACTCGCAGCGCGCGCCCGTGGACGGCGTGATCGCGAGGGTCGCGTATTCGAAGGGGCTGTTCGTCAATGCCGCCTTCGACAAGGCCTCGTCCGACAACGAGCGCAACGCCCTTGTGATCCGCATGGACGACGGCCGCGAGATCTCGTGCGTTCAGGTGGCGGGCCTCATCGCCCGGCGCATCCTCTGCTATGTGGGCGAGGGCGAGAGGCTCGCCGCCGGCCAGCGCTACGGCTTCATCCGCTTCGGCTCGCGCGTGGACGTGTACCTGCCGCCGACCGCGCGGCCGAAGGTGGCGATCGGCGACAAGGTCAAGGCCACCTCCACCGTGCTCGCCGAGCTCTAGCGCATGGCCACGCATGGCTGATCCCGCCCCCGCGAGCGGGGACCCCGGTCGCCCCGTCGCCGCCCGGCCCGAGCCGCAGCGCAGGCGCGGGATCTACCTCCTTCCCAACCTCTTCACGACGCTCAACCTCTTCGCGGGGTTCTACGCGATCGTGCAGGGGATGAACCACGAGTACGAGAATGCCGCGGTGGCGATCTTCGTCGCCCTGGTCCTCGACAGCCTCGACGGGCGCGTGGCGAGGCTCACGCGCACGCAGTCGGCCTTCGGCGCCGAGTACGACAGCCTCGCGGACATGGTGTCGTTCGGGGCCGCTCCCGCGCTCATCGTGTACGAGTGGGCGCTGCGCGGGATGGGGCGCCTGGGCTGGATCGCCGCCTTCGTCTACTGCGCCGGCGCGGCGCTGCGCCTCGCGCGCTTCAACACCCAGCTCTCGGTCGCGGACAAGCGCTGGTTCACCGGGTTGCCGAGCCCGGCCGCCGCCGCGCTGGTGGCGGGCATGATCTGGGTCTTCAACGATTACCAGGTGCGCGGCGGCGACGTGCAGTGGTTCGCCGCGGCGGTGACGGTGTACGCCGGCATCACCATGGTGTCGAGCGTGAAGTTCTACAGCGGCAAGGACATCAACCTGCGCCGCGCGATGCCGTTCTCGGTGGCGGTGGCGCTGGTGCTGGCACTGCTGCTGATCTCGATCGAGCCGCCGATCGTGCTCTGGGGGCTGATGCTCGCCTATGGCGTGTCGGGTTACTTCTACTGGCTGGTCATGCGCTGGCGCACCGAAGCGCGCGAGAAGCAGTACGGCCACATCCGCGACGCGATCGAGGAGGGCAACCTCTCCGGCCTCGCGCGCATGCTCGCCGCGCACCCCCCGGGAACGGTGCTCACCGCCGACGGCACCACGCTGCTCATGGTCGCGGTCGAGGAGAGCAACCTGCCGGCGGTGGAGCTCTTGGTGGCGCGCGGCGCCCCGCTCGACGCGCGCGACACCCACGGATGGACGGCGCTCGCGCTGGCCGCCCAGATGGGGTTCGAGGAGGCCGTCGAGGCGCTCCTCGCCGCCGGGGCGGACCCCAACACGCTCGACCTCTCGGGGATGACCCCGCTCGACATCGCCGAGGAGCACGGGGCGCAGGACATCGCGGCGCTGCTGCTGCGCCGTGGCGGCCGGCACAGCCGCGAGGTCGGCCCGCGTGACGCCTGAGCGGGCGGGCGCGGTTGCCAATCGGCACCCGTACCGGCTATAGTCGTTGCATGCATCAGCACGGCGACCTTCGCATCCTTCGCCTTCCCCTGGCCGGCGCGCCCGCGCTCGGCCTGCTGCTGCTGCGCCTCGCGCGCTAAAAACTCCCCCACAATTCGTGCAGTAATCGGCCGCTCGGCAAGCGGGGCGGATCAGTCCATCCGGCATTCGGAGATTCCCATGCATGACCACTTGATCATTTTCGACACCACCCTGCGCGACGGCGAGCAAAGCCCCGGCGCGGCCATGACCCGCGACGACAAGGTGCGCATCGGCAAGCAGCTCGAGCGCCTTCGCGTCGACGTGATCGAGGCCGGGTTCGCGGCCTCCAGCCCGGGCGACTTCGAGGCGATCCGGGCGGTCGCCGCGGCGGTGAAGGACTCGACCGTGTGCTCGCTCGCGCGCGCCAACGAGAGCGACGTGCGGCGCGCGGGCGAGGCGATCAGGGGCGCCAACGCCGGGCGCGTGCACACGTTCATCGCCACCAGCCCCATCCACATGCAGCACAAGCTGCGCATGGACCCCGACCAGGTGCTCGAGGCCGCGGTGAAGGCGGTCAAGCTCGCGCGCGAGTACACCGACGACGTCGAGTTCTCCGCCGAAGATGCGGTGCGCTCGGACGTGGACTTCCTCTGCCGCATCTTCGAGGCCGCGATCACGGCGGGCGCGCGCACCATCAACGTCCCCGACACGGTCGGCTACAGCGTGCCGGGCCTCTGGGGCGAGCTCTTCACGCAGCTCATGACCCGGATCCCCAACTCGGGCAAGGTGGTCTGGTCCACCCACTGCCACGACGACCTCGGGATGGCGGTGGCCAACTCGCTCGCGGCCGTGCTCGCCGGCGCGCGCCAGGTCGAGTGCACGATCAACGGGCTGGGCGAGCGCGCCGGCAACGCGTCGCTGGAGGAGGTGGTGATGGCGGTGCGCACCCGCGCCGACGTCTTCAAGGTCGCCTCGCGCATCGACACCACCCAGATCGTCCCGGCGAGCAAGCTGGTTTCGACCATCACCGGCTACCCGGTGCAGCCGAACAAGGCCGTGGTCGGCGCGAACGCCTTCGCGCACGAGTCGGGCATCCACCAGGACGGCGTGCTCAAGCACCGCGAAACCTACGAGATCATGCGGGCCGCCGACGTCGGCTGGGGCGCCAACCGCATCTCGCTCGGCAAGCTGTCGGGCCGCAGCGCCTTCAAGGCGCGCCTGCAGGAGCTCGGGATGACACCCTCCGACGAGGCGCTCAACGTGGCCTTCGGCAAGTTCAAGGAGCTCGCCGACAAGAAGCGCGAGATCTTCGACGAGGACATCCAGGCGCTCATGTCGGACGAGGCGGTGACGCCGGCGAAGGAGCATTACGCGCTGGTCTCGCTCACCTCCCACTCCGAGACGGGAGAGAAGCCGTACGCGCGCGTGGTGATCACCGAGGAGGGCCGCGAGCGGCGGGCCGAGGCGCGCGGCGACGGCCAGGTGGACGCGACCTTCCAGGCGATCGAGAGCCTGGTGCAGAGCGGGGCGGAGCTGCTGCTCTATTCGGTGAACAACATCACCGAAGGCTCGGACTCGCAGGGCGAGGTCACGGTACGGCTCTCCAAGAACGGGCGGATCGTCAACGGGAAGGGCGCCGACACCGACATCGTGGTCGCCTCGGCCAAGGCGTACGTGAACGCGCTCAACCGGCTCGGCGCGCGCTCGCGCGTGAACCCGCAATACGGGGTGGAGGCCACGGTCGCCTGATGTTGCCTCGGTTGGGCCTCGGGACGTGGCACATGGGCGAGAGCCGCGCGCGGCGCACGGCCGAAGCCGAAGTCCTGCGCCTCGGGCTCGACCTCGGCATGCGCCTCGTCGACACGGCGGAGATGTACGGCGAGGGCGGCGCCGAGAAGGTCGTCGCCGAGGCGATCCGCGGCCGGCGCGAGGAGGCTTTCGTGGTGAGCAAGTTCTATCCCCACCACGCGGGTCGCCGCGAGCTGCATGCGGCCTGCGCCGCCTCGCTCTCGCGTCTTGGGATCGAGCGGCTCGACTGCTACCTCTACCACTGGCGCGGGCCGGTGCCCCTGGCCGAGACGGTGGCCACCCTCGAGGAGCTGGTGGGCGCCGGCCGGATCGCTTCGTGGGGCGTGTCGAACTTCGACGTCGCCGACCTCGAGGAGCTCATCGCCGTCCCCGGTGGCGAGCGCGTGGCGGTGAACCAGGTGCTCTACAACCTCGCCAGGCGCGGGATCGAGTTCGACCTGCTGCCGTGGTGCGAGCGCCACGGTGTCGAAGTGATGGCGTACTCGCCGCTCGACGAGGGCCGCCTGGCGGGCGATGCCCGCCTTGCCCCGATCGCCGCGCGTCCGGGAGTATCCGCAGCCGAGCTCGCGCTCGCCTGGGTGCTTCGCCAGCCGAATGTCGCCGCGATCCCCAAGGCCGCGCGCGAGGAGCATGTCCGCGCCAATCGCCGCGCGGCGGATCTCGTGCTCGATGCCGGTTGCCTCGCGGATCTCGACCGCGCGTTCCCGCCTCCGCGCCGCAAAACGGCGCTGGCGATGATCTGAAGTCGGCGCACGGCGACAGCGTTTCACTCCGCGATTCAGGCGCTTAGCTCCCGGATCCCCTTGCTTGTAGCCATGAAGCGACGATTTGTCGAATCGCGGCTACAGGATCGAGCCGCATTTGCGAGCGAAGGAGCGCCTCGCAAGCCGTTGGCACGAATCGTGAGTGAGCCTGACCTGATGCTCAACCCAGGGAGACACCCACGATGAAATACGGAGAGAACCTGTTCGGCCGGCGCGATCCGCGCGTCCCCGCACCCACGACGCCCGCCGCGGCCAACCACCCGACGGCGACGCCGGCGCTGGTATCCACGCCGCCACGGGTCCCCGCCCATTCCGGGCCGGCGGTCGCCGAGCCCGTTGCGGAAACGCGCCCGGACGAGGGCGCCGGCAGCAAGTTGATCGTCGGCCCGAACATCAAGCTGAAGGGCGTCGAGATCGAGGACTGCGACACGCTCGTGGTCGAGGGCCGCATCGAGGCGACGATGGTGAGCCGCGCCATCCAGATCGCCGAACGCGGCTCATTCGCCGGGAAGGTCGACGTGGACGTGGCGGAGGTGCGCGGCGCCTTCCAGGGCGAGCTCACGGCGCGCAAGAAGCTCGTGATCCACGCGAGCGGCCGCGTCGCGGGCAAGATTCGCTACGGCAAGCTGCTGGTGCAGGAAGGCGGCGAGATGAGCGGCGATGTCGCCGCGATCAACGCGCAGGAGCAGCAGGCCACGCGCTGAGCCTTTCAGGGCTCGCGCGCCAGGCGGGGCGCGAGCCCCACATAGGTCGCGGGGGTGAGGGCGAGCAGCCGCGCCCGTGCCTCCTCGGGTATCGGCAGGACGCGAACGAAGGCGTGCAGTTCCTCGCGCGTGATGCCGCCCTTGCCGCGGGTGAGCTCCTTCAGCTTCTCGTACGAGCCCGGTACGCGGTGCGCTCGCATCACCGTCTGCACCGCCTCGGCGAGCACGTCCCAGGCTTCATCGAGGTCGGCCGCGATGCGGACGGGATTGGCCTCGAGCTTCTCCAGCCCGCGCCGGCATGAGTCGTAGGCGAGGAGCGCATGGCCGAACGCCACGCCGACGTTGCGCAGCACGGTCGAGTCGGTGAGGTCGCGCTGCCAGCGCGACACCGGCAGCTTCTCCGACAGGTGGCGCAGGAGCGCGTTGGCGAGCCCGAGGTTGCCCTCGGAATTCTCGAAGTCGATCGGGTTCACCTTGTGGGGCATGGTCGAGGATCCAACCTCGCCGTCCTTGACCTTCTGCTTGAAGTATCCGAGCGAGATGTAGCCCCAGATGTCGCGGTTCAGGTCGACCAGGATGGTGTTCAGCCGGGCGATGGCGTCGAAGAGCTCCGCAGCCGCATCGTGAGGCTCGATCTGGATGGTGAGGGGGTTGTAGGTGGCGCCCAGGCCCTCGACCACGCGGCGCGCAAGGGCGGGCCAGTCGACCCCGGGCGCGGCAGCCACGTGGGCGTTGAAGTTGCCGGTCGCGCCGTTCGCCTTGCCGAGAATCTCGACCCTGGCGATGTTCGCGCGCGCGCGGCTCAACCTCGACGCCACGTTGGCCATCTCCTTGCCGAGCGTGGTGGGCGTCGCGGGCTGGCCGTGGGTGCGCGCGAGCATCGCCAAGCCGGCATGCTCGCGCGCGAGCGCTTGCACCCGCGCGACGATCGCGTCGATCGCCGGCAGCAGCACGCGGTCGCGGCCGCCCTTCACCATGCGCGCGTGCGCGAGGTTGTTGATGTCCTCGGAGGTGCAGGCGAAGTGGACCAGCTCGGCCGCGGGCGCGATCTCGGCATGGCCCGCGAAGCGCTCGCGCAGCCAGTACTCGACCGCCTTCACGTCGTGGTTGGTGGTCGCCTCGATCGCCTTCACGCGCTCGGCCTCGGCCAGGGAGAAAGCGGCGGCGGCGCCCTCGAGCTCGGCGCGCGCGCCCGCGGAGAAGGGCTCGAGCGCCTCGAAGGTCGGCTCGTCGGCGAGGGCGAGCAGCCATGCCACCTCGACGGCGACGCGCTCGCGGATGAGCGCCAGCTCGCTGAAGTGGTCCTGCAACGGCCGGGTCGTGGCGGCGTAGCGCCCGTCGAGGGGCGAGAGGGCGGTGAGCGGCGAGGGCATCTGGCGGGAGACGTGATTTTACCCCATTCGCGCTATATACTCGGCCGCTTTCGGTGACGGAGAAGCGGGAATGAAGCTCGTAGGCTCGAAGACCAGCCCGTACGTGCGCAAGGTGCGCGTGATCCTCGCCGAGCGCGCGCTGCCGTTCGAGTTCATCGAGGAGAGCGCGTGGAGCGCCGACACCACGGTGCCGCGCTACAACCCGCTCAACAAGGTGCCGGCGCTCGTGCTGGACGACGGCGAGTCGATCTACGATTCCGCGGTGATCTGCGAGTACCTGGATGCCGTCTCGGGCGGCGGGCTGCTGCCGGCGGCGCCCGTGGAGCGTGCGCGCGTGCGCCGCGACGAGGCGCTCGGCGACGGCATCGCGGATGCCGGCATCGCCGCGTTCCTGGAGCGCAAGCGCGAGGCCTCGAAGCAGGACGCGGCGTGGATCGCGCGCCAGCTGGACAAGGTGAACGCGGGCTTCGACGCGCTCGAGCGCGCGCTGGGCAAGCGCCACTACCTCGGCGGCACGCAACCCAACATGGCCGACATCGCGTGTGCGTGCGCCCTCTTCTGGAGCGAGTTCCGCCTGCCCGAGCTGAGCGTGCGCGACGCGCATGCCGCCGTGAAGGCGTGGGCGGGGCGGATGGAGGCGCGGCCGTCCTTCGCCGCGACTCGCCCGCAGGCCTAGCGGATCACGCCCCCACCGAGGCATTCGTCGCCGCGGTAGAGCACCGCGGACTGTCCGGGCGTCACAGCCCACTGGGGCTCGCCGAATTCGAGGGCGAAGGCCGCGGCGCCTTCGGTGCTCAGCGTGCACGCGGCGTCGGCCTGGCGGTAGCGGGTCTTGGCGGCCAGCTCGCCCGCCGGCTCCGGTGCGGCCCCTGCGACCCAGCTCGCGTCGCCCGCCTCCAGGACGCGGCTGAGCAGCCTTGGGTGGTCGTGGCCCTGTACGACGGTGAGCGTGTTGGATTGCAGGTCCTTGGCCGCCACGTACCACGGCTCGCCCGCACCGCCGCGCCGCCCGCCGATGCCCAGGCCCTGCCGCTGGCCGAGCGTGTAGTACATGAGCCCCTCGTGCTCGCCGACGCGTTCTCCCTCGGCCGTCACGATGGACCCAGGCTCGCGCGGCAGGTAGCGCGAGAGGAACTCGCGGAAAGGGCGCTCGCCGATGAAGCAGATGCCTGTCGAGTCGCGCTTGGCGTGGTTCGGCAAGCCCGCCTCGCGCGCGATCCGGCGGACCTCGGACTTGGGCAGGCCGCCCACGGGAAAGAGCGTGCGCTCGAGTTGCGCTTGCGTGAGCCGGTGCAGGAAGTAGCTCTGGTCCTTGCCCGGATCGACGCCCTTGAGCAGGACCATCCTCCCGTTGCGCTGGTCGAGGCGCGCGTAGTGGCCCGTGGCGATGCGCTCCGCGCCCTGGGCCATCGCGTGGTCGAGGAACGCCTTGAACTTGATCTCCGCGTTGCATAGGACGTCGGGATTGGGCGTGCGCCCGGCGCGATACTCCGCGAGGAAGCTCGCGAACACGCGCTCGCGGTACTCGGCGGCGAAGTTGACCGCGTCGACCTCGATGCCGATGCGCTCCGCGGCCGACACCGCGTCGACGAGGTCCTCACGGGTCGAGCAGTACTCGTCGTCGTCGTCGTCCTCCCAGTTCTTCATGAAGAGGCCGACCACGTCGTGGCCCTCGCGCTTGAGCAGCCACGCGGCCACGGCGGAGTCCACGCCACCCGAAAGTCCGACGACGATTCGCATGGAAACGATTGTAGGGGGTTCGCCAAAAGCAAAAGGGCGGGGCCGACCGGCCCCGCCCCTTCGCGATCAGCTGGAGGCCGTTACTTCTTCGGCGCGTCCTTCTTCAACTCGGCCTTGGCGTCTTCGGCGGCCTTCGGGGCGACCGGGGCTTCGGCCTTCGCTACTTTCTTCTTCGCCTTCTTCGTGGCTTGCGTCGTGGCCTCGTCCTTCTTCGGGGCCTCGGCCTTCACGGCGGGGGTGGCGGGCGCAGCCGGGGTGGCGGGCGCGGCGCCTTTCGCGGGCGCGGTGGCCTTGGCAGGCTCGGCCGGCTTGGCGGGCGTGGCGGGGGTGGCTTGGGCGAACACGGCGATCGACGCGGAGGCGAACAGCGCGGCGACCAGGGCAGACAGCTTTTTCATTATGGTTTCGTTTCCTAGGATGGTTTTGTTGATCAGGATGTAACGACGCTTCGACTGCGCTGTTTTCCAGCCTCGTCGCCCACATTAACGCCGCGGATCATACCGACGTTGACATGCGCTCCTACCGTTCGCGCGCCGTGTTCGCGAGTGCGCCGGCATCGCCCTCGCGCCATTGCCCGGGCGCCAGGCCCTCGACGTTCCATGGGCCGATCCGGTGTCGCACCAGGCGCAACGTGGGCAGGCCCACGGCGGCCGTCATGCGCCGCACCTGGCGGTTGCGGCCTTCGGCGAGCTCGAGCTCGATCCACGAGGTCGGGATATGGCGGCGAACGCGAATGGGCGGGTCGCGCGGCCACAGCGCCGGCGGGTCGATCGCGCGCGCCCGGGCGGGCAGGGTGGGGCCGTCGTTCAGCTGCACTCCGCTGCGCAGCCGCTCGAGCGCCTCGGGCCCGGCCCGGCCCTCCACCTGCACCCAGTACGCCTTGGCAAGCTTGTGGCGCGGGTCCGCGATACGCGCCTGCAGGCGCCCGTCGTCGGTGAGCAGCAGCAGCCCCTCGCTGTCGGTATCGAGCCGACCCGCGGGGTAGACGCCGGGCACGCGGACGAGCTCGGCGAGGGCGCGATGCCCGCCCTCGGAGGTGAACTGGCAAAGCACCCCGAAGGGTTTGTTGAGCAGGATGAGGCGGCTCAAGGCGGAAGGCGGGAAGCACCCCTTTGTTATAATTTTTCGATTCTGCCCGCGAAAACAGAGAAAAGGATCGGCGCGATGAACAAGATCAAGGTGAAGAACCCCATCGTCGAGATGGACGGCGACGAGATGACGCGCATCATCTGGAAGAAGATCCGCGAGGAGCTGATCCTGCCCTATCTCGACGTCGACCTGAAGTATTTCGACCTCGGCGTCGAGCATCGCGACGCGACCGACGACCAGGTCACGGTCGACGCGGCCAATGCCACCAAGAAACATGGCGTGGCGGTGAAGTGCGCGACCATCACGCCCGACGAGGCACGGGTCAAGGAATTCAAGCTCAAGCAGATGTGGAAGAGCCCCAACGGAACCATCCGCAACATCCTCGACGGCACCATCTTCCGCGAGCCCATCATCTGCAAGAACGTGCCGCGACTGGTGCAGCACTGGGACAAGCCCGTGGTCGTGGCGCGCCACGGGTTCGGCGACCAGTACAAGGCGAGCGAGATCAAGTTCGACGGGCCGGGGACGCTCAGGCTCACCTTCACGCCGAAGGACGGCGGCGCCCCGATCGAGCGCGAGGTCTTCCGGGCCCCCGGTGCCGGCGTCTCGATGGCGATGTACAACCTGGACGCCTCGATCCGGGGCTTCGCCCAGGCGTGCTTCAACTACGCCCTGGCGCGCAACTACCCCGTGTACCTGTCCTCCAAGAACACCATCCTCAAGGTCTACGACGGTCGCTTCATGAACATCTTCCGCGAGGTCTACGACCAGGAGTTCCGCGCGACCTTCGAAGCCGGGGGCCTCACGTACGAGCATCGCCTGATCGACGACATGGTGGCCTCCAACCTCAAATGGAGCGGGGGGTACCTGTGGGCGTGCAAGAACTACGACGGCGACGTCCAGTCCGACACCGTCGCGCAGGGCTACGGCTCGCTAGGGCTCATGACCTCCGTGCTCACCACGCCCGACGGCAAGACGGTCGAGGCCGAGGCCGCGCACGGCACGGTCACGCGCCATTACCGGATGCACCAGCAGGGCAAGCCCACGTCGACCAACCCGATCGCCTCGATCTACGCCTGGACGCGGGGCCTCATCTACCGCGGGCGCATGGACGGGACGCCGGATGTGGTGAAGTTCGCCGAGAACCTGGAGAAGGTCTGCGTGGACACGGTGGAGTCCGGCAAGATGACCAAGGACCTGGCGATCCTCATCCGGCCCGACCACCCGTTCCTCACCACCGAGGAGTTCATGGACGCGGTCGACGCGGAGCTGCAGGGCCGCATGGCGGCGTGAAACCGGGCTGAGGCCCCAGTCGGGGCAGGCGCAAACCGGGGCCTGACCCCAAGAAAAAGCCCCTGCGGAGCGAACCACAAGGGCTTTCTGCTGCGAATACTGCTCCCTATTTTTATGCCGCCTGGATGTTGGACGCCTGCTTGCCTTTGGGGCCCTGCGTCACGTCGAAGGAGACCTTCTGGCCTTCCTTGAGGGTCTTGAAGCCCTGCATCTGGATCGCGGAGAAGTGCGCGAAGAGGTCTTCGCTGCCGTCGTCGGGCGTGATGAACCCGTATCCCTTCGCGTCATTGAACCACTTCACAGTTCCGGTTGCCATGCGATTGCTATGCCTCTCGTTAAACGGGTGGAGTCCCGCACATCGTTCGCCATCGAGGCCCCGCACGTCGTGAAAAGGCGATGCAGAATCCTTGACGCCAAACTCCAAGCCGCTTTTTACGTCCGTACCGGGTAAGTGTCAATAGCGCCCCGCCGGGGGCCCGAAATCGCTCCAAGCGATTGAAGGGCTTGAAAAACCCCCCCTTCCTGTCCATATTAGACTGACATCGTTCCGCCAAGCCTGCGTTCGCCGCCTCGAATGGCCGAGAAAACCGACGGTTCAACCGTACTCAAGCCGAGCGAGGCGAAGGTCAAGCCGCCACCGATGTACCAGGTGGTGATGTACAACGACGACTACACTCCCATGGAGTTCGTGGTCGAGGTTCTGCAACTGTTCTTCACCCTCACGCGGGAACGCGCTACGCAGATCATGCTCAAAGTCCATACTGAAGGCCGGGGCGTCTGCGGGATCTTCCCCAAGGACGTGGCATCCACGAAAGTGGAGCAGGTCTCCGCATACTCGCGGCAGCACCAGCACCCCCTGCAGTGCGCGATGGAGGAAACATGATTGCCCAGGAGTTGGAAGTCAGCCTGCACATGGCCTTCGTCGAGGCCCGCCAGAAGCGCCACGAGTTCATCACCGTGGAGCACCTGCTGCTGGCGCTCTGCGACAACCCGTCGGCTTCCGAGGTGCTGAAGGCCTGCGCCGCCAAGATCGACGAGCTGAAGAAGGCCTTGTCCGACTTCGTGATGCAGCACACGCCGACAGTGGCGGGCGCGGGCGAGGTCGACACTCAGCCCACGCTCGGCTTCCAGCGCGTGATCCAGCGCGCCATCCTGCACGTCCAGTCCTCGGGCAAGAAGGAGGTCACGGGCGCCAACGTGCTGGTCGCGATCTACGGCGAGAAGGACTCGCACGCGGTCTACTTCCTGCACCAGCAGGGGGTCTCGCGGCTCGATGTGGTGAATTTCATCTCGCACGGCATCACCAAGGCGCCACAGGCGCCGGGCTCGCGCGAGGAGGGTGAGGGCGAGGCCGAGGCGCCCGAGACGCAGTCCGGCGGCGCCCTCGAAAGCTTCACGCAGAACCTGAACCAGCTCGCCGTCGACGGCAAGATCGACCCGCTCATCGGCCGCGAGGCCGAGCTCGAGCGCGTGGTGCAGATCCTGTGCCGGCGCCGCAAGAACAACCCGCTGCTGGTGGGCGAGGCGGGCGTCGGCAAGACCGCGATCGCCGAGGGCCTCGCCAAGCGCATCGTCGACAGCCAGGTTCCCGAAATCCTCGCCAAGGGGCAGGTCTACGCCCTCGACATGGGCGCGCTGCTGGCCGGCACCAAGTATCGCGGCGACTTCGAGCAGCGCCTCAAGGCGGTGTTGAAGCAGCTGGTCGACAACCCCAACGCCATCCTCTTCATCGACGAGATCCATACGCTCATCGGCGCGGGCAGCGCCTCGGGCGGCACGCTCGATGCTTCGAACCTGCTGAAGCCCGCGCTCTCCTCGGGCGCGCTCAAGTGCATCGGGGCCACGACCTACCAGGAGTTTCGCGGCATCTTCGAGAAGGACCACGCGCTCTCGCGGCGCTTCCAGAAGGTCGACGTGAACGAGCCCTCGATCCAGGAAACGGTCGAGATCCTGCGCGGGTTGAAGAGCCGTTTCGAGTCGCACCACGGGGTGAAGTACACGGCCAACGCCTTGACCACCGCCGCCGAGCTCTCGGCGCGCTACATCAACGACAGGCACCTCCCGGACAAGGCGATCGACGTGATCGACGAGGCCGGGGCGCTGCAGCGCATCCTGCCGAAGTCCAAGCAGAAGAAGGTGATCGGCAAGCCCGAGATCGAGGAGATCGTCTCCAAGATCGCGCGCGTGCCGGCGCGCAACGTCTCCAACGACGACCGCTCGGCGCTGAAGAACCTCGACCGCGACCTCAAGGCCACGGTGTTCGGCCAGGACAAGGCGATCGACGCGCTTTCGGCGGCCATCAAGATGGCGAGGAGCGGCCTGGGCAACCCCGCCAAGCCGGTCGGCAGCTTCCTCTTCTCCGGGCCCACCGGCGTCGGCAAGACCGAGGTCGCGCGCCAGCTGGCCTTCATCATGGGCGTGGAGCTGATCCGCTTCGACATGTCCGAGTACATGGAGCGGCACGCGGTCTCGCGCCTCATCGGCGCGCCTCCGGGCTACGTCGGCTTCGACCAGGGAGGCCTGCTCACCGAGGCGATCACCAAGCACCCCTATTCGATCCTGCTGCTCGACGAGATCGAGAAGGCCCACCCGGACATCTTCAACATCCTGCTGCAGGTGATGGACCACGGCACGCTCACCGACAACAACGGACGCAAGGCGGACTTCCGCAACGTGGTGGTCATCATGACCACCAACGCCGGGGCCGAGGGGCTGTCGAAGAACGCCATGGGCTTCACCCAGACGAAGCTCGCGGGCGACGAGATGGGCGAGATCAAGCGCATGTTCACGCCGGAGTTCCGCAACCGGCTGGACGCGGTCGTCTCCTTCGCCGCGCTCGACGAGCAGATCATCCTGCGCGTGGTCGACAAGTTCCTGATGCAGCTGGAGTCGCAGCTCTCGGAGAAGAAGGTGGAGGCGCTGTTCACCGAGGAGCTGAAGAAATACCTCGCGAAGCACGGCTTCGATCCGATGATGGGCGCGCGCCCCATGGCGCGGCTCATCCAGGACACGATCCGGCGCGCGCTCGCCGACGAGCTGCTGTTCGGAAAGCTCGCCAACGGGGGCAAGGTGACGATCGACGTCGACGACAAGGACCAGGTGACGCTCGACATCGCGCAATCGGCGCAGCCGGCCGAGCCGGTGGAGTCGACATAGCGATCGCGGAAGGGTTTGCGGTGGATCAACGCCCGCGCGAGCGGGCGTTTGTCTTTGCGGTATCCTTCGAGCGGACAGTCCCGGAGGAGAACCCAACATGAACAATCACGTCGCGGCGCGGACCCTGGCAGGTCTCCTCGCCGCATCGGGCGCGGCGCTCGCGCTCGCCCAGCAGCCGGCTCCCGCGCCCAGCTTCGCGCCGTCGAACCTATCGCCCAAGGGGGTGCAGTCGATAGCCGCCAATTGCGCGATGTGCCACGGCACGGCCGGCCGCGCAGCCGCCAACTCGCCGCTCGCATCGCTCGCCGGCAAGTCAAGGGACGAGATCGCCCAGAGCATGGCGCAGTTCAAGTCAGGGCAGAGGCCGGCCACCGTCATGCATCAAATCGCGAAGGGCTATACCGACGACGAGATCGCGGCGCTGGCGGCGTATTTCGCCGGCCTGCCGCGTTAGGGAGGAGATTATGGCGATCCATCGCAGGCAGTTCCTCAAGGCGGCCTCGGCGGGCGTGGCGCTCGCGGGCCTCGGCGGCTGCGCCGGCATGGCGGGCGGCGCGGCGAAAGGCCGCGTGGCCGTCGTCGGCGGCGGCTACGGCGGCGCCACCGCGGCGAAGTACATCCGCATGCTCGACCCGGGCATCGAGGTGGTGCTGATCGAGCCCAACGAGGCGTTCGTGTCGTGCCCTATATCCAACATGGTGCTCGGCGGCTTCCGCGCCATGGACGACATCACCACGCCCTACACCGGCCTCGCCCGGCACGGCGTGAGGGTCGTGCGCGACACGGCCACGGCGATCGACGTCGAGAAGAAGCAGGTGCGGCTCGCGCGCGGCGAGGCGGTCGCGTTCGACCGCGTGATCGTTTCGCCCGGGATCGATTTCATCTGGGAAATGCTGCCGGCGATGCAATCCCAGGAGGCGCAGGCGCGCGTGCTGCATGCCTGGAAGGCCGGGCCCCAGACCGTCGCCTTGCGGGCGCAGCTCGAGGCCATGCGCGACGGTGGCGTGTACGTCCTCAGCATTCCCGAGGCGCCCTATCGGTGCCCGCCCGGACCGTACGAGCGCGTCTGCCAGGTCGCCGCGTATTTCAAGGCGCGCAAGCCCCGCTCCAAGGTGCTCGTGCTCGATGCCAACGCCGACGTGACCTCCAAGGGGCCGCTCTTCAAGCGGGCGTGGGCCGACCTCTACCCCGGCCTGATCGAATACCGCGGCAACAACAAGGCGATCGACGTCGACTGGCGCGCCAGTACCGTGAAGCTGGAATTCGGGGACATGAAGGCGGACGTCCTCAACGTGGTCCCGCCGCAGCGCGCGGGCGCCATCGCCGCGCCCTTCATCACCGCGAACCGCCGCTGGTGCGAGGTCGATTGGGTCACCTTCGAGTCGAAGGCGGCCAAGGGCGTGCACGTGCTTGGCGACGCGCTGCAGATCGCGCCCGCGATGCCCAAGTCGGGCAGCATGGCCAACGGCCACGGCAAGGTCGCGGCGGCCGCGATCGTGAGCCTGATGAACGGAGAGGCTCCGAACCCGTCGCCCACGCTCATCAACACCTGCTACAGCATGGTCTCGGACAAGCTCGCCATGCACGTGACGTCGGTCCACAAGTACGACCGCACGGACCGCACCTTCAAGGCGGTCCCGGGCTCCGGAGGCGTGTCCTCCGGCAGCACCGAGGCCGAAGGCAACTTCACCATGAACTGGGCGCGCAACATCTGGGCCGACACGCTGCTGTAGCATCCGCCGGGCCGTCGCGGCCGTAGAATCAGGCAATGGTGCGACGCATCCTCGTACTGTTCCCCGACGAATGGGATCGCGCGGCCGCGCGCGATCCGCGCCATCGCGGCCACCTCGAGTTCATCCACGAGGGCTTCGACCTCTTCAGCTTCCCCGACAACGCGCGCCTGCTCACCTTCGACGCGCTCGCGTTCGTCGAGCGCATGGCACGGCGCTACTCCGGTGCCGGGATCGACGCGGTGGTCACCTCCGACGAGCAGTTCGGCCCGTTCCTGGCGACGCTCGTCGCGGGACGCCTGGGGCTCCCCCACACCCCGCTCGCCGCGGTCCTCACGCTGCAGCACAAGTACCACGCGCGCCAGGCGTTCGAGCGCATCGCGCCCGAGGCCAACGCGCGCACCGCCCTCATCCGGCGCGACTTCGGGCGCCACGGCCGCCCCGAAGACGTTCCGGTGCCGTTCCCGTTCTACGTGAAGCCGGCCAAGGCGGCGTTCTCGGTGCTCGCGCGGCGCGTCGACTCCTTCCAGGAGCTCTTCAGGCACACGCGCTTCGGCTGGTTCGAGGCCGCCATCATCGACCGCCTGGTGCGGCCCTTCGCCGACGTGATGCGCGCCTACTCCGCGCTCACCGAGGATCCGTACAGCATGGTGTGCGAGGAGATCCTGCACGGCCGCCAGGTCACCGCGAACGGATTCGTGCGCGAAGGGCGCGTCACCATGCTGGGCACGGTGGACTCCATCATGTATCCGGGCACCGACCAGTTCCAGCGTTTCCAGTACCCGTCGTCGCTGCCTGCGGACGCGCTCGCCCGGGTCGACGCGCTCGCCGCGCGCCTGGTGGAAGGCGTGGGATTCACCCACGGCATGTTCAACGTGGAGATGCGCATCGATCCTGCCACGGGAATGCCGCGGGTGATCGAGATCAACCCACGGGCCGCAGGGCAGTTCTACGACCTGTTCGAGCGCGTCGACGGCTACAGCCCGTTCGATGCGCTGGTCGACCTGCACTGCGGGCGGGAGCCGCAGCTGCGACATCGTGCCGGGCGCGACCGCCATGCCGCGAGCTTCGTATTGCGCGACCTCACGGGGGCCGGGCTCGGGCGCTGGCCCTCGGCGGCGGAGGTGCGCGCACTGCAGGAGAGCAATCCGGACGTGCACGTGATGGTGTACCCGAAGCGCGGCGCGGACCTCGCCCGCGAGGTGAAGTGGCTCGGCAGCTATCGCTACGCGGTGTTCAACCTGGGCGCGCCCAGCCTCGCGGCGCTGCATGAGCGCTTCCGCAGCCTGAGCGCGCAGGTCTCATTCCACCCGCGGGGCCAACTCATGGCCGCCGAAGAGCCCCTGCTGGAGCGATCCTCCGGCGACTGACTCGCGTCTCCGGTTGGATGCGGAACGCCTAGTAGCGCCCGGGCTGACGCGTGAGCCAGGCGTCGCGGAACGCCGGGTGGCTGAGCGACGTGAGCACGTGGTCGCGCCATGCGCCGTCGATGAAGAGGTAGGCGCGCGCGAAGCCCTCCTCGACGAAGCCCAGGCGCTCGAGCAGGCGGCGGCTGCGCTCGTTCTCGGGCCGGAAGTTGGCCATGATGCGGTGCAGCCTCATGGAATCGAACATGAATCCGTTGGTCGCGCGCAGCGCCTCGGCCATGAGGCCCCGGCCCTCGTGGTCGCGGGCGACCTGGTAGCCGAGGTGGCAGGCGTGGAAGGCTCCGCGCACGATGTTGGTGTAGTTGCAGGTCCCGATGATGGGACCGCCATGGCCGACCCCGCGCGGCTGCAATACGAATCGCGCCGCGCGGTCGGCGCCGTAGTCGTCGACGGCATAGCCCAGGCGCTCGGCCCAGAAGGCCTCGGTGAAGAAATCGGCGGTCACCGGAGGCGACCAGCGATCGAGGTGGCCGGGGAAGTTTTCCGAGAGGAAGCGCGCCATCGACGCCTGCATGCCCGGGCGCGCGAGGCGCACGGTGAGGCGCTCGGTCTCGAGCTCCGGGATCAACTCAGGCGGAGAACACGCGCCACTGCTGCGCCCATCCGTCCATGGGCGTGCGCTTGAAGCCGCTCTTGGCGAACTGGTGCCAACGCCCCACCACGAAGGCGATGACGGCGTTCGCATACGCGTTGACGTCCCACTCCGCAGGCATGGCTCCGGCGCTCACCGCGAGGCGCGCGCTCTGGCGCAGGCTCGCCTCGAGGCGGTCGAGCAGCTGGTTCACGCGCGCCTGCAGGCGCTCGTCCTCGTTCACCAGCGCATCGCCGATCAGCACGCGCGTCATGCCGGGGTTCTTCTGGGCGAACCCGAGGAGTGTCGCCACCGTCGCCTCGATCTGCTTGAGCCCGTCCGGCTCGTCCGCCTGGATGCGGTTCACCAGGCTGAAGACCGTCTGCTCGATGAACTCGATCAGGCCCTCGAACATCTGCGCCTTGCTGGAGAAGTGGCGGTAGAGCGCCGCCTCGGAAACCTCGAGGCGCGCTGCCAGGAGCGCCGTGGTGATGCGCTCGGCCTTGGGCTCCTCGAGCATCGCCGCCAGCGTCTGCAGGATCTGCGCCTTGCGCTCACCGGTCTTCGCCATCGTGCCCCCTTAGCGCTTCCCGCCGAGGATCGAGCCGAGCACGCCGCGGATGATGCGGCGGCCGACCTCGCTGCCCATCGCGCGCGCCGCGCTCTTCGCCGCGGCCTCCATCGGCCCTTCGCGCGTGCGGCCCTTCGGCGCGCTGCCGCCGCCCAGCTTGTCGAAGATCCCGCCCAGCCCGCCGCTCTCCGTCGCGGGCGTGGCCGCGACCTTCTCGCCCGCGCGCGCCTTGAGCTTCTCGTGGGCCGACTCCCGGTCGACTTCCTTCTCGTAGTGCCCGGCGACGAGCGAAGACGCCATGAGCTTCTTGCGTTCCTCCGCAGAGAGCGGCCCCAGGCGCGAGGCGGGCGGCACGACGAACGCGCGCTCGACCACCGTGGGGCGGCCCTTCTCGTCGAGGAAGGAGACCAGCGCCTCGCCGACGCCCAGCTCGCCGATGACCTTCTCCACGTCGAGCCTGGGGTTGGCGCGGAACGTGGTCGCCGCGGCCTTCACCGCCTGCTGGTCGCGTGGCGTGTACGCGCGCAACGCGTGCTGCACGCGGTTGCCGAGCTGGCCGAGGACCGTCTGCGGCACGTCGAGCGGATTCTGGGTGACGAAGTAGACCCCCACGCCCTTCGACCGCACCAGGCGGACCACCTGCTCGATGCGCTCGAGCAGCTCCTTGGGCGCGTCGTTGAAGAGCAGGTGGGCCTCGTCGAAGAAGAACACCAGCTTGGGCTTCTCGGGATCGCCCACCTCGGGCAGGTTCTCGAAGAGCTCCGACAGGAGCCACAGGAGCATCGTCGAGTACACGCGCGGGCTGGAGAGGAGCTTGTCGGCGGCGAGCACGTTCACGACTCCCCGGCCGCCATCGGTCTGCATCAGGTCGTCGATCGCGAGGGCCGGCTCGCCGAAGAGCTTGGCGCCGCCTTGCGACTCGAGGGTGAGGAGCCCCCGCTGGATCGCGCCCACGCTCGCTGTGGAGATGTTGCCGTACTGCGTGCGGAACTGCGACGCGTTGTCGCCCGCATGCTGCAGCATGGCGCGCAGGTCCTTGAGATCGAGCAGCAGCAGGCCGCTGTCGTCGGCGATCTTGAAGACCGCGGCCAGAACGCCCGCCTGCGTCTCGTTCAGGTCGAGGACGCGAGCGAGCAGCAGCGGGCCCATCTCCGACACCGTCGCGCGCAACGGGTGGCCCTGCTGGCCGAAGACGTCCCAGAACATGACCGGCGTCGCGCGGTACTCGAAACCCTCGAGCCCGAGCGCCTTCACGCGCTCGGCCACCTTGGCGTTGGTCCCGCCCGCGGCGCCTACCCCGGCGAGGTCGCCCTTCACGTCGGCGACGAACACCGGCACGCCGATCGAGCTGAAGCGCTCGGCAAGCGTCTGCAGCGTGACCGTCTTGCCCGTGCCGGTGGCCCCCGTGATGAGCCCGTGCCGGTTCGCCATCGACGGCAGCAATGCGAGCTCCACCGTCGGGGATTTCGCGACCAGCAGCGCAGAGAGCACCGTTTTTCGCTCTGGAGAGGGGCGGGAGGCGAATGTTACCATTACGTTTTCTCCCTCGCTTCAGCGGCGGCTAGCAGCAAGAGACCCATATGGCAGGTCACAGCAAGTGGGCCAACATCCAGCATCGCAAGGGCCGGCAGGACGCCAAGCGCGGCAAGATCTTCACCCGCATCATCAAGGAAATCACCGTCGC